>Ga0163109_10000565_pt1 | contig 29598 bp, 34 predicted proteins | sample CRUFie1St13metaG_FD_108704 | JGI IMG/M metagenome (GOLD analysis project Ga0163109, IMG submission 108704) | Marine microbial communities from the Costa Rica Dome - CRUD Field 142mm St13 metaG | ecosystem: Environmental > Aquatic > Marine > Oceanic > Photic zone | place: Costa Rica: the Eastern...
CGGCAGATGATTGGTGTCCAACAGCCGCAGTTGATGGGAAAAACTTATACTACAATACACAATTCTTTAATAGAATGAATAACAAAGAAATTGAATTTGTTATTGCACACGAGATTTTACATTGTGTCTTTGATCATTTGACACGTAGAGAAGATAGAGATCCAAGAATTTTTAACATTGCGGCAGACTATAAAGTAAACAATACTCTTGTTAGAGATGGTATTGGTGAAAAACCTAGTTTTATAGATTGCTTTCAAGATTTTAAATATGAAGATTATACATCAGAAGAAATTTATGATGAAATTTTTCAAAAGTATGATGAACAAGAATTAGAAGCATTAGGTGAATTACTTGATGAACATGTAGACTGGGGTAAAAATCAAGGCGAAGGTGACAAATCTACAGATGGTAAAGAAGGCAAAGACAAAAATGGTAACACTGTAAGTAAAAAGAAACCTTCGTATTCTAAAGAAGACTTAAGAAAGATACGTGATCAAATTAAAGAGAACATGATTAGTGCGGCACAGAGTGCAGGTGCTGGCAATGTTCCAGCAGGTGTTGAAAGATTAATTAAAGAACTAACAGAACCTAAAATGAATTGGCGTGAACTATTACGTCAGCAAATACAATCTACAATTAGAAACGATTATACATTTAGCCGTCCTTCACGTAAAGGCTGGCACACTGGAGCAGTTTTACCTGGAATGAACTTTGATCAAACTATTGATATTGCACTTGCATTAGACATGAGTGGTTCAATTGGAGATCAACAAGCAGGTGATATGATTTCAGAAGTTAAAGGTATTATGGAAGAATACAAAGACTACAGAATTAAAATATGGTGCTTTGATACTGAAGTATACAATGAAGATGACTTTAGTGCAGATGACGGAAGAGATATTACTGAATACGAAATAAAAGGCGGTGGAGGTACCGACTTTATGGCTAACTGGAAATACATGAAAGAAAATGATATACTTCCTAAAAAACTTATCATGTTTACTGATGGTTATGCTTGGGGCAGTTGGGGCGATGAAGATTACTGTGATACTATATTTGTAATTCATAGTAATAGAGATAAAGATATAAAAGCACCGTTTGGAACTACTGCATACTATGAGGAATCTGCATAAACCTAATCCTAATAACGTATTTCAAAATAGAAGCATGCCAGTGCCGCCACCTCATTTTGAATACACCGAATATGATATGATGTATAACATGGAGATTGCTATACATGATTGGATATATCATAACCTAAAAGGACGGTTTTACATAGGAAAAAGCCTATCTAAATCACAGCAAACCTGTATGAAAATAGGGTTTGAAGACGGGAAAGAGCTGTCATATTTCACTCTTGCCTGTCCACTTTTAAAGTACAAATAAATAAAGTACGTATATATATAAATGTAACTCAGGAGATACAAATGAGCGATGAAAAGAAAACAGTAACTGAAGCACCAGCAACAGCGGCTCCTCAATCAGAGGCACCAAAAGAGCAGGTAGCTGAACTTACTATTCAGGACTTGCAGGGGATTAAGACTATTATTGATGTCGCAAGCTCTCGTGGCGCATTCAAGCCTAACGAAATGTTAAGCGTTGGTACAGTGTATGGAAAGTTAGATTCTTTCTTAAACGCTGTAGCGAAAAATGCACCTCAGCCACAAGAAACCCCAAAAGAAGGAGGTCAACAAAATGGCTGATTTAAAACATGTTGGTAGATTGACTACTAACAATAGAAAATTAGTTGTAGCGTATAAGACCGTACCTAATGAACCAGACAATGCATTAGTAGTGCATACTGAAAGTTTAGATGCGGCCGATCACGACTACTTAATGCAATTAGTAGAATCAAATGCAGGACAATCTGAAAAAGAATTAGCAACTGCAATGGCAAGAACTACTTTAAGTGACGGTAGTAATATGCTTGCTAGATTTCATACTACAGGCAAACTTGTAAAAGTTCCAACTAACATAGTTGAAATGACACCTAACCGCAACACTACTATAAAGTTAGATGAGCTTAATAAACTTATTGCAGAGCAACAAGGTGTAACTATTGCAGATATTGGTGTTCAACCAGAAACCGAAACTGCAACTGCACAACCAGTTGTTGAAGATGTAGCACCTGCACCAACAGGTGATGCGCCACTTACAGACGACCAACTTGCCGCACAGTATCGTTCGCAAGCTGATGCTTTATTCAAAGAAGCAAAAGCACTTAGAGAGCAAGCAGAAGAACTTGTTCCTACAAAGCGTAAAACGAAGACTGCGGTAAATGCCGAATAGACTATCTAAAGACGTTATTGCTCATTGGCCGGAGGTATTCAAGGACATAGAAATACATAGTGTTCCTATAGAATACCTCCACTCAGTGACAGTGCATTTTAAAGATGGTCGTAAGTGGATAGTAGAAATAGACAAAAAAGCAAAGCAAAATAAAGAACTAAACTATGGTTTAGACACTTTATTTAAAGAGTATGAAAACGCTATAGTCAACATAGACTTTAGATTAGATACTAAAAAGGTACGAAATGACATAGAAAAACGTACCAAATCCTTCCTAAAAAAGCGAAAATGATAATTAAAGGTAACTTTGTCAAAGGCATAAATACTACTGTAAATAATTTATTGACTATTCAGGAGCCACTTAAATGAGTTTAAGAATTAGACGAGGAACTGATGCCCAGCGCCAAGCAGTAACCTTTTTAGAAGGCGAACTAGTCTACACTACAGATACTAAAAAGCTATATGTAGGAGACGGTAGCACACAGGGCGGTAATTCAGTAGACACTTCAGTAGGAAGTATAAACAGTTTATCAGATGTTAATACAGCTGGTGTACAAATAGGACAGATTTTAGTTTGGAACGGTACTGCTTTTGTTCCAGGAGAACAAGGCACAGGTGAAAGTATATTTGGTGCAGACAGTACTTTACTTGTAGATGCAACAAACAGTTCAATTAACTTAGATGGTACAGTAAAAGGGCATGTAGTACCAGATCAAAATATTGCTTATGATTTAGGCTCCGCAAGCAATAGATTTAGAGATCTTTATCTAAGTGGTAACACAATTGATTTAGGTGGCGCAACTATATCATCAACTGCAAGTAAAATATCATTCAATCAACCTATTGTTGCAGAATTTGAAATGTCTGACAACATGGATCTTAAAGACAATTTTATAACTAACACTGCGGCAAGCGGAACAATTAGTGTTCGTCCTGCGGCTACTTCTAACTTTGAAGTTGCTACAGTTGACGGAGTAAAACTATTTGAAGTTAGACAAACTGGAAACTGGTTTGGTGCTACAGATAACTATGTATTGCAATTACCAATTTTCCAAACAAGTGATTATACGGGACACAGTGCGGCAGAAGGACAAGTAGTATATGACGCAGGCACTAATGGATTAAAAGTTTATAACGGCACTGGCTGGGCTGACATGGGTGGCGCTGGTGGCGGACTTGTAGAAGGACAAGCATACAGAATTAATGTTGTTGACGGTGGTAGTACTATTATGGTCAACACAGACACAAGTACATTTACAGGTAATCTTACAGGTAATGTGACATCAACTGGAGTATCAACATTTGATGATATACTTGTAAACGGTGGTAGTGCTATTGACGGTACACCTATTGGACCTAATGTTGCAAGCACAGTTAGAGGTACAACTGTAACTGCAACAACAGAGTTTGTTGGAGATTTAACAGGAGATACTACAGGTAACCATACAGGTGATGTTGTTGGTAACGTAACTGGTAATATAGATGGTGACTTACTTGGTAACATACAAGCAACTGGATTCTTGTTTGGTAGTGTTGAAGGTACCCTACAAGGTGATGTCATAAGAACAAATAGTACACTAATGATTAATGGTGAAACTGGTGACATTGATATTGAAAATGCAAACATCGACGGTGTATTTACAAACAGTGCAAACGATTTTGTATTTAGAGCACCAAGTGGTAACTTTACAAGATTAACTTCTAGACGTCAACATACAGGTACTTTAGGTACTAACGATACTATAGGACGTTTTACTTTCCAAAGAGAAGCAACAGATACACAAAATATTGTAACAATAGCAACAACTAGTGTAACAGAAGATCAGCTATTACATCTTCCAGCACCAGGCGGAACTATTAACTACAATTACAACTGGAGATTCTGGAGTACAGGTAAATTTGCTATTAACACCCCACAAGCAGATTTAGCAACAGAACCTAATGCCACACTTGAGGTATACGGTGATGCAAAAGTTGGAACACTAAAAGGTGGCGTTCAAACTATAAGTGGACCAGGTGCTGTTGACTTAGATAATTTAATTACAGAAATTACAACTACAGGTGCAGATGCATTTACATTAGGAAATGGTGTAACAGGACAAATGAAAATTATTATTATGACTGTCGACGGCGGTGATGCAACTATTACTCCAACTACATTCTCAAATGGTACATCTATTACATTAGATGATGTAAATGATAATATAACTATGGTGTATGGTGCTAACGGTTGGGTTGTAACAGCATTGCAAGGTGCAACTGTAAACGTTTAATAGTATTTCGTAACACTCATTAATTTCATAACGTTTTCCCAAGTTTTAGGAATGTTCATTATTAAATGAATTGATCCATTCTGCCATGCATTAGTTCTATGCATTTTAGTTGTATCAATATAATATGCAGAACCTTCATTTATGTTTATAGGACTGTTATCTTGAATCCATTCATAATTTGTGTTATCGGTGTTGTTTAAAAAAGCTACTATTCTAAAACAATCTCTCGTTAAATAAGCATGATCTCTGTGTGGAGGGAAATAAGCACCTGCATTAGCTCGGACTAAAAATGTTCTACCAAGCGGACTAAAGAAATCACATAAGTCATGCACACTTGTAAGATCTTTGTAAAGCTCTGTAGGATGCTTAAAATCACTTTCCATAACTTTTTTACCTACACGTTTTCTAGCTTCAGGCAAACTTAAACTATCGCTATGAGAATCTCCTTCTAATCCCCATAATAATAATCCTTGTCTACTATTATCTTTTCCTTCTCTTGGCAAGTATGGTACCCATGCATCTTCATATTTTGCAATTTGTTTTGTAAATTGTTCTAGATTAATTTTAAAATGCAATGGTTCATAAGTACCTAACATGTTAAGTTGTAATTCACATTTTATATCTTCTGCACTTGGTTGCATAAAATCTGGATTGTTTTTATTTGCGGCAACAAAGTCATTACCAATATATTTTTTAAATCTATCTTCCATTATATTTTTACCACCGGTGGATCTAAACTGTATCTACTTAATTTAGTAGGATACCCTGTCATTTCATTATTATATGTATCATCTTTAACCATTAGATGAAAAGTAAGGCCTATTTTCCATTCTGCACCTTTCTTTCTAAAATCTGTTGGTGCATGTAGCAAACTTGTATCTTGAACTATTCCGCTACCTAATTTCCAGGGCAAGACTTTTTCTATACTTAATCCTTCATATATGCTCATAGGAATATGTTCCGGCATTTCTGATTTCATCCAATCCCAATCTAAAGCATCATATTCGCACCCTTCTACTCCGTATTGTTCGTATGGCAGTAATCTAAAAGTATTTGAATATGGACTATAATTGTTAATATGTCTACCTTTCATAAAATGTGTAGCTCGTCCTCTGTATCTTTGATTAAACGTAACATAATCAATCTTAACATCATTATGAATTTCTAAAGGAATGATTATGTCCTTGTAGGGCCTAAAACCTTTTATATGTGTTACGCTATCTGTATGTAATCCGTAAGGCCTAATACTTTTAAACATCTGATCGCCTACACTAACAGGATCATTTGATATGTCGCTATAAAAAATCATATCTTTTCCAAAGTGTTCATATATTTTTGGCTTAATAATATCTGCAACACTATCATATCTTATAGGATGAGGAATATTTACAATATGGCCGTTAATATCCCAACCAACATTTTCATATTCGTCATACCAAAATTTTAATAAACTTTCACGTTCTTGTTCAGTTATAAAGTCAACGACACTATAACTAGATTCGTATTGATCCTTAAAAAACTTTGTATCAGGATCATGGATAATATCCATGTTCTTAAGTTCTTCGTCACTAAACGGTTTGTTCGCTTTGCATTTTATCATTTAACCAATTCCATTGTACATCACCAAATTCATAAAAACTAATACTTAGGCTTATCCTTGTATCTGTAATATCATGAACTGCATGGTTCTTAAATGTATTTAATAACACCCATTCTCCAGGGTGCTGTATATATGAACCTATTTCCACTTGATCACCGCTGTAGACGCTTGTATGTGCGTTTAAACCACCACTATTAACTACATAGTTAATTGCATATTCACGCTTATCTTGGTGTATATGCCCATTCAAATCACTATTTATTAATTGCGCTATTATATGGGTTTTACTAGGAAAAAAGTCTGTAGGAAATAAACTTCTTACATATTGATCTACTTCGTCAGTGACATAATATGCAATATACCCTCCAACTTTTGCTTCGAGTTGAACTTTATCTGTGTACCATTTTAAAGGTAAATTTAGCTTGGGTAAATTTAATTTACTATGCGTAACTGTGTTCATAATCTAATGCGATCCTATGTAATACTCTGGTCTTCATATCTGCAAATGTCCAGCGTTTATGTATGCTTAACCACTGTTCACTTATAACAAGATCGCCATCTTGCCAATCGTGGTGCATTATATACTTTTCTTGTAGTATATGATTTTTTATATATTCAAAAAGTTCCGGCCATTCATTCTTAGAACATCCTTCTATAATATCAAATATTTGTAAGAATGGAAAATACAAACCAGTAAGCCCTTCGATATTAGTCCGAACTATCTTTTGAGGATTGTCATACATAACTACGTTTTGGAATATTTCACTTGGACTAAAATTTCCTACTTTATGTCCACAAGCAACTGTTATGCCATTTACTTTTTGTTTTATATCTTCTGGTAGGTCTTCATAAGCAAGCACTTGATTTATCCAACTTGTACGACTGCCTTTTGATCCTCTCTCACTATATAGCCAAACAAAAGGCCATCTATTCTTTTCACTAGGATGGTGTGTATGCCAATCTAATTCTATTTCATGACCGAATAATCCCGGCTCTCCTCTATCATTTAATTCACCAGTTACTCGTAGAACGCCAGGTGCAAGACTTAAATTATCCTTAGCACTTGTGCTTTCACCTTTATTTGCTTTGACATTGCCCATTACATTAGCCATTCTAAGTTCATCTTCAGGTGTAAGATTTTGGTTTCTAAAAACAACAACTAAATGTTTGTTTATATCTCTTGCAACTTGTTTAAGTTCTTCATCAGACATTGTTTTAATATCTACATCATATTCTTTATGCCACATTATCTACGCATCCTATTAAATGTATTCTATTATTATGACTTGCATTTATTGCTGTGTGCGGTTTAGTTGTTTCGGTTACATATCCATAACCGTCTACAGGTATATAGTACGGTATACCTTCTTCTATGTAATAACAACTAGGATCAGTTACTAATGCCATCTGTATTCTATTAGTCCAATCTGTGTGTACTTTGTAACAAAATTCAGGAGCAATTGATATTAACTTTGTTCTTGTTAAGTTATTTTCTACAATAAATTTAGATAGTTCCCAGTCTATAGGAATGTTAAGTGTTTTATATGATTCATTATCTTTATTATAGTCTATAGACTTATCAATATTTTGTACATAAAAATTATCTGCTCTACAATCTTGATGAAATATATCTGCATTAGGAGACTGTAATGTAATGCTATTCCAGTGTTTTGGTGCATCAGGATCCCATCCAATATCGTGGACAATAGTTTTGTATTCTTCTAAAATTTTATCAATATCGTATTGTTTATCTAATTTATACATCTAAATCTTCCTGTGTAAGCACACTAACAATTAGATGCCAGCGTTCTGTATCACCATTATTCCATGCGCTATGTTTGAATCCTTGATTCAAAAACCAGCACTCACCAAGACCCATATGTATTTCTTCACTGTTACCTTGCTTGTCAGTATTTCTAAATCCACACTGTTCATTTGTTTTTAAAGGAATATGATACCTTACACTGTAATCTGTATTGTAATCAATATGTGGTTTAATAACTCCGCCTGGTTTCATTATTGCCATACGTGTTCTAGTTGCTTCGCCTTTAAAAGTATTCATTACTTCTTGTATGTAACTACCTTCAAGTTCAGGACGTAGAGCATTGTAATGACGTTCGTCTGGACGTTTTTTACTAATTTTTATATTATACTCTCTATCAACAGCGTCTGGATTAAACTGAGTCATACCAACTTGTTTATAACCACCTTGTGCAATTCCACCTACATATTCTGTATACTTGCCAATACCAAATGCATATTCTAGTGCAGGTGCTTTACTTCCGACACGATCTCCGTAACCACCTTCAATAGTTAGATCATCATTTTTATCTTTTACTAAATCAAAGTCTTGTAGTATTTTTTCTACATCAAACTCATAAGGAAGTTTTTTAAAAAATGGTAATTCTTCTCTACGCTTCATAGTATAACCTCTGCTTTGTATTGCCAACAACTAGGTGAGTCTTCGTGACATACACATTGTTTGTCGTCAAATATATGCCATTCAGTATTTGTTTTTTCTTGTATACTTTTAATTAGTTTATTAAAGTATCTTGGTGACTTTTCGCGACTTATAAATGCACGTTTGAATCCTAATTCTTTACAAATTGACATTTGATGTTTAATCATATCAACTAAATGGGGCATACTTAATTGCATATGAGTACATTGTAATCTTAACGTAGGATCTTTCCAATATCGTGATAATATTCTTACAGTATCTGCAGGATAGTATTCTGGTCTGTGCCATGCTGTACTTAATCCTTGAACTTTGTCGTTATTTTCATATACACTTATTACTTCAAAATCATACCAGTTTGCTTCTTCATAGTTTTCATTTAGCCTATCTTCATGCACAAATTCTAAATTGCGTATTTGATTCATAAAAGGAATAGCTTCTTTTTCATTAGGAATAAAACTTACAACTCCAGCCATATCTTTTTTAGGAGATCGCATCATGCCAAAACTCCTTTGATTTCTTTGCGTGTATTAACAAGTGTAAACGTTCTTCGTTTGAATTATTTTGTACATCGTGTTCGTAATGTATATTAAGCACAAGAGGCACACCAGGAGCATAGGGCAACTGTTTACCGTTGTGCGTAAACACACTTCCTTCTGGCCAAGTAATACAAATATTAATAGGTTCGAGCCAATTACGTTCTGGCACATCTATGTGTGGTGCAATGTAGCCGCCTGGCTTGATAACAAGAAACCGCACATCATCGATACGTGCCAAAGGTAAACTTTTAATCCAATCCATTGTTTTAGGACATTTGTTACCTACTTCTGTAAGTGCTTTTTTTGCTCTTAGTCCATATTCCCAATGACTGTTAGTGCTTTCACTATCAACACCATAAAGTGTTACGGCATACCAATCTTTATGACCGTCTTCAGGTCTATGTATAACTGTTTTATCTTTAATACCTAAGTATTCGTTATGTATTGCGTCTATAGGAACTTTCCAGTTCATATGTACGTATTCAACATCACTGTCCCGTGTATATGTCTTCATAGTAAAATGTTCCCCGCCAAAGCAACCTATCCTGTTGTTCGCCGTTTTCTTTAGTAGGAAAAGGTTGTCTTTTGTGTAATGCCTGTGTTTGGTCAAACAACATTAAGTCTCCTGTTTTCCAATCATGGCTGTATTGATATTTTAAATAATGATCAACTAGATAATCATACAAGTCTTGCCATTCATCTTGTGGAATGTCTGTAAAACCTGCTACATTTAAGAAAGGAAAATATAATCCTTTTTGTCCTGTAACATAATGCGTATGTACTAGATCTTTGAATACGAACTTCCAAGGACCTTTTACACTATATTTTTCTTTCCTATTCATCATTTTATAATGAATAATACTGTCGCCTCTATTACGTCCTTGAATAGCATGTAAGTCTTTAGCTTCCTCTGGTGTTACTTGATCTTCACTAATTGTGTATGCACGGTTGGTATTAAGTATGCGAGGTTTTTCAGTTCGTGTAATTAAATGTGGAAAGTTACTTTTATGAAAACTTCTTACATCACTTGTTATCATAAGAAGTGTATTATCTATTTTTGTTTTTACATCTTTTGGCAAATCTTTATACGCTTCAACGCCGTTCAAAAATATTGTATCGCATCTATCCTTTGTAGGCACTACACAATATAAAGTAACACAGTCTTCAGGATCTAATGCAAGTGTACCATTACAATGCCATTCCAGTTCACCTCTAGGAAAAATACCACGCTTTCCTCCAAGCTCTGGCATACTCCTGTTTGTTACATATTGTATTTGATGGTGATCTGGATCCTCATACCATGCATGGTGTTTTGTTTTATCTCCCCACAATGCAAGGATACGTGCATAATCATCTTTGTCTAGTTCTTGATTACGTAAAAGAACATTACTATGATAGGCAGTTAATCTTGCTACGTTTTTTATTTGTGGTTCTAATGCAGTTTTTAAATCTAAATCAATTTCGTGAAAAATCATGATGGTCCTTATGGTTTCCTTCAAATGGTGCTATAAGGTTTATCCATAAATTATTCACAGGTCCGTTTAAATTATGACCAAATAAATTTAAAACTCCAAAGCCTAAATAAGATAATCCTAATAACATACTATTAATAATAACAGCATTCAATCCAAAAGTCAACCCCGTAATGACCCAGTGTGCAATAAAAATGTATAAACCGTACTTGTGGAAAAACATAACACGAGGATTACGAAGTAGATCTTTAATAAATTTACGTTGTATTATTTCTACTTTCCATAAACTAAAAAGTATTACATACCAAGGATAGTTATTTGCACTATGTGGATCTTTATCTGTATCAGCATATGCATGATGCATACGATGAACGCCTGCCCATGTTAACGCACTACGTCCTCCACATAAAAGTCCTAAGTAGAGCAATACAACTTCTACAAATTTATTAGATTGCCATTGATTGTGTGCAAAGTATCTATGATACCCCCAAGTAATACCAATTGCGGCAATTATCCAATATGTAATATATCCATAAACTAAAATCATAACTGTGTAAATATACTTAACCCTATTTTGCTTTTTATATTATATTTTGTAAAATCTCCTGCACAATGTAAATTACAACAATCAAAAGCAATTATACTTCCAATTTGCCAAGGAAAGTATGCTCTAATACTTAATCCTTTTAACCATTCTGGTTGTAAATGTGATAATTCTTTCCTAATTTCATTTTGTATGCCAAATGTATTAGTGCGTTCAACTCTATCATAATTTGTAACAAATTGATTATAATGTACAGGTAAATCTTTTGTATCTAATTCATTCACAAATTTAGCAGGGCCATCGTAGTAATATTGATCAAATACAAAAAACTTTGCTTTTGCTTCTGGACCTTCTACATGCAATGGTATTACAAATCCTTTGTATACTTGTGGATATTTAAAATCATCATCATTGTGAATTATATGCGGTTTAGTTACATCGAATATATGTGCATTCCTAACTTTAAAATCACCAAAACGTAATTGTAACTCCTCGATAATATCATCTATTAACCCTTCACCTGGTTTAATATTTAAAACTTTAGGTCCTGTATCTTTCTCAATAACATCGTTACTTGTTCTATAATGGTTTAATAATTTTTCTATTTCATTCTTTGATACAACATTCCAAAGTTGTACTGGGGGACCTTCTGTATCTTTGATATCTATTATTTGTTCATTTGTTCTCATACTTTAAATACCTCTTTAAACAGACCTTGATTCTTTTTATTAAACCTACTTTTATGAACTATATTAATATCATAAGGCATACTTTTTTCTTTACCGGTACGCAAATCAATCCAATGTTTTTTATTATTTCCATAACCAACTGCTATTATTACATCTACAGTGTTTGTACCAAATATTTCACCTAATCTTGCATTGTCTCTTATACATTTACAAAATGATGTATCTACTCCTCTATCCTTTAATCCTAAAGATATGTATGTAAGAAGTATTCCTATTTCTAAGTCTCTTTGTTTACGGTCATTTGAATTAGAGTTTGTATTATGTTTGTCTATATGTGTCAATCCTATTAACCAAGGTGCTAACACTTGTGGATTACCTGGATCGTCTTCTATACTTAAATTACTATTCCTATGTGTAATGTCTAATAATTCCTTTTTAATACCGTCATTGTTATTTCTATACAATGTAACTTCATATGGAAATAACAAATTTTGTGATGGAGCATGATAATAAACTTCTTCAAAAACATCTAAAATAATTTGTTTATCAACAACCTTTTCAGTAAAAGAAAAATAATTTTTTCTACTTGCAATTAACTTTCTATACTCCATGCATCTTCCTTTTAGGTATTTTACTATCTGCAGAGCTTACACAACTTTCAGTTATGCATGGAGCAGGTCTGTCAAACAATCTAAAACCAGTTTCTATATTTCCTAAAGGAACATCATGGCAACTGTAACTACGTTTTACACTGCCGTCTGGTTCGCGAATTATAATACCTTGATATCCAGCATTACATTCCCAGCCTTTAAACTTGTTAAAATTAAAAGCATTAAAACGTTCTGCTTGATCCATATACCATTTTTCGCCTTTAGAATCTCTAAATTCTACTTGCATGTGCCACGGCACACTGTAATCATTTTTTCCATTTACTCCTTGAGGTATTTGGAATGTTGGCTTAGGGCGATCCTGCCATTGCCGTTTACTTTCCGTGTATGCCCTTTGTGGCATTCCGTTGTATAACTTTTTAAGTTGATCCCCAGTGTATCCATCAACCACCTTTGACGCAGTCGGATCCGATTGAGGCTTGAGTGTGACATTGATTCCTTGCTCGTGAAAGAATAAAGCGTTTTCCCAATCTCTTTCAAACCATTCTGGAACCATAACTTGATTGATTGTAATTTGTACATCGTGTTCTTGACACAGGATTAATTTGTCTGCGAACTCCTGCATCTTCTCCTTTGTGTTTACATGTTCTGTATGCAGACTTGCTGTGATACTTGCTCTATGAAATGGCTTTGCATATTCAACATAAGTGTCAAACCATTTAATAGGTCGGCTACAATTACTAGTCATATGAATACTAGTATAATTTGTATTTTCAACATCATCAGCTAGGTGTTTTAATATTTCCAAATATCCAGGATGGAATGTAGGCTCTCCTCCCGACAGGGAGAAGTGGAAACTATTGAAGCCGTTACTTCTTGCTTGTCGTTTAATTTCATCCACTGTACGCAAGCATAACTCGGTAGGACGGTGGTCCTTACGGTCGCTACGGGCATAAGGCCAGCAATAGGAACATCTGTAGTTGCAGAACCTTCCGAGTAACCATGATACAGTAAATAGATCACGATAAAGCAGAGTACGTTGACCAACACTGACGATGTCATCAAACGGGATTTTAGTAAAATCGTACTTACTCCATTTTAAATCTTCATTCATGTTGTAATTATACTACCTTTTGTAATATTTGTCAAGTTAAACCCTCAACGTTTTAGGTGGAAGTTGAAAGAAAAAATTGTTTCTTTCTTTACTAACAAATGATCCATACTATATTTACCTGGTAAATATGTGTATGAATACTGTAACGGAATTAGCAAAAAAGGTAAACCCTTGCCAACGTAACTTTGATCTTACGCAATCTATACCCCAAGAACATATAGATTATATATTGCAGGCGGCCACAAGTATGCCTACAAAAGACAATTCTAATAGTTATGAAATAATTGTTTTTACAAAAGAAGAACACACAAGAAAATTATTAGACACAGCATTTCATTATGTAGACATGCAAGGCAACAAACGTGCTTTATATTGTAACGGACAAGTTTATAGTCGATGTACAATATTGTTTAGTAGGCCAAAAAATAACGATAAAAAATCCTCAGATGAATCTGACATGATGATAGGTATTGCAAGTGCAAGTGCCGCACTTGCCGCGGCTGAACTAGGATATGCAACAGGTTTTTGTAAATGTATTCATAATAAAACTATTAATAAATTTAAAAAATCTATTGGATTAGAATATGTTAGTAATCCAAGACTGATGTTAGGGATAGGTATACCCAACAAAAATTTTGATAGACATGATATTGTTATAGATAATAAAAGTGTAAATAGGAAAGAAGCAAGGCCTGAAAAAAATATTTCTATAACTTTTGCTTAATAAATTTATCTTGATTTTTCATTTTACAAGTTGAAACACATTTTTTAATTCTATCTGTATCTGTCCAACTTTCTTCAATACTTGTAAACACAGGTCCTTCTATAATATCTTTTATGCTATTATTACTTAAATTTAAATGCATATCATTATTGTTTTCTTCAAGTATTTCTTCAAAACGATCTTTCTTTTTATTTGTAACACTGTATTCCATCATTTTTGCATTTAGATGACAACAAGGAATCACATTGCCCATATGATTAACAAAGATACGTTTTTGCCCTGCATACTTACATTCAATACACGGTGATTCAACTTTTTTTTCTACTTTTTTATGTACAATATCTTTGGTGTCTTTCCTATGACTTATAATAATTTTAAAGTCTAAGAATCCTTCATCTTTAGCCATTTGTTTTGCAATTTGTGTTTGATGCATATTATGTTCAAACTCTATAAATTGCCAAACACTTTTTCCACCTGCATTATTAAATGCTCTAAAATTTTGTTGTACTTTTTTAAAACTACTACCTACTCTGTAGTGTTCTGACAGTTCATCACTACCATCGATGCCCCATGTAACTCTATGACTACAAGTTAAAACTTTTGCTAGTCTTTCCCACCATTCGGTAGTTCTTGTACTGCCATTGGTTGCAATGTTTATGTGACAGTTCCATTCTGCAAAATGTTTTACAATATCATGAAACTTAGGATGACTAGTTGGTTCATCAACACTACCACAAAAGTTTATAATTTTAATATTTGGAAAGTATTCTTTTTTAAATTTTTCTTGTATTGTTTCTAGCGATATAAGTTGTTTATTTAAAATGCTAGGAGCATGATCACTTTGTTCTCTAAAACAACCTTTACAACGTATATTGCAAAAACTAGTCAGTTCTATATCAATCCATTCTAATGTATCAACTGACCACATCTTTAAATATATCCTTCATTTCTGGAAATGTTTCCGCAAAACTTATTCCACGTTGTTGATCACATCTTTCTAAAAATTCTTTAGTTTCTGGTAAACGTTGGCTCCAATCTTCACTTTCCATAAATTTTAACATGCCTTCTAATCTGCTTACACCATAACTTGCTTCACGCCATTTGTCATACGTCACTTTGCCTTTGTGCCAGCTAGGAACACCTAGTTCCCAATTTGCTTCCCACCAAGGATAAAATTTTTCATACTTTTTACGACACTCTTCTTTAAACCATTTAGGTAAAACTTTTACATTTAGATGTGGAGGATGATAAACAAAATGATAATTAATAGCACCTGCACCAAAAGGCCACATGTTAATTTTTTTAAATCCTTGCGTTAGTTTCCATTTTATAAAATCAGGCAAGTAATAAATGTTTAGTGCTTGTACTGCACAAGCAACTGTAACTTCTGTATTATTAGGTGTTTCATTATCCAGTATATGAAATACTTCTTCTTGACGTTTCCATTTACTTGGATAACGTATGTATTCATTCATTTCTTTAATACTGTCAATTGAATAATGAAATCTTACAAGTTTAAATTCTTTCCATAAATCAAATAAATCTTCACGCCATTCAACTCCGTTTGAGTTATAACGCAATTCTAAATCCTTTGCATATCCCATTTTTATAGCATGTTCAAGGATTTCGTAGTGTTCTTCTATAATTAAACTTTCGCCACCAGCAAAATAGATTTGTTGCATACTTGGCATTTGTTCATAAAACTGATTCCAAAAAATAGGATTTTGTTTATGCCAGTTATAACTACTACCATTGTAACTGCCTTTGTCTTTCCACTGCATAGTTTCTTTCAAACTCTCGTCTTTTACAGCAGGAAAAATTGCTTTCCAATCTTTTATCCATCCTGAACTATCATGTGGACTACACATTACACAAGCAAGTTGACATTTAGTACCAAAACGTAAATCAATATATGCAAGTTGTGGAGGTACTGATCCATCTTCTTTAGTGTCTGCAACAATCTTATCAACATCAACACGTTGACTCCAATAGTGTGTTTCCCACATACGTTTTGAATTATGTCCTGCGGCTTCTTCTTTATAACACTTAATACAACTTGGAGGCATTTCTCCGTTAAGCATTTGCTTACGCACATTCTTCATGTATGTACTATTCCATGCTGTTTCAAAATCACTTACATTAAGATTGTTTGGTTTGCCATCTTCTGTTTTAAGAATACCAACTTGTCCGCCATGTTGTTTGTCATTTGTGGGACCTACTGAACTTGCATTAGCAGTACAGCATACACGCATACTTCCATCTGGTCTTGTGCTTAGGTGTACCCAAGGTAGCAAACAAAATGTATCTGATGGATAATTAGGCTTCATTTCTTTCAAACTCCGTTGTAAAGGTGCCTTTTAAAGCACATTTTTTTACACATTGATTTATAAAATTACTTTTACCAGGGTACCAATAATTTTCTATGTTTTGATACCAAGCACTATTAAGTATTTGTTGCATTGTGTTTGTATTTAAGTTATTCCAATTAGCATCATCGGGCACTTTGGTTACTAAATTTTCAGTTTTAACATTTTCGTCCCAAAGCATACAGCAAGGCCATAATGTTTCATTACTTGCAATGAATACGCTTTCGTTTTTTAAATGTTGGCAAACTACTGTAGGTGCATATGCTTCTAAAACTTTTTTTGAAGCGTTTTGTAATTTTCCAAAATCTTTTGCTTTACTATGATTTTTTGTAACTTTCTTTCCTACATTACGTACACTTTTCCTAGTTACAAATTCCATGCCTAAACTTTCTGCTAATTTTCTTACATCATCTTCTTGGTGTTCATTATGTGGAAAATTTATAAAATGCCATTCAGCTTTTCCACCAGCATCAAGATATGCTTTGAGATTACGCATAAGTTTTTGCCAGTTTACATTTATTCTATACAAATGGTTAGTATCTTCTAATCCATCTATTGCCCAACGTACAGTAAATACAAATTTTTTATCTGCAGGCATCATACGTTGTCCTTCATAACTTATTTTTCCAAGTGTAGTCCAAAATTTTTCATCACGCATGCCACCATTAGTATGCATTGCAATACTAATTCTATTTCCAAAAGTACCAAAGTAATTTATAAAATCTATTAATTGAGGATGTATGCCTGCATCTCCTAGATTGCCACTTAACTTTATTCTTTCCACAGGCAAAGTATTAGGCAACCATTTTTTAAGATTATCTAATTTTATATCGTTAAGGTGCAGTATTTTGTCACTACTATTTTTTATAAATGTTCTGGGACATTCTGGACAGCCTGCATTACACCTGCTTGTAAGTTCTAATTCAATTTGTTTTATATCACTTATTTGCATTTATTTCTTTTAATTTTGTATCTCTGGCTCTTGTTGTTTTACCGCAAAATTTGCCGCATCTATAAATTAAAGGATTATTCTCATCGTCTATTTTATTATTCCAACTATCAGGCAAATCTTCCACAAAAAATTTATGATTCATAATATCACTTAACTTATGGTATTTTACATTGTTCCATTGTTTTTCATATTGGTTTTCATAATAAGGTAAATTTTCATACTGTTGACTTTTTAAATTTAGGTCTTCTGTTTTAGCTCTTTCCAAATGTCGTTCATCTATAGGAGTATGATAAAAATTACTAAAATAACAACATTGCCAAACTCTACCAGTATAGTCTATACTAATCTGTTTTTTTTCTCTCCATTCACAAACTATTTCTGGTTCATTAATAAATTCTTCACTATATTTTCCGTCAAAATATAAACGATCCATATCTTCTACTTTGACATGTTTGTCAAAAATCTGTGCATCTTCTTTGGACCAATTTAAACTTTCTTTACTAATACGTTTGTTTTTTTGTGTAATGTTAGGAACGTTTACTGGTAATGCTGTTTTTGTTCTAAGTCTACTGCGTCTAATTTTAAATTTTGCAAAGCCATTCTTTTCTGCTATCTTACGAGCTTTTTTAACTTGATGTTTATTATGTTCAAATTGAATAAAACTCCAAACTGTTCTTACATTATGTTTTATGACAGTTTTTGCATTTTTCAAAACATTTCCCATAGGCACACCTCTACGATACATTTGATGTGTTTCATCATCACTTCCATCTATTGCAAATACTACATGACTATCTTTATTAAAACGTCTACGTATAATAAGAGCAAGTTGTGACCACCATTTATTGTCATGTAGGCCGCCGTTAGTTTCCATCATAAACATTAATTTTGGGTCTAAACCTGCTTTTACTCTTTTTTCAACTTGTTCTTCGACTAGTTGTCCTATTAAATTAACCATTGTAAGAAAGTCTGGATGATTAGTTGCATCACCGTAAGTACCGCTGAACATGATGTACCTAGCTTTACTAGCAGTTTCTGGATCAAATATATTTTTTATTATTTTCAAATCTACTTTTCCGTCTTTGCCAAACTGTACATGCGGATTAAGAATATCTGTACCTCTGACAAACCGTCCGCAATCTAAACACCTGCTATTACAATTACTTGTAGGTTCAAAGTGTATGCCTGCATTTGTCATGTCATAGTGCATAAGATACTCCATTAATATGATTACCTATAAGTTTGCCAAATGTTTGTCCATCAATACTTTTTGTTGCACACAATCCGCAACCGCATTTTTTATTAGGACATTGAATTGTTTCCATAGTACCACTGTCTAACATAGTTTTAACTTTAGTATAAAACTCTTGCCAATTACTAATTTTGCCTACTGGTCCTCTACCTTTACCGAACTGTGCTTGGCATGTTTGATGATGAAAAATTTGATCTGTCTGACTTTCTAAATGTAGGAAAAACCAGTTTACTCCACAGTACCAATCTGGAAAACGTGTATCGTTAACATATGTAACATTTTCTTCACCTTTGTTAATCATACTACAGCATAGTTCATGCTTACTACAACAATGTCTTCCTTGTATTACTTTTTTCTTACTGCTATCTGATCTTATTTTTTCTACTGTTTTTTCTACATCTTTTTTCATTTTTCGATTAGCAGAAATATCATCTTCTTTACCTGTGGTTTTTGTTTTAATTTTTGTTTTACTACCTTTGTTACTTTTCTGCCAATAGTTTTTTAAAAAATCACTTTGCCAAGTATCATATTTGAGTCCATTAATAACTCTAGGAACATATTTTACACCGTGTTCGTCCATTGTTTTTGCAAGTGCTAAACATTCATCCCAGTATTTATTTAATGGATGCATCATTAGATTTACTTTAAAACTTTTCATGCTATCATTAAGAAGTAAAATATTATCTCTAACTTTTGCTTTTATAAGTTCTTTGCTATCGCAGTGATAACTTAAAGTTATCCCTCTAAAATTCTTAGACAACTCTGGAATATTTTTTGCAGGGAAACTACCATTGGTTGTTAATATAGTAAAAACATCGTATTCAAAATCTGCAAAAGCATCTTTTAAATATGAACTTAAACGTAAAAAGTTTGGATTAGCAGTAGGTTCTCCTCCCGTCAAACTTACACTTGCAGTTTTTTCATTTCTATATGGTATCATCATGCGTAAATATTCTTTAATGAAATCTACACCTTTAACAAGTTCATCAAACTCAGGAAATTTACTTACAAGGTCATGCGTATCATCACCACAATAAGCACAATCAAAATTACATCTACGTCCTGTGTCCCATGTAACAATAAATTGATTCGTTTTTGACGGATTTATACTATTATATGTTTCGTTCATAGGTACTTTCCATATCTTTCGTGTAATAACTTTAAATTAGTTTTTCTAATTTTATCTTGTGTACGTGTGTAATCTTGCATTAATTTTAATGCTTCATCTTTACTTGTTTTTCTATCCATGTCAAACTTGTTTATAATATTTCTTACAGTTTTTGTATATTCTTTGTTAGGATATTCTTTATCAAATTCATCTACTAAACTATTAACATATTCTCTATCTTCATTAGTTAATAGCATTGAACTTAAATGATCTTGCTCAATAGTGCTAAAGAAAGGATACATATTCCATATCGGTTGTTTACGTTCTTCCCATTCTGCAACAAAGGTTAATATATCTTTAATTCTAAAAATATTATAAAATTGTATTACAAAACTGAAACCTAAACAAATTTCATGTTCAGTAAATCCAAATGTACCAATTTTATTACAATTTTCTAAAACTTTTTTCCAATTTCCATTTGATCTAACATATTCATATACATCATCTACACCATCTAAACTTACACGTAGTAAAAACTTATTAAATTGACCTATTAGATTTGTAAACCTTACAGGAAAATTTGTTGCATTTGTTGTAAAACTAATTATTACATCTTTAGCGTGAGGTAAGTTCTTTACTTTTTCTAAAGCAATATAAACGTCCTCTTGCATTAGTGGCTCCCCACCTAAAATTTTCATCCTTCTTATATTATCTAAAGGCAATGTTTCTATAAATGCATTAGGTTCTTTGTTGTCTTTATATAATTTATTTTTTGCGTTTCCTAAACTAAAAGGTTTATATTCATCTTCATTCCTTGTAATCTCTTTCGCTATCTCAGAACTACTGCCAGGATGACACATTCTACATTTTAAGTTACAAAGATTACTTCCACGATAATCCATTGCCAATGGAGTATCAAACTGTGTGCCTTTTTCTACATCATAGACTAATTCTTCACCAATAAGTGTTTCTAACCTATCAACCATATTAGCATAATGCTTTCTTGCACTAAAACTACCTTTGTTTTCTACATTGATACAACGGGTACATATGTCATGCTTTTTACCGTCTAACATAGACTGTCTAATTTCTTTAAGGAAGTCGCCTTTCCAATAACTTTTAAATGTTTGTTCAGTTTTTCCATCAACACGGGACTCACAACACGGTAACATCTTAGTGTTGCTTTTATCACCTTTGTAATAATAATGGAAGAAAGGTGCTGTACAGAAAGGTTTACGCTGTTGGTTTTGGCTTTCCATCGAAATGGGCTCCCGGTCTAGATCCTTCTGTGACATTTTTTGGATCATAACGATCAAAATATCTTTGAAGCATCGGTTCTATAGCGACTGTATCTGTTTTCCTAATTTTATTCAATGCTAATTCCGCCCTTACAAAATCATTAGCATATCTGATACGTCTTTCGTCTGTTTGTGTTTTGTTTAATTCACTATGTAATAAGTCAAACCATTGTTGCTCATCTGGAGTCATATTAAACTCTTTAATACATTCCTTTACTGTATCTCTTATATTATCTTTATGGTCGTTATCTAACCAACTTACACTAAGATACCAAGGATCTACAATAGGATTAAACGTAACACCGTTATGTTTACCAGGATATTTTCTATATCCTTCTAAAAACCATTGAACATTACGTCTTACTTGAAACGCACTTACAGGTTGGAATACATGCATTATACCTGCCCATTTTAGATTAGGCAATGTAAATATTTTATCAAACACTTTTTGTTTTTTATCCCACTTAGTGCCGTCACGTAAAAATTCGTCTGTGGCGCCTACACCATCAACACTAATATTAAAACTTACTTCTTTAAATTGTGCAAGTAAATCATAAATTCTAGTAGGCAAACTTGTGCAGTTTGTAATTTGATGTAGTCTTACATTACCTGCTTCTCCACTATCTACAATTTTTTTCATTATATTGTAAACACGAGGATCAATTAGTGTTTCTCCACCACTCATTTTTAATCTGAATACTTTACTGAAGTCTAAATTACTAACAACATCAAACTTAGGATCGCTGTAGTCTATTTGTTTTGCTTTACGCATTGCGTTTTTACTTTGCGTAACCATATCCCAATGACTCCAGCCTTGTATTTCTGGATTGTCAAGGACTTCTTGTTCTATCTGGTTACTCCAAAGACTGTTACAACTGCGACACTTTAAATTACATAACTTACTTGGACGCAAATCAATGTCTACAGGTTTTTCAAACTCAAGTGTTCCTTTTTCAATATCCCAATGTATATCGTTAAATCCTTCTTTAAGCTCTAATTCATAACGCTTTATATAATCAAGTCGATCGCTTTTATGATAGATACCTTCTTTTTCCCAACGTCCGCACCACCACTCACATGGATCAGGCATTTTACCTTCAAGAAATGCCTTGCGTATTTCTTGCATTATTTCACCTTTCCAAAAGTCTTCGTGCTGGTCTTTAAGGCTTGATTCAGTATCCCATCTACCTATTACATGACTCATACAACAAAGTTTAAATCCTCTGTTGTTTGCATTTACATAGGTATGCATGAACGGTGCTGGACAGAATTTTTTGTTTGGAACAATACTCTCCAAACGTTCTGCTTCTTTTTTATCTATTTTAGCCATTCTGTAAACTCCGGTTCATTTAGATCTACAAAAGATTGTTTTCTTTGTTTATCTAATGTTACTGTAATGTATTTAAGCTGATCTCTTTTTGCATTTTTTGCCTTTGGGTCTATTTGCTTTGCCATTGTAACATATTTGTCAAATTCATCTACTTGTCTACAATCTGTATTTTTCCAGCGGTCTAAACCTAATTGCAGTATATCATTAGATAAAAATTTAGCGGCAAGTTCGCTGTCCTTAGGACGTAAATTAAGATTAAAGTCAATCCTTGGTATGTAATTTTTCTTTTCTAACCAAGGATATTTTTTAATATATGATTTTAATGATAGATATAGTGACGGATTATCAAGCCAGTTGTATGCTGTAACAACTGTACTTGTTCTAACTCTAAAATATTTATTTTCATACATTTTATTTTTTGTAGCAAAATCTAAAAATTCTTCAAATCTTTCTTGCCATTTATTCCAAGTGAAAGGATATCTGATGTAATTATAAGTATTTGTAGTTCCATCTACACTTACATTTAAATCCACACCTTTAAAATGTTTTAATCTTTCTAATACTGCACGTACAAATTTTGTTCCATTAGTAGTAATAAGAAGTCTAATATTTTTTGCGTATCCTTTTTCTATAGCGTGATCTAACACTTCTAAAAAGTCTTTGCTGATAAAAGGTTCTCCTCCTGTAACTTTGAGAACTTCTATATTTTGTAACAGTTCTATTACATATTCTTTGCGTTTTTTACTAATAGTAGTTGTATCTTTTTGCTTATAATTTGTAAAGGATTTCCAATGCTCTGGTAAAGGATCGTTATTTGTACGATACCAATCTATTGCATTCATTAGCTGGTTACTACTGCTAGGATCACACATCCTACAACTAAGATTGCAAGTATTATCAAAACGCAAATCTAGATATTTGATCTGTTCATCTGCATCTGGGTCTACAAACTCCTTAAATTTGTCAACAGTATATGTATGTCTAAAACTTAAACCTTTATTACGTTCTCGTGCATAACAAACTTCACAAGCAGGATGTTCTTTACCTTGTTGCATATACGAACGTATTTCGTCCATACTGCTACTTTCAAATGCTTGCTTAATACTGTTATCATCATCTTTGAAATCAAAATAACTTTCGCTGTTGCAACACGGTCTATAACCTCCACCCACACTTCCATTTACATGTATCCATGGTAATATACAAAATGTAGGACTATTAGTTGGTTGCTTCACTTACTATCTCCAAAAGTTTTTTAGTCTTAACGGTCATTTTAGCATTTTTTCTTGCTTTTGTCAACAAATTTGCGTAATCTAATAATACTTTACAATGTTCTTTATTGTAATTTTGCATATTATTTTTTAAAAATGTTTTAATCATCTTGCTATTTGTATTTTTTAAAATATAATCTTTTGCTTTTGCAGGCAAGATACTAACATCAAGACATTTTGTAAATTGTAGGAAATCAAAATCATGTCTACCTTTTATATCTATATTTTCACCATACCAATTTATTACATCGTCTATATCCATTATATTCATATTATGTATTACAGTATGTATATTCAAGTAACTATCTGGTTTACTAGCAATTAAATTTTTAAAGTAGGGTAAATTTTCTTGCACTTTACTCCAACTAGTTCCATACCTATTCCATTCAGCACTATCATCTATGCCGTCAACACTTATACTAATGTAAAGTTTAGGACAAGTTTGTAAAATGCTCTTCCATTTATCATTAGGATTAATACTACCATTTGTTATGAGTAACAAATGCACTTTACTCATATCTATTCGTTGCAAAAGTTCAAGATTACGTTTTTCCATAAAAGGTTCACCACCAAGTAATTTAACTTGTTCTAGATTTTTCAACATATCATCAGTTGGTGGTGCTGTATATATTACTTGCTCACTGCCTTTTGCTTTTTCTACTCCAATAGCATTTACACTATCAATATCTTTCCACCATTGTGTACTGTAGGCGGCATCGCATGTTACACAACTAAAATTACACAAATTACTTAAACCAATCTCCATATACTTTACTTTAGGTTTAGCAGTAGTATACTTTCCTTTCCATCTAGTATTATTAAAAGTACGCATACTCTCACCTTTTAGTTTTTCATCACGGTAACATTTTTCACATCCGCTTATATATTCTCCATCAAGCATTTTTTTACGTAATGTTTTTAACTTGTCACCATTAAAGTAATCATAAGGAGAAATTTGATCATTGTATTTTTGATCTTTAAATCTGCAACAAGGTTTATTTCTGCCTCCTACGTTAGTACAACTATGTACAAACGGCAATGCACAAAAACTATCCATAAATTAATTCCTCAACAGTTTTTCCGTAAACATCTTGAAAGTTAGTGCCTTTAATATCATCCATCCTATTTGTAAAGTAAACAAATCTCTTTTGCATTTCCGGATCAATTGCTGTCTTTTTAGTCATGTACATTATATCATCAACCATTTTAGTTAAACCAATACGTTTTAATCTTGGCATGGTTTTAAAATTAGTATCTATATAATTTTTCCATTTCCACATTAAAGTATGCAATTCTTTTGTACTAGGTAATACACTCATGCTTAAATATTCCGGGTACTGTACAAAACTATGATGTAAGCCATCTACAGGAGCATCAAGAAAATCCTTTATTATATTGTCAATATCTAATATCTGATATATTGAAATAGTATTTGTTGCCCAAAGTGTTGTAATAGTGTTGTGTTTTCTAAACTCATTTATATTTCTTAAAATATTTTCGTATTTCCCGTTTCTAAAATATTTGTACATATTTTTACCACCATCAAAACTTATGCGTATTTCACTTTGTCTAAATTTTAAAAACAATTTAGAAAGTTTTTCATAATCAACAGGAGTGTTAAAATTGCTTATTGTTAATATTTGCATATTTTCAATATTAGGATGTCTTTGTATATTCTCTAAAAATCTCCAAAATTGTTTTTGGTATAATGGTTCACCGCCTCCAACATCAATGTACTTTAAATTAGGAAAATTAAAAATTAAATCATCTGTAAGTAAGTCAACTTGATCTAAAGTCCAGGATTGATTCTTAACGTCTATATTTAAATTATGTATATTATATTCTTTATCCTTTTTGCTTACTGGAATGTCTTTAACAACGCTTTGCCATTTACTACTATATTCAGGACTACAATGTAAACAATTTAAATTACATGCATTACTAAATCTTAATTCAATATATTCTAACCCTTCATATTTCATTTTACCTGTTTTAGAATTAAAATAATCGTATAATTTATCATGCCATTTTCCTTGTAAACTACGCTGTCTATAACTTAGGTAATCCTTGTTTTCATATTCTTCACAACTTCTACAATATTGTTCTTCAGGCCAATTTCCTTGTGCTAGATCTTTCCTTAATTTTTTAAAATTGGGATTGTTATAGAATTCACTAGGTTGCACTGCTGTTTTCAAACTATGTAAACTTTTTTGCATACGTGGGCACATTACCACTCTGTCTGTGTTTTTAAAATTGACTGCCGCTAATGCCCAGTGACATTTTTTAATCATTAGTCTGTTCCATTCTACGTATTGCAAATTTTGCAATTTGTATTTGTGCTTCTTCTAATGGATGACCGTCTGCACCTATTTTTAAATTGTTTGTTTCTGCCATTTCTAAAAAACCAAAGTTTTTATGCTGAAGCCAATTATCCCAATCAATAAGTTTATATTTTTCTAACAAGTATTCGTGTTCTTGCGGATTTTCTATCGCTGTTGTATTAATTACTTTGTCAACTTGAGCTAGTACTCTTTTGTGTTGATAACTAGTCATAGTATAAGGAGTTCTGCTAAGTTTACACATTGTTTGTACAGTAAGCACATGAGATAAAAAGTCTGCTACACATTGATTATCTGTTCTTACATTTAAAGTATATTCTTGTAATCCTTTTAACATCTTAGGCCTATCTACATACTGTTTTTGATGATTCCAAACACCTTTAGATTCTGGTGCTTGTTCGGGAAATAATCTGTGAAACGTGACACTATCATAACCGCCGTCTTCTCTACCTGCCCAATGTTCATATCTATCTAAACTTGTCCACATAATAAACACATGCCTAAATCTTTGTTTGCTCATTGCATCAACGAACATCCTAACAATTCTGTAATTACTGCCACCGCCTCTTGCTTCATTTACTTCTAAAGCATTAAAGTGTCTTGCAATTAATTTGCTAAATCTATCTTCTTCTTTATTGTTAAGTTCTGCACCTTCTGTGAAACTACAACCATTAAAATAAAAATGTGGCCTAGGCATTTTCGCTTACCTTTAAATGTTTTCCTATCGGAATACTTTTTGCACTACATTGTTTTCTACACATTGTATGACAACCACTAGATAGTGTTGAATCTTTACTCCAACTATCAACAATATCATAACTATAATAATCGCCATTTAAGATTTCGTCAAAAGAATGTTTTGTAAGATTATTCCAATCTTTACCATATATTTTATCTTGTTTTAAATATGATTCTGTTTTGTGTACACGGGATCGCATTTCAGGATTAGCCAAAAAGCAACAAGGCCAAACTCTACTTTTATGATCAATAAAAATCATTCCTTCATTAGAAAAATGACAATCTATATCTTTATGTTTTATATCCCATGTTATATACTTTTGCCACAACTCTTTTTCTACAAAATTAATAAACTCATCATTAATAAGTTGTTCATGGTTAAAGTATTTGTTTGGTATTACATTTTTTCTGTATTTTTTTATCTGTTTAACTGATTTTTCGCTTGCCGCACTTCTATCTCTACGTAATGCAAACCTTTTAAAACCCATTTGTATTGATAGTTCTTCGCAACTATCTACTTCGTGTTCATTCCAAGGAAAACTTAACATTTGCCAAACACAACCGGCGCCAGTGTCTATACAAGTTTGTGCATGTTTAATAATCTGATCGTAGTTTTTTAAACCTCTATATAACCATACACTATCTGCATGTCCATCTATACTAAACCTTACTCTACTTTTTTTGTTAAATTTACAAATACGTTCACCTAGTTCTTTGTAAAAAGGAATAGTTTTTGTGCTTCCGTTTGTATGGATGCTTATTATAAGGTCTGGATTTTGAACGTAGATAGCATCAAGTATTTCTAAAAATCTAGGGTGTGCTAAGGGTTCGTCTATATTGCCACAAAATTCAATTTCTTGTATATTCTGTCCTGCTTTGCTTGATAATATATTTGTAAATGCATCAGGTTCTACAAAAAAATGTCCATCATACTTTATTCTTGATTTTGCTAATTCACTTGTGCGTACACAACCTAAACAATCTGCGTTACAAAAATTTCCTATTTCTACTTGTAATTTTGTAATCTTATCTAAATATCTCACTTAAATTGCTCCGCATATGGATCAAACTCAGAACCACACTTCTGAGCACAAACACCTAGCTTACCATCAGCTATACTTTGCTTTTGCCAGCTATCAGTTATGCTAGAAATAAGTCTACCATTAACTACATGTTTTAAATCATTGTTAACAATACTTATTCCTTTTTTACCACCTGCGTTTTCTATATGATCCCATACCTGTTCTACACGGGGATCATTATGCCACCATTTGTACATGCGTCCAGCAGTCCAACAACAAGGCATTAATAAGCCTTCTGCTGTTACAAATATGCTACCTTGCTGTGCTACTTTACAAACAATTGAACATTTGTCTAAATATTCTTTCATGCTACCGTATGACTTTTCAATTTCTTTTTGCTTGAGTAATGCAAGGTTTTGGTTTTTTGCTTCTTTAGGTTTTGCTAATTTTTGTGTTTCAGCACCTTTTCGATTTACTGCTTGATGTTCTTGTTTAGGTTTAATATCACTAGTAATAAATCTTCCGCTTTTCTTTTTAATAAATTTTTCAAAACCCCAATCTTTAGATAGTTGTTCTGCTTCTTCAACTTGATGTTCGTTATGTTGGAATATTAAAAAGTCCCAACGAGCTCTACCTCCTGCATTTATAAACGATTTCATACTGCGTTCTACATTATTCCAATTAACATTTTGTCTATACAAATGATTTGTATCTGCTAAACCGTCTACACTAAAAATTACTGCACCTTTTCTACCAAAAGTCTGTGCAAGTTCTGTCCACCATTCTTCATCTCTTGCACCAGCATTAGTATTCATGCTTAACCACATATTAGGATTACACGCTCTAAAATATTTAAAAACATCTAATGTATCTTTTGCCACAATAGGATCACCTAGATTACCGCACATATACATTGTGTCAAGTTGTTTTATAAAACTAGGCTTAAACATTCTACGAACTGTTTCAACATCTAATTCTGCATTTGTAATGTGTGGATTATCTGCACCACCATTCATATTACGATCGCACATAGGACATGCCGCTTGACAACGTTGAGTAATTTCTAAGTGTACTTCTCTTATGTCTTCGTATCTATACATCATTTCCAAAAATTTTATTTCGCTCTTTATTTTCTTTTTCTTCTTTTTCTAAATATTCTATATGGTTTATTATTCTATGTATAATTAATCCAGCAACTAATATTAGTGTCATACCTAATGCTAATAAACCAAAACCGTGTGCTACGTCCATATAACCTTTCTAGTCATCTAATACAAGTTTTATATCTTTACCTGGTCCTACTTTACTTGGAATATCTCCATATTCATCAACATACCATTTGATGACAGCCGCATACCAGTTTTGACTATTATGGTGTGCAAGTTTATTAAATTTATAGATATTATTATTTGTTGCTTGCATTGTACTAAGAGCTCTTGCACTTTCTTTTTGCAATTCTCTTAGTGTCATTTTACTTGTATCCAATTTTCATAAACCTCCTGTACTCGCCAAGCTCTAATGTGCCTTCATATAGCACACGTTCCATCGGAGCACTGTTGCTGAACTCTTTTAAATTTTTACTACAGTTTACATGTTCTTCAATTTCAAAATA
>Ga0163109_10000566_pt1 | contig 29583 bp, 24 predicted proteins | sample CRUFie1St13metaG_FD_108704 | JGI IMG/M metagenome (GOLD analysis project Ga0163109, IMG submission 108704) | Marine microbial communities from the Costa Rica Dome - CRUD Field 142mm St13 metaG | ecosystem: Environmental > Aquatic > Marine > Oceanic > Photic zone | place: Costa Rica: the Eastern...
TCGCCGCCATCATGAAAATATGACTTTAGAGTTTGAGCATCGATCTGTTCAATTTGTTTTCCCATGGTATTCATCTACTTCCGAGTGTTAAGGCAAAAGTATGCCTCGTCTGAGGGTTATTGTAGATGGGGCTCTACAACAGCTTGTGGAGTAATGATGATCGAGTAATAATACAAGAGCCTTGATAACTTGATGGATTTGCTATGCCCGACAGTGATGCTTTTTTCCACCCTTATAAATTAGGTGACGTTGAGGTTGTGCCATGCTCAACTGTGATCGGCGCTGAAATACGAAATATTGATATTTCCAAAGAACTCTCAGCTGAGATAATCGTAAACCTCATTCAAGCTTGGCATACCCATCTGGTTCTACTATTCCGGCAACAAGACCTGGCGCCAGAACAGCATATCGCCTTCACCTCATATTTTGGCACACCACAAAGCCCTAATCGGACATCGTTTACCCCCCTTACCGAGAAATACCCTGAAATTATAGAGGTGATGAATGTCGATATGGATGACAAACGGCTTGATCACAGTCTCGGAAACTCAGAAGCCATGTGGCACACTGACATGTCCTATAAGCCGATTCCACCATTAGGAAGCGCACTTTATTCTCGAGAAATACCACCTAATGGCGGCGATACATGCGTCAGCAACATGTATCTGGCCTATGATGATCTTTCTGAGGAGATGTTAAGGGAAATCGATGATAAGTGCGCTGTGCATGATGAAAGCCGCAACAGCGCTGGCATTTTACGTCCAGGCTTTCCGGATCAAAAAGATCCTACCAAGACGCCTGGGCCACATCACCCGATAATTCGGACCCACCCTGAGACCAAGCGCAAAACTTTATTCCTGGGTCGCCGACCCTACAGTTACGTACCAGGCCTATCGTACGAAAAGAGTGAGTATCTTCTCGACCGTCTGTGGGCACATGCCTCACAAAAGAAATATTCCTGGTGTCATCAATGGGCTGTAGGCGATCTTCTGCTATGGGATAACAGATGCGTAATGCATCGCCGTGATCCATTTGATAAGAACCAAAGACGTGTCATGCACCGAACACAAATTGCTGGTAGTCGCCCCTTTTAGCCAACTTTAGACTAGATATTCACTTTCAATCGGTCCGGATATAACGACAAATTGCACTGATTTCGTCGATTTTTAAGCACCAAAGTTTTTATAACTGGATCAACAAATCATCGCTGAAAGTCATCTGGCCGTTACGCTTTGTCATGGACAAAACTTAGATTTCCCATTTTTCCCGACTAGCACTTTTTAGACCTACCCAATCAGAAACTCGCCCCTGCAACGCCAATAGTCGACTGGCCAGTATCGAATAATTCAGTAAATGTGCGCCTACCATTGGCCACTGACATCAGTTCTTTAAAGATTTTCTCTCCGCCCTCCTCAATTGACATCTGCCCTCGCATTATATCGCTAACATCTACGTCAAGATCATCAAATCCACGTTCTGCAGTCAAAGGGTTACCGCTAACTTTTATCGTCGGGGTGAAGGGATGCGATGATGGCTGGCCAAGCCCCGTGTTGAAACCTATGATTTGACACCCTCCTGCGGCGAATCCGGTCATCGACTCACAGGCAGGTGCTGGCGTGCTCATGAAGTAGAAGCCTGGGGGATTGGGGACGACCGGATCACAGTAATCGACAACGCCTTGTAGAGTTTTTGTACCCGCTTTCTTAACCGCTCCTAGGGCTTTTTCAGCAAGAGTAGTCAGTCCTCCATTAATGTTATCAGCCGAGGGATTAGTCTTGCGTATATCCTCAACGCCTCCCATTCGTGACATCTCTTCCATGTCAGCAATTGATTGGACGATTGCAGCTGCAACGCTTTGGTTCACCGAGCGTTCAGCAAGCAGATGCTCAGCACCCATGATTTCTGCTGTTTCGGAAAGCACCACCGTACCGCCTGCATCCATCAACATATCCGCGGCGTGGCCAAGCGCCGGATTACCGGAAAGTCCGCTTGAAAAATCTGACCCGCCACATTCCGAACCAAAAATTAGCTTGGAAAGAGGTAATTCAACTCGCTGCTGTGTTGAATGTTTTCGAACAAGCTTTGCCGCCGCTACAGTCCCCGCCTCTATTGTGCGAAATGTGCTTCCATACTCTTGAAAAGCGATGCATTCCACATCCTTACCCGCATCAGCAATTGGGCCAGCAAAAGCATCGGTAGAGGGCTTGTGTAGACTTACTAATACCACAGCACAAATATTAGGGTTCATTGCCATACCATGAATGGCTTTCATGCGCATTTCATGGTTTCTGCCAATCATTTTTCTTCCAAAAAGATCAGTGACCAAGTCAGTTTCACGGACATTATTGTGAATTTTTAATGCCAGCCCGTTGGAATTATCCATCAATGAAATTATGCCAACACGATTACGCACACCTGCACTGCCATCATCCCGCTCAAAACCAAAAAATGACTCATTTTTACCCATGTAAATGCTCCCTTGCCGTCTATTCAGTCGGTGACGTTGTGAACGTGGACATGTTGACCTTTTGAAATATCTAGCGTGGCTTGTCCAATAACTTCCCCGTATTTAATTATCTTTTCGCCTTTTATGATATCCCGCATAGCGATCTTATGGCCTCTTGGGATATCGCCTTTGGAGGTAAGACTTATATTGTCTTTGCCAAGTCGGACCTCCGCCTTTGTGCCATTCCCAACATCATGCAAACAAACTGCTACGTTGTCTTTTTTATCGACCATTAAGGCGTCAAGGTTACCACCGAAATCTTTTTCTGCCATTTGATCTGCCACAAAATCCCCCTTTACTTTTTATGATCAAGAACCACTGCCCATTCTACTCAATATGTCCATACCCCACACAAAAGTGCAAATAGTCAAATCAAAGAAGATCGACCACTTGGCCGAGAAAACTTGGTCTTACGAAAAATTCGACCAGCCCAGCCATGAATATTCCAATTTATTTTCTTATGCAGGATCCCAGCTGAATACCTCGGCAGAAACTGAAAGTTCATAAAAGTGCGAGCTAAAAGTAGGAATAGCATGTTGGGAAATAAGCTCAGGGGTCCACCCCTCACTGCGCTGAACGGAGCGGAGTGGTCTATTCTGGCTAAACAAGAAAATTTCATTGTTACGTACGCCAAAAATTTGACCGGTCACCTTGGCCTCATCAGCTTTTTTACTGCATAAATAAACTGCCATTGGTGCAATTTTTTCCGGCGTCATTTGCTTTAGCTTTTCGACCCTTTCCGATTGCTCTGGGGTATTAGTCGGGATTGAACCAATCATCCGGCTCCATGCAAACGGGGAGATACAATTTGACCGCACTTGATATCTGGCCATATCCAGAGCTATGGACTTCGAAAGCCCTAATATACCCATTTTGGCTGCAGAATAATTCGCCTGCCCAACATTGCCTATGAGACCGGAAGTAGAGGTCATATGAACAAAACAGCCAGAACTTTGCTTTCTGAAGTGTGGGGCAGCGGCGCGGCTCACAAAAAAGGTGCCATTTAAATGAACGCCGATAACCGAGGACCATTCTTCTTCCGTCATCTTGTGAAAAATAGTATCGCGTAATATGCCCGCGTTATTCACAACCGCATCTATTTGACCAAAATTATCCAGTGCCGCCTCGATAATACGTTCACCTCCCTTGGCGCTGTCTACGCTATCGCGACAAACAACTGCCTCTCCTCCCTTTTCAATAATTAGATTTGCCACTTCATCTGCAGGACTACTATCGACACCCTCACCATCAACTCCCGCCCCAATATCATTCACCACAACACGCGCGCCTTCGGCCGCCATCAACAAAGCAAAACCGCGCCCTATTCCCCGCCCCGCTCCTGTTACGACGACTACCTTGTCTTGAACCATACCAGTCATTAAACTCAGTCCCTTTTCAATGTTTCCGTTTGAGTTCCACCATTGTAAAGCAGAAAAATACAATGCAATTTCAACCATAAGCCATTGCAATACAAGTCCTTGCCGCTTACCGTAGGTTCAAACCGGGGAGAAAAATAATGGCAAAAAAACGAATAACGCCTGAACAGCTGCGTTCACAGAGGTGGTACAAAGGAATAACCTTGAGTTCATTTACTCACCGTTCGCGATCCAAGCAGATGGGTTACAGCGCAGACGAATTCAACGATAAGCCAGCGATTGCAATAATAAACACCTGGTCTGATATCAACCAATGTCACCAACATTTTAAGTACCGTATTGATGATGTTAAACGCGGCATATGGCAAGCAGGAGGCTTCCCGGTTGAGCTTCCAGCGATGAGTTTGTCTGAACCATTTGTTAAACCGTCCACCATGCTATATCGCAATATGTTAGCTATGGAAGCAGAGGAACTTCTGCGTTCGCACCCAATTGATGGTGCAGTTCTAATGGGTGGATGTGATAAAACCACGCCAGCTCTTCTCATGGCAGCAGCAAGTATGAATATACCAGCTATCTATTTACCGGCAGGGCCAATGCTGAGGGGAAATTATCGAAGTCAATTCTTAGGAAGTGGCACCGATAGTTGGCGGTTTTGGGATGAACTTCGAGCTGGAACCATTACAGAAGAGGAGTGGTATGAAGCTGAGGACGGAATAGCCCGATCCCCGGGGCATTGTATGACAATGGGAACCGCTTCAACTATGACCTCAGCTGCAGAGGCTCTTGGCATGACGCTACCTGGCGCGGCCTCAATACCAGCAGCAGACTCTAATCACGCTAGAATGTCGGCTTCTTGCGGCAAGCGTATTGTTGACATGGTGTGGGAGGATATGTGTCCAAAAAATTTAATTACTGTGGAAAGCTTGGAAAATGCCATAACAACGGTCATGGCGCTTGGCGGATCAACCAATGCCGCGATACATTTACTTGCAATCGGGCATAGATTGGGGCTCGGTGTAGGTCTCGAAAAATTTGATGAGCTTTCTCGAATAACACCTGTACTCGCTGATATTCAGCCTTCAGGTAAATTCCTAATGGAAGACTTTTATTATTCTGGAGGTCTTCGCGGTTTACTTAATCGAATAAAAGAACTCTTGCACACTGATGCCTTAACGGTAAATGGTAAAACCTTGGGAGAAAATATTGAAGGAGCCAAAGTATATAATGATGAAGTTATACGTTGTCGTGAAAATCCTATGTCAAAAGAGGGCGGATTAGTCGTGCTTAAAGGCAACTTATGCCCGGATGGAGCTGTAATCAAACATACCGCTGCCGACCCCAAATTTCATCAACACACGGGGCCCGCTGTAGTCTTTGAAAGCCATCCAGACCTGTTAAAACGAATTGATGACCCAAACCTCAAAGTAACTCCTGAAAGCGTTATAGTCATGAAAAATGCAGGGCCAGTCGGTGGTCCAGGCATGCCTGAGTGGGGCATGCTGCCAATTCCAAAAAAGTTATTGCAAGCAGGTGTGCGCGATATAGTCCGAATATCTGACGCGCGGATGAGTGGCACTTCATACGGCACTTGTGTTTTACACGTCGCGCCAGAGTCATTCATCGGAGGAAATCTCGCATTAGTCGAGAGTGGCGATTTGATCACATTAGATATTTTTGGGCGGTCTCTAAACATGGAGGTGAGCGAAAAGGAATTAGCGGAACGTCGCGCTAAGTGGAAGCCTCCAAAACCTCATTATCTCCGTGGTTATGGTTGGATGTATTCACAACACATTCAACAAGCAGACAAAGGGTGTGACTTCGACTTCTTGCAGTCTACCGATCCAATACCTGAACCCGAATTACATCATTAAGAACAAGGAAGGAAAACAAATGAAGCTTCGGAAAAATAGATTTAAGGCTGCCATCCGCCGCGGTGATTTTCAAATCGGGCTATGGTCGGGCTTGCGTTCCACACTTGTAGCTGAAATGCTCACACAAGTTGCGGCATTTGACTGGACCGTGATCGATATGGAACATTCTCCAAACGAACTTGGGGATGTTCTTACACAGCTGCAAGTTGCCCAGCAGGGACATGCTGAGCCAATGGTGCGCGTACCGTGGAATGAACCTGTTATAGTTAAACGAGTACTCGACATAGGCGCACAGACTATTCTTTTTCCAATGATCCAGAATGCGGATGAGGCAGCGCAAGCAGTTGCAGCGACAAGGTATCCACAAAACGATGGTATTCGAGGTGTTATGAGTTTAGCGCGAATGAATAATTATGGTGCAACGCCTGATTATTATCTAAAGGCGCACCAAGAAATTTGCGTGATAGTTCAATGCGAGACAGTTGAAGCTGTACTGAACATACCAGAAATTTGTAAAGTCAAGGGTGTGGATGGAATTTTCGTGGGCCCATCAGACCTTTCTGCCTCAATGGGCCATATTGGTAACCCATACCAAAAAGACGTGCAAACAATGATAAGAAAGGCTGTCAATGCTTGTAAAAAAGCAGGCAAACCCGCCGGGTATCTTACTGGAGATGAAACCCAAGCAAAACAAATGATCGATTGGGGTTTTAATTTTGTTGCAGTCGGTTCGGACATGGCCGTATTGACTAATGCTTCGCGTGCATTAGCCGACCGTTTCCAAGAGTATTGCGCTCGTAAGGCAAAGCGTAAAAAGAAAAAATAGCAAGCTCAAAACTTTCACAAACATGGGTATTCAGTCCATTATTTAATTAATGGATCCCATGTTGTGTCTTCGTCAATGGGATAACACGGCCGAGGCAAACCTTTCCAAGCGAAACGTGTAAGCACAGGGGTCGTGAGACCCGGGGCATCAACTTCAAAGATTTCGTCATCGTCAAAAAATATATCGAAACCTGCACGAAAATGCCCCCGTGATTTAAGTGCAACCGTTGAAAACGAGGCAATATCGAGGTCAAACTCTTCGATCAAAGCCGGATCATACATTTGCATACGCCTGCTTATTACGAGCAAAGTAATTCCTCCCATCTTCAGTGCTGCACTCAAACCCAATTTCATTGTTCGTCCAGCTCGGCAGCCTCGACGACCCGCAACAAAACCACTCGATAAATGCAGGACCTCGACTTCTTTAGCGAAAGTTTGTGTGAATTCATAGGCTGGCTTTCGGTTGAAAACCGCTTCGAATACAGCACCCACCCCCCTCTCATGCGCTTCTGCGGCAACATCCGGATCTGAAAATAAACCAAAACAGACATTTTCAGCACCAGATTCTATCAGAGGTAAAAGTAAACCTGTTGTATTGCCACAGCCTCCGCCACCGGGGTTATCAGCAACATCAGCTAAACAAATCTTTTTTGCACCTCCCGAACGACCGGCGGCTACAGCTCCTTCAATAGCTTCATCGATAGATGTCAACTCAACTCGAAAGTCGTCCCGCTTTGCCCAAATATCTCTGGCGAGCTTATTTGTGATATCATTCGCTGCTTTCTCTTGACCATAAGCGATTATGGTCAGCCCACACTTTGATAAATCTGCAAATGAGAATGAACCCACAACTGATACGCTCACTAGTCCATCATTTTCCTGCTCTGCTTTTCGTGCTTCCCTGATAGCATCAGCATAAGTACCCTCTGAGCCCGTTAAGAGCCTTACTGAAGGTGGAGTAATTGGCAACCGCAGCAGACTTTTTGAGAACTGCTCACCAGTTAACATCCGACGTAAAATATGCGCTGCTTCGAATGCTCTTTCTGGCTGATCGACATGCGGATTAGTCTTATAAGATATAATAATATCAGCATTTTCCATCATGCGTTCGGAAATATTTGCATGAAGATCCACCGTAACTACTATAGGGATATCAGGCCCGACCACTTGGCGTACCATTTCATATAATTCACCATCTGGGTCCTCGTCATGAGTGGCCGCCATGGCACCATGATTACAAATATAAACACCGTCTAAAGGCTCTTCATTTTCTAGTATTGATCGGACCTCCGCAAGATACCGCTGAAAAAAGCCCTCTTCAATAGGCCCCCATGGTTCGTAGTAAGTACAAACAGTCGGCACTGGGGTCCAATCACCACTTTCATCCATTGCCTGAATGAAAGGCTTGATTTCCCGAGCGAGGATTGGTGCAGCCTTTGCTGCTTCCTCAAGTATTTCTTCGCCAACCAAATAGCAAGAATTTCGAAAATCTTCCTCTTTCGTCACTGGCGAAAAAGAATTCACCTCCAACATTATTGAAATTATCGCAATCCTCGGCATCTCAATTCTCCCCCTATTGTGTACTTTTTCAGAAGCTCGAGCCCTTTTAAATCTAGCTTACCATTTCGAGAAATACGGTCGCCTTATTTTTTAATATCGTTTGTAAATGATGGATAGGGATCAAGACAAAAAATGCACAATTGTGTAATTAAATTTGGGACTTTCGGTGTATTTTCCCTTTGAAACAAATACAACGCCAGGGAGTGAGAATAGCCAATAAAGATAGTAATTAATTTAAACGTGACGAAAGACGATTTTCTTTCCTATGCGTAAAAATGTATTTTCAAAGCATATAGCAAAGTAAACTATGTTCACCTGGGTAATTATCTGACTTTTCAATCTTAAATTTTTAAGCATATTCCCGCATAAAAAATCGGATGAAAAACGACGAATGGTTTTTTTCGGTTTATAAAAGACACAGCTGTAATAAAAAACAAACACTGGTAAACAACGGTAGTACGGAAATAACAAATATTCACCAATATGAATAATAAACTAACCACAGCGGCTCTTGCCGAACACGTAATCGAAGCACGTCTGGAAGATATACCCGATGAAGTTATCAGCGAGGCACACCGCACACTTTTAAATTGGGTAGCCGTAGCTGTCGGTGGGTGCAGGCACCAATCAGTAGACATAATACTTCAGACTATGCCGGCAGCGAACAGAAATGCGTCTATTTTCGGCCGAGCTGAAAGGACGGATGCACTGAATGCTGCATTAGCAAATGGTATTTCTAGTCATGTTTTTGATTTTGATGATACACACCTGGCGACTGCCATTCATCCTGCTGGCCCTGTCCTCTCGGCAGTAATGCCACTTATTGAAAATGGAAGGATAGACGGTAGGGAATTGATACACGCCTTGATCCTTGGAGTTGATATTACATGCCGGCTCGGATTGGCGGTATCACCAGATCATTACGATGTTGGTTGGCACATTTCTAGCACAGCCGGTATCTTTGGCGCCGCGGCCGCAGCTAGTCGCCTGCTCCAAAATTCTGAAAAACAGACACGTTGGGCGTTCGGACTAGCAGCGACACAAAGCTCCGGAATGCGTGAAATGTTTGGCTCAATGTGCAAAAGCTTTCATATCGGTAATGCGGCAAAAAATGGATTAATGTCAGCAATGCTTGCAAAGAATGGTTTTACAAGCTCGGAACAAGGGATAGAAGCAAAACGAGGTTGGGCAAATGTAACTTCTAGTGAACACAACCTTAGCCTTGCAACCAATGGACTTGGAAAAAAATTCTTAATTATGGATAATAGCTACAAGCCATTTGCATGCGGTGTTGTTGTGCATCCGGGAATAGACGGTTGTGTACAATTAAGAAATGAGCACAATCTCTCACCAAATGAGATTGAACGAGTTGATTTAAGAGTAAATCCATTAGTTCTCGAACTTACTGGAAAGAAGAGTCCAAAAACAGGCTTACAGGGCAAATTCAGCATCTATCACGCTTGTGCAGTTGCGCTCCAACACGGCAAGGGTGGCGAGAAAGAATTTTCCGACAGCGCTGTCAACGATCCAGTGACGCAGTCACTAAGAGACAAGGTGCATGCTCAAGTCGATGAGTCCATTGCTGCAAGCGCAATGGTAATTCACATTACAACCAAAGATGGACGCTCACTATCCAAAGAGATAACAAAAGTATTGGGCAGTCTGGAAAATCCACTTGGAGATATTGCACTAGATAACAAAACTAGGGATCTCTGCCAGCCAATTTTGGGTAAAGAAAAAACAGAAGCCTTAATAGAAATCTGCCGAAATATGGCTTTTTTGCAAGATTCCTCTAAAGTTGTGAGAACGGCAACGCTGTAACAATTAAAATACTGGATTTATCGCCAACCTCGCCATTGCCCGAGCCGCTTACCGTTACAAGTCATAAAAGTCCCCTGAAATCTCGTGTTACTACTATTTACTGCTCCGGATATTAACCCCCAACAGTTCGTCATTTTTCCATAGGCATTTTTCCGCCGTTCACGGCAGCTGCCTTCAGCTGAAAAAAGCGGCGCAGGAATCTGATAACGTTTTTTGCTGGTGCAAGCTCTTGCCCAATATCCAGAGTAGTTTCCACTACCCCTATGTTGCATAACTACGATACCTCCCACAGGATTATTGTACCTACCTACGAAAGTCGCCCCGTCAGCTTTGACAGTAACAGGTCCCCAATCGCTTCTCCACGTCTCAGCGCTCACAGAGACGGGCAAAAGCATAAGAGTTACAAACAAAAGCATACGCACAACTGAGTCACTAGCCATAGGGTGAATCCAACCTCCTTACATTCCGTTAGACATTTTGCTTAGTAGCTTCCATGACGAATTGATTAAATTACAGTTTCATAATATCTTCTATTTAATCTTCATGGTAAAAATTTTTGAAATTTTTGCATATAGTTTATGTCGAGTTTTCATACCATTTACTATAGTCTCCAGATGCTGATGCTAAAGACTCGTAACACAAGTTTCTCGACCGACGAACAATTAGAAACACTGAAGAATAAATTCCCTACATGACTAACTCAATCCGCAGATGGCTGACGATGGGCTGCCTGATGCTTGCAGGTGAGTCCATATTCTTATTGCCCTACATGCGAAAAACATTTCAAACTTCAATTGAAGAAGTTTTCACAATATCGAGTACTGAGCTCGGATTTCTAAGCTCTATGTTCGGCATACTGGCGCTCGCCTGCTATTTCCCGGGTGGCTGGCTCGCTGACCGTTTCTCAATTCGAACTTTATTAAGCACATCTCTTATCACTACTGGGTTGGGTGGCTTTTTTATCCTTACCATTCCAAGCTTCACACAATTGCTCATATTACACGCTTTTTGGGGTATAACCTCTATCCTGACATTTTGGGCCGCTTTACTGAAGGCAACACGCATATGGGGAACACCGGAGACACAAGGCATAAGTTTTGGACTGCTTGAGGGTGGTCGTGGCGTTGTCGCCGCTTTGATAGTAACGATAGCCACTGCGGCGTTCGCATTTTCGGATGGCAATGCGGACCCACATGCAGGACTAAACTCCGTCGTATTGGTTTATTCGGTTACACCAATCTTAGCAGGGCTTGCAGTCTGGCTTATGCTCGCAAGAGATGAAACAAAGACAATAAGAACGAAGGTCAAAACGAGAGATACAGCAAATTTAATAAAAAAAACTGCTAGAATTCCTGAAGTATGGTTGTTAGCCGTTATCATTTTTTTTGCATACTTCATCTATACGGGTTCATATTATTTCCCGGCATACGTCGAAAGAGGCTTAGGGGAAACGAAACTGTTTGGAGCTCAACTAGGAGTATTTCGCGACTGGCTGCGCCCGGCAGCAGCAATAGCAGCCGGGGTAGTAGCCGATCGGATCGGAATAAGTCGTGGAATAGCAATCGGATTTCTTGTGTTAATTGTGCTTTACGGCACGTTGTTGTTTGCACCTTCAAACACTAGCACACATCAATTTCTTTTTTCACAAGTGGCAGTCATCTCAATAATGGTTTTTGCTCTCAGAGCGATCTATTTCGCGTTAATGGAGGAATGTAAAATACCGGTAATTCTTACCGGTATTACTGTGGGCATTGTGTCAACGCTAGCCTACACCCCAGACATTTTTTCTCATATTATCGCAGGCCTTTTTCTGGATCATTTTAAAGGAATTGATGGGTTTCGTTATTTCTTTGGCTTGCTTTCTGTTATGGCGGTAGCTGGACTTGCGAGCACCCTCGCCTTGCGCCAGAAGCTTCGCAATTTAAAAACAAAGAAGGCACCCTCTATATGAAAAAGGAACTACCTAAAATCCTACTTTTGCATAAAAATCCTGAACCGCTTGCTCAAAATATCAAGGCACACTTTCCAAACTTACCTCTCACATTAATTGATAATTATTTTGAGGTTCCCCAATCACTGAAGAAGGAAAAACCAGAAGTCTTCTTCGCGTTTAAAACAGGAGAGGAAGGCCAATTTCCCCGTTCAGCAGTTCTCAATTGTGACAGCGTAAAATGGATACAGGCATCTGGAGCAGGCGTTGACCATTGGACGCCATGGGATCCAACCATCGTTACAGTCACCAATGCATCTGGTATCCATGCTGAAATAATGGCCCAATATACGACCTGGGCAATTTTGAACCAGAAACTAGGTTTTCCCCGAATGGCAGAGCGTCAGTCACAAAAAAAATGGGATAAAAAATTACTCGAGTCGGTCGTCGGACAAACTCTGGTGATCGTAGGATATGGGCGAATTGGAAAAGAAGTGGGCCGTTTAGCAAAAGCTATTGGGCTGAAGGTTATTGGGGTACGCAAACGTCCGTCCCCATGCCCTTATGCTGACGAGGTAATTAGCAACTGCAAGCTGCAAAACGCCCTAGGACAGGCAGACTTTATTTTGAATGTGCTGCCACTAACTGAAGAAACACGCGGTTTTTTTAACAAAGATATTTTTTGTTCCATTAAAAATGGTGCCTATCTTATTAATACGGGTAGAGGTCATGTTATCGACGAATACGCACTATTAGAGGCGCTCAGAAGTGGGCAGCTGTCTGGGGCGACTCTTGATGTCTTCGCTGATGAACCGTTGCCGTCTAACAATCCTCTTTGGACTACCAAGAATGTAATAATCACTCCCCACACAGCTGGTGACGCCGTAAATTGGGAAGATGCGATAACCGAATTATTCTGTGATAATCTGCGGCGATGGATGAATAATGAGAAGCTCCAGAACATTGTTGATCCATCTCGTGGTTACTGACCTATCACGACCTGCCAACAAGCATCTAGGGGCCATAATACTGGGTTCTTATAGAACTATCGTTAAATGAGTGGAGCCTCCCCGCCGCATGGCTCGCTAATTTGGCGGTAATGCCCAATGTGGGGGGTTCCAAAATATTTGAGGACCAATATCTGGAATACCGTTCAAGCCTAGTTGCGCCATTGTGCGGTCCATTTCCTCATAAAAGATTTCTAACGCTCGATACGCACCATGTTCCCCTGCTACTGCGCATCCATAGAGAGTTGGACGTCCTGACATCACTAAATCTGCTCCACAAGCAATAGCTTTTATTATGTCAGAACCGCGCCTCGGCCCAGAATCAATGGCAATCATGAAATTCTTGCCAACTGCTGCCCGGGTTTCAGCCGTGATCTGCAAGGGAGATGGCGCATTATCTACGTAACGGCCACCATGATTCGAGAGTATAACACCATGGAGCCCGTGTTTAGCTGCAAGCACCGCATCCTCTGCACTATAGAGACCCTTTATCAGCAAGTTTCCCGGCCATATATCTTGAATGCGTTTTATATCGTCCCAACACTGACTATCAGGCTTGGTATGGCTCTGACCCTGCTTAACATTCATATCAGAAAGTTTTTTTCCCAATTCAGCCGGATAATTCTCCTTTTTAAATGCTCCCCTCCGTAAATACTGCCTCAACAACACTCTGAATATCCATCCGGGCTTGGCTAATACGTCGCCTGCCATACGAGAGCTGTATCGGAGTGGCATCGAATATCCATTCCGGTTATTATGTTCGCGATTAGCACCAACTGGCCCGTCTACAGTAACTACCAAAGTTTTATAGCCAACGTCCCTGATACGCTCAACAAACCTTGATCGAAGTTTTTTGTCATTCCACATGTAGAGTTGAAACCAAAGGTGCTCGCCCCCAGCAGCCTCATAAATCTCATCAAGCGGCGTCACGGCACTGGTAGCCGCAGTACATATAACACCCATTCGTTGTGCCGCTTTTGCAAGTAAGATCTCGCCACCAAACCATGTAATCCCAGCTGAAGCGGTTGGTGAAATGCCAAATGGCATTTTTAAGTCAGTACCAAAAATTTTCGTGCCACACGAACGCTCTGATACATCAACCAAAACACGGTTTTTAAATTTAAGTTTCTCGTAAACCGTACGATTATTCATCAATGCAATATAGTCTTCCGCGCCTAGATCGATATACTCGAACAAACCTCGAGGAAGTTTTTGTTTCGCCATTTGACGCAGGTCTTCTATATTATAGGCAACGAAATTAGTCATTAATGATTGTGCTCTTATTTAAAAAGTAGACGTATAATCGCCACACTATAGCCTGTGATAGATGCCAAATTATGGTTTACGGAAACCAATCAGATCATTGAAATTTGACTTCAACGCTATTCTGCTGCTGCCCGAATGATCTGCCGCCGCTGTGGCACCCAATCTGGCGGGTTCCAGAAAATTTCAGGGCCGATCTCGGCTACAGAATTAAGTCCTAACTGCGCCATAACACGGTCCATTTCGTCGTAGAATATTTCAAGCGCTCGAAAAGAGCCTTCCGCTCCGGCAACTGCAGCGCCCCAAAGTGTTGGTCGGCCAGACATTACAAGATCGGCTCCCAAAGCTACCGCCTTAACAAGATCTGAGCCACGACGAGCGCCGCTGTCTATAATCACAGTAAAGTCATTACCCACCATAGCCCTCGTCTCCGGTAAAAGTTGAAGAGGTGCCGGCGCACAGTCCACATAGCGACCACCATGATTAGAAAGAATTACACCATTGAGCCCCTTTTCTTTCGCTATTACTGCATCTTCAGCACTGTGAAGCCCCTTAATCAAAAGATTGCCCGCCCAGTTGTCGCGAATTCTCATCACATGATCCCAAGTGAGGTTATCAGTTTTTGTATGCATATGCTTGAGCATCGGATCGGTGATACGACTGATAAGTTCCTCAGGGTAGTTAACCATAGTTGGAGCACCCCGCTTAAGATAGTGCTGTCCCAATACCCGGATAAGCCAACCGGGTCGGGCGAGAAGTTGGGCAAATAAGGTTGGAGAATATTTAAGCGGCATCGAGAAACCATTCCTCTTGTTATATTCACGATTAGAACCCACTGGCCCATCAACAGTGATTATTAAGGTCTCAAAGCCTACTGATTTTATACGATTAATTTGCTTCATGCTTAGATCATTATCCGGCCACATATAAACCTGAAACCAGAGATTTCCAGCACCAGCCACATCCCATATTTCCTCCATCGCCGTCTGAGCATTTAAGGCGACCGTGCATGGAACTCCCATCTTCGTAGCTGCGATGGCAACACCCGCTTCCCCACCAAAGGACATAAGACCAGCGGTGCCAGTAGGGGAAATCCCGTATGGCATAGCGGCCTTTTTCCCGAAAATTGTTGTTTCGATTGAGCGTTTTGAAACATCAACTAAAACACGATTTTTAATCTTGAGCTGTTTGTATGCATCACGATTATTTTTCAGAGCTATACCGTCTTCAGCTCCACCATCGACATAATCAAACACACCTTTCGGAACTCGCCTCTTAGCCTTCTGCCGCAAGTCTTCAATATTATAGGCACCAAAATTAGCGTTGGTCATGAAATCATCCCCTAACAGTCAGCACCATTTGGTTACAGCACCTTTTCAGTAATAACAGTTCTATCAAAGCACTAAATCATGCCAATTGCTCAGCCAGCCAGTCAATAAGCTAAAACTCAGCGCATTCTGGTTGCCCATTAATGAGAGTACCTTATCTATTCCGCGGCAGCTCTAAAGCCAAGCTGGGGTCTTGGTACCCATTCAGGCGGGTTCCAGAAAATCTGTGGACCAATCTCCTCAATAGTGTTGAGACCCAATTGGGCCATGACCCGATCCATCTCATCATAAAAAATTTCGAGAGCCCGGTAAGCACCCGCCTCATTAGCTGCAGCAGCCCCGAATAAGGTAGGTCGGCCAGACATCACCATATCGGCCCCAAGTGCTATTGCCTTTACGAGGTCCGAGCCACGGCGAGCTCCAGAGTCAATGATTATTTTGATTCGATCACCAACTGCCGCTTTTGTCTCTGGAAGAACCTGCAATGGTGCAGCCGCACAATCCACATAACGTCCGCCATGATTGGATAATATTACACCCTCGAGCCCTTCATCTGCCGCCATGACAGCATCTTCGGCACTCTGAAGCCCCTTAATTAAAAGATTGCCCTTCCACATATCTCGAATTTTTCTTATGTCTTCCCACGATTGACGATCGGTTTTTACTACACTCATCTCCTCAGATGCTACGGTCACTCTCCTCTCAATTTCTTCCGGATAGTTTTCCTTTCTAAATGCACCCCGGTTAAGATACTGCTTCAAAAGAACTCTATAACACCATCCAGGCCTTGCAAGAATCTGGGAGATTAGCTTTGGAGTATATTTCAGCGGTGCGTGGAAACCATTCTTCTTGTTATATTCACGGTTGGGGCCAACTGGCCCATCAACCGTGACTATGAGCGTTTCGAAGCCCGTCGCTTTTACGCGCTCGAGAAATTTCATACTCATCTCTTTATCAGCCCACATGTAAAGCTGGAACCAAAGGTTTCCACCGGCCCCCTCCGCGATTTCTTCCATTGGTAGTAATGCATTCGTTGCAACTGTGCAGGGAACACCCATTCTAGCAGCTGCTTTTGCAAGCCCTATCTCGCCGCCATAATACACAAGCCCCCCTGCACCAGTAGGCGAAATGCCGTAAGGCATTTTGATTTTTTTACCAAAAATTTCAGTTTCAGTAGATCGTTGCGAGACGTCGATCAATACTCGGTTTTTAACTTTAAGGGATGTATACGCATCACGGTTATTTTGCACGCCGATGCCGTCCTCCGCACCACCGTCTATGAATTCAAATATGCCGTGTGGAAGACGCCGTTTCGCACCCTGGCGCAAATCTTCAATATTGTAAAAACCCATATGATCAGAAGACATCCCATATTCCTCCATTTATTTTGAATATTTGTAGTAAATTGGATAAGGAATCCAAATCAACGAATTAGATACCAACTAACTCTCCTCTAACGTCTTGGACCACTTTCACCCTGTCCCTGTTGTTCCACGGCTTTCGCTGACCGATCGGAGTATTTTCAATTGTAGGTGCTACCTTAAGATGAATAAATACGGGCCCCTCTTTTGCAAGAATTTCTGGCATTCCGACCTCTAAATCCGAAAGTTCGGAATAAGAATGGGCTTTTGGGTAACCGCAAGCTGTCGCTATTGCAGAATAATCGACCACTTTAGCATTAGGTACAGGTTGCCCCCCCGTGGTGGCATAGATCTCATTATCGAGCATGAAATGGTAAAAATTTGTAGGAGCTTGTTCCGCAATTGTAGCAAGCATGCCCATCGACATATGAATGTCTCCATCTGAGTCAAATAAGACAACTTTTTTCCTCGGCTGTGCTAGAGCAATACCTAAAGCATAGCTCGCGTGTCCACCCATTGCAGGATCTCCCATAGTCGCATCGAGTTTCTCGTTGTCGGTAATCGGCACCCAATGACGACCACCACGACCAGATAATACTACTGCATCATCTCTGTATTTGAGGAAGAGTTTCATAACATCAGCTGTTTCCATCATGGTCTAAGACCCCTTTTTATCTGTTGAAACCGTGAAATTCATCAGCAACCAGCACCGCGACTGGACCATTAACTTTCTCACATTCATCAAAAGCAACACTAATACGATCTGCATCACGATCACTTTCCACAAGATAATATTTTATTTGAAACGCATTAAGAAATGGTTCTGTAAAATCTGCTGCCGTGTCAGTTGTAACTCCATGGCGAGTATAGCCACGATAGCCTACCATCATTACACATGGAATTTTCAGGCTCTTAAGCCATCCACGTATCGAGTCACCAGACTCCATAAGGCCAGTATTTTGTATTAATACCACCGGCTTAGCACCACCGGTGTAGAGCCCCGCAGCTACTGCGGCTGCATTTCCCTCACGCCCGACACCAACCATGTGCAAATCCGGATCACCATTAAGTAGCGTAAAAAGGAAATTAGTTTCACTGTCTGGCAACCAGATTACATGCGTTACGCCGTGTTCCTTGAATTTCTGATGCACCGTTTCCGGGCTTAGCACGTCCTCAGTTTCAGCCATCGGCCTCCCCCTTATAATTCTAAATTCAGACTCAAATATTTCGTTGGAGACTTTATATCATTGTGGCTAAGTTCTTTCATTTTTTTTATCAAGTCATTCTATCTTTTCTAACTGCCAGTTGATTATACATCTTAAGCCATGAATTGCCGCACCACACCTGCCGGAGAACGGAATACCAAACCAATTACAGAAGCCCTACGACCAGTCTTTTCGAGCTCCACTGGCCATGTTTTGGAAATCGGTGCGGGTTTGGGCCAACATGCGGCAGCCTTTGCAACAGCCTTTCCCAGGCTTAATTTTTGGCCAACAGACCCCAATCCATATCACCGTGCTAGTATCGATGATTGGCGACAAACACTTTCCCTCCCGAATTTACGACCTGCCCGATCGCTTGATTTGCTATCCGCTGATTGGCAATTTAACGTCGCTGATGGCGTTCCTGCAGCAAAATTCTCGGCAATGATTTGTATCAATGTACTACACATTTCCCCCATTGCCGTTACAAAGAGGCTTTTACTGCATGCTGGCAAACTGCTGGAGCCAGACGGCCTTTTATATATTTATGGGCCATTTAAAATTAAAAATACGCATACAGCACCGACCAACAGCGATTTCGATGTTTTCCTTCGACAACAAAATCCTGAATGGGGTTTGAGAGATATTGCACTACTTGAGAAAACAGCTGCGTCTGGCAACCTCTCCCTCACTAAAATTAAGCAAATGCCTGCGAATAACCTGTCTCTTTTTTTTAACCGTATTTAGACCGGCAATAGCACAAATTTTTATATTTGCGACATACGGATTTTAATAGCATATACGATTTATATTATTCACGTGTAAAAAATATCCAAATAACTTGTCCGCAGATAAACTGGGGTTGCAACTTAGAGATTGATACGGATCATACTTTCGCTCGAACAGGCGTATTAATCTTCCCATATTCCATTTTTTGGAAGTTTTGTGCATACTAATTTTAAATTTTAACGCGCAACACGCGCGAGTAAGGGGAAAAAATGGTTTCTTTCCAACCCACGCAACTCGGCACTAGGCACATGTGCTCGGCTGGTCATTATTTAGCTGCACGATCAGGATATGAAATACTGGAGGCTGGTGGTAACGCAATTGATGCGGGCGTAGCGGCTGGCATGGCACTGGCTGTTTTGCAAAGCGATATAGTAAATGTCGGTGGGGTGGCCCCCATGATTTTTTATCTTGCTGAAACAGATGAAGTAAAGTCAATCAGTGGACTAGGTTGGTGGCCAAAAGCCACGGATATAAACATGTTTATCTCTGATAATGGTGGAGCTATCCCTCATGGAGTTCTACGGAGCGTAATACCTGCGGCCCCAGCTGCTTGGATTGCAGCACTCAGAGAATATGGCACAATGAGCCTCGCTGAGGTTTCAGAATCACCAATCAAGTACGCCCGCGACGGCTTCGCAATGCATCCCACGATGCATAGCACTTTGGTGAATACTCAAGATAATTTGCGTCGTTGGCCACAAAGCGCCGCTATATATTTGCCAAATGACAGAGTACCCGAGATTGGAGATAACTTCGTACAAGCAGATCTTGCGAGAACTCTCCAATATCTAGCAGATGAGGAAAGTGCAACACAGGGCAGCCGAGAGGAACGGCTTCTGGCTGCTCACAAAGCTTTCTATGAGGGAGACCCGGCACAGGCAATTGTTAAGTACCATAAAGAAAATGATGGCTTAATTACCGCGGAGGATTTGAAAGAATTCTACGTGGAAATTGAGGATCCAATTTCGCGTAACTATTTTGATTTTGAGATTTACACATGTCAGCCATGGTGTCAGGGACCCGTACTGTTACAGATCATGTCTCTACTGGACGGCTTTGATTTGAAAGGAATGGGTCACAATACGGCGGACTACATTCACACAATTGCGGAATGCATAAAACTCTCATTCGCTGATCGAGAACGCTACTATGGAGATCCTCGATTTGTTGATGTGCCGATAGAATATTTGCTCTCTGAAGAGTATGTCTCCACAAGGCGAAAAATGATTGATATGGCGAACGCTTTTCCTGAACTGCCGCCTTTCGGTAATGTTCCTGGTTATGAAGGACAAGGAAGCGGGCCAACGCCAGCAACAGTCCATGGGCCTGTGGAACATTCATATGACACATCTTATGCTTGCGCCGTCGACAAGAAGGGAAATGCTTTTTCAATAACACCGAGTGACAATTCTAGTCAGACGCCTATAATCCCCGGCATCGGTTGCGTAGCTTCTGGTCGTGGTTCACAAAACTGGGCCGTGCCAGAACATGCTTCGTGTATAGCTCCTGGAAAACGTCCTAGATTGACACCCAATCCGGCCTTAGCAATTAAGAGAGGCTCAGCCACTATGCCGTTCGGCACGCCAGGTGGCGATGTACAGTGTCAAGCCATGGCTCAGGCCTTCCTTAACATCAATGTGTTTCGTATGGATATGCAAGAAGCAATTGAAGCACCGCGCTTTGCTACCTATAGTCACCCCAATTCGTTTGAGCCACATGAGTCAGATCCTGGGAAACTTAAGATTGAAAGTCGAGTGTCTCTGACAGTGCGCAATGATCTTGCATCTCGCGGACATACGGTGGAGGCCTTTCCTGCACTTACGCGTGCAGCAGGAGCAGTCTGCGCTATCTACCGGGACGAAAAGTCTCGGCTATTTGGCGCGGCTGATCCTCGTCGTCAATCAGGTATGTTAGGCTGGTAACACCTCTCTTGATTACAAAAACGTGACGGCCAGACTTACACCGGACATATGCATGGCTACGATGGTTGTACGACTGTCGCTCCACTTAATATTGAGCAAATTTTTGCAACCAAGCCCATAGGTTTTGATATTATCCACATACCAATTTCTATCGTTCATTTTGCCAGCGTTCTTCATCTTTGTTACTCTATCCGTAGACTGCCTGAAAAGCAGCCATAGCCTTCTCTACACGGTACCCAGCAATAATCCGCTCTCGCCCTAAGTGGCCCATACTCTGTACCAGTTTCGCATCATTTTGTAGGCTTGCGATTGCTTCTGCGAGTAACAAAGGTGAAGACGGAGGTACGATGATGCCTGCGCTGCCGACGAGCCTATCAGCATCACCAACGTTGGTTGCAATCACAGCACGCTGACAGGCCATGGCCTCTCCAATGACATTTGAAAATCCTTCGCCGAAAGCTGATGCAGACACTAGAACATCAATCGCTGATAATAAGTCTGGGATATCATCACGTTCCCCTAGAACTATTAATCCTCGCGTAACCGGAAGTGTCTCTGTTCCTTTACCAATCGCAAGTGCGGTAACTCCATCAACTTTCTCCAGTGCTGATAAAAAATTTGGATAATCCTTCATAGCGTCAACTCGAGCGACCGCGGCGATAACGAAGTCATTTTCATCGAGCCCTAATTCTTTGCGAATACGACTACGTGCCGACACTTTAAAGCAATAACGCTCAGTGTCGAAGAAGTTCGGAATAACAGCTGTACTCTTTGGCCTATAACCGAGCACTTCAGTGTGAAATTTGAGCCCTGAATGTGAATTTGCAATTATCCCATCGGGACATTTGGATAGCCAAGAACAAACACCTCTTAGGTATCGATAACGGCTACCATCCATATCTGAGCAACGTATACCCCAAAAAAGTTTCGTGCACGAACGTCGTCCAGACAAGCACACCGCGAATAAAGCCGCTAAATCAGCATGATACATCCAGCTTTGTATTACCCGGGGTTTTTCACGTCTGATTAAACGTACCAGACGCATTAAAGCTTTAAAACTGGGCTGACCTCTTCGCATGCCCAAACCAATCACGCGGCAACCAGCGGTCTGAAGCCTATCAAATTGCGATCCACCATCAACCAAGCTCACTACCAACGGCTGATCGCCAGCGCGCATTTTTTCGAGCACCAAAGAAGCAAGCACACGTTCTGCGCCACCTGTATCTAGCCCCGTTATAACGTGTAGGATTGAGGTTTTTTGCTTCACCGGCTAGCCTTGCAGAGTTCTTAGTAACAACAAATAACTTTCAAAATGAAACATCGTTTTATCGAGTAGATGCATTCGGTTTTTTAGTCAAAATTAGCTTCACCCCTTTGTCCTCATCGGTCACATCTAAGCTTCGGTTCTTCGTTATAAAAATTATACCACAGCATATCTCTTGAAAAATTCTACAAGATTGTACAATTAAAACGAATAATGGTGTTTCTAGTGGTGCGGCATATTCGCATACTATCTTTTAGTAGCACGTGAAATAGTGTATTCGCTTATTTGTGCTATAATGGACAGAGCGGCGTCTTTTTGTTTGTTACGATCAGCGACGAGTTAAATTTTGGAGGAAGTATGACTGATAAAGAATATGATGTTGTAATTATCGGTGCAGGAAATGCGGCCATGTGCGCGGCCTTCTCCGCTCATGAACATGGCGCTAGCGTTATCATGTTAGAGAGTGCTACCGAAGACGAAGCTGGTGGAAATAGTCGTTACACAGCGGGAGCTGTTCGTTTCGCACACAACGGATTGCAGGATGTGGCCGCACTAGTGGATCTTACTGACGAAGAAAAAGAAAAAAATGACTTTGGCACCTACACCACAGATCAGTATTTCGATGACATGTTCCGCGTTACACAATACCGTACAGACCCAGAACTTTGCGAAACGCTTGTAACTAGGTCAAATGAGACCATGCATTGGCTTCGTGATAATGGAATGAGGTTTATGCCGATGTATAAGCGTCAGGCATTTGAAGTCGATGGAAAAATGAAGTTCTGGGGGGGGCTGGTCCTTGAATTTTGGGGAGGAGGACATGGCATTTGGGAGATGCAATATAAGGAGTCCCAGAAAAAGGGTATCCCCGTTATGTTTGAACATAGAGCAATAGAGCTTCTATATGACAACGAAAAGGTTTTCGGAGTAAAGGTAAAGCATGATGGAAAGGTTGCTGAAATCAGGGCTAAATCAGTTGTGCTTGCGTGCGGCGGATTCGAAGCGAATTCGGATTGGCGCACTCGCTACATGGGTCCAGGTTGGGATCTCGTCAAAGTTCGTGGCACCCGTCATAATATGGGTGCTGGGATTAAAATGGCTTTAGATATAGGCGCAATGCCTTATGGTAACTGGTCTGGCGGCCATGCTGTTGGGTGGGACCTCAACGCCCCTGAATTCGGTGACTTGGCAGTTGGAGATAATTTTCAGAAGCATTCATACCCTCTTGGGATAATGGTGAATGCCACTGGTAAACGGTTTGTTGATGAGGGGGCAGATTTTCGCAATTATACTTACGCGAAGTATGGGAAAGAAATACTTAATCAGCCAGCCCAATTTGCTTGGCAAATATTCGACCAAAAGGTAACTGAGCTGTTGAGAGATGAGTATCGTATTCGTCAAATGACCAAGGTTCAATCCGACACTCTTGAAGGTTTGGTCGAGCAACTAGAGGGTGTGGATGCTGCACAATGCCTCAAGACTATCAATGAGTTTAACGACGCAGTGATGGAGGACGTTCGGTTTAACCCTGCAGTTCTTGATGGACGCGGGACAAAGGGACTTGATGTTCCAAAAACTAATTGGGCTAACAAACTCGATAAGCCTCCTTACGAGGCTTACGCTATTACATGTGGTATTACATTCACCTTCGGCGGGCTTCGTATTAATAGTCAGGGACAAGTTCTTGATAGTGACCTGCGGCCAATCGATGGTCTACACGCCGCCGGAGAGCTTGTGGGTGGCTTGTTTTACTTTAATTATGCGGGTGGTACTGGTCTCATGAATGGTTCAGTCTTCGGCCGCATAGCGGGTGCAAAAGCTGCAGGCGTAGATATATAAATTTACCACAATCGTAACAAAACGGCGCAGCTTTTGAGCTTGCGTCGTTTTGTCGTTAAACCTAAGTAATTTTTATCGTGTGTTGTCACGCGCCTCAGTTATGAGGTCCAAAACCTCTGTATATCCAGATGCGAGACGGTTTTTACACTTTTCACGCAACCCAAGCGATGCACACCAACGGAGAGTATCTGCAGTTGCCTTAGCCATACGAGGTGTATGTCCTATTTCATCAAGTGTCTCGGCGACATTTTCCATTTCATCCGAACGTCGCTGAGCATGGACTATGGTGCGTGGCATGTTGAAATTACACTTCTCGCGCCAATTCATACCTTTCATTGACTCTATAATGGAATCGAGAACCTCATCCTCGATATTAAAGTGTCGAGCAGCCTGCATACACTCTAGATAAAGAGCTTCTATACCTTTCATAGTAATGGAGCGTACCATTTTACACGCAGACGCCTGCCCCACTTCTTCCTGAATAAATTTTACATCCATACCATAAGGCTGAACCATTCTAACAAAAGCTTCGCCTCCGTCTCCACCGATGAACATAGGTACTGTGTGTCGCTTCCCTGGCACATTTGACATAACTGACCCCTCTACGAAGCGCGCCCCGCTAACTTTAATTAGATCACGAACCTTTCTCTTTTTCCCTGGGGAAATCGAATTGAAATCAAGATAATACTGCTGAGGATGGAGATGTTTGGCTGCTTCTTCCGCTACATCCAGACATGCGGAGCAAGTTACTGTAGAGAATACAATATCGACATCAGAAATAGCGTCAGCGATTGAGTCGCAAGGCTCAACACCAATCTTATTCGCTAATTCATGCAAACGAAACCTTTCTACCTCCTGATCGAACAAGATGTCATACGCCTTTATCCGCTCTACTCCAGCCTCTAGAAGCCCCTCCGAAACATTGGAGCCAGCCTCACCAAAACCGATAAACGCGAAACTTATAGTCATTTTAGATTCCCCTTGATTTCTATTCGATTTCGAACCGAGGTTGAAAGGTTTAAGCCCACGCATGACCCCCAAATTGTCTTAAATTCTCGGCGTATTGAGTCTTAGCTAACAAAAAGTTCTAATTCCATCGATTTTGATGCAAAAAAAGCCCGAACCACCAATTCCCTTTCGGGTCTTGCTCACAAATAAAAAGATGCAAATGCGGTACTATTTTTCGAAGTTTAAAAACCTATTTATTGTAGTGTAACGATTTATCACCTTTAAAAAATACCCGAGTTAATGCACTCTGTCACCATTACACGCTAGTGCGCTAAGGTTATCATGGAACGTGGTCCACATAACGTCGGTGAACGGTGTTACGAGGTTAGTATATGTTGAGTGAACTTGAAAAATACGGCCGGTCTGAAGCACCTGGCAGGAGTGAAGACGCAAGGTTACTGACCGGAAAAGGTCAATTCACCGCCGATCTTACGTTCCCTAATATGGCTCATGCGGTCTTTGTTCGCTCACCTCATGGGCACGCAGAAATTTCGAGTATCGATAGCTCTTCAGCGTTAGCCGAGCCGGGGGTAATTGCTATTTATACTGCTGATGACCTCCAAAATATTTACCCCATTCCGTGCACCCGTATAGCCCAGGGGCGTAATGGGGAACGACCCGTGTGTCCCGATCGCTGGCCCCTTGCGAAAGAACGAGTTAGGCATGTGGGAGAAGCTGTGGCTGTCGTCATTGCAGAGACGAAGACGCAGGCTGAGGATGCTGCCGATCTTATAAACGTGGATTATTTGCCACTGGACTCAATAGTCAGCCCTGAAAAAGCCATTTTAGACGGGGCCCCACAAATCTGGCCAAATGTTGCTAACAATTTGATCTTGGACTGGGACGACGGAGACAAATCAGCAACCGATAGAGCATTTAAGACGGCTACCCATACAGTAAAGCTTGTGACACGTAATAACCGCCTTGTTGTTTCTGCAATGGAGCCCCGAGCAGCCATCGGTCGCGTAGAAGATGGAAGGCTTACGCTTTATGCATGCAGCCAAGGAGTTAAGACACTGCACTCACAGCTTGCGTCGCTGGCACTAAAACTCAATAACCCAGATGATCTTCGCATTGTAACAGGAGATGTTGGTGGTGGCTTTGGTATGAAAACACAATGCTATCCCGAATACCCCGTCATCCTTCGTGCAGCTGAACGCCTGGGCCGGCCTGTTAAATGGGTTGCTAGCCGAGCAGAAAGCTTTGCAAGCGATAACTCTGCACGCGATAGCCAACTCACTGCTGAAATTGCATTAGACAGTCACGGAGTTATACAAGGACTCCGGTATCACTCAATACAAGGAATGGGGGCGTATCTATCTGCCAGTGGTCCCAGTAGCCCCACACGCAACACTGCGATGTGCCTCTCCGGCTGTTACCGCATACCATCAATTTATATTCAGGTGGAATGTGTATTTACAAACACTGCTCCAATCGGTCCTTATCGAGGCGCAGGAAGACCAGAGGCCGCTTATGTTATTGAACGACTTATGGATATGGCATCTGAAAAGACCGGTATCGGACGTACTGAAATCCGAAAACGCAATTTTATACCTTCGGAGGATATGCCCTACTCCACGCCTCTTAAAGTTACCTATGATTCTGGCGAATTTAATGAAGTATTGGATAAAGCCCTCCCGCTTGCTGATTGGAATGGTTTTGAGAAGCGGCGTGAGATTTCAGAAAACATGGGATTGCTGCGTGGTTTAGGTATTGCTTGTTTCCTAGAACATGCAGGAGCAAATACTTCGGAGTCTGCACGGATTGGTTTTGATGAGGATAATCGTCTTGTGTTATTCAGCGGAGCCCAATCCCAAGGTCAAGGGCACACTGATGCATTTCGGCAACTGATATCTGAGACTCTTGGGATAAGCCCAGAACGCATTACGATGGTTCAAGGGGATAGTGATGTTTCTCCCTCGGCGGGATCAACGACGGGATCGCGAACAATGGCAGTTGGGGGTGGAGCGTTTCACAAGGCCGGGCTCGCAGTAATAGAAAAAGCGCGCCTTCTGGCGGCCAACCAATTCGAATGTGCACCTGCTGATGTAGAATTCGTAAAGGGTTTTTTCGTGGTTGCCGGCACAGATCGAACAGTGTCACTTGAAAAAATCATTGATACCGCGCCCCTTGGTACTCTTGATACAGAAGTGGATTATGAAGCAAATGCTCCTACCTATCCAAATGGGTGTCACATTGCTGAGGTAGAGATAGATCCGAAAACGGGTGCACTTACCTTAGATCGATACACAGGAGTGGATGACTCGGGCCGGATAATAAACCATATGATAGTCGACGGACAACTCCATGGAGGTATCGCACAAGGGGCAGGACAAGTGCTCATGGAGGATACAATCTATGATGATAATGGCCAACTCGTCAGTGGATCTTACATGGATTATGCTATGCCGCGCGCAGACAATATGCCTAATTTTAAATTGGATTTTCATCCTGTTCCATGTCGCACCAATGCAATCGGGGTCAAAGGGGCGGGAGAATCTGGCACAATTGCCGCGCTGCCCACTATTATGAATGCAGTTGTAAACGCGCTTAGATCGGGCGGTGTCTCTAACGCTAATATGATAGATATGCCGGCTACGCCCGAAAAAATTTGGCGGGCACTGAACGGATAGTTTCCCTTACATCTATCAACAGGATATCTTATTAAACGCCACAGTTGAGCCGCGTTTCGAGATTTATAAATCATCACCGAGCATTAAGTGCCCTAATTCGGCCATAGAAGCCTAGTAACGTTATTTTTGGCTACGTGTAGGTGTTATTGCGATTTAAATACTTAATACTTATCAATACTCGATATCTGGTGTGAGTATATACGTGGCCTACGAAATATCGTATCCGTCTGAAAAAGAATAATTTTTTTGCTTTAAAAATATTGTATTTAATAGATATTTACTTAAATTAAAATATTTATTGTAATCTTACTTCAATTATAATAAATAAATATGTAATGAAATAGAATTTATATGCTCTTTCATTAAGTATTGATTAAATGTCTATATAAAACCTTTGGTGGGATTTATGAAAAAATTGGCGTTATTGTTCGGTCTATCGAGCATGGTAGCTGGTATGGCAAACGCTGCAGACTTCGCGGCAGGGCGCGATGCATACATACGTGGCGATTTTCAAGTCGCCTACAAAGAGTTTTTACCACTCGCTCACGAGGGAGATGCCAAATCACGTGTTGGTGTTGGATTACTTTATGCAAAAGGGCAAGGAGTCCAACAAAATGACGTTGAAGCTCACCGTTGGTTTACATTAGCAGCTCAGCAGAAACCTGAGCCAGACGTTTTTGTTAGAACCGTTGCAGTTGAAAACCGGAAGGTATTGGCGAGGCGCATGACTGAAGAAGAGCTTGCTGAGGCGAAGCGGTTAGTTGATGCCAATGAAGAAAACAAGCAAACAGCATATGCAGACAGTTCTTCAACCAAAGCAAAAACAAACAAACATGAGTTCCTAGATACTGTCACCCCGAAAACACTGTCCACTGACGTAAAATCATCGCATGCGAAGGGGGCGCCGCAACAAAACTTTAATTCTTTAGAGAGTACAGTAGCAAACCGTCACACTAACTTAGGTCTTATTGAAAAAAGGTCTACTCAAATAACGCCGAAGAGCACTTCAAAAAATATAGAGCCTAAGGAGCTAGCTGGTATCGACCAACAGCCATTTATTGCGCAAACAATACTACCTGGCAGCCGAAAAGGCCGCCCAACAACTATTGCTGTGATTCCACCTAAATTTGAAAAAACTAATAGTGATCCAGCCATTCTTTCCAGTGAAGGCGCATCTGGTCAAACAATGCAGGGCCGAGTTTCGAAGATAGCTGCATTAGACAAAAAACCAAAAAAGAATGCAGGATCGAAAATATTAATACAATTAGGAGCGTTTAGAGATTCACCACTCAAAATTGCATCGCGGGCCTGGGATGATATTTTTCAACTGCATGGCGATATTATAGGTCGGAAAAAAGCAATAATTGTAAAGGCAAACTTGGGGACAAAGGGTATTTTCCAAAGGTTACGAACCGGTCCCTACTCAACGTTTTCTCAGGCAGTTGAGATTTGCAAACAACTTCGAACTCGAAACCAAAGCTGTTTCGTGATTAAGAGCCGTTTGTAGTTTTTTTGGTAATCTGCTCAATTATTTAACTCCACGGATGGGTCATTGAGATGCGGTTTACCGAAGGCTAGTCTCTCTAGGTTCTTGCCTGTTGCACCAAATTCATGTCCAAATTTGTTTGACAGGTTTTCATCTAGGAGGAATGGCATACCGCTGATGGCCAGGTGAATTGACCGACGCGGTTCCTTCTGCGACTATAGTAGTATGGCTGGTCCCCTAAACATAACACCTATTTCAGGAGCGCTTGGAGCACGTGTCAACGGTTTGAACCTAGCAAGTAGGTTAGACCCGCGGATAACGGATTTATTGAATGAAGCGCTACTCAAATATCTAGTATTAGTTTTCCCAAACCAAGAGCTTACGCCAAAAGTGCAACTTCAAATCGCACGCAAGTTTGGTAAGCCAGACATCTACCCATTTCTAGATGGAATAGATGGGCACCCTGAGGTCATCGAAATATTAAAAACAGCAAAAGATAAAATTAATTTTGGTGTTCATTGGCATTCTGACACTACTTATATGGCAAGACCAAACATGGCTACGCTTCTTTACGCCATCGATGTCCCGA
>Ga0163109_10000568_pt1 | contig 29540 bp, 22 predicted proteins | sample CRUFie1St13metaG_FD_108704 | JGI IMG/M metagenome (GOLD analysis project Ga0163109, IMG submission 108704) | Marine microbial communities from the Costa Rica Dome - CRUD Field 142mm St13 metaG | ecosystem: Environmental > Aquatic > Marine > Oceanic > Photic zone | place: Costa Rica: the Eastern...
GAGGGTTGCCACCATGAGATCCTCATCGGTCTGATCCTTGGAAAATGTTTTCTGCTTTCCATAAGACTTGGCAGGAGCGGATACCGGCACAATGGGACGATCATCCTCCCCTGCTGCAAAGGCACGAATCTGAGGTGCCATACGTCCTAAGAGGAGATGCAGCAGATCCGTGCGGGTCCCGGCAAGCTGCCCGATACGGGCCAACCCGGCCGCACACAATCGGGCCGAGGTTTTGGGGCCAATACCGGGCAACCAGTAATTGGCAAGCGGATGGAGAAACGCTTCTTCATAACCTGCCTCCACCGACTGAAACGCGGCAGGCTTGTGTAGTTTGGAAGCAATTTGACTGATCAGCTTGTTGGGGCCCATTCCTTCGCTTACGGATATTTTGAGGGATTGCCCAATGGCGCGATGAATGCGACGGGCCACCTCCGGAGCGTCACACCTCACACCTGTCAGATCAAAGTAACCTTCGTCAATCGACGTGATTTCAACGTCGGGAGTGAAATCGTAGGCATAGGAAAACATCCAGCGGGAAAACCGCTCATATTTCTCATAATCCCCGGGAAGAAGAATCAAATGCGGACACAACTTTCGCGCCTGAATGGTCGGCATGGCCGCACGGATGCCAAAGCGTCTTGCTTCATAGGATGCCGCGGCAATCACGCCTCGCTTCTCCCCCCCCACAGCCACAGGTTTACCTCTCAGACGTGTATCCGAAGCCTGCTCAACCGAAGCAAAAAAGGCATCGGCGTCCAGATGAACCACCTTGCGCTGCATACGTCCTTCACGCATCACGGAATCTTTCGTGAGGATATCCGATCCCTCAAACTCCTAGCGATACTGTCGAATCAGGGCGACCATGACGCCCTGAATCACCAGTTCGTCAGCCGGAATCAAGTCAGGATACTTGGGGTTTTCGGCTTTGAGAAAAGGTTTGCCTTTCTGCTTCACAAACGTCTTGAGGGTGGATTCATTGTCGATCAATGCGGCAACCACTTCTCCTCCTCTAGGTTCCATTCCATGCTCCAGAATGGCATAATCGCCGTGCAGGATGTGACGCCCGATCATGGAATCTCCCCTGACCTCCAGCGCAAAGGTGCGAGCCGAGGGCTTCACACCCAAAGTGTCGATATCGACCGAGACACACCCCTCGACTTCGGCTTCCTCACGTTGATCCGCAAACCCTGCTGGAATCGCCCCCAGAATGGGAATATCCACCACCTTGGAACGAGATACCGGATACAAGGTGGATGGAGAACCCATCACACGAAGGGACCGAGCCCGGTGCGCCCCATCCTCAAGATACCCCTTTCGACGCAACGCCTTGAGATGATCGGCGACGGCGGTGATGCTCCGAAACCCAAAAAATGCGGCTATTTCCCGCTGACTGGGAGAACTGCCATGTTCCCGTTGATAATCAATAATGAACCCAAGGACTTGGCCCTGTCGGTTGGTAAGCTTCGGTTTCATAAATACTGTTTATTTGAACAGTATTTATGAAACTTGTGCTGTCAACACTGGAAACAGCCTCCCTAGCGTGGATCCAGAGATTCCATGTTGGCCTCACAGCATCTGGTCTTCGATGATCCGTCAAAATCAGGGAATGACATTCGATGGGTCTTTTCAGATAATAAGTTCATGCTTCCAGCAGCACATTGGAGTTTTCATCCAAAAAACACTTGTCGCCTAGTCGGCAAACTCATTGTGATGGGCCACCTGGGGCTCAGCGTCATCGCCCAGGATTTCCCGGGAGACATGCCACTCTCGAAAGTGCTGCTACCCGATCAGGGCTGGGAACGTGCTGCCGATGGATTTCAATTCACCGATGGAGCCTGTTCGGATGCAGAAGGACATTTCTACTTTTCCGGAATGCGAGGAGACGAAAAAGCTATCTACCGAATACACCATGCGCATGGGCTCGAAGTCTTCATCGCCGATGCGCCCGGTTTCAGTGGGCTCGCCTTTGGACCGGATGGTCGACTCTACGGTTGTCGATGGTCTCACAATGAGGTCATTGTCTTTGACGAACAACACAAGATGGTCGTACTGGCAAAGGACACACATGCCAATGATTTGGCTCTCCATGCGCAAGGCCATCTGTATTACACCGCTCAACGGGGTGTGGTGTGGCTTGACCCGCACAAACAATGGCACGCTCAACTTGTTTCAGAGGATCTTGCCACTCCCAATGGTATCAGTCTCAATCCCGACGGAGGCATGTTGCTGGTTTCTGAGTATGGTGGGGAGCATATATGGGCGTTTACCATGGATCTGGATCAAGGCCCCAAGCATGGCGACACCTACATGACCATGCGCCAGCCGAATGATGAAACACCTTGTCGTGGTGATGGCATGACGGTGGATGAGGAGGGAAGATGCTATGTCACCACCGCTCTTGGGCTTCAAATGTTTGATGCCACCGGAAGAATCAGCGGGGTGATGACCTCACCTGCGAAAGGGTTGAACAATGTGGCCTTTGCCGGGAGCAGGCGCGACCATCTTTATGTGAACTGCTCCAATGGAATCTATAAGAGGCAAACCAAAACACGGGGCGTGTGGCCTTTCCAACCTTCAGCGCAAAACCCCTGATCCTTTGACCGATCCGGACAGTATCACTCTCTTGTCGTGCCTCCAAGGGCACGCTTTTCCATTCTGATGCAAGACATCCCTTTTTATCTGATCATGCCACTTCTGGCCGCCATGCTCTACGCAGCTGCAGGCCTGTTTTTCAAGGAAGCGTTTCGAGGTGGAGCCGGTTCCATTCAAAGTTTCGTCCTCACCAGCTGGATCATGACGCTTTGTTTTTCCCCTTTCATCTTCTGGGAATCTCAACCCATCCCCTGGGGGAAAATCTACCTTCCATGGATCACTGCCATGGCTTTTTTTGCCGGTCATTGGCTTACTTTTTCCGCCATCAAGGTCGGCGACATCTCTCTTGTCATGCCCGTATTGGGAACCAAATCTGTGTTTGTGGCACTCTTTGCCTGGCTCATCTTTGGCATCCAGATCTCGGGAGGTATGTGGCTGGCCACCCTCCTCACCGCGGCATCGGTTTACATCCTCGGAAAAACCGATCGCCCCAGCCAAAAACGTCGGGTCCCTCTGGCTACCGGACTGACCATACTCAGCGCGGCCTGCTTTGGGCTGTGTGATGCACTGGTACAGCAATGGGCTTCCACCTTCGGATTGAAAGCCTTTTTAACCTTGATGTTCTTGGGAGTGGGCCTCCTGGCCACCTTTCTCGTCAGCCGTTTTGAAAGCTCCCTGAAATCACTCAAATCCAATACACTTGTATGGTTGGGTGCAGGGGCCTTTTTAACATCGCAGCAGGCCATCTTGGTGGGTGTATCCGTCGCCATGTTCCACAACGCGACGGGCGTGAATGTCGTTTACAGCTCGAGGGGACTTTGGGCAATCATCATGATCTGGTTGCTGTCCCGGCTTACCGGTTATCGAGCAGAGCAGCCCCATGCAAAAACGCTCTTACTGCGACTCATTGGAGCCATTCTAATGGTAAGTGCCATCCTCCTGGCCATTCTTTCCAGCCCAACAACTGCAACGGTCGACCCGGGTTAGGCAAAGAGCTGCTTCAAAGGCTTCCCTTTGTCTGCCACAGTGAAGGGGCGCCCATTGGGGGAATGAATCACTTCCTCAAGAGGCAATCCCAGGGCATAGGCAATGGTCGCATTGAAATCAGGGATGGTTACCGGATTGGAAAGGACTTCCCTGCCTTGTGGATCGGTTTGTCCCCAGGTGGTGCCTCCTTGCACCCCTCCCCCGGCCAGCAGACAGCTGAATGCCTTGGGGTAGTGATCACGACCGCTGTTCTGATTGATGACAGGGGTGCGACCAAACTCCGTCGCCAGTACCACCAATGTTTCATCGAGTAAGCCACGACTCGACAAATCCTGAATCAAGGTACTCAGAGCCTGGTCCAGGCCGGCGGCCTTTTGACTGACTCGGGTAAAATTGTCTTGGTGGGTGTCCCAGCCCCCCAGGCTGACTTCCACATATTTCACGTCACGTTCGATCAAGCGACGAGCCAGTAGGCACCCTTTGCCGAAAGGATCCTCACCATAAGCCATGCGCATGGCATCCGATTCCAGGCTCAAGTCGAAGGCAGCCAAGTCCTGGCTTTTCATCAGTTTGATGGCATCCTCATAAGCACCTCCATAAGCCCTTACTTGCTTTTGGTTGAAGCGCTGCTCGAAGGCTCGGTTGAATTTCCCGGTCAGAGCAAGGCGTTGCTGGAGCATCTCCTCTGGAACTCCGCTGGAGCGCTGACTATTTTGCAAACCACGATCCGGGTTGCGAATGGGTAGTGGGGCATATTCGGACTCCATGAACCCACCTCCTGGGTGTCGGGAATCACCACCAATTTTGATGTAGGCCGGTAAATGAGGGTTGATAGCGCCTCCCAGACGGACGGCCCAGGAACCCATGGAAGGATGCCGAATGGTCCCACGCTGAGTGTAGCCCGTCCAAACAAAGTAGCGCCCACGCTCGTGGGCTCCTTGATTGGAGTGCATGGACCGAATCACGGCGGCATGGTGCATGCACTGTGCCATTTTCGGAAGATAAGAGCTGACCCGAGTCGCACAGCGGGATGATTTGAGACTTTCAACCGGACCTCGCACCGTATCGTCGTTTTTGGGATCCAAGGTATCCAAGTGACTCATCCCTCCATTCATGTAGAGATAAATCACCTTGGAAGCCCGACCTCGTGAACCTTTTGGAGGAACCGTTGCACCCAATGCATCAGGAATAGATAAGCGACCTTTCATTCCCACACCCACTCCCACGCCCAAAAGGGTCTTGGCCAAATAACCTGCGAAGGCCCGACGAGGGCAGGCAGATTGATGCCACGGGAAAAGGCTTTTTGAGGAGGGGTCGTTCATTGGATAAAAGCAAATTCTCGCGCATTGAGCAGCATCCAGGTGAGATTTTTCGTAGATGCAGGCCCATGCTCCTGTTGGGCGGAGAGCAGCCAAGCGCGCTCCTCGGCGTTGGGAGAGCGGGTAAGGAACGCCCTGAAGAGAAGTTCCAGTTGGGTCGACGGGTCGGAGCTGGTTTCCAAAGTGGATGCCAATACGGCTTTTTCATGGCCCAGGTAGGCTTCCAGAGGACCATTCAGAAGCATCAGCGCCTGAGGCACATTGGCATCCACTGCAAAAGCATCGATCGTTTCACGGTCTGATTGACCAAATTCGCGCAAGAAGTGTCCTTCGGGAGCAGGAGAGGCCACTTCGGAAGCTCGCACCAACTGTGCAGGCAGTCCTCGCCAGCGGGGATCAGAATCCCGAGCTGGCACCTGAACCCCCATCACAGACTGCTTGCGAAGCTCCGCCAGAGCTTTTCGATCCGCAGCCAGGTTTTTCCGATCCACCTCAAATCTTGGCGAAGCTACCTTCTTTTGTCGGTTTCGACCATTGACCTTGCGCTGAAGTTGATTCACGCGTGTCTGCAGCTCCTTGATTTGCTGATCCAGCTTGGACTCCGAAGCGATCATCTCCAGCATCTCTTGAAGAGGTTTGCCAGCCAGTTGCTGGGCCATTTCATAGTTTCGATCCACGCGCACGGCCCCGAGACGCTTATCCAGACTAGGAACGATCAACGTCATGACCGAATCCCACCATTGCTCAGCTCGCATCCGGGTCAAAGGTCGGCCCTGAAAAAGAAAGGTCTCTTCAGATGAATGCGGTTGAAGCAGCGTGGCACGACGATAGGTCTGGGTGCGGGCAAGGATCGCCTGATAAGCTTGAAGATCAAACTTCAATTCGATCAAGGTATCGGTAAGAAAAAGAAGCAATTCGGGATGACTTGCCTGAGATTGATCACCTAGGTCATCGACGGGCTCTAAAAGACCGACGCCCATCATTCGTTTCCAGTAGCGGTTGGCAATGACACTGGCAAAGCGAGGATTTTCGGGAGAAGTAATCCAATCAGCGTATTGATGCCTTAAGGAGGGATGATTACTGGTTTGAGCTTGATCCGCAAACAGGGCCTTGGGTTCCACCACCGACTTGGGTTTAGCATCATCGTATGCGTAATCCTCAGGGAGCTTGAGGGGCGTTTTTCTCTCTTCCACCCGATAGCGAAGAGGGCGCGTCATGCGTCGAGCCACCACTTTCAGTTCGGGATCGATGTCCTTGCGATTCTGTTTATTACCGAGTGCCCTCAGCTGACGGCCTGCCTTGGGATTGCTTGTTTTGACACCATAGGAGTAGGCAGCTTGCTGGTAATACTGTTTTTGGGTCCAGGCATCGTAAGGATGGTCGTGACATTGAGCACAAACGACTTGCGTGCCGAGAAACACTTGGAAGGTGTTGGCCATGTGGTCGAGCTCCATGCCGGCATCCCGAAAGTAAAACCCTGTCGCACCATCCTCCCATAAGTAACCTTCGGCGTTGATCAAGTGTGCCACAAACTCGTCATAGGGCATATTCTCTTCGAGGGCTCGCTTGACCCAGCTGATGTAGGGAGCCCCGGGAAGATTGCGCATTCTGGATTGGATACGAAGCAGGTCCGCCCAATAATTGAACTCGTGACTGACATGGCCTCGGGACTGAAGGAGCTGGTCGATGGTCTGTTCCCACCGGCGCTCGACAGGCTGATGCTCAAATCGAGTGATTTCTTCAACAGTTGGTATTCTTCCAATAAGATCGAGATAGACACGCCGCAAAAGGACCGATCTCGGCGCCTGAGGGAAGGGTTCAAGGCCTTTTTCAACGAGCTTTTCCTCGATGAATGCGTCAATTTGATGGGCTCGATCCTGAAACGTGGCAGCCCAATGGTCGGGGCGACTGCCTGCATGAAGCGGTGAGTGCATCCATACCCCCATCGCACTCAAGACCATGGCCAAGCCACAAGAGGCTTGGGTCCAGACCCTGAAAAATGCCATCAAAAACGGACCACTCATAACCTATTGACTAATATGGCACTGTGAAAGTGGGTTGCCAAGAGTGAAGACAGGCAGATAATATTTGTTCTGTTCACCGTAGTCACCCCTAAAAGATGTATCTGCCATCATGAATTCAACCTCAATCTGGCCGCTCCTGGTTTGGCTTTCATTCAGCAAGCTTTGCATCATGCCCCATCTTCTTGCGGAGGATCCGAGCAAGCCCCTAGGCCAAAGCGCACCTGCCCTTTCGCAAACAACACTGCAAATCCTTCAAGGTCAGGCATCCACCAGCACGTTTGAAAAACCAGAGGATTCACCGACCATCGATAAGAAGAAGGAATCCAAGAGAGTCACCGGAGGCCTTTTCAAAGAATGGTTCTCTCGTGCACGGGTTTCCAAAACAGAGGAACCACCTGGGATAAAGTCCAGCCCTCTGCTCAAGAGAAAGCCCCGCCTCTGGGAATGGTTCAACCCAAAAGCACCCCTTTCAAAAGCCGAACAAAGTAGAAAACCCATTGATGCCCTCGGGCGTCGAATCACTCCGCAACAGATGGGTTCAAGTCCTGTTACCGAAGCTGAAGGCATCGAATGGTTTTTCATTCGGTTTTAATGCCTGCGCAAAAATCCAGACCTGCAACCTCTACTGCGTACCCGAGACCAGGCGAAAGAAGGTTGCCGCCCCCCCTTCAGAAAGGTCCTGAGGTATGAGCAACTCGGTCAAGGGCCCTAGTGCGTCAGCAAAGTCGACCCATGTCTCCAAATCGTGAGACATTTGAACCCGATACGACATACCTTCCAAACCTTCCACTCGCAACCAGAGCATTAGATCCTCTGACCAATGCATGGCAATGGTGGCAGGCATGAGTGGATCCCCTGAAATCATCCAATAGTATGTCTCGCAGCTGCTCTCCGTATGATTGGATTCAACGCATACCTGGATTTCATGAAGCCCCGGTATCAGCGCCTGCGTCCGAAAACTTCCAGTCATTTTTGAAGCAGCCCCATTGGTCAGTCGACCCACATGGATCTGAAGAACCCCCTCTTCCTGATAATTCTCTGCTCCCAGTCCTTGGGATAACTCTGTCCTGCCAAGATCGACGCCTTTGGGATATTTGATGAACACCTGCGTATCGGTTGCCTCACACGCACCCACGTTGGCCAGCTCGAAGGATTGCTCCACCCACTCTCCTGTGGTGCTTTCCCCATTCCAATCCTTGAGGGTCAGTTGAAGGTCATTCAGAGAACACGTGCCACACTGCAGCAACCAGCAGACGGCATTCTGGAACAAAGCCCTTCTTATTTGGTCATTTTCTTGCCCCATCGGACCGGAAAGGGGAAAGTTTTGTGAAACCCAGCGAGGTTGAGCTGCCTCGGTCCTACCGCCGGCAGGATACCTTACCATGAGATCGGTTTCATCCAGCCTGACAATGGCCTCGGCATTGGATGTGGCAGATGCCTGGTCCATTTCTCCTGAAACCACGAAAGGCAAAACTTGGCCAAATCTTCCCTGAAGGAACGACTGGAAAAACCCTCTTTCTTCAAGAACCACTTGCTGATGGACCACTTCTACTCCTTGTCCTTGAAGGTGCACCAGATGCTCCCAGCGTTGGTGTTCCTCACTCGTCAACCCGGAAGTCGCACTCAGTAAATGATTGCCGAGAAGATAAACGGGAAGCTGCCTGTCGAAATAAAGATACTCGAGCCAGCCCAGCATTTCATGAGAAACCCCCACCTCGGCATCTTCCATCGCGAGGATCATGTCCATCCCATGCAAAGCAGCTGGATGCTCCAGCTCCGATGGCAGCCAATGCATGCCAACCCCCATTTCGAAAAGCAAATCCTGAATAAGTTCCTTTTCGACAACCGGCACCGCTGTAGGAAGCAAACCCACCTGAAAACAAGTGGATGAAACACCGATGCGCACCGGGAATGAGGAGACCTCCGTTCCGTCCTCGCGGAAAGCGACGGCTCGAAGAAGGAAATCTCCAACGGAATCCGGCACCCAATCAAAGACGTAAGGTGCCGCACTGCGCAATGCCACAAGCCTGTCTCCTGCATAAAGATGAACCACGACACCTTCTGGAGGATCTCCCTCAAGGCTCAGTTCAACTCGCGTGCTCTGCCCTCGGCACACCACGGCTCGATCCTTAGGTTCGAGGATTTCCAACCCGAATTCTGGGGGCCTTGCAACGACAGTCACCCAACGGCTTGGAGTCGTCGAAGAAGCCCCTGAATCATCTTCTACCATCGCACTCAGGGCATATCGGCCGATTTCACCGGGCTTCCAGTCCCACAACTGGCTATTTTCAATTCCTTCTCCCAAAAACGCACCATTGACCAGAAACCGCGTACGCGTGATGACCCCGTCAGGATCCTGAGCTCGGATCTGCATTCGAAGGGTTTGACCCAGCCATAGAGAGGTTTCTCCAGAAGGTTCCAGCCACTCAACCAAAGGGGCCTGATTAACCATTGGATCCACACGGATTTCGATCGGGTCAGAAAGAGTCGAAGCCCCCAAGTCATCGATGACGGTCGCTGTCAATTGATAGAATCCTGGCGTAGAAGGTATCCATTCCAAACTACCTCCAATCGGATCCGCTTCTCCAATTGGCACCCCGTTGGCATGGAATAAGAGGCTTGCAATGGTCCCGTCCAGGTCCTCCGCAAACACTTTAAGTTCGATGGTATCCCTCAGGACCATGGAGGCCCCCGATCGAGGGTTGAGCCATGTCACCGTTGGCTTGAGGTTGTCAGGAGGTTCGACGATCAGAGGAAACCGCTGGATGTAGGTGGAGTGCATCTGGCTCCCATCATCCACACTCAGGGCGAGTTCGGCCTTGCCGTGTGCAGCAGGATGCAAGGTGACATTGAGATAACCCGAGGTTTCGCCCTGTTGAAAAACCATTTGGTGAGAGGCAATGAGCGGATCCCCTTCAACTTCCAGGTAGAAGGACAAGGCTTGTTGTTCGAAATCAGAGCCATCGGTGATCTTTGTAATAGGTATCGGGAGTATGGGTTGCCCCGGCTTGACAGTGACCCCTTCCGGACCTTCGAAGAAGGGGGGATCATTGATCGACCTTAGGTTCCAGGAAGCGGTTTGCTCACTGCGGGCACCCTGTGCATCGGCAACTGAAAGAGTGACCTTGCTCATTCCATGGCGATCTCCGGCAGGATACCAAGCAACGGTCAACTCACCGTCCTGGAAAGAAGTTTCCATGCCGCGATCTATGTCCACCCACTCAGGTTGGCTAAACGCCATTTGGAGATCGGGGACAAAAGCGGGATCATCTTCATCTTGCACCCAAAATCGAATAAGCACTTTTTCATCCTCATTGGAGTCAATTTGAGGGATGGATTGCATGATCGGTGCCTGATTTTCAACCACGCCATACCGAAGTTTCAGGGTGGATGAGAAGGTGCGGGAAGAGAGCTCCATTGTGGTCATGGTGATGGTGAATTCAGTTTCATTCCCAGGCTCCGTGAGCATGGGAATGGCCTCTGCTTCCCAGAAAGACCCGCTCATAGATCCGTGAAAAACAGCTTCCGGCATTGCTGAGCTGGTAATTTTTACTTCAGCAATGGGAACAGGTGGAGTCAGGTGAGTGAATATTCCAGCCAGTTGTGAAGCAGTTGGAACACTTCGATGGTTGCCACATGTCGCAAGAGAAATCGCTTCCATCCATCGACTGCCTTGCAGGCCTCGTTCCCCCAGGAAAACCGTGTGGATCGAAACATCCATGAGCTGGGCACGCAATGTTGCAGCCACCGGGTCACCTTCGGAGGTTTCTCCGTCCGAAAACAGGACAATAGTTTTAAGACTCCCCTCCTGAGCGTGAGCCTCGAGTTCATCCAACGCGACATTGAGGGCCCTTTCGATGTTGGTTCCTCCTGAGGCATCAAAATCCTCAAGGCGATCCGTGATCGCATCACGAGATACGGTCAAGGGTTGCACCAAATTGGCATATTGATCAAAGTCCACCAGCCCCAGTTGCAAAGGTATCTGTTCGGGAAGTGAGTCAATGAATTCGCGAAGGGCCTCCAGGCGCTTGCGATCAGGATCGCTGTCCACCAGACTTTTTGAGCTGTCCATGACCAACATAAGATCCATGGCAGAGACGCCTGCATTCCAGCCTACCGACCCTCGCAAGTCTATCGATGCAGCCTCCACTCCATCCCCATTTTTCCAGTTCAGGAAGCCAATGGAAGGAAGGGAAGGAACCGAAGCCAGAGTTGAATCCAGACAGACAGAGAGGATTTGCAAATCGAAGCCATATTCGATCCGATTGGTAGCCGTACGGAACACTTGAAGGTAAAAGACCCCGGTGTGTTCAACTCCGATGAATTGATCAAAAGGCTTGGGCGAAAAAGACTCGACCTCGGAACTGTCAAACACCACCCCTCCATAAGGATTGGTCAATTTCCAGTCCAACCCCAGGGAGCCAGGATGCATTTTCAGATGACACGTCTCGCCCTTGGTCAAGGAAATGCTGTAAACATCCACTTCTCCCGGCAAGTCCAGCACCCCCGCACCCATCGCGGGTTGATCGGGTAATACCGTGATCCGGTCTCCCTGAAGGGGGTAAATCAACGGCATGGGCACTTCGGTGATCTTGAAGCGATACAAACCCGTTCCAAGGTGGTTTTGGCCGCCCACCCTCAAAAGGTAGGTGCCGTTCTCAAGCAACGGAATGGGATCCGGATGGGAACAGGTCATGCACTGACTAAAAAGCTCTTTTCCTGTGGGATCTTCCAAGGTCCAGGGCATGCTCCCAAGCTCCTGAACGGAGCTGATCAGCTGAACAAACAGGCGCTGCCCAGCGACGCCCTCAAAGCGATAAACATCCCTTGCCCCTGGAAATTCGATCCCTCCCAGGCCCACCTGATCAGCATTTGCTTCAATTGTCTGGCCAATTTGGATGTTAAATTCATCATCCGGTGGCACAGGTTGAATGCGCAGCGAATAGGCACCTGTGCCACTATTGAGATTCCCTCCAACCTGCAAGGTGTAGGTGCCACTGGTTTCCAGAAAAATAGAACCTGGATCATTACCAAAGAAGGATTGTGGACGAAAAATCTCGTCGCCATTCGGTCCGTACAGACCCATCTGACAGCTCAGCAAGGCTTCATCGAAATCAACCAGGTCGATGAGCACTCTTCCTGGCTCGTGCTGCGTCCAAATGTAATGATCCGCAGCAGCCTCCGCCTCGATGAATCCTGCTCCATCATCGGTCATTGGGAGTTCGATTACCTCGTCCAAGGAAATGGAGAATCTTTCCGGAGGAGGCACCGCTCGGAAGGTCAACCCGTAGGCCCCTGTGCCTGCATCCTTCCCATCTCCAATTTCCAACCGGTAGTCTCCCGGTTTTTGAATGGTGAAGATGCGCTTCTCATAGGTCCCGATATTTCCAGAATAAAGTGTGCCAATCAGCTGATTTTGAATCGACCAATCCACATAGAGAAGACCAGGTTCCCAGTGCTGAAACTCCAATATGAATTGCTGTTGTTCTTCTGAGGTGAAAAGAAAGGTGTCTACGGAGCCGGGCGCCTCAATGATTCCTGCCCCCTTGGCTGGCAGATTGGGCGCCAGGATCCCTGCGGGTGGAAGGTCAAAAACTTCCGGCCAGTCAACGGCGTGAACCGTGAGCTGATAGCGGCCCTGGACAACGGCATCCTCGGATCCAACCACGATTTCGTATACCCCCTGCCTGACAACATCCTTGACCCCTCCTGCACCTTGGGCGGCAACGACTTGAAGGCTCCCAAAAAGGTCTTTTCCCCAAGGATCCAGGAGCTTGACCGGAAGCTGCCGAAGAGCCGGATCCTGTTCACCCCACTCCAAAAAGATTTTTTGACCGGGAACGGTGACCTCGAATCGAAAGATTTCCACCTCACCTGGGTTCTGGATCCAACCCTCGCCTCCAGTGGGAGCATACCCATCAATGGTTTTTCCAAATGTCAGGTCATGTACCTGTTGGCTTTGGGCCACATGGGATGTTGCCTCGAGAAGAAAAAGTGATAAGAGAGAGGCCCACCAAAGGTTGAAAGTTGATTTCAACATCGGGCATGAACGATCCTCACCTGAGAGGTTTCTGCGACAATGTATGGGTCTGTATTCCATAGTCCCCAGGAGCAGCCTCTGACAAAAGACTTGAGACTCTACCGGCTTGGTACAAATTAACACGACACCACACTTCTGACCCATTATGCGCGACACCCTTCACAACCCGTGCGGTTCTAAAAAGATGCCCTCGTATCTTCGAAAAAACAAATCTTTTAAAGGTTTTACCTTAATCGAACTGTTGGTGGTGATTGCCATCATCGCCATCCTTGCCGGCATGCTGCTCCCGGCCTTGAGCAAGGCCAAATCAAAAGCTCAGGGCATTCTTTGCCTGAACAACCACCGACAGCTTTGCTTGGGGTGGAGGCTTTACAGCGACGACAGTGGCGGCACTCTTCCCTACGTCAAGCATGGCCCTTACGAGTGGGTGGGTGGCTGGCTGGATTTCAGCACTGGAAATCGTGAAAATTGGGATCCTCAGGCCAATTTGACCCGCAGCATTCTGTGGCCTTACCTCGGAGGCAGTCAGGGAATTTTCAAATGTCCCGGTGACAAAAGCGTGGTCAAAACACGCGATGGGGTTTTTCAGCGTGTCCGCAGCATGTCCATGCTCAACTGGGTGGGGGGTCGTGGTGAAGATCGCCCCATGGGCTGGTCCGATGCCTCAGGGCCCTGGCGCATTTATCGCAAGGAGTCCGATTTTGTGGATCCGGGTCCATCCAATACATTCGTCTTTCTGGATGAAAGGGAAGACAGCATCAACGATGGCATGTTTGTCGTCGACATGGGAGGGTTTCCAGGAGATGGGACTGCTTATCGTATCGTGGATATTCCAGCAAGCTACCATAACGGCTCAGGCGGTTTTTCCTTTGCAGACGGTCATTCAGAGACCAAGAAATGGCAGGATGCCCGCACCGTGGAGGCTTTCCAAAAGGGCACCGTGACCCCTTACAACCGCCCTTCTCCCAATAATCCAGACATCCAGTGGATGCAGGAACGCTCAACGCGCCACCTGTAAGCAGAGCATTCGAGGGCCGAAGGTCATCCTCGGCCATCTCGGACCACATCACCCCCCCTTGGTGGATCAGCCCAAACTTAACGGGCCATCGACACAGTGTTTGGCGGTGCCAAAGGTGGTTAAGGAATCATGCCCCATGGCATGGGCCAGAGAGAGCCACAATCGGTTGTGAGGCACCTCTCCAAGATCGAGGGCACGCCCGTTCTTGAACCCGCCACCGCCACCAAGCAGGACAAATGGAATATTGGAAAGGGTATGCGAATTCCCCTTACCCAGTTCATTGATCCAGACAATCTGGGTGTGATCCAACAAGCTACCTCTTGCTCCACCTGGTTCGGGGATCTGCGCAAGCTGATCTGCCAAGTAAGCCAGTTCGCCAGCGAACCACTGGTTGATCCGTAAAAGCTTGTCTTGAGCGTCCTGGTTGGAATCGGGTTCATGAGACAGAGAGTGGTGCCCTTCTTCGACGTTCAGCCATCGCATGCGAGCCTGACCAACCGATCGCATGAACTGGAGGGAAGCCACACGCGTCATATCGTTTGCAAGGGCATTGACCAACAAGTCGATTTGCATTCGACTGATTTGAGGGGTGTTGTCGTTGACCAGTTCAATATCAGGATCTAGCTCGGGCTCGGGATGCTGAAGCTGGGTATTCTGTTGTGCTGAGACAATGTCCTGCTCCAGGCGACGCACCAGCTGAAGGTGCTGTTCGAGAAAAGCCTTATCCTCAGAGCTGATGTGAGGCGCAACTTTTCGCACATCCTTTCTGACATGGTCGAGAATGCTTGCCAGATGCTTGCGATCTTGAGCCCCGCCGTAAAGTCGTTGGAACATGCGACCGGGATCATCTATGGGAGCCACTGGTTGATCGCTGCCCGCGTAGCACATGCGCGTCCAGGGATCAGCACGATTGGGAACGGCAACCCCAAACTCCAGGGAACCAAAACGTGTGCGGGTCGCCTCACTGGCCTGCAAATGGTTGCGGATCTCCTGATCAATGGAAATACCGCTGGCCCAACCGGCCGGGCTATCGCTTCCACCCTGAATATTGCCAGGCAGTAGTTCGGTCGCTGGCAGCAGGCAGGACATGCCTCGCATATGGTTGTCCCCATCTCCGCGAATCTTGTTGTGAACTCCCTTGAGAAGAAGCATCTGATCACGATGAGCCGCCAGCGGCTCCAGAATCGGTTGGAGCGAAAGCGGGCTTTCTTTGCCGGCATCTTCTCCCGGCCAGAAAGCGTTGGGCAAGGTGCCGTTAGGTGAGAACATGATCACCAGGCGCTTGGGAGGTGTTTGGCCATCCGCACGAAGCGCATTCAAGCTGGTCAAACCGGACAGAAATGGAAGGGCGGCACTACCAACCCCCAAGTCTTTGAGAAAGTTGCGGCGTGTGCGATGGGCTGAGGGCTTCATGGGGAGACCGATGGCTGTTCATGGATTCCGTAAGGCACCACAAGATGGGCGATTTCGATAAGTAATTCTTTGATGTTAAATTGGTTCTTTTGAAAATGCAACCTTAACTGCTGGAGACCTTTTGCGTCGAAGGCGGCAGGGTCCCATTTGACAAATTGATGAAAAAGACTGGCAACGAATGCATTGTGGGCCTGTTCCTCTCCTATCGCATGCTGAGCGACATCCCATGCGCTCGAAAATGAAAAGGTCATACCTTCATCCGTTTCATAAATCGAACGTGCATCGATGGGTGTATCCTTCTCGTGCGTCCGCCATTTACCCACTGCGTCATAATGCTCCAGAGGAAAACCCAGGGCATTGATCACCCCATGACAGGCCATGCAAGCAGCGTCCTGAGTCAGTTGAGTGACTTTTTCTCGCATGGTAGCATGGGCCTCAAAATCATCCTCATTGAAGGCGACGGCCACGGGAGGAGGTTTCATTTCCCTTCCAACCACCTGTCGAGTCATGAAAACTCCCCGATGAATGGGCGACGTACTGTTCGGGTAGGCAAAGGCACTCAGCAGATAGGGATGAGTGAGCACTCCAGCCCGTCGGCGATCCTTTATTTGAACCCGCACCCAGTCCTTGAGAGTCGGTTCATCTGTTACAGTCTCCACCATGAAACCTTCTTCGGATTGCATGAGGTAGAACTCAACCATCTCGGGGCTGAACAGAAGGTAATCTGCAAGCAAAAGGTCGCGGTAATCGGATGTGTCACTCCAAACCACGCGGTCAATGAACAGGTCCAGCGATTGACGCAGAGCCCACATAAGACTGGGGGTGAATCCGGGGAACAATGAGGCGTCCTTGGACAAATCGCGCTCTTCCAGCTCAAGCCAATGCTCAAAGAAGGATCGCATTTTAAACCGTGTCAGTGGATGGTCCACCATCCGTGCAATCTGCTCTTGCAGTTTATCGGTGGACAAGAGCTCCTGTTCGCTGGCTGCTTGCAATAAGGCAGCGTCAGGAAGTGAGTCCCAGAGCAACCGTGCGAGGCGCGCTGCCATGAGATAGGAGGTAGGCTTGTCGCTGGTCACCCCCCATGGCGCATAGAGGAAGGAAGGGGACGTGACCATGAGCATGACGCCTCTGCGCACGGCTGATTCAGGACGATCCGAGGTCTCAAACAAGCGATGCTCGTAGAGCATTTGTTCCTCTGCATCCAAGGGCCTTCCGAAAGCATGTTCCGCCAGTCTGGGCAAAAAGTCCTGGATGGGTTTCTGTCGCTGCTCATCGCCTGCCTTGAATCCGACAAGCAATGGCAATCGATCCACCACTTCCTGCGCCACTTCGGCCGAGGCCTGGATCACGGCTTCATACCAATCGTAGGAGAGATCCGATCCCCGCTCATATCCCAGACTGCGATCATCCGCTGGAAAGGGGGTTTGGAGGACAAAGGTTCGCGGGGGACGATGCGTTCGCAACACCTCCTCATGAACCGTTTTCCATACCCCGCGAGGGGCTTTCCACTCCAGCCGGATGGAACCACTCTTTTCCTTGTATTTGAAAAATTCCAGGCGCAAGGGGTAGGAACGCCCTCCGATGAGCTGAACCTTTGCCTCCATCGAACGTATGGCACCGGAGCTGACCCAGCCATCGATGAGGGCTGCTTGCCCGGCAACCGAACTATCGTCCCTCAGTTTGCCACGTTGAGCGCCGGGGTCGTGATTCACATAAAGCCGAGCCCCATTTTCGGAGGTCACTCGAAATGTGTAGTCCCCACTGGTCTGCGCAAAAAAGCCCCCTTCCCAGATGATGGCAAATTGTTCCCCATCGATCTCAGGGGTAGGACCCTCCTCCCCAAATTCAAACTCAATGACTTGGTCCACCCTTTCCAGTTTTTGCTCGTTGGCCTTGTTCATCCCCTTGGACTGAAAATAGGTGGCTCGTAAACCGGTATCGGTTTGAGCCGATGCCATGAGCAAATGGTCATGCCCTGCAGGCTGTTTCTGATGAGGCGTGAAGTAAGATACCAAATCTGCAACCGCATTCTGAAACTGCTCGGCAGTGAGTCGAGCAGGTGTCATTCGGGGAGCCCGGCCCATGGCTGCTCGAGCTTCACTGGAATAAAAGGCGTGATACACATAGTAAGCCACATCGCTTGCCTCCTGCCCCACACAAAGATCGGAATCCTCCTCTGGCATAGTGCGAACGATACGACGGACCAGACTCTCGAGAGACCGATCGCCGACCAGAGGATCTTGGTAGGCATCGGTTCCACCCTGACCACCGGAACCATGACAATCGGCACATTGGTTGACGTAGATGACCCGACCTGCCTCGAATCGTTCTTCATGAAATGCCTCTTGAGCCTGGGCACCGGGCCTGCAAGAGAGAACCAGAAACGCCAGGAGCGTCCTCCCCCAGTCTGCCCATGATTTGAAGGCGATCGTATGTGCACTGCGTCGAGACATAACTACGGAATTTGTGAGAACACTATCATCCACCACCATCGGCTGCAACATCGACTCACTCACCCTCACATCTCATTTCAACTCGAAAAGAGGCATTGGCGACTGTTGGGGACTCTGCTAAGGAAGAGGGACGTTTCCATGAAAAGTATTGAATTCTTGCTGCTCATTCTTTCGGGCCTTGGTCTCCAGTGCCCGCTGCATGGAGATCAGGAGCCCCATCCATCCTCCCCCAATGTGTTGGTCATCCTGACGGATGACCAGGGTTGGGGCGATCTGAGCATCCATGGCAATCGCAACCTGAGCACACCTCATCTGGACAGTATCGGAAGCAAGGGTGTGATCATGGATCGCTTTTTTGTATGTCCGGTTTGTTCGCCAACCCGGGCGGAGTTCCTCACCGGTCGTTATCACCCCCGAGGCGGCGTCTACAGCACATCAGCAGGAGGAGAGAGACTGAATCTTGGAACCACAACCATCGCCGAAGGCTTTCTCGAGGCTGGATACAAGACTGGCATGTTCGGTAAGTGGCACAACGGGACCCAACCACCCTACCACCCACGAAGTCGAGGTTTTGAGACATTCTACGGATTTACCTCGGGACATTGGGGGCACTATTTCAGTCCGTTGCTCGAGTCCAATGATCAAATCGTGCCAGGTTCAGGTTACATCAACGATGATTTTACCGAACATGCCATGACCTTCATTAAGGAACATCAGGAAAGACCGTTTTTTTGTTATCTGGCCTTCAACACACCGCATTCCCCGATGCAAGTACCGGATACCTACTGGTCCCGATTCGAAGATAAGGAGCTTCCCATGCGCCACCGAGACCCCGGAAAGGAGAATCTAGATCACACACGGGCGGCACTGGCCATGTGCGAAAATATCGACTGGAATGTTGGACGTCTACTCAAGCTGCTTGATCAGCTCTCTCTGGCAGAGGACACCATCGTGGTGTTTTTCTGCGACAACGGCCCCAATGGGAACCGTTGGAATGGAGGAATGAAGGGGCGCAAGGGATCCACCGATGAAGGTGGGGTTCGAAGTCCTCTGTTCATTCGGTGGCCGGGAAAGATTCCAGCAGGCAAACGCATGGCTCATATCGCATCGGTCATCGATTTGATGCCAACGCTTGCTGAATTGGCGGGAATCCAGCTCCAAACAGCGGAGCCACTGGATGGCATGTCATTGGCCTCATGGCTCACCAGGCCCTCCACTCCTTTTCCCGACCGACTCATCTTCTCCCATTGGAACAACAAAGTAAGTGTTCGCAATCAACGTTTCCGCCTTGACCACACAACTCGGCTCTACGACATGTGGGAGGACCCCACTCAGCAGAAGGACGTTTCTTCCCAATTCCCTGAGATCAGCCAACAACTCAGCCAGGCAGCGGAGGAATGGAGAACAAGCGTGTTAAAGGATCTCAAGGCAAAGGACCGACCGTTCACCATTGGCGATCCACATCACCTCCAGACCCTTCTTCCAGTGAGAGACGCTCGAGCAACCGGACAGATTCAACGATCCAACCGATTTCCCAACGACGCCTACTTCACGGAATGGCATCGCACGGAAGATGTGATCCATTGGCCCGTGGAGGTCAGGCGGGAAGGAACCTACGAAGTCTGGCTGTGGCAAACCACACCGCAAGGCGAATCCTACCCACTCCTGGAACTCGAATTGCAAGGTCAGCGATTGCGTGCCCGGATTGATAAACCTTGGAATCCTCCACTGCTCGGCGCCGACCAGGATCGAGTTGAACGGCAGGAATCTTATGTCAAGGTCTTCAAGCCTTTTCACATGGGCCGTATGACTCTTACCAAAAGCACGGGAACCCTTCAACTGAAAGCGCTGGAGTTACCCAAGACCGGTGGTCCCGATATTCGATGGCTGGAGTGGAGGCAGGTCACCTCACCTTGAAACCCCGGATGCGATGCACAAAAAAGCACGCAGGCATGGAAACCTGCGCGCTTGTTGATAGAAGATAACACCTGAAGTGGCTCAGCCGTCTAGAGCTTGCCACCGTAGACTGCATGGCGCCCCAACATCTGTTCAATGCGCAGAAGTTGGTTGTATTTGGCTAGACGATCCGAGCGACTCAGTGAACCGGTCTTGATTTGCCCAGCATTGGTCGCCACAGCGATGTCTGCAATGGTCGCATCCTCGGTTTCACCCGAGCGATGGCTGATGACCGCGGAGTAACGGTTGTCCTGAGCCAGTTCCACCGCATCGAGGGTCTCAGTCAGAGAACCAATCTGATTGACTTTCACCAGGATGGAATTACCGACCCCTTCGTTGATTCCGCGCTGAAGAAATTTCACATTGGTAACAAACAAATCATCGCCCACCAACTGCACACGATCGCCAATCTTGTCGGTCAGCAACTTCCATGTCTTCCAGTCGTTTTCTGCGCATCCATCCTCAATGCTGATAATCGGATATTTACAGGTCAATTCATCATAGTAGGCTACCAGGTCCGCACCACTGACCTTCTCGCCACTGCTCTTCTTGAACACGTAGCGCTTGGACTTGGCATCGTAAAACTCTGAAGAAGCCACATCCAATGCCAGGAATATCTCCTTGCCCGACTTGTAGCCAGCCGCCTTGATGGCTTTTAGAATTGCGTCGAGCGCATCTTCGGTGGATGCCAGATTGGGGGCAAAGCCGCCTTCATCCCCGACAGCAGTGGACAAACCACGTTTTTTAAGCACCCCTTTGAGCGCATGAAAAATTTCGGTGATGGCCCGCAGACCTTCCGAAAAAGTATTCAGTCCCTTGGGCATGATCATGAACTCCTGGAAATCAATGGGGGCATCCGAATGGGCCCCACCGTTGATCACATTGGCCATGGGAACCGGCAATACTTTGGCATTGGGTCCGCCCAGATACTTGAACAAAGGCAGCGCGAGAGCCTCTGAAGCCGCCTTGGCGGTGGCCATGGAAACCCCCAGGATGGCGTTGGCACCCAACTTCGATTTGGTTTCCGTACCATCCATGTCCAACATGATACGGTCCACTTCCAGTTGATCGGTGGCATCCACCCCTTGAAGGGCGGGGCCAATTTTCTTGATGATATTATTAACCGCCTTGGTCACGCCCTTACCAAGATAACGCTTGGCCCGACCATCCCTCAATTCAAGGGCTTCATTTTCTCCCGTACTGGCTCCAGAGGGAACCGCGGCCCTTCCCAGCGAACCATCGCTGAGAATCACATCCACCTCGACAGTGGGGTTACCGCGGGAATCAAGAATTTCACGTGCATCAATTTCGTAGATAGTGCTCATAGTCAAAGGTTGCTCAAATGATAGGCAAACAGGGAGGAGTGTAGGCAGGCAACAACAGGAGTCAAGAAGAGGCGAGCCTTGCCCTGCTCTGGAGGGAAACCTTATTTCGAACCACAATAATCCCTCGCAAGCGACCTTGATCGCAGGCAGGATCCCCCCATGCATCCGTTGGGTTTTTGCCTATCCCTTCTTCTTAGCCTGGTAACTCTACCATCCCTGAGCCCCGTGAAAGCCGCAGAAAAACCCCATATCCTGCTCATCATGGCAGATGACCTGGGCTGGATGGACCTGCACTGTCAGGGCAATGCTCTTTTGGACACCCCTCACCTCGATCAGCTGGCATCCGAGGGGATCCGCTTCACCGACGCCTACGCGGCAGCCCCTGTCTGCACGCCCACCAGGGCCGCCATCATGACGGGCTTGAGCCCGGCCCGGCTACAGATCACCAACCATGCGCCTGGCAACCCGGAGTTTGTGTCTCCAGCCAACGGTCTCAAGGGGGCCCCGTGGACCACCTACCTGAGCCTGGCGTACGACACCCTTGCCGAACATTTGCAACGAACAGGCTATCGCAATGGCTTTGTGGGCAAGTGGCACCTGTCGCACCACAAGGGAAGCGATGCCTCGGGAAGATTGGAACCGAGACTGCGCCCCGAATTTCAAGGCTTCGACCTCAGCGTGGGAGGATGCGACTACGGGGGCCCTCCCTCCTACTTTGCACCCTATCGCAATCCCGCGCTCAAGGATGGACCCGAGGGAGAATATCTACCCGATCGACTTGCTGATGAATGCATCGCCTTTCTGGAAACACCCTCCGAAAAACCACTCTTTCTTTGCTGGTGGAATTATTCCGTTCACTATCCCATCCAGGCACCACAGGATTTGGTCGAAAAATATCAACAACGTCAGGGGGTGCAACGTCCAGCGTATTACGCGATGATCGAAGGCATGGACCTGGCAATTGGAAAAGTCCTCAAACATCTCGAAACATCCGGCAAAGCCGATGAAACCCTGGTCATTTTCACCTCTGACAACGGGTCCTTGTTTGAAAATCTCCCGCTCCGAGCCAACAAAGGTTATCTCTATGAGGGAGGCATTCGAGTGCCATGGATCATGCGCTGGCCAGGCGAGATCGAAGCTGGAAAAACAAGCTCTCTCCCAGTCATCAGCAGTGATCTTTTCCCTACGCTGCTCGATGTGGCCGGATGGGAATTATCGGAGACCGACCCGCTGGACGGGGAAAGCCTCAAGGGCTGGATTCTGGAAGAGATTCCATTGAAACGAAACGCTCTTTACTTTCACTACCCCAACTACGCTTTCCACAAAAACAATCGTTTGGGTAGTGCCATTCGCAAGGGACATCACAAACTGATCCATTTCTACGACGATGACTCTCTGGAGCTCTATGACCTGGAAAAGGATCTTGCCGAGTCAAAGGACTTGAGTGCGTCTTCTCCGGAACTGGCCCGCACTCTTAAGCTTGAATTGGATCAATGGCGACAAAGGACCCGCGCGATCGCTCCCACGCGGGTCGCACTTCCTTGAGGCAAGATCCCTCAGTGCCGTTTGTGTCACCATGAAAGGTTATCGCTATCGCATTCGTCTCCACAGTCATGATCCGCAGCGGGCCTTGCCATCGGAAATCGAGATGATTCGTCGGGAGGAGGAGACAGCCCGGGAAATCCTCCTGCGGCTGATGAGCTTTGTCATGGCCTACGAACCCGAACTGGAACCCAACGGAAGGCCCTCAACCGAAGTCATGCCCTATTCCGCCGCTTTGGGTCGTTGGTCCATGGAAGAGGATCCTCTGCTCTGGATGGAATGTCTCCCCATCGAGTGGAAACGACTCAAAAAAATCATCACCAAGGCACCTCGAGCCAGCATCCTGCTGGCAACCGACTCAAGAGCAGAAGGTGAAGTGGCATTGCAAAAAATCAGGCATGATTACAAGGCTGGGCGCTTTATGGTGCTTTGCTTCGACCATGCAATGATCGCAGAAATGCAGGAGCTGCTGGAACGGCAAAACGAGCTAACCATTCTACCCGACGCTATAGATCCGTGGGCGTTTCAAATGGATTACAACGGGAACTGGTTTGAGGGTTTTTGGGAAAAACTGGATTACTGAGAGCTTTTGCAAACAGGTGGATTCAACCGGTATCTGCGCACGGTAGCAAAGCCCAGCGAGGCGATTCCGGACATCAGCGCCTAGGTGCTCGATTCCGGCACGGCGGTGATATTCAACTGCCAGCCAAAGTCCGCCAAGCCCATGGCGTCCAAATTTGTGAGATATTTCCTGGTGCCCGCTATCACATCAGGATCCATGGCTGTCTCCTATGAAGCCCCGTCGGAAAGGCGCACGCTGGCCGTGCCCGAAACCCAATGGTCATAGGTAGTGCCACCATCAGCGGAATAAAGGCTTACGTTACTCCCACCATTGGAAGTGTTGGATTGGCTGCCGGTAAAGGTGCCACTGGAGACCAGATCATACCATGAGTTTAAATTACCAAAGACGATGGCATGTACCGGTTCATGCAGGGCGGCGGAATAAAAATCAAATTTTCCGGCATCCACTGAAGTGGTGTGATCGTAATGCCAGGCCACGTCGTCATTGTCGAAAGTGATCGTGCCTCCTCATGGGGCGAAATCCGTCTGAGTGCCGAGCTAGACAGCACTTCCGCTGGTAATCCCTGATTCGCCGCGATTGTATAGATTATCCACGAAGCCCATCGTACCGCTGCCTGACCAACCATCAGCCCCCCCCTTAAGTCAGATTGCTTTCGCTCAAAGCCCGGCCTCTGGCGTAAATAATCAAGGTGTCCGCAGCCACGTTAAGATCCGTGGCCAAAATACCCGACGCTCCCGTGCCCGGATGATAGCCAGTCGCATTCCAAATATTCGCTCCTCCCGGAGTAATCGCAGCCATGCTGTCGATTATGATCCCCCCGAGAACATCCCTTGCCGCTTCCAGAGCAGCCTTCTTGGCCGCACCGTCCCCATCGGAAAAGAAGCCATTACTATCCAGGATGTAATCAATGGAAATGGTGATGGCTCCCAGGGCCTTGCCTGAGAGGCATACAGCCACCAAAGCCATTATTAATATGGCGGTAATTAATTTTTTAGGAGAATAATATTATAAAATTAACTATACTCATCTCGATGTTACAAGACTATTAAGGACTTCACAGTTTGAAAACTCATTGACGCTTTTTGTGGACGTGTCATAAGTCAGAATGATGGCAACATTTGAAAGACACGCTGCAGCGAACCGCTCGTGGACGCAATGGGCCGCGTTCCTGATGTGCTTTCCACTTGCCGCACTCTGGCCCATCAATGCATCTGAGGCTTCTGACAATTCTGAGGCTTCTGACAATTCTGATGCTTCTGACGCTTATGGGGCTGACCCCTGCGACCTGATTTGGGATGTTCGGACAGAGCGCCTGTGGGTAGCCAACGGCCGAGCCGGCACCTTACTGGAGATCAACCCTGCGAATCGAAAGATCCGCCAGGCGCTTCAAAGGCCCTCCCCCATCACCAAAGTATCCTTGTTGCCCAAAAGTTCCATGGTGGCCGCGCTCGAGCCCGCAGCCGGCAAACTGCATTTCCTGGCCCCAAACGCAAGCTCTTCCCCGGCCTTGCTGCGATCCATCGACATCGGAAGCCATGTGGTAGACATCACCTTTGACGTAGACGGGCATCAATTGTTCGTCCTCCACCGGTGGCGCCACCAGGCCACGCTTTGGAAAGCTGAAGGCCCTGACAAACTGAATTTCCACCTCAGCAAGAAAATCGATCTCCCCTTTGCTCCTCTCACGCAAGTCGTCGATGAAGGACGAGATCGATGGATCATAGGCGCTGCCTTTGGCGGCAGGCTTCTGGCCCTCAACGCCCAGTCCGGAGAGGTATTGAACTCTCATAACCGGCCGATACACAACATACGCGACATGGCATTGTCTCCGGATGGTCAACACTTGTGGCTGACTCATCAGCACCTGTATCCAGAGGGAACGACCCTGAGAGGTGATATCCAATGGGGTTTTCTCATGGAAAACCGTGTTCGCAGCATGACCATCAACGCTTCGCCTGATCAATGGGCATCCGTGGAGCTTCTGCCTCCCAAAGCAGCTTTGGAACAACCCGGCAATGCTGCTGGTGACCCAGAAGCCATTCTCTGGACAAACCATCAAGAATGCCTGGTCACTTTGGCGGGTGTTGGAGAACTGGCTGTCTTCCAGCCTCAAGACACCACCATGCTGCGGATGGGGGTTGGCAAGCGCCCTGTCGCTCTGGCCTATGACCCTGTTTCGCGCACAGCCTTCGTCGCGAATCGGGGTAGTGGGAGCATCTCCACCATCAGCATGGATCCTGAAATCAGGGTCTCGGGCACCATCCGACTCGGCCCAAAATCGTCCAAGGGTTTGACTCAAAAAGGAGAAGCACTCTTTCACGATGCCCACCTATCCTTTCATGGCTGGTTCAGTTGCCACAGTTGTCATACCGATGGACACGCCAATGGGAGGCTCAATGACAATGAAGCCGACGGTTCCTTCGGAGCCCCCAAAAAAGTCCTGCCTTTGGGGCACGTGGCAAAAACTGGGCCATGGAGCTGGCTTGGGTCACGCCAGCAGTTGAGCGATGAAATCCATCGATCAATCCTGACCACCATGAGAGAAGTCCCATCGGTAGAGAAAGAGCAAGCCCTTCTTGCCTACATGAAGACCTTGCAAGCGCCTCCACCAAAACAAATCCCTTCCTCCAAGGTGCTTCTCAAGGCGGGAAAAGAAATCTTCGAAAAGACCGGGTGTGCCGATTGCCATGTCCCCCCTTATTACACGGACGCGGCGACCTATCACACAGGGATTGAAGACGAGCAAGGGAACCGACGCTTCAACCCCCCTTCCCTGCTGGGTGTTTCCCATCGGGTGCACCTGCTGCACGATGGCAGGGCCGACTCCTTGAGAAACCTGCTCACGGAGCATCAGCACATGCTCTCGAACCCATTGCCCAAACAAGACTTGGAGAGTCTGATTGTTTTTCTTGAGTCTCTCTGATTTGAGTAGGGCTACAAAGATTCCAGCAGCTACGCTGGACCGTTGCGCGATGGGGTCGGAGAGCTTCAAGGTTGAAAGGCCGGGCGTAATCTTTCAACATTCAAGGACATGGTTTCACGGACGATGCATACGCTGGTTACATGGGAAGGCACACCAAGTGCCGATCAGAGCATCGGGTTCACATCCCTTTATTACCCGCATCTTCCCTATCGCCTCGAGAAAGTTTCCAACAATCCATCGCAAGGTCAGACTGCAGCGGCATGGAAAAATCAACGCGAAGCCACAGCACATGCCTCCGGTATCACGGTAATAGAAGACAACGTTGATCAAACCCTCTTGTCACTCGAGTTGGAAGAAGGCAACCAGGAGTGGATTTGGTTCAACCCGGCAGGCCAATCCATCCAACTCAACGGTCAAATCATTCAGAGCCCCTTCGGATATCAAAAGGCGGCCAAGCCTTGATGCTTCTTTTGATTTTCACCTCAAATTGGACCCATGCTCTCTCCTCTTGTCATTCTTTCCATCGTGGTCGGCTACTTTGCCCTGCTATGCCTGATCTCACGCTGGACGAGCCAGCAGGCTGACAACCACACCTTTTTTACCGGCAACCGAGACTCCAGATGGTATCTTGTGGCCTTTGGCATGATTGGCACTTCCCTTTCGGGAGTAACCTTTATTTCGGTCCCGGGCTGGGTGGCTACCAGCCAGTTCTCCTACATGCAAATGGTCCTGGGCTATCTCCTGGGGTATGCGGTCATTGCTTTTATACTATTGCCTCTTTATTACCGCATGGGGTTGACTTCCATTTACACCTATCTGGAAACTCGCATGGGCCCACGTGCCTATCAAGCCGGTGCAGGATTTTTTCTACTATCCCGCACTATCGGGGCCTCATTCCGTCTCTATCTCGTGGCCATCGTCTTTCAATTCATCCTTGAAAAAGCCGGATGGAACCCTCCTTTTGCGCTGCCGGTCGCACTGTCGATTGCAGCCATCTATCTTTATACCTACCGGGGAGGCATCCGAACCGTGGTGTTCACAGATACGCTGCAGACCTTCTTCATGCTGGCCTCGGTCGCACTAACCGTTGCCTGGATTGCCCGCGACATGAATAGCCAAGGGGCAGGTATGATCGAAGCCATCCAGCAAAGCTCCTACAGTCAAATCTTCTTCTGGGAATTCGGACCGAAGAACTTCTTTTTGCAATGCTTGAGCGGAGCCTTCATAGCCATTGTGATGACAGGACTCGACCAGGACATGATGCAAAAGAATCTGACATGCCGAAACCTCAGGGAAGCCCAATGGAACATGATGAGCTTCAGTTCCGTGCTGGTCCTCGTCAACCTGGGATTTCTGGCACTCGGCGCCCTCCTTTATCTCTATGGAAACCAGCAGGGCATTCTGGAGGAGAGCACTTCGTCCGGAACGTTTCAGCTTCTCGTCCAGGACAAGGGCACAGGAGAAATGATCGCAAGAGGCACTGATTATCTTTTTCCCATCCTGGCCATCGATTACCTGCCTGCCTGGGTGGGTCTGTTGTTCATCCTTGGTCTGGTAGCTGCGGCTTATTCCTCGGCCGATTCAGCATTGACCGCTCTGACGACTAGTTTTTGCATTGATTTCCTCAAACTGGATTCCACTCAGACGAAAGCGGCCGAGGCCTCCCGCATCCGGCAACGCGTACAATTGGGGTTCTGCCTGGTCTTGTTCGCGACCATTTGTGTTTTCCAGCAACTACAGAACGCAGCCATCATTGCCCAGATATTCAAGGCTGCGGGCTTTACCTACGGCCCTTTGCTTGGGCTTTATGGCTTTGGCATGTTCACCCGAAGAAACGTCAGGGATGGAGGTGTCCTGTGGGTTTGTCTCGCCGCTGCTTCGACAAGCTTTTTGCTGAATCAAATGGCTCCCAAGTGGTTCGGATTCACCATTGGTTTTGAGATCCTTCTCTACAATGGAGGTCTCACCTTTCTGGGTCTTTGGTTGATTTCACGAAAGTCAGACCTTGAAACCGCCTGAAAACAAGTGATGTAGGGTATCCAGAAAAACTACGACAGTGGGGAGCCTGACTTTTTCCAACGCGTTTATTGGGCCTGGTAAATGGCCTCGAAGGCGGACTGCAATTCGGCCACTTTCTCAGGGTAGTCTTCGGCCCGATTGTGTGACCCAGAAAGATCCTCCCCCAGATCGAATAAACCATAGGGATTTTCAAAGGGCTTCCCCTTGGACAAAGCGCGCTCCCCGCTGCCGCTTCCCAAAACCAGTTTTCACTGCTGCTGACAAATGGCAAAAATACCTGCTGCGGAATGATGAATCACTGGGGGTCGTTCATACATTTTTGAAGAATCTGTGAAAAGTGCTTTCATGCTGAAGCTGTCTTCGGCAGCTTCCTCTGGGATGGAACGCCCCATCAGATCAGCGAACGTTGCAAACACATCGGTGAGGCAAACGGTTTGATCACATCGGAACCCAGTCGGTATCAGGGATGGGAAGCGCATCATCGATTTGAACCACAAAATCACCTTAGAGCCCCAGTGCGGTACGACCCAGGAATCTCGAATGCGGTAAAACCGGTTTGTGGGAGGATGTCAGGGCGACATTAAGAAAAAACGGGGCCTCTTCGGAGGCCCGATTTTCAAGAAAATCAATCGCTTAATCCATCAAATGATCCAACACCGACTCCATCTCGAAGTCAGCTCCGATAGGCCCTTCACACAAAACCTCCGGGAAGGGTTGCTTGGGTTGTCGCCGCAACGGCTTGAATGTGACTCTTTGATTTTTAAGGTAGACATAGGGCGGGAAATCCAGAGAGGCGAACAGGATGGTGTTCTCGTCAAATCCAAAATCATTCGGGCTCCATCGAACAGCCTGATCCAAGTCGAGCCCCCCTGAATCGGGTACCGATGCCCTTCAGGCCAGAGCGCAAACCCCAACCCGAGGTACCATTTACCAATCATGCCCGTATGATACCCATGACCTTTGAGAAACCGTGCCAAGGTCAGGCGATCTGGGGTCATCAAGGGTGGGCCGTAACCGTTGAGCACTCCCCACTTGAGGGCACTTCGCCAGGCATAGCGCCCGGTCAGCAGACCATATCGTGTTGGCGTGCAGACAGCCGAAGGGCTATGAGCATCAATGAAACGTATCCCTTCGGAAGCAAGGCGGTCCAAATGAGGAGTCGGAAGGGTTGATTTGGAACGATAGGCGCCCACATCACCAAACCCCAGGTCGTCTGCAAAAATAATCAAAAAATTGGGGGCTGCTACCGCCCTCCATAAGCCATGATTTGCGAGCATTAAAAGGACAGCCGAAAGACATGCCATGCCCACTCGCTACCAACCGACACGGTCATTCAACTTGCC
>Ga0163109_10000569_pt1 | contig 29424 bp, 25 predicted proteins | sample CRUFie1St13metaG_FD_108704 | JGI IMG/M metagenome (GOLD analysis project Ga0163109, IMG submission 108704) | Marine microbial communities from the Costa Rica Dome - CRUD Field 142mm St13 metaG | ecosystem: Environmental > Aquatic > Marine > Oceanic > Photic zone | place: Costa Rica: the Eastern...
ATCTAAAGACTGGTAGAAATTTATATGTAAGTGGTTTTTCACAATTAACTGGAGAAGTAAAAGCTGGAGGTAATGTTTCTGCCGTAGGTTCACTGAACGTAAGATCATCTGCAAAGATTAATACTGGTCTTACAATATCTGCAGGTAAAATTGATCTCACAAACACATCTGATGCTATAAGATTCAAACGATCTGGTCAGTATCCAACATCTATTATTAGAAATGATGGAACTGATTTTTATATCTTATATTCTAATGCTGGCAATAATCTTAGCGATTGGAATAATTATAGACCACTGCGTATAAGATTTAGTGATGGTAAGTTGTTCTCAAGCAATGGCCAAGAGTTTAGTGGAGGTCAAGCATTTGCAGGTGGAACTACTATTGGTGATGGACTTACTGTTTGTGCAAGTGCAACTATATGTGGAAATTTAACTGTTTGTGGAAATGCAACTTTTGCTAAGAAAGTAAACGTTTCTGGATTATTCTCCTCCAAAGAGATTTGTACTGATGCAGGTTTTCATGCACTTAGCATAAGTATAGGTCAGGGTGCTGATATTAATGGAAACTTGGATATAGGTGGCAATACATGTCTAGGTGGTACTTTACTTGTTAAAGGTTCAACAACCTTAAGTGGTGCAACAACAATAAACAACACACTACATACAAATAACATTTCTTCAAGTGGCACTTTAAAAGTAGATGGAAATACCAGCCTCCATAAAAATTTAACAGTATCCGGAAATACTAAGATTAAATCAAACCTAAATGTTGCTGGAAAAACAAGTACTGGTTCATTGAGGTCTTCGGGTACTGCCTGTATGGACAGTGAGTTACATGTAAGAGGAGGTATTCATTTACATGATGGATCCATATCCATGGGTGTTGGTGTTAATGGTAATAGAGATTTACTCTATGGACAAATAGCTACCAATGATTTCTATAGAATTAGAGCTGGTGGAGGCAGCAATAGTGGATATCTTGCATTTGATGTTGCTGATGATGGAAATAATTCTTCAATTGGTGAACGAATTCTCTTTAGAAAATATGGTAATGCTAATGGTTCTGCTTTCGGATCTTTAGCTACAACATTAACACTTTTAGATAGATCTGGAAATACTCAAATTCCAGGTAATCTACGAGTTGGTGGTACATTATCAGTTGACAAAAAAGCTAACACTAGTGGACTATTTTCTTCTAAAGATATTTGTTCCGATGGTACAATTCATGGACTTAATGTAAGTGTAGGTAACAATATAACAGTAAGTACTCTGAATGTAAGAACAAATGCACAAGTGTCTGGTAGTGCTGGTATTACTGGTTCATTAACAGTCAGTGGTGGATTTAGTGTAAAAGGGAACTCTTCTTTTGGAGGCAATTTAAGTATTTGTAGTGGTGCCGATGCTATAAGATTCAAGCTTAATTCCAGCAACAGCCCCACAATAATACTTCACAATAATGGAAGTGATTTTTATCTCTTATATTCTAATTCATGTACTAATTTTAGAGGTTATAATAATAAGAGACCACTAAGAATAAACTATAGTACTGGTAAATTATATTCTAACAACGGCCAAGCATTTGCAGGCGGAACTACTATTGGTAATGGACTTACTGTTTGTGCAAGTGCAACTATATGTGGAAGTTTAAGTGTTTGTTCAACTGCAACTATTAGTGGGAATTTAACTACTAAAGGAGGTATTACCGTCAATGATAACACAATAAGCTTCAACAATATTGCCAAAAATACTACCAGAAATCTAATTTATGGTGTTATGGCTGATAATGATTTCTATAGAATTCAAGCTGGTGGAGGAAGCAATACCGGATTTCTTGCCTTTGATGTTGCTGATGATGGAAATAATTCTTCACTTGGTGAAGAAATTATCTTTAGAAAATATAGTAATGTTTTTACAACTTTAGCTAAAAGAGTAATACTTTTAGATAGAGCTGGAGATACTCAAATTCAAGGTAATACATCTGTTGGTGGTACATTATTAGTTGGTAAAAAAATTACCACTAGTGGATTATTCTCCAGTAAAGATATTTCTTGCGATACTACAATTCATGGACTTAATGTAAGTGTAGGTAACAATGTAACAGTTGGCAACAAAATCACAACAGACAAATTAACTGTAACTGGAAAAACTAACGCTGCTGGAATATATGCCACTGGAAATATTTGTACCGATTCTACACTTCATGCAGATGCAATATCTTGTGCAAATAAAATCAAAACTTCTGGAAAAGTAGAAGCAGGTGGAAAGGTTACTGCTTCCCTGCTGATTTCTACTGCCGCAACTTTTAGAAGCCAACATGCTGATGGATTACTTATAAAGAACGGAAGTGCGAAAAATCGTGCAGCATGGTTCAGAAATGATGGAGCCAATTTCTACTTCTTAATTAGTAAAAAGACTAACGGAATCGCAGCAGCATATGATAACAGTTGGGATAGCTTCAGACCATTACGTATCGAGATGGATACGGGTAATTTATACCTCAATGGTTCATATCATTCCAATGGATCACCAATGGGTCAAGTACATATTGGATCTTCAGCAGTTGCAACGCCACGCGGTATTCAACCATCTTTCCTAGTTCGTGCTTTTGGAAGAGTTAATGGTAGTGGACAAAAACTGGACGGCGAGGGTTATACAGTTACCAGGCAAGGTGAGGGAGATTATAAAATCGAGTTCACTCATCATTTACCCACTACTGCAGTTGTTACTGCTACGCCTGAAGCTAGTTTCCTTGCTAGAATGGCCATTGTTCATTATCCTAGTGGATTAGCCAGTAACAAAGGTTTTGTCTGCAGAATTATTTCTGGCCGTGGCACTGGCGAGTTGAAGTTGAAAGATAATGGATTTAGTTTTATAGTAATGTCGGCATAATTAAATAATAGTTTAATAAAACTATGTTAAATAGATGAGAGGGGTTATACCATTAATAGATGGCTAATAAGTATTCATTTGATGCTGAGATTATTGCAAAGAATCAACTAGAGGTATTTAAAATAGCTCTAGAAGATTCTAAAAATGATCTTAAAGAGATAGAAGCTGGATCTGAAGCTATTTCAAAAGAAATAGCTTCGATAGATTTTGAAATACTAAAATTAGTAACAGAAAATAATGCTGATATAGAATTTTTGCAGGGTTTATATGGTGCAAGATTAGCTACTGCAGCAGATTTAGCTTCTTATAATGCTACTTATGCTGATCCTGAAGGATTTGATCCACCCGATCCGAATACTTCCGGCACTGCAAGACTTTTTAATCCCAATGTTGCATGGCCTAGTGGTATAGTAGCAACTACTATAACAGTAGAAACTGAGTCCGTTGATGATGATGGAGAAACTGTTGGTTTTTCAACAAGTGGAGATAGTTACGTAATAGCACCAAGATCATGTGAGATAGAATTGAATGAAAATGATCATGGCCAAAATGTAATAATAGATGACGAAGGAAATGAAGGAATTATATTAGTATGTCCTGTTAATAATCAAGAAGCTCGCGGTCAAGAATATTTTCTAGAAAAGAAAAAATTCATGGCCAGAGGATATGATTTTGAATCATCTAAAGTAGGATTTGGAATTACAGTTGTAGAAATAGAAATAACAAATTCATCTTTAGGTGTAGGAACTGTATCATATTTTGAAAAGGAAAGAGTATTTTTAGATCTTGGTGTTAACTCAAATGGCCAAAATTTCACATATGATGGAGAAACATATTCGGCTGATATATCACCAGGATCTAGTCAACACACTAATACTATTAGTCCAGTATTAACTAGAATTCAAGAAAGAGAAGAAATAATTCGCAATTACGTTGGATTTGCAAACACTGCAAGAACTGTACGCGAACCTGAAGATTGGAAAATATTATTTACAAAAAAATCTATAGAAGATATTGAAAATGATGTAGAAAAATATGAAGAAATTTTAGATAATCAAAAAGATAATATTCGCAATTTAACTGACGGAGCTACAGGTGAATATAGTGCTAATTTATTAGAAGAAATTGATACTATAAATGAAGGTATATTAACTCTTTCTATTACAGAAGACCAAAATTATACAAGATCATACTTAATAGACAGAAATTTTGAAGGAAGGGATTCTAGAGCTACTGGTGTTATTCTTGACTTTATAAGTTCTGTTCCAAATTTAAGTATAACTATACGTTATAGATCAACAAATAAAAAAGTATTTAAAAGGGATGAAACTATTGAGTTTGAGTTTATAGAAGGAGATCAACTAGAAACTCAACAAGTTTTTATACCTGATGATGATAACAGAATATCTGATGTTGATCTTCAAGTTGATCCCGAAACTGGTGAAATATTAACTGATGAGGATGGCAACTTTATTGATCTAGATGGTAATCCAATAAATGCAGATTCATTTAGACCTACAACATCATCAATTTCTAGAGTTGGAATATCTACTGCAGGTATTATACAAGTACAACTTTTTGAAGGTGATTATGTAACAAGAACTTCTGGTTCTATTGTTATTACAGATTCTTCTGGTTCACAATCAACTTTTAGTGAAGCAGTCGCCCAAATTAGAAATATAAAAACTGGATCTATATCAACAACAAATATTGGTACTGGGGTCACTATTTCTGATTATGAATTCCCAACTGTTTTTGGCCCAGGTATTTCAACAATACTTTCACTAAAAATAAATAAGTTGCACAGATTTAATAATACTAGTGCAATAGGTTTTTCAAGTAGACCTTTTAATGAAATATATGCAAATAGGTTTATTGGTATTTTTAGTGGAAGTGTTCGTGGAGACGCTTCAAAAATTAGAGTATCTGCAGCAAATACAACAGAAAATGTATATCCAACATTTTCAATTGGAGCTTCATCTAGTGGAATTTCTTCTACATTTTTAAGAGTAGATCCAAATAACATTTATTACAATCCAAATAGAAATGAATTAACTGCCGGTAAATTTATTGGATTGGGTTCTTTTTCAAATCTTTCAGCTGATACAATCGTATCAGAAAATATTGTCGGTGTTTTTAGTGGAACTCTCGTCGGTGGTGCATCATCACTTAGAGTTTTTGATGGTGGTAATTTAAATTTAATAAATTATCCAGTATTTACTGAACAAATAGGCGAATCTGTAGCACGTATAGATCAAACTGATTTATATTTTAGACCAGATGTTGGAGAACTTTATGCTAGAAAACTAATTGGTATTGGTTCTTTTTCTAATATAGATGTTGCAGGAATTGCAACGGTTGATTCATTAGTAATTAGTAATAATTTAAGTGCTAGTGGTATTTTAACAATTGGATCGGATTTAAATATTGGAAGAAATTTAACTGTTAGTGGTGTATCTACATTTGTTGGAAATGTAACTTTTGAAGGTGGAACTATTAATTTAGGTAATGCAGATACAGATGATATTAATGTAAGTGGTGAATTTATTTCAGATTTAACGCCAAATGCAAATAATAATGTAGATTTAGGTTCTTCATCTAAACAGTGGAAAAATTTATATCTATCGGGAAATGCATCTGTATTATCACTTAATGTTAGTGGTATAACAACCATCAATAGTTTGAATATTACTAGCGATTTAAGCGCTACTGGTATTTTAACAATCGGATCTAATTTAAATGTTGGTGGAGATATTACAGCTAGTTCTGATTTATTAGTATCTGGTTTTACAAATTTAAATACTTTAAATGTTACCGGTGTATCTACTTTCGGATCAAACTTGGATATTAATTCAAATGTAGATATTTCGTCAAATTTAGATGTTAATGGCAACACAGAAACTGGAACATTAAATGTTATTTCTACAGGTACAATACCATTTTTAACTTCTGTAAATATAAACAATTCTGGTATTATTACTTCTCCAACAATAAGAAGTACAAATATTAGAGTTACAGGTGTTTCTACACTTACAACACTAAAATCTACAACGGGAACAATAAACAATTTAGATTCTAATAAAATTTATTCGGATCAAATTTTAACTGGAATTATAACATCAAGGGTTGCAATTTCTACAGAATCTTATTTTGAAAGTTTATTAATTGATGATTATTCATTAATATCTAATGGATTTTCAAATATCAATCCAACAACTGATGTAATTACAATAAACATCGATCCATTAGGTAGAAAATTTAATACAGGCGATTTAGTAAAATATATTTCAGATGGAAATGGTACTATAGGTGGATTGGTTAATGGATCTTCTTATTATGTTCAAGTTCAATCAAAAACAAGTATAAAATTATATTCAGATTCAAGTTTTACATCATTAGTAGAAATAACTAAAGCTCCACAAACTGGTATTCATACTTTCACAAAAGAAGTTGGAATTTCTACAATTAAAAATTTAAAATCAACTCAATCTACGATTAATAATTTAATTTCTGATGATATTAATGTTGGATTTTTAACATCTAGAGAAATTTATGCTGGACTTGGAACATTTAATAAATTAAGAGTTGAGGGTCCAAATAATGTTAGAACTTTAAGTCTTACTAATTTTTTATATGATAATAATACTGGAATATCTACAGTTGTTGTAGATGGATCTCATGAATTAATACCAGGACAAAAAATTAGACTTTCTGGTATTGCAATGACTTGTGATAGTTATCGTGCAAGTATTGCTAGTACTATTGCAGTTACTAATTTTGAATATGCAGCTTCCACAGGTATTAGTACAATTACATTAGAAAGAAATCATGGTTTAGGTGTTGGTAGATTATTCTCACTTTTTGATCTTAGTTTTACATGTTCATCAGAACATGCTGGTGTCACAACAACCATTTTTCCAGATGGAACTAGAGACAATTATTATGAAGTACTAAGTGTTCCATCGGACAATAAAATTACCACTAAAGTAGGTATATCAACTATAATACACAACTATGATTCTGGTGGTTTCCTACAAGTAGGTATTACAACAAATATATTCCCAGATGGCACTCAGGGATTTGAATTTGTTGTTAGTAAAGTTACTGGTATTACTAGTTTTACTACTAATGTTGGAGTTTCTAGTTTTACGCACACATATTTAAGTGGTGGTAAACTTGAAATTGGTGTAAACCCAAGATATTTCCTACCTGTTCAAGATGGAAATTCAGGTCAAACTATTGTAACTGATGGTGCTGGTAATCTTACATTTGGATCTGCTGACAGATATGGTGGAAACAGAATTTATGTATCTAAAGCTTTTGGTAATGATATTAATGATGGTAAAACTGCACCAGTAAGAACATTAAGAAAAGCTTGTCAACTTGCATCTGCAGAAAGTTATCAAGATAATGTAACTATTTTTATGGCCAGTGGTGATTATGAAGAAGATAATCCAATTATCGTTACTGATAATGTGTCAATTTTTGGTGATAACTTGAGACGTGTTATCTTAAGACCAAAAAATCCAAATAAAGATTTCTTAAGAGTTAGAAATGGTGCATATGTCAATGGATTAGTTTTCAAAGATGCAGTAAGATTTCCAGCCATAACTGGTGCTAGAGAAGATATTTTAAGAAAAGCTGGAGAGTATGCAAAAATTCTTGTTAATGGAGAAACTGGCACTGCAACAACTTATAGATCAATATTACCAGTAACTTCACCAACTGTTTCTCTTGGAAGTACAAGTACGATTAATGACCGTATTGATAGTCTAATACAACTAACAATTACTTCAATTAGTAATGAAAAAACTGTACCACCAGTGTCAAGTGAAGGTAATTCTGATCAAGAATATGAAGATGCTGGATTATTAATTCTTAATAATATTGGATCTAATAAACTTGTAGCTGGATCAAAATATATTCCAGGCAATTCTGTTGGTTGGGCTACAGATGTCAGTGGTGGTAATTATACTTTAGAGGACATAACTGAGTTTGAAGAAGAAGTTTATGGAATTTTAAATGGTATTCAGAAAGATCTTAGATATGGTGGTGTGGTTGGTAATGAATATACGATGGAAGAGATTCGCAATCTTATTGTAGGATCTCCTATTTTCACATTTGATTTTGCAATTGCTTTTGACGATCCTTTTGATTTATCTGTAAGTAGAGAAGGTTATGTTGGATTATCTTCATCTAGACCAAGAATTACATTATCACCATACATCCAAAACTGTTCTATTATTTCATTTTTAGGTGCGAATGGTGTTAATGTTGATGGATCAAAAATTGTATTAGATAACATACCATTAGTACCTGAAGAGGCTGAAAATCCAGTTGTTGGAGATATACCTGATCAAGGTAAATCTATGGTTGCAAACGCATTTACCATGATTTCCTTTGGTGGTATTGGTTGGAAATGTTCTAATGCAGGATATGCACAAATTGTGTCTTGTTTCCAAATTTTCTGTGAAATTGGATCATATTGTCAGTCAGGTGGATACTTATCTATTACTAACTCCGCAACAAACTTTGGTTTATATGCTTTAAGATCAACTGGTTTTAGAAGAAAATCATTTGAATTTGATAGAGGATTTGTATTTAATACTGGAACTAGATCCGAAGCTCAAACCCTTACTGTAGGTAATTTACAAAGATCCGATCAAGAACTTTATGTTATGAAGTTTGTCAGAGCTTCAACTAATCAAGATGAAACATCAAACTTCAAATCTACAGGTATCACAACAGAAGTAAGTGGACCTGCAGGAATTAATACTTTTAATAGTACAATATTTATTGGTGCTGCAGGAACACAGTTTTCTGATGGTGATCCAGTAATTTATACTTCACCAACGATTCCAATTCCAGGAATTATTAATGATACCACGTACTTTATAACAATTTCTGGTATTGGTAATACAACAGCTAAATTATTCTTTGACGAAGCTCTTCAAAACAGAGTATTATTTACTGGTGGAGTTTCTCCTTCTGGTATTCATACATTTTTTAAATCAAATGAAGAGTTTTTTGTTAATGAAATTTTTGAAAAAAATTCTACCTATCAAGATTTAACACTAACTGATTCGATTGGACTTGGAGTAACTTTTGTTATTGGTCAAAATATTACACAAACTAGATCTGATGGATTGGCTGCAGTTGGATTTGCTGCCACATTTACAGATACTATATTAACTGTTAGTGTAGAAAATTCTACAGATTCTGCTGGATCTCCGGCTAGAAATTTATTCCAAAATTCAGCTGCGGGTGGAGGAGTAATTTTTGATACAAATAATACATCCTCAGAGATACTTTCCGAAGAAAGTAGAGTAGATTTAAATACAATTAGTTTTGTAGTTGGATCCACTATTCCAGGAAATGAAATTAGTGGTATTACTGGTCTTCCTAGAATTTATAAGTGTCATTTACATAGACCATCAATTGTAAACTCTTCATCACATACATGGGAATATGCAGGATCAGGAACAGATTATAATGCATTGCCAGAAAATGGTGGTCAAGGAAGTGTTGCTTTTGAACAATTAAGTGAGAATGGTGGAAGGGTATTTACTTCTGGAACGAATGAATTAGGTGATTTTAAAATTGGTGATTTCATTACTGCGTTTAACAGAACTGGTGAAATTCAATTTAATAATAGAGTTACAATCGGACAATTAGATGCTTTAGAACTTTCACTTTCTAGTGGAATAAGAATTACAGAAATTTCTGCAAGTCAAGAACTTGGAACAGATGAAATTGGTGGTCCAAAAAATGAACGTCTCATTACACAATTAGCAATTTATTCGTATATTCAAAATCATTTGGGTGATTTTGTTGATGCAACTACATCTACAGCTGCAATTCCAAACTCAGTTGCACAACTAGATTCTCAAGGTAAATTAAATGAGGATATGATTCCTCCAACAGTTAGATTTAATAATGTATTTAATACCAATGTAGCCGGTGGAAGAACTGATTTTTGTAATGATATTCCGGCTATCGAAATTTTAAAATCTGATATTGTAACTGAAGATACTGGCATTACAACTACAAACTATACTCTAGTTTTCGAGAACGAAGGTCAATTCTTGAGATTGAGTGATAATACTAGAAATTATAAGTTTAATAATAATGATATAGTACGTGCATCCCAATCTGATGCTGTAGGTATAGTTACAGTACCAACTCATGTATCTTATGGTACTACTGGATTGGTAAAGGGAACATTACAATCAATTTCTATAGGTGTTGGTGGAACTGGATATTCTGTTTCAGGAATTTATAGTGGTGTTCAATTAATTTCAAAAACTGGTATTGGAACCGGTGCTGAGGCTGATATTACAGTAAACAATGGATCAATTGAAAATGTAAATCTAAGGAGAGGTGGTAGATATTACGTTACTGGTGATATTTTAAGTTTAAATGATGCTGATGTTGGTGGTACTAATATTGGATTTACATCATGTGTTTTTACAGCAGGAACGGTACATACTAGACTATATGTTGATTTAATTGAAAATAAACAACAATTTTTAGCTTCACAAAATGTTCCCGACTTTATTGCAGATTCAGACTCAGTATCAATATCAACAAGTTTTTCGTCAATATATTCTGAAACTTTTGATCCAAGATCTGTTGGTATTGGTGGAAGTATTTTCTTCTCCAGTAATTCAATTTTATTACCCCCAGATCATCAATTTAAAGATGGTGATCCAGTTATTTACGAAGTTACTGGTGGTCTAGTTGTTAGTCAATTAGTCAATAGAGTATCATATTTTATTAAAACTGTTGGTGTAAGTTCAGTTCAATTATGTCAAAATTATGATGGAACTCAAATTATACCACTAGATGCATCTGGAACTGGAACACATACACTTAAAAGAGTTGGTGTAAATACCTCAAAAAATACAATAGTATTTACTAATCATGGATTTACTACAGGAAATTCTATAAGATTACTTGGTAGTGATGTTCCTAGTGGATTAGCTCCTGGTGGATATTATTTCTTAGGATCAGTAACAACAAATTCATTTACTTTACATGATGTAAGACAAGATGCACTAACTTCTTCAAATGGAGCTACCTTTAATGAAAAGAATTTAATAGATAGTGGTTCTGGTATTGGAACATTCAGAGAACAAAATGTAACTTTTGTAGATACAATTAATACATCATCAAATAATGCAGCTAATTTTAGTATACTTGTAACATCTGCTGATATTGATGCATCTAGTATTATTAGTGGTATTGTAAATCCAGCCAGACTTGCAACTGGATCACCAAGCAATTTAACATTCTTAAGAGGTGATAGTAATTGGGCTAGAGCAACACAAACAATAGTCGTAGATTCCACTGAAGAAGAAGCTTTAAGAATTAGTGTTCCAACTGGCAAACCGGGAGGTATTCAAGTTGGAAGTGGTGTTAATACATGTTTTGGTAATTTAGCATTAACTATTGCCGGTGTTACTACTACTGGTATTGGTGTTTCTTCTTTCTCAACAAAAGGTGTTGGAAGATTTCAAGTTAAAAATGGTGCATCTGTTGGACCATTTGGAATTAGTACAGAAGGTTCTTATGTTACTTTAAAAAGTACTAATGGCGATCAAAACGATAATGGAATTGATGCAAAAACATTTGGTGGAGTTCAGTTATCAGCTGTAGTTAATTTAACATCAACTACAGTTGGAGCTCAAAATTATACCAGAGGTATACTTCAATCACAAAATGGAGGAACTAGTAGTGATAATAGTGGTGCTACACAGGGTGAAATTTTAATATGTTCTGGTGGCGGAGTATTCCAAGCAACAGATAATCCACAAATTCAAGGTGGAGTTGGAATTGGATATTTCTCTAATTTGGTAGCTTCTGGTGTTCAGAAATTAATCGATTTAGATCAAAAAGTATCAGTTGATGCATTTGAAACAGCTGATGTAACTTTAAATGTTCCTGTTGAAATATATTCTTTTGACAAGACTGTATTTAGATCTGGAAAATTTGTTATTCAAATTACAGATAATGCCGCTAATGAGTATCATACAACAGAATGTATTGTAATTCATGATGGAACTGATGCATATATTTCTGAATATGGATCAATATTTACTGGCAGTGAATTAGCTACTTTTGATGTAGATGTTGATACTGATAATATCAGAATTTTAGCAACACCTGCATCTGTTAATAGTACCACATTTAAAATTCATGCCTCATCTTTGATTAGAGTTTAATCTAAATAACTATAACAAACGGGGGGAAAGTGAACTCCAATGACGGAAAAGAATTTTATAGTCCGACATGGACTAGAAGTTTATGGAGATGCCAATGTAAGTGGTTCTGCTGACGTAAGTGGTAATGTTAAGGTTGGTGGCAATCTTAACGTCAGTGGATCTAGCTATTTAAGTGGTGCAACAACAATAAGGGGTAATGTTAGTGTTAACGGAAACCTTAATATTGCGTCAAATACAAGTTTAGCTGGAACTTTAAGTGTTTCTGGTCATACTGACCTTAACAGGAATCTAGATGTAAGTGGTAATACCTGTTTAGGTGGAACTTTAACTACTAAAGGAGCCGCATCTTTTAATTCTACTTTAACTGTTTCTGGTCATACGGATCTTAATAGAAATTTAGACGTAAGTGGTAATACTTGTTTAGGAGGATCTTTAACCACTAAAGGAGCTACATCTTTAGCATCTACTTTAGATGTTAAAGGCAATACTTGTTTAGGAGGAACTTTAACTACTAAAGGAGCTGCATCTTTTAATTCTACTCTTAATGTAAGTGGTAATACTTGTTTAGGAGGAACTTTAACTACTAAGGGAGCTGCATCTTTTGCCTCTACTTTAGATGTTAAAAATAACACTAGTTTGGGAGGAACATTAACAGTTTCTGGTCATACTGACCTTAATAGAAATCTAAGTGTTTCTGGTAATGTAAGTATTGGTGGAGGTTTAGACGTAACTGGAGATGTTAGTCTCCTTAAGTCTTTATATGTTTCTGGATCTCTACAAGTTGGAGGAACTGGAGCCGGATTTTCCATTGAACCAGATGCAACTTTTGGGGGAACATTAACAGTTTCTGGTCATACTGATCTTAATAGAAATCTGGGTGTAAGTGGCAATACTTGTTTAGGCGGAACTTTAACTACTAAAGGAGCAGCATCTTTTAATTCCACTTTAACAGTTTCTGGTCATACTGACCTTAACAGGAATCTAGATGTAAGTGGTAATACTTGTTTAGGAGGATCTTTAACCACTAAAGGAGCCGCATCTTTTAATTCTACAGTAAATATCAAAAGTAATACTAGTGTGGGTGGAACATTAGTAGTTACTAATGCAGCTAATCTTAATAGTTCTCTAGATGTATGTGGTAGTACAAGTATTGGTGGTAATTTAACAGTTACTGGAAATATAAGTGTTAATGGTGGAATGATTGTTTCTGGATCATTCCAAGTTGGAGGAACTGGTGGATCTGGTGTAAATATTGACGCTAATGCAAATATTGGAGGAACATTAACAGTTTCTGGCAATACAACACTTAATAGAAATGTTGATATTAGTGGAGGTTTACAAGTTGGAGGAACACTATCAGCTCCCACATTAAAAGGTGCAAACCATTGTGGTACTAATGGAAACTTTGCTTACGTTTCAGCTACTACATTAAGAACTACATCATTAAGAGTTACTGGAGGTACAGCTGCTATTTGTGGCAGTATGGATATTTCTGGTAGTCTGCAAGTTGCAGGAACACTATCAGCAACAACAATAAGAACAACTTCTTTTAGGAGTACAGGAATAGTTCAGGCTAATGCAGGAACTGGTGGAGTAGCATTGACAGCTGATGATGGTTACGGTGATGCTAATGTTACCTTTAATCATCGAAGTGGTATACCAGAACAAAATGGAAATGCTGGTAGAATTACTGTTCCTACAGATGCAACAACAAGTGCTAGTTTTGATTTTCAACTAAAATCAAATGTTACTAATGGTACTGCTGTAACTCTAACCCAAGTTTTAAATGTTGATGAAACTAGAGTTTATGTACCTAAAAATTTAACTGTCTCTGGAACTACAACTATCAATGGTAGTGCAGATGTTAGTGGAGGTTTGCAAGTTGGAGGAACACTATCAGCTCCCACATTAACAGGTGCAAATCATTGTGGTACTAATGGAAATTTTGCTTACGTTTCAGCTACTACATTAAGAACTACATCATTAAGAGTTACTGGCAATGCCATTGTTTGTGGTTCATTAACAGTTTCTCAAAGTATATGTAGTATTCAACTCAGAGCTAGTTATGCTTCTGCTGGACAATTTAGAGCTACTTCTGCAAATATTACAACACTTAGGGGTTCTTATGTTTCGTATACTCAGTTAAGAGCAACTAGTGCCAATTTTACAAACTTAAATATTACCAATTTAGGTGTTACTGGAAATCTAAATGCTGCATATATTAGTGCAACTAGATTAACAATTTCTGGAGTAATTACTGTTCATAATGTAGCTAATCAAGCATTATTTAAAACTGCAGGAACTAATGCTACCATTATTCATCGAAATGATGGATCAAATTATTATATTTTGTTATCCAATAGTTTTGCAAATGCTTGTGCTACTTATAATTCATTAAGACCTTTTTATATTAATAATGCAAATGGACGTTTATATTCAAATAATGGTCAAACTTTTGTAGGTGGGACTACTATTAATGCTAACCTAGGCGTTACTGGAACTACTACTCTTAGTGGAGCCGTAACTATTAATGGAAAATTAGATGCTCCTGGACAAACTATAAGTGCCGGCACTATTAGAGGTGGCACACATGTCTGTGGTGCAAATGCAAACTTTGCTTATGTATCAGCATCTAATTTAAGATGTAGTTCATTTAGAGTTGCTACTACAGCTTATGTCTGTGGTAATTTTCAAGCAACATTTGCTTCTGCTGGTCAATTAAGATGTGCTTCGTTTAGAGTTACTGGAGGTACGGCTGCTATTTGTGGCAGTATGGATATTTCTGGTAGTCTACAAGTTGCAGGAACACTATCAGCGTCAACATTAAAAGGTACTATTTGCGGTAGTAATGCAAACTTTGCTTTTGTTTCTGGAACAACTGTTAGAGGTGTAAGTGCTAATTTTACGAATATTACTGGTAGTAGCATTACTGCTCCAAATGTTAGTCCAAAGAGCACTTTTAGTGCATCACAGAACCGTCCTGTTGGTTGGTATACCATTGCCGTAAATGCCGGAAATAGAGCTTCTGGAATGTTTACTATTAATGAAGGTGGAAGTGGTAGACACGGGGCTTATACTATATTTGCGTCACACATGTATGGTACTGATAATAGTAATGGTCTAACACTTATTCATAAATCAGCTTATAGTACAACGCCTGCAAGATATATTAGAATTAAAGAAGGTGGGACATATGATGGTGCATTATTACAAATTTATGTTGATAACTCAACTAATAATTTTTACAATATAACTTTAACACATAATTTTAGTAGTGCTGGATGGATATTAAAGAATTTTGTTCCTGATGGTACAAATCCGGGAAATGTTGGTAATTTTTCTGCTTTAACAGCTGTTAATGCTCAAATTGATTTAGATTCAGGTGGAGCTCAAAGAAATGCAATTATTGTTAATGGAGAAATATATGCAGGAGCTAGAACATCACAGACAAGAGTTTGGAGAAGTGGAGATACTATAGTCGGAAATGTTTGCGGTAGTAATGCAAACTTTGCATATGCTTCTGCTGCACAATTAAGATGTAGTTCATTTAGAGTCGCTACTACAGCTTATGTCTGTGGTAATCTCCAAGCAACATTTGCTTCTGCTGCACAATTAAGATGTGCCTCATTTAGAGTTACTGGTGGAGGAACAGTTACTGTTTGTAATAATGGAAGAATAAGATTAGGACCAAACTCAACTTGGGGTAATTTCTTACATGTTGGTGGAAATGGAAACCAAGCTGATACAACTGCAGCTTCTGTTGTTACAACTAATGGCAACCTTCATTTAGATGGTGCAGACAATGATCATGCAGTTTACTTAAATTGGTATGGTGGAAATACTGGTACATATTTTGGAAATGGTGGAGGCGCCGCTGTAGGCCGCATAGATGGTGCTGGTAATTTAGGAACTACTGCAAGTCTTTCTTCTCCAATTTTAAGAGGTGCAAATCACTCCGGTACTAATGCAAACTTTGCTTATGCATCAGCAACTACTATAAGATGTACCTCATTTAGGGCAGCTGGAACTCTAACAGTTTGTGCTGGTGCATACTTATCAACAGCGTATGCCAATTGGTTCCGTGCCAGAGGTAATACGGGATTTTATTTCCAAGATAGAGGAACTGGTATTAGAAGTCCACTAGATGAAAACTCAGGAACCTATGGATCTGTTGCATCATATGGAGCCGAAGGTGGTTGGGAAGGATTTAGTATTGGAGGATCTTTCGTTTACATGGGTAGACCAGATGCTACTTATGACAATGGATTATATGATGACAGAAATAACCGGTGGATGCTTTATGTTGGTCCAAATAGCAATTCTACACTATTATATTGTCAAGGTACAGATAGATTAATAACTACAACGGCTGGAATTAGAGTTAATTCTGTTGTTTCTGCTGGAGATTTAAGAGCCAGTTTTATTTGTACAACAAATATGAGATGCAATAGTTTCAGGGTTTACAATGATGCTTATATTTCTGAAATGAGATCTACTTATGCTTCATCTGGTCAACTAAGATGTACTTCATTTAATACTGCTGGAGCTGCGTATATTTCGACAATGAGATCTGCTTATGCTTCATCAACTCAATTAAGATGTACTTCACTTAACGTTGCTAGTAACGCATATCTTTCTGGAACAACAAGAGTTGTAGATGAAGCTCATGCTACTAACGCTAATGATTATCATTTGGAACTTTTTAGTAATAATACCGGTACTAATGGAGAAATATCATTAAGATTCCATCATGGCGGTAGATATTGGTATCAAATTAGAGCTAGTGCAGATTTTCAGGGTTTTAGAATGACTCAAGGCAGTAATAGTGATCTATGTGATTTAACTGTTTCTGAATTAAGAGCTGTTTATATTTGTGCAGCTACTCTTCGTGCTGGTACTCATGTCTGTGGTGCTAATGGCAACTTTGGATATGCGTCAGCAACTCAACTAAGATGTAGTTCATTTAGAGTCGCTACTACAGCTTATGTCTGTGGTAATCTCCAAGCAACATTTGCTTCTGCTGCACAATTAAGATGTGCCTCATTTAGGGCAACTGGAACTCTAACAGTTTGTGCTGGTGCATACTTATCGACAGCATATGCTAACTGGTTCCGGGCTAAAGGCGCTACCGGATTTTATTTCCAAGATAGAGGAACTGGTATTAGAAGTCCACTAGATGAAAATTCCGGACAATATGGATCTGTTGCAACATATAGCTCCGAAAATGGTTGGGATGGATTCAGTCTTGGAGGATCTTTTGTTTACATGGGTAGACCAGATGCTACTTACGATCATGGTCTCTATGATGACAGAAATAATCGTTGGGTAATGTATGTTGGAGGAAATAGTAATTCTGCTAGTTTAAGGCGTCTAGGCACTGAGAGAGTTATAACGACAGGATCTGGAATTCGAGTTAATACTGTTGTTTCTGCTAGTGATTTGAGAGCCAGTTTTATTTGTACAACAAATATGAGATGCAATAGTTTTAGAGTTTACAATGATGCTTATATTTCTGAAATGAGATCTACTTATGCTTCATCAGGCACTCTAAGATCTACTTCATTCCAAAGTGAACGTTGTTTTATATCTGCAACACTTGCTAAAGAAGTGTTTATTTGTGGACGTGCAACTCAAATTCTTATGCATCCGGGTAGTAATAGACCAACATTTATGTGGAGAAATGATGGTTCTAATATGTATCTTTTAAAATCAGTATCTAGAACTGGAATTTGTGGAACTTGGGATGGTACTAGACCATTTTTCTCCAGAGTTTCTGACGGAAAAGTTGGTTTAAATCAAGGTTTGGATATATCAGGTAATTTGTATATGGGTAATGGTCAAGCATATTTGTCAGCCAGAACGTTTATTATTAGAACTGCTAATCAAACTCATTTAGAAGTACAACATAGTTCATCAACACATAGTGCAGTCACGGTACTTTTCCAAAGTAGAAGAAGAAACTCTGCCCAGTTCTCTTTCTTATGGTGTAGAAGCAACACTGCCGGTGACATTGAATTTAATTTAAGAGGTGATGGTTATGGTTTTTGTGATGGACAATGGAGATCAAATGGTGCTGACTATGCTGAATATTTTGAGTGGAAAGATGGAAATCCAAATAATGAAAATAGAGCTGGATATGTTGTATCAATGGTTTCCGGAGATAAAATCGGTATTGCACAAAATTCTGATCACATACCGATTGGAGTAGTTTCTAGAGCAGCTAGCGTTGTAGGTAATTCTGCTTGGAATAAGTGGGATGGAAAGTATCTTAAGGATGTATGGGGTGCATATCAAAGAGATGAATCTGGAAACAGGATTCCTAATCCAGATTGGGATGAAAATACTGAATATGTTTCTAGAGAATTTAGACGAGAATGGGATGTTATTGGATTACTTGGAAGAGTACGAATAAGAAAAAATCAAATTGTTAGACCTGATTGGATAAAAATAAAAGATGTTAGTGATGATGTTGAAGAATGGTTAATTAAGTGATATAAATAAAAGTGATTTGAAATTATCATATCCAATCATGAAAAAAGCATTAGACGAAATAAATGAATCATTCAGAAAACAGTTGAATGAGTGTCAACAAGAACTTATGAATCTTGAAAATCAACTAATGGCAAGAAAAGAACTAGCTCTAAAATTACAAGGAGCTCTTGAAGGTTTTGCATTAGTAGATCAAGAGGCTAAAAAACCTGAAAATCAACCCATGGTTCAACTAGATGATGAAGATGAGAATACAGGAGTAACAGTAGAAAATATTCTAGAGGAATAATATAAAGCAATATTATTCTGAACCTTAACAGAGTAACTCTAGTTAAAAAATAGTAATTTGTCAAGAGCCCTTGACACAGAATATTTAATTTGGTACTATAATTATGTTCAACAAATTTCTTCCTAAAATGACTGGTCTTATTACTAAAAAAAAGTATACAGTAACTTTAGAACTTGAACTTTGGGATGATACTCACCCAAGTGATTTTGATTGGGAATCAATTTTAGATCTTCAAGGTGAGGAAGAAGTTAGAGTAAAAGTTGAAGAATGTGATGTTTGGTGATATAATAACCCCCGAAAGGGGGTTTTTTAATATATGAAAAAAGTAGAAAGAAATAAGTATTCAAATGGTAAGACAATTATAGAGACCAGGACTCTTACTTTTGAGCCTTGGTCTCTAGATGAGATTGTTGGTGTAATAAATTTAATTCAAAAAAATCTTACACTAGATTTGTTAAATCATAAAAAACTTTTATTTCCTAAAGATAAAGGATTGAATAAGTATTATGGTCATTGTTATCATGCATCTCAAGCTTTATTTTATTTAATTGATATTAATGAACTAGATCCTATGAGTGCTGAAGATTATAGGGGAGAAAAACATTGGTGGTTGCAATATAATGAAAATGTATATGATTGCACCGCAGAACAATATTGGTCAGTAAATCAAAATCCACCATATCAAAAAGGAAAAAAAACTAAATGGTATGGTTGGAAAGGTAGACCACAACAATTAACTCTAGATTTAATGAAACGAGTTCTAGAAGATCGTTTAATTTCTGACACTGTTACCTAGTATTGCCATCTAACTGAAAGTCTGTTATATTATTTTTTGTACTATGTTGCGTACATCAATGAATCTTACTAAAACAAATATTCTTCCTTTTAATCCAATTTCCGAAGAATATCAAGTAAATATATTTGATATTACTCCAGAAATGGCTGAATATATTTTGACCAATAATAATAACGATAATCGTAAAATTATTAAGTCTCAAGTCAATAAAATTGCAAAAAGTATTCGTACAGATGGTTGGTTAATGGATGGACAACCTCTTACCTTTAATACTGATGGTAATATTACAGAATTTCAACATAGACTTTTGGCTATTTTAGAAACAGGAATTACAGCAAGAACTATTGTTGTAACTGGTGTTACTCCGGCATGTTTTTCTCGATGTGCCCCAGCTAAACCAAGGAGAGCTGAAGATGAAATTCAGAGAAAAGATAAAACTGCTACACAAAGTGAAGTAAGTACACTTCGACAACTACTAGCTCGTCGTCAAGGTGATACATTGACAATTCAAAACTCCATTGATCAATGGATTTATTGGCGTTATTATGTTCGTGCGGGACGAACTCTTATTGATTCTTTCTTCGACTCTGTAGATGATTATAATCCTTGGCAAAGAACATTTGCTGCATGGGCTTCTCTAATGGTTTCTGTTGGTGAAGAAGAAATAGCTTCTAACTTTATGTCACTCTTACAGGAAGAAGTGACTGGTGATGGTCAAGCTTCCTGTCTTACGAGAGAGTTTCGTGATTTCTTTAAAGAACACTCTGTTTATATGAGTAACACTGGAAGAACCGAACTCATTTATCAAATGTTGTGTGTTTCTGCTGATAGATTGTGCAAAAAACCTGATGGAGACATTCAGTTTGGTCTTTCCATTGACCAAATGAATCATGAATACCTGAAGAAAAAAGGAACTTATAGGAAGTTTTTGGATAATCCTGATAATATTCAAATACAATCTAGTCCTATTTTTAGTAATTAATTTGGACGGTTTGCAAACTGTCACAGGCCCCCTTTACAAGGGGGTTTTTTTCATGTATATTATATTCATTGATTCGTTCAAAGATGCAACTACGCCCTTATCAAGATCGTGTTGTTACAGCAATGCGAGTCAATCATCTTGGTCAGTTAATACTTCCCACTGGAGCTGGCAAAACTTTTTGCATGATTAAAGATGCAATGCACCAGTTTGATTATTTTCCTTCAAATTACACAATCGTTGTTGTTGCTCCTCGCATCCTCCTTGCAGAACAACTTTCTAGTGAGTTTTTGGAGTTTATCACTAACACCCGTGTAATGCATGTTCATAGTGGTGAAACACATCATTTTTCTTCTACAAAATCAGAAAAAATTCGTCAATGGTATTATCAACATCCTATGTGTCGTCGGATGATTTTTACCACTTACAATTCACTTCAACGTGTAATTGAAAGTGGTATTAAAGTTGATACAATTTACTTTGATGAAGCTCACAATAGTGTAAAACGTAACTTTTTTCCTGATGCTGAACATTTTTCTCAAGAAGCTGGTCGTTGTTATTTCTTTACTGCTACTCCAAAACACTCTGTCACAATATCCAAACCTGGTATGAATGATGAGTTGGTGTATGGTAAAGTTCTTGAACAAGTTAAAGCTGAGGAACTAATTAAACATGGTGCAATCATTCCTCCTAAAGTTCAGGTTGCAGAACTCCCCGAAGTAATTGGTGGTGATGTTGCACAACGTGATTGTGCAAACCTCCTTCATGTGATGGACAATAGTGAATGTATGGAACGTGTTTTGGTCACAGCTGCAAAAACAAAACATATTGCTGCAGTAATGTCTGAAACTGATTTCCAAAATCAGTGTAACATTCGTGGGTATTCTGTAATGTGGATTACTTCTAAACACGGAGCTTTCATTGATGGGACCAAAGTTAATCGTGAGGTTTTCTTTGATACTCTTAACGAGTGGGGTAAAGATTCTGATAAAAAGTTTGTTGTTCTTCACCACTCTATTCTTGCAGAAGGTATTAATGTGTCTGGATTGACTTCATGTATTCTTATGCGAAATATGAACTACATTGAGATGGCTCAAACTATTGGACGTGTTATACGTTTAGATGTTAGAGACCGTGCCAAAATCTCTTCTGGAGACCTTGTGGCTGGTGATATTAAATCTTATGTAAAGTCTTTTGGACTCGTTCATATTCCAGTCTATTCTAAGGTTGGAATTACTACTGCCAAACGTGTTCAAAATGTTGTTGACACTATTTTTGAAGATGGTGAACCAGCTATCTCTGTTATTCGTCGTTGAGGTATCAAATGTCTACTAAAAACTGGACAGCAAATTGTTTCATGAGTTCTTCCATTGGTTGGCAAGAAGTATCAGTTCAATCAAATACAGTTCAAGGTGCTAGAGCTATGATTGAAAGAATTTACAATCCTGAACATATTCATGACTTGCGTGAGGAAGGTTTTAATAGTGGATCTGAACTAAATTTGGGATGTTTATCTTTTTTTGTTATGCCTCTCATACTTGGTTTTGTAATATCAACTTTCTTTGGTGCTCCATTTTTTATTGCTTTAGCAGGAGGAGTTTTTCTATACATACTGTTTAAATAGTATTAGTTAAAATTAAAATTATTATGGAAACTATTAACCAATTAACAAAATCTTTAAAAGAACATTTTATTTCCACATATGGAAACGAATATGTTGATGACTATTACATGTCTTATGAAACAAATGCAGTATCAGAACCTCTGGAAGCTGTAGATGGATTTATTTCATATTTTAAAGATAGAGGTAAAAGTACAGAAGAAAGTTTTAAAATTTATCAAGATTATTATCTACAATGTAGAATGGGTACAACTTCTGGTATAGATGTTGAAGAACGTAATAACTTAGGTGTAGAAGATAAAGATAAGTATCTAGTTTTTGGTGGAATTGTATTTAAACAATACTGGATTATTAGAGATAATATGCAATTATCATGAATAAAAGTCAAAAAAGATTACAATTAAATGCAGTAATTAAAAAATATTTTGAAGATCAAAAATCATCTCCATCAGAGTTTTTAAGTGATTTGGAATCTGAAATTAATGAGTTAATTAACTACCACGAAGATCAAAAAGATAGACTCATAATTGCAAGAGATCTACTATCAACAACTGATAACTCTGATTATTGGAATGATCTTCCCTATACTTCTTCTCATTATGCTGATTTTTTAAGTAAAGATTGGACTGTTCATGACTAAAAAAAAATCTAAAAAATACGAAAGTTTTAAATTTCCTTACGAAACTTTTCCTATCTGTGTTCAACATTATGATTCCGACACATTTAAAGTTTGTTGGTTTCAATGTAAAGATCACATGAAAAAATATATTAAAAGACATAAATTTAAACAACCAGATTTCATTGCAGAAGATGTTTGGGGAAATAATTTAAATCCAGTAAAACCAAAAAGAAAAACTACCAGTAAGAAAAAGCCAGTTAGTAAAAAAACAACCACCACTAAAACTAAATCTAAAAAAGATATTTTGACACCAAAATTTTCCACCATTGATAGTTTCTTTAAAAACTAATGGGAATGTTTGATTTTGTTCGCAATTCTTATCCTTTAGGTCATAAATTTACCGGTCAATGTCAAACTAAAGACATTGATCGTTGTGATGGTGGCACAATGAGTCAGTATTGGATTTCTCCAGTTGGTCATTTATATTTGATTGATTACTCATATACTGCTAATTTTGTTGAATTTAAAGAAAATAATAAAAATAAATTTTTAAATTTTAATTGGGTTCCTAATGGATCTCATGGCAAAGTCAGACCATGGTTGATAACAAACTATGTTACAATCTATCCAGAAAAATATGATAATGAGTGGCCACAAGCTAAATTGCATTTTATTGATGGAAAACTTCAAGATTTTTCAATAACTATAAAGACACTTAGATAACTGGCCCTACAACACGCCAAAGGAGTCCGTTTCATGTATATTGGCCATGTTGAAAAAACCACTTATGACCAATACACAAATCAAGTCGTTATTTTTGACAGAATCTCTTATTGAAATTTGTAATGATCAATTCAAAGTTAATTCGATTGAATCTGGTCATAACACATATTACCAACTTGAGTATGAAGTAGGACGCAAATATATCAAAATTTGGTCTTATCTTATGAGTAGTGGTGAACGTAGAAACGGCCGCGGATGTTTTATGTTCGTTGATAAAAATGATGGTGCATGTTACAAACCAGCATCATACAAAGCACCCGCTAAAGGTATTAGATTTTACATTGACCAGTTGTTAGATAATCCAGGAATTGTTGACCAATATGGTAGTTTTCTTTACATTAGATAATCTGTTTTGAAAAAAAATAAACAAATTGAGTTCTATAAAGTAGGGTACTATTTGGATGGTAAACACAACTGGGCATGTTATTTTCAACTTAACAGTGCTCAGGAAGCTATGATGAAAATGATTAAAAAGGGTATCAATGTAACTGGGATGGAAACACAACTTATGTGACGGTTTTTAAGCTGTCTACTATTTCCGCCACAGGGTTCAATCTCCTGTATATTAAAAGAGTCAAACAAACGCAACCAAATGGATCGCAATCAAGTCATCGCTAAGATCAAGTCCATGCTCAAGCTTCAAGAGAGCACAGATTTTGACGGTGAAGCATCTGCCGCCGCAGCAATGATTGATAAACTGTGTGCAAAACACGGTATCACATTGCAAGAAGCAAATGAAGTGATTGCTGTTGATGAAGTATTCTCTGCTTTCAAAAAACTTGATGTTTCATTTGCAACGATTGTCAATGCTGTTGCAAGGTTCTATGATGCAAAAGCATATATTAAAACTGACATCAATGGTGATAAAACTATTCAAGTAATTGGTAGTGAAGCTCAACAAATTCAAGTAAATCTTTACTCTGAGTATTTGTTGGATGTTATGAATCGTGAATCAGACAAAGCATATGCTGCCGAAAAAGTTATTGCCGAACTTACTGGTGGTAAACTGTCCCGTTCCTTTAAGATCAATTTCAAGAAAGCTTTTGCAAATCAAGTTTCTGATCGACTCTATGATATGAAGAAGGAAGAGAACCGAGTTCATGAAGATAAGGATGCGGTAACAAAAGCACTCACCAAGATGCGTTTCAATTCAAACACTAAGATGAGAGGAGCTGCTGGTGCAGGTGCTGCTGCAGGTGGATCTGTTGGTGCTGGTGTGTCCCTAAATCGTCAAGCTAGTGGTTCTAGTGCAAAACAACTTTGTGGTGTGTGACGGTTGACAAACTTGCACAGGGTCGGTTGATCCGACTCTGTTTTACTGTATATTGGCCATGTTGAGGGAAACATAAAAATTTCTCTTCTTCCATTTCCATTTCTTACATTACCATGGGAACACGTTCAAGAATCGGTATCCAACTTTCAGATGACTCTATTCTTTCTGTTTATCACCATTGGGACGGTTATCCTTCTTGGCTGGGTAGGATTCTTAGAACTCACTATAATACAAAAGAGAAAGTATCAGAACTGATTGATTGTGGTGATATGTCATGTTGCTGGACTGATTCCTCATGGGGAAAACCTCATGTTGACGGTAAAAAATATGGACCCGAAACTTATGCTGACCGTGGAGAAGATTGCCCGCCCCGTTTAGATAAAGATATGGAAGAGTTCTTTTCTGATGGTGAAGAATACTCCTATATTTTTCGCAATAATAATTGGTTTGCTTATGATATGCATCAGTTTGAACCTATTGTAGCTCCAGAACCTGTAGAAATACCATCAGGAGAGTTACTGGTGTGACAAATCTCAAACTGGCCATTATATGTGGATTCGATCCCGTTTCCATGTATATTGGCCATGTTGAGAGGAACACCATCCTATGAAACCCTATCCACTTGGTATTGACAATCCTATCAAAGTAAAGGGTGTATTTGGTTCACATAAGTGGGCAATCTATTGGAAGGATGATATGACTAAGATTGCTACATTTGACAATGAGCATCAGGCATATCAGGCACGTCAATCAATCATCAAATCATTATGAAAAGCACAACACAAACTTACAACATTCGCGTTGAGACTTGTGACTTCAAAGTGATAGAGTTTCAACGCACAATGCCCACCAAACCAACAACACAGAAAGGTATTAAGGCACAGAACACTAAACTTGAACAGTGGGTAATGAAAGAATTACCTTATTACTCTCGCATTGAAATCACTCCTGTAAACTAACACCAATCAAAAACAATGCAATTCAAAGTAACCGAAGTTGAATTTGATTTTGAAGATGAATTTGGTGAGTGGACTGAACATCATTTTGACAATGTAATTGCAGACACATTAGAAACAACTTGGGAGGCAGTTGATGAAGATGATCTTATTGAAGAGATCACATCCGCAACAGGTTGGTGCATTAAATCTATTGACTTTTATCACATTTTACGATGATTAAAGACGTTTTTTCTTTCACTTTCAATGATTTAATTGAACAAATGTGTAATGATCCCATGTTTATTGAACAATGTGAAAAAAATAATAGAGAATGGGATGAAGAAGTAGCTGAAGAACTTGACATAACTGTAGAAGAACTACATAAACAAATGTTAATTAAATAATGACTGAAGAAGAAAAAAATCAACTTTCTATCTGTAAAGAACAAGGATTACCTGATCATGCTGAACTTATTGATGACACATTTTATGTTTGGAAAACTAGGTTTGGACTGTATGCAACAATGACAAAAAAAGGTCGTAAAATGTTAACGGCTCTGGAAAAAGAGGGTGCAGTTATTATGACACGTTGGCATCTTAAATGTGAACAGGAGGGTTGGCCTGAAGGTAGTGTAAGAGTTATCAATAGTGGATTTGTTGGAGGCAAATTGTAAAAAACTAATTTTTCCATAACGGGGATCGTCGGTCATGACCTGATCCCCATTTTTCATAAAATTATGGATTTTTTAAGTTTTTAAACCAGTGGCCACAAGGGTTCTAAATCGTCCCAATCCAAGACTTTACCACAAGGGGGAACAAGACATCAAAACCAATTTTCAAACTGGCCTAGTGACTCGCCAAACGGTCTTTGTTCATGTATATTGGCCATGTTGAGAGGAACAACACCCATCATGTTTTCAGTTGAAAAACATCTTGCTGACCCATACAATCGCATCCGCTATTGTTATGAGTTTTTGAGAGAAGATGATGATGTTGATATGTACCAGAAAACAATGAGGAGAGTGTATCACTTCCTTTCTATAGTTGAAGAAACTGAGTATCATTATTGAGGGTTTTGTTAAATGACACATAACGAACTCAAACAACAACTTCATCTTGCAATTTTAAACAAAAAAAATGCATATGAAGCTAAAAGTCCATCATCTTTTAATTTTTGGAACACTCAAGTAGAATTATTAAAAGAAAAAATCAATGAGTATCAATTTTTCACATGAAACATATAGATGTACCAGCTCGTATTTTAGGTAGCTGTATTGTTGTAAGTGCGTATTTTGTTGTATTGCATGTCAATGTAACATCTGGGGTAGTGATGAACATTATTGCAGATTTAATTTCTTTACCGTATTTCATTCGCACTAAGTCATGGGATGTTGTTATAATGTTGTCTTTCCTTATGTCTATCGGAATCAGTAAACTTATTTCAACATGATCGATCCAACATTTCTCCAAGACTTAACACATGAACAAAAAGAATCACTTGCTGAAGATTGTGAGGATTACTTAATTCATCGACATATTCCTCTACAATCTCATTCATATGAGAAAATTATTATCCATGCCTTGAAGGAAGGCTATCAACTAAAGTTATTTGATCGTTTCAGAAATCATCCATGAATGTAACATCATTTCACGAGCCACCAAAAGGTTATTGGTATCGAGTTGAAAAGTTTAAAAAAAATATCTATAGAATTGATTTAATTTATAAAGGAGAGTTTATATTTAACAATGGAGAAGAAAGTAAAACTGTATGGGGTTTTTATAATTTAAAAACGGATCAATTCCACGCACCAGTAAACTACAAAAAAATGGGTAAAAAAGTAAAGTTGCGCGACACCACACCATTTTCCGCAATGAAGATAAATAAAAACAATACAATGATTGAGAGTTTAACATATGATTGATTTTGAAGAATCAATAAGATCTGCAAAAAATATGGCTTCACGCCGTAGTTTTTTTCTCACAGATGCAGAAGGAAAAAAATATCAAGATTATTGGCATAAAAGAACACATCAATTTGAAGCATATTGGCCAAATAATGTTTATGGTGTTGCAAAGAACATCAAACGTTATTTGGGAGTAAAACAAGATTATTGTTTACCAGGAGTAACACGTCACGGTATACATTTTGAGATGTTTAATCATGTTGATTTGCATCCTAATGAATTTCCTGATGGTGATCCAGAAGTAAATTATAGGACAGTATTATCATGGCCAGGTTTTATGGATGAAATATATCAAAATAATGTTGGTTTTGATAAAGTATTACCAACTGCTGCGCCATTTGTATATTCAATTCATAATTGGGAAGAACAGAGAAAGAGTGAGGGACATTTTGAAAAAGTCAAACGTGAGGGAACAATGTTTTTCCCACGACACTCAACGTATTCCAGAACTGTTATAACTGATTATAAAAAAATGTATCGGGATTTAGAAGCATTACCCGATTATATGAAACCAATTAAAGTCTGCGTATTCCATGCGGATGTTGATCTTGGTGTTGCGGATGATGCCATTGCTAGAGGTTATGAAACGTTCTGTTGTGGTAGCACAATGGACCAAAACTTCCATTGGAGGATGTTAGATATACTTTCAACAGTTAAGTATGCATGTAGTCAAAAGATTACAAGTAATGCAATGTATGCAACAATGGCTAAGGTGCATTATTTCTTATTGGATGCAAAGATGAAATATATCAACCAGGATCAATTTCCAATCTTAAGAATGAAAGATGGAGCTGATCCTGAAGGTGCATTACGACATAAAAAAGAAGTTACGGAACAATTCCGCGAATTAGATGAAAGTGCATTACCAGAAAGATTAAAAACTGCACAAAGACTTTTAGGTTATGAACGTAAGAAAACACCAGAAGAATATTTAAAGGAATTATTAGAATTTAGTAGTCGCAACTTTACAGATAAACAAGCAAAAAAATATAATATTATTCATCCAGCAACCATATGAGAGATATTATATTTTTATATGAAAATTCCACTGGTTTTAGGAATAATGAAAAAAACCATAAAACAATCAGTGGAAATGTTAAAATTAGAGTATTTGATGTTGTAAATGATTTAAAAAAATATTATCCGGAATTAAATACTTACCATTACGAATTTAGACCTTTTTTTGATCAAAAATTATATAAAAAACATTCACCAGACGAATGTATATTATTGATCAACAAAGGTTGTTTTCAAATTACAAGTGGAATTGAAAGTTTATATAAGGGTGGTTATGTAATGGTATCAGATTTAATTGATTGCAATCCACCATCATCATCAATTTTAGATTTATTTACTGCACATATTTCATCATCTATTGGATTGCACAATTATTTGAAAGAAAATTATTCAAAACCAGTTTATCATATTATTCATGGATACGATAGACATTTTGATCGGGATCATTATACATTAGAACAATCTGATAAATTAAGAGTGACTTATTGTGGAGCTTACGATAATATCAATGATCTTGATTTTTATGTTAAAAAAGGTGTAAA
>Ga0163109_10000570_pt1 | contig 29423 bp, 50 predicted proteins | sample CRUFie1St13metaG_FD_108704 | JGI IMG/M metagenome (GOLD analysis project Ga0163109, IMG submission 108704) | Marine microbial communities from the Costa Rica Dome - CRUD Field 142mm St13 metaG | ecosystem: Environmental > Aquatic > Marine > Oceanic > Photic zone | place: Costa Rica: the Eastern...
AGACCATATTCGTTGAGACGGAAGCCTTTGAGCTTTGCACGCCTACGCATGAGAATGTTGTACTTTGCGGGACCAGTCATTTGATATGTGCATGCACCATAACCTGATTCGTCTGTGACAAAGATGTTGATTGGTCGACCCATGAACATGCCAAAGATTTTTTTCTTACCACCGTATTCGTATTCTACGATGTCTTTACAGCGTTCGAGGAACTCGGCCGGTTCGATAGATGGGATGACAACGATGTCGATGTCACCGATCATGTCTTTGCCTTGTCGGATGGAACCTACGAGAGTGACAACCTTACAATGTGGCCACAATGCTTGTGAGAGTTTTGCGCCAACCACGAGGGCTTCTTGGCGTGAGGTTTTTGCGAAGTTCGCCTTCGCGGTTGATTTTTTCTTAGACATAAAGTCTCCTATGTTAGTGTGTGAAAGTGTGTTCATTATGTATATAATGTAACTTCTTATTGGAAGTTTTTGTACAGCTATGCTATGATTTCTGCAGCATTTGGAAACTTTCTGCGATGGTGAATAATAGCAAGCTCTTTACCTTTTGCTTCTACGACGCAATCGAAGTCTAGACCATGATCGGGTATTTCTGAATAGACAAGAGTGGAATGTGCACGAGTGAGTCTACACGATGGATCTTCTATCTGGCGTGACTCTGAATAATGTGTGCACGGTCGCACTTGCCACGTTTTACATGCGAGGGCAAGGCCTTCTTGTTGAGATAAGCCGTCAGGATGAATGGCGTGATGATGGAAGTCGAATACAATAGGAATGCCAGTGTGGGTATAAACATAGTCGTAAAGCTCCTGTGTGCTGAATAGGTTTGGTCGATCGTCATTCTCGATAGTTAGACGAGTTTTGACTGCGTCGGATAGACGATGAAAGTTTTTGTTGAACTGTGCTGCAGCTTTGGCTTTGTCGCCATAAGCACCACCGAGATGAATGTTGATCTTAGCAAGGTGGTTACGAGGCTGAAGGAAGGCATCCATAAGCCTGCCGTGGAGTTCGAGGTCGGAGATTGCATTAAGGATGACATGCTCTTTAGGCGATGCAAGGACACAAAACTGGCCGGGATGGAATGAAAGCCGAATATCATTGTCCAATGCGTATTGGCCGCACTTTTTGAAGAGTGCCATCACCTCAGGGGCGTTAGGAAGGTCGGTGAACTCGTATTCGGAACCCCACGGCGTGATGTCCGAAGACAAACGAAAGACACGAATCTTGTTCGCTACATTCCACTGTAAGACTGTATACATGTCTTGAAGGTTTTGTTGTACGAGTGAGCCGATGTGAGGCAAACCTTTGGATTCGTAAGTTGCTTTTATAGCACGACGATTCATTCGAACTTTGTGTTTTTTACGTAGTGTTGCGTTGATACACGCATAGCCGAGACGGTAAGGCATAGAAACTCCTGTGATAAATGTGTGTAATTCTATTATACCGCAGTTGTTTCGATTTTACAAATTAATGATCTGAGTTTGATAACTTAATCTTTATCTTAGATTTATATCCCTTCGGAAGAAGATTCTCCACTTGTCCACAAAACTCGGAAACGTTGTTATACGAGTGGAAGAACAGCTGTCTTAAACTTAAATCCATCACGATTTGACTCGTCGTCATAAAACCATGAGGATAATCGTCACTAGCTGGAACTCTTCGATGCATGTTCAAATGAGAATCGGGCTCGTTATGCTGTTGTCGTAAAATTGCCATTATCTTCTTCGGTGAATCTGCAATAGATAATTCTATTTCCGCCAACGCTTTTCTATAATTTGATGACATGTAGATATGACCATCACGAGGCATGTAACCTCCCTCTGGAAAATACACCCCGTGATTGGTTCGAGCATCCCATCCAGTTGTCGGATCCAACTGTGTTACGTGAGATTCGGATCCCTTAAGCATCTCTACATGATAGGCACGTACTGAATCCGCCACCATCGTGTGGCCTTCTAAGCCTCCTGATTGAGTGGTCAATACACCAATCGCTTCGTCGATTGTCTTAGTGTTCAATGCCTTGAAAACAATCTTGCCTTGTTCACGATTATATGTGCCTTCTGCATCAGAATCTATTTCATTGAGCATAGTCGAGTTTAATATACCTATGCCGTATTCGTTCATACCTTCTAGATATTGTGTTGTTTTATCGTATACGATTGCAATCTCGATCCCTTTCTTTGTGCGATAGTGAATCACGCTCATGGTTGGCTTGTAGGTTCTATCTCGATTTTTCACAAGCATTATGTTGCCATCAATCTGGCCAGTTGCAATGACACATTCGTCTAATCTACCAGACTTTGGTATATCAACGTCTGTTTCGAAAAGACCCATGTCTTTCATCCATTTTTCGATATGATCGTTTGCATCTTCACCAGTCCATGTCTTATCTTCACCTGACATGTAACCGCGTCCCTTTGCTTTGTCCCAACCAAGATTTTTTCTAGAAGCTATAGGCATAGGATTTTCTCCTAATAGTAGTATCCGTCGTCGTCGAAGCCGCCTTCATCTTCCCAGAAAGAATCAATCTGTTTCAATGCAAACTCTATAACTCTTGGATCTTCGACTTTTTGGCCTTGAGGAGCTCCCCAAATATTCTGTATCCAATCTGTTGCTCTCGCAACATATACGTCCTTGTCGTAGATGCCATCGTTGTTAGCAAAAAATTCTAGTTGAGTTTCAAGATTATCAGCTATTTCTTCATCGATTATATCGTACATTTGCGACCATATCATAATGGGAGGAGCATTTTCTGCTAATATGCGGCTGTACTCTTCTCTGATGATTTTTTTAAGTTGCCTTCTTGTAATTTTCATTTTAATACTCCGGATCTAACACGTCTTCAACGCTTGGCTCTATTGTCATGGGAACACCTATTTCTTTCTGGTATTGCAAAGCCTTACGTTTAGCATCTGCCTCGGTACCAAAATATTCAGCATAGACTTGTTCGCCCCACCCGTGCTTTGAAGGATCCTCATGTGATGTCCAATCAGCAACGATTACCCACTGTTGTTTTCTTTCTTTGGATCTGTTTCTGCCGTATTCAGAGATAACATTCCGTATTATTCGTCTAAGTTTTGTTTCTGTAAGGCGCATATTAATTCTCCTGTATCTTATCAAGTGTCCACGCGGACAGCGCAACGGTTGCTATCCCAACAACCACGCCACCACCAAATAGAACTGGTCCTTGCCAAGAAGGTGGGTTTGTTTTCTTTTCGAGCCACTCGATTCTTTCAAGATACAACTCTTCTTTTCTTGTTGATTCAAAAGTGCACCTTGCGAGTTTCGCTTCTTTCGTTTGTATTTCAAAGTTTTTCTCTGCTTCCAAAATTGCTTTGTCTTTCTTCGCATCAGCCAAACAAGTGGCAAGATCTGATTCGCCCTTTGCTAAAAGTCGTGCCGCTGCTGATGGCGACAATAACGTACCATCATAAGGAGCAGCTTCGCCTTTCTTCAATGTGACAACTTCGTCTCCAGCGAATGCTAACGAACAGAGTAAAATCCACATCATCTTTTCTTATCCTGCTTTTTACCAAGTGTCTTTCGCATGCGGTTTATCGATTCTTCTTGTTTCTTGAGTTTGTCCTCAATTTTATACAACTGAAGGTGCAGATCTTTATTGTCAGCCTTCATTGAATTAACGACTTCCTCGAGATGGTCAAGCCTGTGATTGGTAGTATAATAGAAACCAGCACCTACTGCCACGACGGTGAGAATAGGAAGCAACACTTTCAGATTGTCAAGCATGTCATTCACTTAATTTCTCCTTTATCGCTGCAGTCGCACTTTCAGCATCAGTTATTGAATCAATTTTCTCTCTTTCGTCGTCTGCGATTGCTTCGAGAGTATCTTTATGGTCCTCAATAACTTTTTCGATCACCTCTTTGCGAGCATCAGATGCTTGTTGTCGTAATCTATTTTCTAATGCGTTTGCTTCGTTATCCACGCTTCGAAGATCTTGCTCGAGCTCTACTTTCTTTTCAAGGGAACGATTTGATCGAAGTAATCCGGCTATGAATGATAAGAGCACCGGTATACCGAATGTTGCGACATACTTCCAGTTCTTCTTGAGCCATTCCCATAATTTTGCTAGCCATAACATTTATTTCTCCGGCCAATAGACATACTCGATAGTGTTCCCATCGGGATCTTCGATATATAAATATGCTGATCCGTCTCTATGATAACGAATTTCTTCGCCGGTTGGGAAGTCATCTAGTGATTTGAGCGTGAATGCGAAATGAGGAGGATGCTGACGTGAAATAGTCAAAGCTAATTTTGTGCCACCCACATCGAGCATCGCCCATGTTTCGTCTAAATATTCAATCTTCGCTCCGAGGTTCGTCGTGTACCAATCGGATGCTTTCTTTATGTCGTTTACGTTTATTGCGATGTGATCTAATTGCATATACCCTCTTCAGTGTACGGAAAAAGTTATTATACTCTCGTTCCTCTCGTTGTTCACCTTTCCAATAGACTCTTGTACTCATAATCCAATCCACCCAAGGTAGTCGAACTCCCCAGTTCATATTTTGATCCTTACCCATGTGATGATCATAATGCCAAGGAAGATTTTCTCGAGCCCAACGAAAGTCTTGATGTGCTCTCCGATGTACAAGAAAATACGTGCAAGACGCTATTACAAGCATTGCGTACGCAAAGGGCCATAGAATCGCTATAGGAGAATGAATCAAAGCTAGCACGAGTAAACCCTTGATTTCAGGATCACCTGCGATCTGAATCGAATCATGTGCTTTTGTGTCGAGCATCATGTTCTTCCGAGCAATGCGATGATGATCTCCAAAATGATTCTTAAACCATTGTTTTCTTTTTCGGTTGTGTAACAACCATCGATGGAGACAATACTCCAGAACGTGTGAATAGGCCCACGCTATAGCCACCTGCAATATGATACCGAACATGACATAAAACCTCCAAACAGAACAGACATATATAACTACTGTCCTGTGCGGGATTTATTCACTTAATTTCGCAGCCATCTCGCAAAGAAGTTCCATGTGCAATGCACGGTTCGTTAATTCCGCGATCAATGTTGAGGTAGATAGGAGATCTTCTCGCAAACTTTCACCGTACTCTACTCTAGCTAGAAGTTCGACAAAGAGTTCATCAGACGACATCATCATTACTGCGGCCAATTCGTCTGCAGAAGGACCTTCTTCAATTGGCTCCTCTTTCTCTAGTTTCTCCAACTCTTTCTTTTTTCGGTATTCCACTAGGTCGTAAATCTCAGCCATGCCATTTACCTCGACATGCTCGTTTCGCACGAGCTTTCTTTTTATCGGGTATGACAATACGAGGAGGACGCCACTGTTTCATGTCGCCATTCTCTTCCAAGAAAAGCTGTCGATCCAGCCCTCGCTGGGCTTTGATATGAGCGACCGTTTGCTTGCTACGATTTTTACGATTTCTTTTTGACATTTGATACTCCAAAGTTTGTGTGTGTTATGTATATAATTTAATTAATGACCATTGTCTTTTGTACAAATATGCGCAAAAGAACCTTTTCTTTTATGTCCTTTCGTCATAATCGATCATGTCTAGATGTGCAAGAACTCTTGAAAGTGGCCACTGTTCCTCGACTATGAGTGCTTGGATGACTTCTTCTAATGTTTCTCTATCTAGAAAGTTTAATCCTTTGAGTCGTACAACTATTTCGTCCAACTTACTTCTCTGGTCTTTGTCCGATAAGTTTGAGTAGTGTCTCTCCAGATATTTCATCATTCTTTTCTTCATGTCCATCAGGTACCCCGAGTAGAATCGCCATTCTTTTATCTATGTCAAGTTGTGCCATCATCGCTACTAATTTTTCATCAATTGACTCTGAAAGCATTTGTTCTTGATTTAATTTATCTTCTTCGATAAGCGCCATTAAGTGGTTCATTTGTTCTACTCGAAAAGTCATTCGCTCTAGACGCTCTTCCGCTTCTTTGAAAGGACCACACGTCCAAAATCCTTTCATTTCAAGGCCCTCTTCGCTCTTTTAGCCTTGATTCTTTCTTTCCTCTTTTTTCGTCTTAGACGATCCAACAAGAATGCAGCTTTGCGTTTTGGCATTCTATGAATAAACAATTTGCCATCCAAGTGATCACACTCATGTTGTATTCCTCCACTAAATGGCCATTCAGCAATCAAACGTTTGACTTCGCCTTTCTCAGAAGTATATTTCACCAGCGTTGTTTCGCTTCTCTCGACTTTTCCTGTTATATCCGGCAACGACAAACACCCTTCTTGCCATTCGATCAAATCGCCGGTATTCTCGAGTTCAGGATTAACCAGTACCATAAAATCTGAATTGTACTCGCTTGGATCAGGATTATCTTTTCCAAAGATTCGAGGTTTGATAACAACCACTTTTTTGTTGACACCGATTTGAGGTGCGGCTAGTCCTGCTCCCATTTTGACGTTGCATGTGTCAATTAGGTCTTTAATTAATTCTTGCACAGAATCGACCTCTTCGACTTGTTCATTTGCATTTCTCAATGCAGCATTTGGATGAATTATAATTTTTCGGTACATGCGATCTCCTTTTAAGAACTATTATACCCTCATATTCGTAAGTGTTCAGTCGGTGTAAAAACTTTTCAATTTGTTAATCAAAACTTTCTTTGTATCTGAAAGATTGTATTCAATTTCGCATGCGTCGCACAATTCGACAATAACAGACTTCTTTGATTTGCTGAACTTTGGCCAATCAGGTTCTTCGGGGAGTTGATTCGTCTCTTGCGTTATAACTTTAGTTTCAGACACCACTCCTTTCTGGGTGTATTTTGATTTCTTAATCGGGATCACCGATCTGATTTCGCACCATCTTTCATATTCTGAATAGGTCATACTACTCGCAAAAGAATCTACCGAGATTCTCCTCCTCTTTGCAAAATCTTCCCATTTGACTTTCATTGTTCTTCTCCTAGCATAAACTGCTTTATGTCTTCAGCGTGAAATTCTATTAGCTTCAAAGTGATATTATAATGTGTGTCGGACCATTCGTTAAGTTCTAAAATTTCTCTTAATAACTTTTTACCTTCTTCAAATGTCACGCCTTCCTCGGTGATATAGTGGAATGCCATCTGAAGATGGGACGAGAACTCTTCTACAAGAGCTTCGTCCCAATCACATGCTTCCAACAATTCTGTTTGAAGCGCAAGACCTTTCAGGTTATTTTCTATTATACTATAAATTGATGTCATTTTTGTCATTGTGGCTCCTTAGTATTTCGGCCAGAGCGGTTTGAAATCGTGGATCTCTCGCAACTTCACGAACCGTGCGACCGGACTCTTTGGCGATAGGTTCTGCCAACTTCTCCATACCACGGAGGAAGTAATTGCGAATCGATGTATGTCGCATCTTACGAGATGTTTCACCAGTGTCGTGTAGTATTTCGGCAATCTCTCGAAAGCCCTTGCCATCTTCGAATGTTGCGTATCCATTTTCGTGTTTTTTCTTGTTAGCCATGTTATGCTCCTAGTGTTAATTATTGGTTTGTACGTGATTTTGGAAATTTTGTTGTGTCGTGTGCATCTTGGGTGATACCGAAACGTAATCGCATGACTCGTTCTTCTAGTGGTTTAAGATCTGATAGCTTTGCTTTGATAGCTTCTATGATCTGTAGATGATCCAATCTGTCTTCATCTGATTGTGCATTGTCATCGGCAATAAGATCGCCATAGGTACGACCAGCTTCTGAGTTGATTGGTTGATCGAGATTGATTGGCCATTGGTTTGCACAACGAAGTTCGGATAGTTCTCGAATGTCCATATCGAGAAGATGTGCAAGCTCGGTATCCTCGGGATAACAACCAAACTCTTCGTAGTAATTTTTACGAGCGATGTTGATTTTGTAGATTTTGTTACGGGCACCTGATGCGAACTTGACCGTAGTCGAACGAGAGATGTATCGTAGGATAGCTTGTTTAATCCACCATGTTGCATACGTAGAGAAACGAAAGCCTTTGGTGTGATCGAACTTTTCGACGGCCTTGCATAGACCAACGTTTGCTTCGGCGATAAGCTCTTCCATAGGGCATTTTGTTTTAGAATACTTCTTTGCAATGTGAAGTGCGAGGCGAAGGTTATGTTCGACAAGAAGATGGCGAGAACGGGTGCAACCATTCTTAGCTTTCTCGGCGAGATCGTATTCTTGTTGTTTGGTGAGCAAGTCGAACTTGCCGACGTGTTTGTAGTATAGGTCGGTTGACATAGGTACTCCTGTAGTTGTGTGAAAAATTATACTTACATGTATAATTTAATTCATTTTTCGATGGGTTTGTACAAACGTGCACAAAATTGTGCAAATTATTCCGAAAGATTATCAAAGTTTGTTGATAATTTTAATTCTTCCAGAGAGTGCATCGCACATCCCGTTGACAGGAGATTATCTGCAGCTGAAACAGCATGCCGTAATGCGGAGATAACTACCAGCGCGGGATCGACGATACCTGATTTTATCATATCTACAAATCGATCTTCACGTGCATCGTAGCCGTCTCCTTTTTTTGAATCTAATGTTTTTTCAATTACAACTTCTGGTACTCGACCAGCATTTTTAGCAATTTGGTAAAGAGGGGCAGAAGCAACATCGACCATGAGATTCCATCCTGCGAGGAAATCATTGTCTTGTACGGAGGTTTTCACTTTTCGAGATGCTCTCAGAAGTGATGTGCCTCCGCCCGCTAGTATACCGGACCTAACAGCAGCGCGAGTAGCGTAAAGTGCATCTTCAACCCTGTCTTTACGCTCCCGCAATTCTGCCTCGGTAGAACCTCCAACCTTCAGAATAGCGACACCACCGGAAAGTCTTACCAATCGGCGGTTTAGAATACCTTTCTCGTCGTTCGTCAGGCCGGGTTCCAAAAGAGCATCTGAAATCTTGCCGCAGTAATTTGTCACCTCAACCTTACTTGTTGGTGCACCTACGATAAGAGTTTCAGACTTAGTAACCATGATTCTTTCGCAAGTTCCGAGGTCACTTAGCTCTAACCGAGAGATAGTCTCATCTGCTGTGGTGAGTACTTTTGTTTTCAAGAGAAACGCAAGGTCCTCCATCGATTGTACTCGTCCGGAACCGAACTCAGGAGCCCGGATAACACAGCATTTAAGAATACCCTTTTGATTATTCACCACAAGCCCTTGAAGTGCATCACCTTCTACTTCATCTGCAACGATGAGAAGAGGCTTTCCACTTTGATGGACTTTCTCAAGGACAGGTAACAATTCCTTGATTGATGAAAATCGACGATTGGCTAGGAGGATGTAGGGTTTCTCGTATCGCACGCATCCTCTACCATCGTCATTAATAAAATAGGGTGAGGTGAATCCACGATCTAGTCGTGTTCCCTCAACTGTGGTCAACGATGTCTTGAAACCTTTGGCTTCTTCGACTGTGATGACTCCATCCCTACCGACAGCGTTCATTGCTTCACACAATAGCTCACCGATTTCTCGTTCGCCATTGGCACTGATTGTGCCAACTTGTATGATCTCCTCATCTGTCTTCACTGGTTTAGCAGTCTTCGATAATTGCGTGATGATCGATTCTGCACATGCTTGCATTCCTTTTCGCATCAATACTGGGTTGGTACCTGCGTTGACGGCCTTGACGCCCTTGGCGAATAGATTGTAAGCTATTACTGTGCTTGTCGTAGTCCCATCACCTGCGATCTCAGCAGCACCTTGTGCGGCTTGCTTTACAAGCTTCGCTCCAAGATTCTGCATGCGGTTTGGAAGATTCACATATTTTGCAACTGTGACTCCATCCTTAGTTAAGATAGGAAACCGGTCATCACCTTGATCAATGACTACAGTCTGACCTCCGGGTCCCATCGTGATACTCACCGCATCCGCTAGTTGTTTCACTCCTTCGAGCAATTCGGCTCTTGCGTCTTCTCGAAATAAGAGTTTTTGTGGACTATTATCGAAATTCATTGTTTACCCTTTCAACACCTGTCGTTTCGTTGATTCGACTAAGATGTCTCCTACTTTACCAATGATTCTACGTGCTTCAGTCACTACATTCTTTGCGACGATTAGATCGCCTTCAATGATTGCAATTTCCTGATCTGTTATTTGTCCGCCTGCACGCATTGCGGCTATTTGTTCGTTTGTGATACTCATTTCAAAACCTCCGGTATTTTGACTTGTGCCTTGGATCCGTCTTCCAGTTCAACCCATTGATACCCGGGTTTGAGTTCGCTTGATGAAGATTGTATCTTTGAAACAGTCGGTTGTTTAATAGATTCTTTAGATTTGTTATTGAAGAATCTATCGATATTTCCCTGTATCTTTTCGACCATGCCATCGATTGCTCTTGTTGCATTTTCAATCAGTTTCATTTTCGCTTCCTCAGGATCTGAATAGACTTGACCTTTTATAGTCTCTAACTTAACTGTTTTTGATTTCGGCGTAGCCGACTGTACTAAATATTGGATCTGTTCGCCATCTAAGGTTTTCTTCGTGATTTCTTCGATCACTCGGTATGCCATCAGACCGGGACGATCTGTGTGGATTATCCACAGAACAGATCCGACCTCGTGTTGTGACATTAGTTACCTCTTCGTTGTGCTAGCTCCATTTCGATTTTTCTCTGAGCTTCTCGTAACTCTTGAGTTGACACAAGAACTTGTGTCCCGTCTTGCTGTGTATACACAGAAAAATCCATACTTGCAAGGACTGCACGCAATTTCTTTTCTTCTGTCCAACCAGAATTAACTTCGTATGTTTTGATCAAAGTTTCCACTAAAGTATGATGTAATTTCATTTTGTACCTCCGTAATTTCGTACTCTTGTATTATACCACGTTATTCGTTTGTGTTCAGAATTTTTTCTGATTGTTTCATGCCTTTCGCTCTTGCAACGGCAAGAGGTTCCAAACCAAGAACAACTCTGACTTTATCGTAAGTGTCAGAATCTAATTCTTCTTTTAGATAATGCATATTGGCATACTGATATAGTTCCATCTCCATAATCGGTTGTGGTTCACCTTCGAGATCAGGTTCGAACTCACCTGTTTCGGTGGACCCGAACATGAAAAGGATGTCTGGCATTTCTTTATCGTTCGGTACTTGAATGAAAGGAAGACCACCTGAGATAGATTCCTCATCGTATTCTTCGTACATAATTTCTGGTACCCATTTTCTTTTATCGCTCATCTCGTTCTCCTATGATTAAACGTTCTGAGGATATTATACAGTGCTTTCTATAGATTTGACAATGAATCCTTTAATTTATTTTCGGCATCTTTCACCATCTTCATGTACTGTTGTCCTAACGGGTCTTCTGCTACTGCCGCTTGTTGTTCTTTCGTCATGCCACCCGTAAGTCTCGTTGTCACCTCTTCATAATAGTCTTCGAGTGCACCTTTCATCTCCGGCAAAAATTGTGATTTGAAAGTACTAAGAACAACTTCTTGAATCTTGGCATCAGCGTTGGCTTCGTTCAACTCTATGTCTTCTTCTTCTAGTTGTTTCTTTATCTCTTCTTGGGCTTTTTTGTCTTCTTTAATTTTCTTACCAATGTCAATAAACGTACTTTCAAGTTTTGTAAGATCTAATCCTTTAGTAGCGTCACCACCGACTTTCTCTAGTTTGGCAAGCGCACCAAAGAACTTATTTTTATCATCTGCAGCTGCCAATTCTGCATTCACGCTGATTACGCTTGTTGCCTCTTTCACTAATCCGTCCAAATAAGATTTCTGTCCTTTCATCCATTCTATCCTCGCTTCTTTTAGGTGATCATCGATCATCTTGCGAACTACCTTGTTGACTTCATCTTTTGTTTCATCGGGTAGATCGTCAAATGAATCAGCCTCGTAAAGTATTTCGCCTATAGGACTATAATTGGAAATAAGGAAAATTTTGTTGATCTTGGTTGCAACCTTGCTCAGGACGCCCGGTTTTTCTCCACCTTTACCTGATCCCTGCACCGACTTTAGAGCCTTTTCGACACATTCACCATCACCTGGCTCACATTTTGCCAAGCTTGCCATGAATTGATTTTGTGTGGCCGGTTCTGTGCTTAGAATCCACGATAGACCCGGCAAAGCATCTAGACCAAACTCACTCATCTCTCGCTTGAACTCATCAGATGTTACGTGTTGTACGCCACTCAGAGTCTGTGAGGTGAAGAACATCCCCGGTGCGATCAACATCGACATAACCTTACCATCCGGATATGAATCTGTGATCGCACTTGCGTTGGATGAAATACTACTAAGGAGCTTCTTTCTTCTGTCGTTGTTCTTTTTTTGCATTTCTTTGATCTTCTCAACAGATTGCAATCTTCCAAAAGTTAGTTTCACCAAGAAGCCTATGTCTCCTCCGATAAGCTTTGCAGAATCTCCAAGTATCTTACCGAACTTCTTTAGGTTATCCTTTACACCACTAAAGATGATGTCCAACGACCCGTCTGCATGCGTATTTTCAACAATAAGATCTTTCATTTAATTCTCTCCAATTCAAGCACAGTTGTACAATTAATTATCACAATGAATTACATTATACATGTAGAGATATATTATGTAAGGAGTAATTATGCACACAATTGGATTCGTCCCAGGCGCAATGAAGCCTTTTCACGCAGGACACAATCATCTTATACAGCGAGCACTCGTAGAGTGCGACCAAGTCATCGTCTTCACCTCACTCAAAGACAGAGGTATCATCAAAGGCGAAAGAATGTACAGAGCTTGGCAGGACATTATCAAACCAGCATTACCAACACATTTCGAGGTACACGCAGTGAAGTCACCTGTTGGCTCAGTCTACGACTACCTCGAATGGAATGGTGATCGAACAAAAGCATACAGAATATACGGTGGCACCGAAGACATCGCTAGGTTGTCAAATGCACGTATGCAACAATACTATCCTCACCTAAACGCAATCAATGTCGCAGAAAGCGAACCAGAATCGTTCACTAGAGATGTTGTACATGCCAAAGGCGAATGGGTACGTAATAGTATACAGGCAGGAGACCTGAAAGAGTTCAAGTCCTACCTGCCTGCGTTTCTAAAACCTTTAGCGAAAGAGTATCTGGAAGTGTTGACTTCCTGATTACTTTAGTGCTTTTCTTGCGTCTCGCTTTGTCCATCCCATCTCAATGAGCTCATTCATGATGTCGTCTTCTGGCACATTGTAGAAGTTGCGCAAAGATTCTGCTTCTTCACGACACTTTTGTGCATCTGACTTTGGCCTAAGACCAAATGTGAATCTGAGTTGCTCACCGTCGATTTCAAATGTGGCCACCTTATTGCTATCGAGTTGGCACGATAAATTACCATCATCAATTGCTCGTGAAATCCCTTGATAGATCCCACCAGCGTAACCTTTATACCCTTTTCGGTATTTACCCGAAAATGGCAGATGAGACACAATTTCCCAGCCTTCGGATCCAAGAACTGCAAGATCAACCATAGAATTGGAAATTTGGCCGGGTAACGTAATTCTATTCTTCTTTAATAGAGCTGCCAAATCAATAGTTCTTGTTCTAGATTCTAAAATTGTCTTGCGTATAACCTTCCGAAGCTGATTTGTTGTCATTTTCATCATTATCCACCATAAAGCACATTAAAATAAGAATCGAACATTGGCTCGTTTTGCACTCGGGGATCTTGCAGAGCAGCACAAAGTTCTTCAGCGGTAGCTGGGCAAAACTCAAGGTCTGTTCCTATCAAGAAAGCATCTGCATCTTCATCGAAATTCAATCGATAGTCCTGCATTAATTGATCGTAGTACTCACAATAACCTGCCCATTCTCCTGGTTTCTTCGGGTCATAATGTGATCGAATGACAGCGCATAAATCTTCAATATCCATTGGGCTTACTGCTTCTTTGATCAATCCACGACGCTTGAGTCGCGAGTATTCTTCTCTGATAATTCTTTTCAATTGTCTTTTTGTAAGTCTCATTTTGATCTCCTTATTAGCAGCCACATGTTTGCGTACATATATCCATGCATTCTGGACACGCACATATCGAGTCTAGACAGTTACAGCAGCCCATAGCATCGCCTTTTTCGGCACATGCGCACAACTGCAAACACGCTGAGGCCTTACTTACGTTCACCGCACATATTTCGGCACACATTTCAATTAACATGTGTGGTGCCATCGTACAACAAACCTTGGCTTTTTCCATGTGCATACTACCCATTTCATTCAATAATCCGCGTTTCTGCAAATTCGAATATTCTTCCCTGATCACTCTTTTCAGTTGTCTTTTTGTAAGTCTCATTTTATTTTTCTCCTTAATGTAAATAAGCCGTGGGCACAGACTCTACTATATCCCACGGTCCTAATTATACCGAACAAATTGTATCTGTCTATTCCTCTTCGAATAATTCTCCAAACTGGTATCTTGCAGTACCGCACACTCGATTCAGCGCTTGGAACGCACCTGTCAGTTTGACGATGTAACGATCCGTTTCGAACACGAAACCCTCGATGATTTGTGGTTCCACATCATAGGACACAAACTTTTCCAGTTGCTCGTGGAACCCACGATAGATAATTGGCTTTTCTTCTCGTCGATCGTTGACTACATCTATATTGTGATCAATGATGTTGTCCAGTCTTGTCACTGCAGCTTCTGGATCTGTTATAAGTGAAGATACGACTCCTTCGAGCCTTCTAGCACCGAAGGACAACCAACAACTCTTGATAGGATCAAGAACACTATTGATCGTTTTGATACGATTAGAAGACAAACATAGCTTGTTGATATAATCTTGAGTTCCTTTATCGTAACCTTCTCGTATCTTACGAATGTTGTGTTTACCTCTGCCTGTGACATTTTCAGCAAGCTGTTCAGCATGTATGGCCTCTACGTTCTCTATCAAGAAAGAATCTTTGATGCTTTCGTAGATATAATCACCTAGTGTATTTTCTAGACCGAGCTTGTATTCGTTCATGCAGGACATCACGTAGTCACGAAAATGGTAGAAGTATGTCTTTGACATTGCTGGTATCGTGACAGTAGGAGAATGTAGAACCCGAACGCCTGATAGGCATAGAATCGATGAGAATCGATTCAAACTTATCGACGTGGGTTTCACAATCTCAGTATGTGGTTTCGGCGTCTCCACGAATCTACAAAGGTTGTGAATAACAAAACAATCTATATCGTATCGCAACATTTGTGGTGCTTTCTTATCGATAACTTCCATGTTGACCCATACACCCTCGTCATAGTCATCGAAGAACTGAGACGCCTTGATTACATTTCTCATGCGGTCGAGTCTATCGAGCGCGCGTGTGAATTGACCTTCGGCTGGATGGCCTTTGAGGTAAGTACGATAGTCTTCGATGGACTGGCCACCTGTACGAAAGTGTTCGTAATTACGTGCAAGATAGAACTTATTGTCTTGAAAACGCCAGGTGAGGTTGCAACCGTCAACCTTTTCGTTGAATGTGCCGCCTTTGGCGAATGTTTTTGCAAGAGAGAATAACTCTCCGAATGTTGTGTCGTGATCCTCGTAAGGATGTAGCATTGATTTCTGAGCACCGCCCATAATAAACTCCTGTGAATGATTAATAGTTACACTATTAATTTAATTCATTCACAGGAGATTTTGTACAAGTATGCTTGTTAATCCTTAAGTATTCCGGCAAGTTTCTGCCATCTTTGAAGATCAACGGATTCTTTGACTGGGATTTGTTCCGTAGGACTCATCCCATCGCCGGTGAAGAGATCACTTGACCAAGGTGCTTTTCCATGTTTTGGATGAGATTCACGATAACCACCGGGCTTGATGCTTGTCACATATTTTTTTATATCGTCCCCACTTATATTCTGAAATCCTTGTTGTACTAACGCAGCAGCAACGTGATCTCCATCGGCAGCTGAAATATCCACCGGCAGCTCATCTTCGGAAAGACCAAGTGCGTCGGTACCAATTTCTTCAAGATCTTTAAACGAAGATATTCGAGTCTTTGGGCCAGTGGCATTAGTTTCGCATCCTTCGATGTCAAGATGCCCAGTGGCCGCACCAAATGGTTCACAGATAGCGTTCCCTAGACTTACCTCATCACCTCGTAAGTCGTCAGTTGTAGCATCAGCTGTAACTGGATTTGGAGGCGTGAATACATGTACTTGGTCATAGTTTGCCGCAATCATCGCGTCTAGAACTGGCCCATTCTCTGTGATCTTGCCATCCACGATCGTAGGAGCCGATGCAAAGATTCTGTCAACTTCGGCTTGTGCGACTCTTCGGCCACCAAAGGAAGCTCTATGGTAATTTGCCCATTCAGTTCGTTTTGCTGGCTGATCGACGTAGATACCTATAATTCTAAGTGCACCTTCAGGAAATTGATCTTTAAGCTGACCTAATCGAGCTATACGCTGTTCATTTTCTGTTGTTGTAGATTCACCTGCTTGATCAATAAGATAGATGGATGCGTATTTACCCTTCTCCATTCTTTCTACGTTATTGAATAAATCATTTATCTCTTGAGTGACATCGTCTAGGTACCTTGCTTGTGACGCAAGTCTGATTCCTAATGTCTTTCCTTTCTCGTCGACTCCAAGCAAATCATTTAATTCCGTTGGTGCGCCATCTATTTTCTTTGAGAATCCTCTTGCTTGAGTCCAATAATCTTGTATGCGTTTTGTACCGAGCAAGTAATCGACGATGGCTGATACATTCGAATCCATTTCGTCGACTAGTCTCTTCATAAATCCTTCTGGGGCGACGCTTTCTAGAGGAAATTCTTTACCGCTTTCATTGACATGAAAATACTCACCTATGATTCCTTCGTAATCTTCGCCATCGATCATCCGATTAACTAGTTCAGTGAACACTAAAGATCCTAAATTTGCACTAGTTTTCACCATCCAAGCGTCTTCTTCTTGCATCTGCTTATTTTTTGAACCAGCTTCCTCTTTTTCGATGTTATCTAGATAATCTTCAAAATTTCCTTCATCGTATCCTGCGAACTCACCTGCTCTTCCGATTGCTGCACCTTTACCTGCCGCTGGCGGACCATACATAACAACGAGTGTGACGGGTGTACTACCTGCCTCATCCATAATTTCGACAGGAGCTGTCATTTTATCTTCTTCTGCCAAAATTGATCTAACGGTTGACTCGCAAAGTTTTCTAAAAGACTTAGCTCTGTACTTTTGCGCCTCTTCTTTTTGAACGTCCTTTACGGTTGTTTCAACTAATTTTTTTAATTCTCGTAGGTTCATTATTATCTCCTATTCGATTTTATAACTTTAAGTATGTTCGATTTATTCGCAGATTCACCTACAATAATTGGTGTTTCGTCTTCTTCGCCTTTTGATGGCTCCTTAGATCCTGCAGGCTTGCGTTCTTGTTCTTTGGGTTTCTCTTGTTCCATATCTATATTAAATGGCGCCGCATGCGGAGTTTTCACATCTTTACTTCCGTCACCAAGAACTTTTTCCAACCCTGATAAAAACGCATATAGCGCAATTCTTTCTGGTCCGTTTAATTTCTCAAAGTAAGATTTCAAAGCACTCATTGTTTCGTCTTCTTTAAGAGATTTACCAGATCTGATCGTGTTAATTTTATCAGCAATAGCTTCAGCGGTCACTTCAGGTAATTTCTCTTGTTTCACTTTCACAGGCTCTGCTGCTTTCACTTCTTCGGCTTCGTCGCCAGCATCGCCTTCTTCTTTTTTGGAATAAGCCTTTTTCCTATCCGCTGCTTTTTGAGCAGTTGCTGCTTGTTTGAGTTTTTCTGGCAAATTACTTTGTGGTTCGTCTTCGACGCCTTCAAACAGCCCAGACAGAGAAGCTTTGATAAGTTCGTCTAAATCGAACCCTAACAGTTTAGTCTTTTTCATTCTTGTTCCTCAATCGTTATCGTGATGTGTTCTGATATATTTGTCAATGAATAATTATATGAAACCCAAGAAATTGTGTAATCAGTTGTCGACGACACAATTCGAGCCTGTGATGGTGCTTTTTCTAGTTCTTCAAAAAGACTAGGAAACATTTTCACTCGAAACTGAAGTCTTTTCTTCTTAGAAGAGTAAGATATAAGTTCGCCATTGAACGAATCGCCCCAAGATACTGCGAAAGGCGTAGATTTTGAAGAAGAGAAAAAATCTAGATTCAAATCCAAACCTTCAGATGTCATCCAATTATTCTCACCCATTGTAGCCCTCGTATATTTCGTTTACTGCAACAGCCCATTCGACATCAATATCGGTTATATCGTCAAGAGAATGAGTCCATACTTCAATTTTGATTTTTGGATACTGTAATGTGATACGCCCATGATGCTGAGTCTCTGCTTGGTGTTCTAGAAGATCCACTATAAACGAATTAAACGATGTTTCATTACCAAACTTGTAAAGCTTCGTCAGCCTTCGTGGGTTTTCACGATAAGTCCAATCTAATTTTTCCGGTGTTTTGATTGGCACATCTTTCGTATTGATGTGTCGAGGCTCGTAAGCCTCGATCTCCGCGTCACCAATAAAGTCAGCTAATTTCCACATACGTCCTCTCTAGGGTAATTCGTCTTTTATATCTTGTTGTTCTAGTGCCTTATCTAGATCTTCTGTGTCATCGATGGTTGCTTCCAATGTTTCAATCGCAGATATGAACTCCGCAGCATCGTCGAGAGCACCTACTAATTTTCCAGCTTTTCGTTTGTTCCCGCTCTTTCCGAAGCCAGAATCCAACACAGTTTCAATGATCCAATCAGACATCTGAAAATTATTCTTTGCTTTTGATGATGAAACGTCTACGTCACCGTCTTTCACAGCTTTGCGCCATTTGGTGATAATAGGTTTCATGACTAATGCCGCCATAGCTTCCTCGTAGAAACCGCCTCTTTCAAGTGCATCTGCTAATTTATCTTTCATTGCTTGATCTTTCTTGTAGTACTTAATATACGCATCAATCGCCATTTGATAAACATCAGGCCCTGCAATTTGTTTGCCTTGCCAAGTTAGTTGGTGTCTATCGTCATACCAACCTTGTAACCAAGAGAACGCAGGATTCGCTGTGAACCACATTTGTACAACGGGATTTATTTCTGCATCTATCTTTTTCTTAAGACCTGACATGGTAGTCACACCCGGGAATAGATTAAGGCTTAAAAGTTCTCGTAATTTTGCATCACCACCTTCACCTGATGCAAGTTCTGCTTTTCTACGACGCTGAGCTTCAGGAGAGTGAATATCTTCTCTATAGCCATAAACACTTGTTGGATCGCCTTCACCCATGTCTTCTAACTCTTCAGCGGTTGGTACGTATTCACCATCGTCATCTACAAAACCACCATCGTCGTCTTGGTAAAGATCCAATCGATCGCCTTGCTTCCAATTACGAGCAGCATCCTTCTGTCGTGCACCTGCTTCTGCCAGTGTTGACCTGAGCATTTTACTCCATCGATTCCAATTTTCATTGGTGGCTGCAGCCGCCTCTTGCGAACTTCGTTGAGATGGACGTATTTGCATTTCCAAACCATCTTCGTCCTCAGTGCCGAGATCAGAAAGCTTTAGCGAGTTTGCTTTTTCAATTGACTCATCTGCAAGTTCAACGACTTTTTCGTAAAACCATTCGAGCTGCTCATAAGGAACTTGTCTCGAGATCATGTCGACTGATCTTCCTAATTCTTCAGAGGTGCCGGGAATAAAATCTGGATCTTCAATAGGTGGCATCGCATCTGTAAGTTGTGTACTCATTTGTGACATCGCCACAATCGGTATTTCCTGCGGGATAGTCGATGCTGGCTGATCTTCTCTGTCATCACCGAGTTTACCTGCGATCTTGTCATCTGTGCTCGGTCTATGCGATACACCCGAATCTGTTGCGAATTCAAATAGCCATTTGCGTATCGCTCGTCTTGCTTGTGATTCTGTTAATTTCATTATCGACCCCTGGAGCTTTTGCCATCTTCGTAATTTGTCATGTAAAATTCGTTGTCAGGATGTGCAGGAGGTTCCCCATCAAAGCCATCGTTATAGCCTTGTTCCATCATGTCTTCTTCACCCGAGCCACCGCGCATTTCTTCTAGGGTTTGTGCCATGTTTACCATTGTGGCGGTCCCATCGATGCACCCGGTGATGGTGTTGAACCAATAAAGCTCAGCAGCTCTGTCCTTTCCACAGAGTTCGAAAGCTTCATAAGCAAGATCACGAATTTGCTCCATAACAATTTCAAAATCCTCGGCATGCTCAGCATTTTCCTTCAGCAATTTGGTACGCTCTTCTTTGATAATTCTTTTCAATTGTCTTTTTGTAAGTCTCATTTTACATTCCCTTCCATACTTTGGCAACGTCAATGACGGATTGACCGCCGATGTACATTGCTGCGATCATCGCCCATGTATCGGGATCTAGCCCGAACCACATCAATGCGGTCGCTGTGATAAATACTAGGAGCTTTCTAGATACGATCTTCTCTTGAACGTGATCTAACATTCCCTTTGTGTCTTTGCAGTTTTCGCCTGCTTCGTGGTTTTCGTGACAAGACATTAGTTTTCACCATATTCTGTGGCCAATGCATCGAGGCCATCTGATAATTCTTCGTCAGTCATGCCACTATTTTGTTGAAAAAGCTTATCGTAAAGTGCCGAGCCGGTGGCGTTTTCACTACTATAAATAAAATTAAGTGCGACTCTCACGAGGGCCTCTTTTGCTTGGTCTTTTTGTGCAGGTGTCGATATGTTGTCACCGTAATCAATGCCAGGCTCCATTCCTGCTTCTGTGAGTTTACGCCATTCTGTTAATAGTGTTTTTATTGTTGGGTTTTTCATTTTTAATGTTCCTCCGCGTCCATAATATTGAACGAATAATACGATAAATCTTTTTTAAGACCAAGCGCAATGTATAAAGTTTCGAGATCCTCGTGTTGTTTTACTACTTGGTTTGCGATGTCAGATTGTAACATGCTTACCATCTTTATCTGTTTAATTATGTCTAAATGTTGTTGTGTTATAATTTCCATCTTTTCTTCAATCAGTTCCAGTTTTGTCTCGGTCTGTGTTGTCCTCTTCGATAAGTCGGTAAAGATTTTCGACATCTCCTTCAAGAGTGATGCGATTCCTTGGAAGAAGTTTGTTTTCGACGCACTCATTTAATAATTCCTGCATGTAAGGGTTATCAACGTCACAGATTCGTTCAACGCATTCAAGCAACACTTCTCGCATGCCAAGACCGTAGTCTGCCAATCTTTTCTTGAAAGCTGCATGTTGCGCAAGTGTCGTCTTGATATGAATCGATTTTTCTGTGAAATATTTTGCTTTTGCATTTGGTTTCTCACTTGACATTTAATCTATGCTCCGCCTGCTGCAGCGCCTGTGCCTATTGCCGAAGGTGTTTCAGGTTCACCTTCGAACCCAGTTTGAACAAATGAATATTTGTCACCACCTACAGCAGCGAGCATATCGATAAATTCTCTTTCGGTATCCGGACCAAAGTTATTCAAAACCATCTGTCGAGCTGAATTGAAGATCCCTGCTTCAACATCCATTGTGTTGTGGATGTTATCCATATAATTCGCTAGTTCCGTGCAAAAACGTTCCATATCAAATTCGTCGGCGGCTGCGCCCTCATCGTCCGCTTCGGATAACAGTCGATTTGCTTCTTTAATTAGCCACTTATCTCGTCTGTCACCATACCGATAGAAAGATTCGTTTTTATCTTCTTCTTTGTCATCTTCTGGTTCATCGTCTTTGGCCGGTGTTGGCTCTGATTCTTCCATCGCTTCACCCGGATATACCTCTAGAGATTGAGCTGCAGCCGCGGCCGATTTGACAGAATTATTGAACATGTTTGTGAGCTCTGTTTCTATATCAAGAAATCTAGGAGATCCGTACTTTTTAATGTCTTCTGCATCCAGCTCTTCTGGAGGAACTCTTTCTGTTTCAGCTCCGCCGTCTCCACCGTCACCGTCGTCAGAATCGTCATCTCCAAAAGGAGAATCGCCTTCGTCATCACCAAAGGGGTCTTCGTCTTCTTCTTCTAGAAGTAATCGTGCAGGAGTACCTCTTCTAAGTATACCAGCGTGTTCTAACAATCTACGTAGTTCCCAATCCATTGTTTTCTCCTATACGATCTTAGCGATTTTCTCAGCTTTCTTAAACCTTTGTTCTATTTGTTTCCAATCAAACTCTTTCATCATGCCATACACATAAGTCTTGCGATCTGAAAGGTAGTCACGATAGTAACTATGTTCCCAACAGTCTATAACTATAACGGGAGTGCACCCTATAGGAATATGATGAGAATGAAGATCGACCACGATATTGATATATCTTTTCAACATATGAGAATATACAGTCACAGCCCATCCGTTTCGAGCACTCAATGCGCAGGCCACGAACTCTTTTTGCCATTTGTCAAAAGATCCGAAGTCTCTTTCCAAGCGCATGAAAGCCATAGAATCCATCGTTATAATCGATCTTTGATCTGAGATGTTTTCAAAAAACAAAGCGTGTAGATATGCTGCGTTCATATTAAAGACTTCATCTATCTTGAGGTTTCGAAACTCAGAATGATTAGGATTTGCAGCATCTTTATCAGCCGTATCTAATTTGGTGGATACCTCGTTCAAGGAAGTCACATACTTTTCAAGAAGTTTCTGATGTTCTTGCTTGTTCTTATCTGAAAGAAGTTCTGTCGACAAATCATATTTCTTAGCTTGTGTAACGTAACTCTCGTTAATTTTATTTTTGAGACCTAATTCTTCTTGGATAATCTCTTTCAACGTTTTATCGTTCATTATTTCACCTCGTATTCTTTTTCGAATTCTTTCTTTGTAACTTGCAAAAGAGAACCCTTGTCCATTTGTTTCATCGTATCCATCGGATCTTGTGTCGATGTCGAAGATACTTGTGATTCCAGAGTCTCGTCATTTGAAACTTTCGCTAGATCGACCTGATCCACGCTGACTCTTGGTTCATCATCTGCCTCTGTAAGCTGTGTTTCACTTTCCGCAGGCTTGAACCGTGGAGTTTCAGGATGACGCAAGTATATGATAGATTCTTCACCTTCGCCTTCTACACGATCAACTGTATACTCATATCCGCTCTTCTTATGTCGAACTTTCAGCCCTTGAGATAGTAACTGATTCCCTTCTTTGTCAAACACGTCTGCTTCAAAAATGTCTTTAACGTTTTCGCGGAACAACGAAAGAATACGATTTGTATATTCTTCTTTGATCAGTTTTATCATTTTTCGTTCGTTACGTTTCATCATATACTCCATTATACTTTATTTAAGATTTTAAGATACCAGCAAGTTTGTTCCATCGACGATAAACACTCTCCTCAATCTGTTCATCTGATAGAAAATTAATTAGGTCATTCTTAAAGTCATCTGGCAAGGATTCACCGTCTGGCTCGATTTCATCAATTTTGGCCTCAACATCACTTGCATCTAATTCTTCTTTTGGGTTTCCATCGTCATCTACGAGACTATCCAATAGACTAGCGAGACCATCGGAAAATTCGTCATCAATTTCTAAACCTTCTAGTTCATTTTTGAGCTCGTCAATATCTATTGGTTCACCAGATTCATCATCTTGTCCGCCATATAACAGTTTCATGACTGCATCGGTCTTGTCAGAATTTCCTTCACTCTCTTTGAATACTTTTAGGAGCTCTTCCTTTGCTTTGGCTTTGTCGACACTTTTCCAATCGCCATCTTTCATTCCTGCTGCTTCCAATGCTTTGCCAATCGTGGCTATTTGTTCTTGGTCGAACTTGTATTCTGAATCTTTCAGAAGTTCTATCAGTTTAGTCTGATTGTCAGTTGGTTTCATCGTTTCGCTTTGGTGATCATCCAAATTATTAAGAGCTTTTGCACCAGCTTCGTTCGCGGTAGAAGCGAACTCTATAATCTTAGTCACAAGCTGCTGTAATTCTTCGAATGACATCGCAAAGATACCTCTCTCATTGTCATCTTTAGAAGACCCAATAATCCATTCTGGCTCTTGCGGAATTGGAGGCATTATTTTTTCACTATCAGATTTCCCACCAAAAATTGAACCGAGAACTGATTTTAAGATTCCACCTGAAGATTCTCCTGCTTTCTTAACTTCGTCTGGAGGTTTCGATCCTTTGATAATGTTTGTTGCAGCATCATGAGCTGCTTGGGCACCTTGGCCAATTTTATCAAAATTTCCTGTAAACTCTTCCCAAGCATTGTCAAACTTGTCCGGTTGCAAATCGTCTGTTTTCCAAGCCTTTTCGTAATGTTTTTTCAGTTCATCAATTTCGGTGATTCCCGAAACTTTTTTTAGTATTTCTAAACCATCTGTGTCACAAAATGTGTTCACCTTGATTTCCACACCATCACCGACAAAACTTTGCATCATGTCTGTCAAAAAGATGCCATTTTTTCCAACTGAGAAAACTGCCTTATGCTCCTCGAGCCACTTGGCCACTTCTAAAATACCATCCCTAAGTGCGTTGACATACGTCGGGTACTCTAGCGCTATCGTAGAAACCATAAACTCAGGGTTTGCTTCGCCTTCGTCTTTAATTTCGGCATTCTGCATTTTGTAATGATCTGTGAAACTATACTCATCAGAAATATCATCTAGCTTTATCGCATTGAGATTTTGGAGACTTATATCCAACGTGGTAATGAAACCAGCCAATTGGTCGAAAGGTTTACAGATGTCAACGAAAGCTGCGATATTTTTCTTAAGCTCTTCTGTTGCATTCGTGAACTCTTGAGATGCTTCTAAGATAACGTGTGGTTCACACCTGTCAAGGCCCTCGAGTACACGGTTCATGCTATACTGTATTCTTTGAATTAACATAAGACAAACTCCAACAACTGATAATTATAACGAACTGTAGTGAATTGTCTCAATTTTATGTTCACGAAGTAGTTCTATTCCTGACGTGCACCTATAAGCGTCCCTATACACGACTCTATCGATACCTCCATTAATTATGGCCTTTGCGCATTGGCCGCAAGGTGATAACGTGATATATAGAGTTTTCTTCTTAGGGTTATTGTAATCGAGTTTGATCAGTGCATTGATCTCTGCGTGAATAAACCCGGATTGCCCTGGTTCCAACGATTCTCGTACGTTTGAGCCACCTTTATGATCACCATTGTAACCTATAGCAAGTACTTGGCAATTATCCTGTGATACGATGCAGCATCCTACCTTAAAATTAGGATCAGGACTTCGTCTAGCGATGTTAGAAGCGAAGTCCATCCATATTTCGTCCCAATTTGGTCTCATTTAATCTCCTAGAGAAGTTACGAAATCAGCGATTTCTTCACACCTTTGTTCAAATAATAAATTACGTTGGTTTCGGAAGCCTTCAGTAAGTTTTTCTGCATCGAGTGCTTTCAGAGGATTTGATTTCACTGTTTTGATCACGGAAGCCAAATCCTTTGTTGCTTGGTCGTAAATTTTGATAATCGGTTTGTAGGATTTAACTTCGCCACTATCGTCTCTATTCCCTAAAACTTCGTTCCAAGTATCGACCATTGATGCTTCCAATGCAGATTTCCATTTACGTAGAACTGTTACATTCTTAGAAGCTAGCGTCACAACGTCACTTCTGTTTTTGCTGACGGCATATTTTCCAATTTTACTATACAGTCTATTAATTAAGAACTCGTGGTATTTCATGAACTTCTTGTGTGATTCCCGAAACGATTTTTCGTCGTCATCAGGAGGAGGATTTTCTTCAAACGCCTTTTCTAATTTTGAATCGAAATCGTCCATATCAGACTCAAATTCATCTAGCTGATCATCGAATTGTTTCTTCTGATCTTCGATTGGTGCATCGGTGTCTACAGGAATGTCTTCGTTTGGTATCTCAGCAGCTTCGCTAGATTCGCTAGATTCGCCAGCATCGTCGCCATATCCACTTAAGTCTTCGAAAGTTGCATTAAGAGCTTCAGCATAAGGACCCATCTCATCGTCGTAAGCTGACTCAAAACCTCCGTACCAATCGTCTTGTTCTTTATCGTTGTCTGAATTTTGTTTTGCAAAATCCTTTGCATCTGCCTTGATTGTATCTGCGTCTGCAGCATATCCGATAAACTTTTCGAATTGACTTGCATCTTCTGCAAGGATTTTAATAGAATATTTTTTCATTAATCTGCCCCAAAATGGTCATCGTCATCAAGTGATTCTTCTTCGACGACAGGTTCAGAAGTAAATATGCTGTCAGGATGTTTTGATTTCGGCAAAACAAACCCTGCAGCTTTTCTATGGCCGCCACCACCGAAAGATTTTGCGATCTCTGATACATCCATTGTGTCGTGAAACGCACGAAGTGAACATTTATACAAAAGTGAGTCATGATCGTAGTACCAAATCATAGCGAAATCACAATCTTTAGCAAGTGTTGCACCGATCTCACTCATCCAATGTGAGGAGTTTACGACCATTACATCATGATCCTTATACTTTCGTTGAGTCGCTTTGTCACACACTTTCTTGATTACCGTCTTGGAATATGCGAGTATGTACGAACCACGTTTCACTGCATCATCAAACACACTATCGTCTTCGAACTTTTCGTATTCATCAAAGTTCCACGGTACCATATCGAATGCCGCGGAGAACTCTTTCGAATAAGGCAGTTCCCATTGCCACAGGTCACGATCTTGTATGTAATTAATAAACTTTGGTGACTCTTTGCCCGGGTGAAAGAACTCCCACGCTAACATCGCTCCGGACTTCGTCATATCGAAATGAGTATTAGAAATGTCGTGAAGCTCGACCATGTTTGACTTGTGGTGATCGATAACCCATAACTCTTCGGCTTGTTCGATCAACTCTTTGGTTGTAGCGTTATTATACGAAAAGTCAAGTATCACTACTTTCTTTCCTGTTACATCCGGTGGTGGTGAACCATGTGAAGCCGCGTGGTACTCGGCTCTATTGCCAAGAAGTTTCCAAGCTGAATATGCAGCACCGAAGCCATCGTTGCAATTCGCATGGTATATCACAACCTGTACTGAAGAAGGATCCATCATAATAAATCTCCGTTTAAGAACATTGTAATTATTGTACTTAGCATTAATCGATTTTACATTCTACGCCACGCCATCTGAGTATACTCTTCAACCCTTCGTAAAGTCTTATCGATGGTTCCCATTCCAGCGAAACTAACGCTCTTGTATTGTTCCCTCTCGAATGTTTCACCTCTCCATCTCTAGCAACGTCGTATTTTATCGCAAAAGAATGCCGTGTTATTTCTTGCAAAATATTTAAGACATCGTTCAGAGACGATCCTCTTTCACTACAAATGTTATACGTATGAAACCCAGCTGTTGGAACATTGATCGCCTTGATGTTGGCTCTGACTATATCTGATACGTGAACGAAGTCTCTTGTCTGTGTGCCATCGCCATATACGACACAAGGTTTTGACATCCAGATGTTATGAACCCAATTTGCAATCACGCCAGCGTAAGGACTTCCTGCTCTCTGTCGAGGTCCATAAGCATTGAAATACCTCAATACAACATAATCTAAATCGTACACATCCCTGTAGAGTCGCAACCAATTTTCAGCTGAGTATTTTGTCGCTCCGTACGGATTTGTAGGTTTAAGAAGTGCATCATCTTCTTCTGAATTTCCTGTATTTCCATAAACCGCTGCAGACGAAGAAAATACCAATCGTGTTTGGCCCTCTGCGCAAGCTTTCGCTATCTTCAATGTCTTAAATAAATTCTGTTCAAGATAATCGAGTGGCTCGTTGATAGATCCAACTACACTACAAGACCCAGCCAAATGAAACACACAAGAAAACCGAGCATGGCGAATGAGATCAAGAATGTTAGAATGGGCACAATCACCTGAAACACAAACCAAGCGAGGATTGCGAGGATCGTCAGTGATTTCGTAACCTCCCATAAGTTGGACCAAGAGATCCCGGGAATACGAATCGTAATCGAGTCGTCCTTTTCTTGGGTTCCAGCATGCGTTGGATCCGTCGTCGATGATCCAGACTCTGTTGTTTTCATCTTTCAACAACTCCTCTACTAAATGAGACCCGATGAAACCGAGTCCTCCTGTTACTAAATAATTATTCATTGTCATTTTCCTCTGGTTCTGGAGGAATTACTGACCATCTCATGTGTAATTCCTCGTCTAAATAAAGTGCACCGTGGATGCCACTCTTGACACCCACGGCTTCAACGTTTTCTCCACTGGCTATGAGATGCATGTGCAGACTTTTTGCCATCTGTTCGGCCCTTTCGTAATTCCGAGCTACACCTCTGACAAAGTCACTATCCACATGTTTCAATTTATACCAGACCAAATAACATTTCATTGTATCCCTGTAGATCCAAAGCCACCAGCACCACGATCTGATTCATGCGAAAACAAATCTGATTCATTGACCACGTCAACTTCACAGTGGTCTACAGGAATTAGCAGAAATTGAGTTAATTTTTCGCCAGCTTCGATTGTGACTTCATCATTGCTAGTATTAACTAAATGCAGATGAATTTCGCCTTGATAATCAGAGTCTACGACACAAGCGCCTACCATCAAACCTTTCTTCAGTGCTACGCCTGATTTATTCATAGCAATCAATGCGTAACCTTCAGGTACATTTGCTTTGACACCTGACGGAATAAAGAATCGTTCTCCAGGCGCTACTCTTCGAAGTGAATTAGGATAATCATTTGGAACGTAGAAGTCAATACCTGCACTTCCTTGTGTTCCTCTCGTTGGTGTTTTTACATCTCGTATTTTTGCAATCTTCATTATTTATCTCCGCTTGCTGATTGTATTAATGTGCTTAAGAAATGTCTCGGGTGAGACGGCGTGTAAGTTTCTTCGTAAGGGGATGACGCAATCGCCTCCTGCCCGTGTGATTCTTGATCCGACGTATCCTCCTCCTCAAGGGACTTCTTTTCCTCTTCAGTAAGGATCTTCTTCTTATTCGTGGATTTCGCATTTGAGATCTCCTCATGTGTATCCGGACCTGCGTGGTCTGGTTTGGTGTCATTTATATAATTTTGCCAAGCACCGATATAGGCGACGGCATCGAGGAGGTTGTCTTCTTTGAAGTTGTAAGATTGACGAGAGAACTTAAGTGCGACCATTGCGATAAACATATCATGTGCACACCATTCTTTGCCAGACATGCCTGATGCTATGAGTGCGGCACGTTCGAAGCCTTCACCCATTGGGCCATATTGTCTTTCTTTCTCCTCACTTCTGTTGTTGATGATGTTGTTTGCTTGTTCGAGTATGTTAGACATAGATTAACTCCATAATTTCGTTAGTGTGTGATTTAATTTGTTCGAGGGTAATATCTTGTTGAGATAACGCATGTGGCAAGATTGCCTCACTTGTTATTGTATCTTTGAGTTTGTAAGTTTTCAATCTGGATAATTTTTGCGATGAGTCTTACGATAGTTGTTAATGATAAGATCCATCATTCGCCAGTGACGTTCGTATACGTGATAGGATCCAGCGTGGTGAT
>Ga0163109_10000571_pt1 | contig 29380 bp, 19 predicted proteins | sample CRUFie1St13metaG_FD_108704 | JGI IMG/M metagenome (GOLD analysis project Ga0163109, IMG submission 108704) | Marine microbial communities from the Costa Rica Dome - CRUD Field 142mm St13 metaG | ecosystem: Environmental > Aquatic > Marine > Oceanic > Photic zone | place: Costa Rica: the Eastern...
TGTATTGAAGGTTGGGGATTCGAAAAAACCGAACACAATTCTACACACATAGAAGTAGAAGATTTCAGATGCTATAACCTACATGGTAGTACAGAACACAAAATGGAAAAGTTCTTTAAATAACAACATTTTTGATTTACCATATTTATATACAACATAATATGGTATAATCATGAGTACGAATTTTGAATTATTTCCTGGCAAAAACCTAAGTGGATTGTTTGAAGATATCTATGATAATCAACAAAACAAGAAACAAAGGATATCAGAATTAATTGCTGAAATGAAAAAGGTAATTAGACATTCTGGTGATATGGCAGTAATTGGCCCAATCATAAAAGATTTAGTTGATACTTCAGTTAGAAACGATGAGTCACTAATCAAGATGGCAGCAATTGCACAAAGAATGATTGCATCAAAAGATAAATCAGAGGGAGATACTGGCTTCCTTTCCGATAAAGAAAAAGAACAATTACTACAACAATTAGAAGATACAGTTTACGAAGTTGAAAACGAAAAAACCAAAGTTGATGATTTAACCAATGAGGTTGAAGAATTAAAACAAAAAGTAAATAATGATTAGAAAGGCAATATCAAATAGTAGTTTTTTTTCTAATAAGAAAAAAGTTTCTAATAACGCACTTGAAGGAAGTACTGGTGTTGTTGTATATGTACACCTTGATGATAGTGAGGCTACAGGTATTTCATTAATAGATGACTTAATTGATATAGTATCTGATAAAGAAATGGTTATAGGTCATGCTAAAGTTGCAAGTAGAACCGATTCCACACACGATTTAACAAACATACCAGAATACGCACCTGCAAATCCTGATGAAGGAGTTCCATTAATAGGAGAAGTTGTACAGTTAGTAAAGATTGGTAGTACTCTATTTTATAAACGAATACCAAGTATTGATATTAACGCAGGTAATTCAGAAGAAAATGCATTATTAGAAGGAACACCTAAAGAAGAACAGCCAGGTAGTCAAGCATCATCTTATAATGAATCATCACAGACAGGTATTGCAAATAATACAACAAATACTGATAACTCTGTTAGAGAAACAAAACTTGGTGAATACTTTGAACCAACACAAATAAATCCTTTACGATTATATGAAGGTGATAAACTTATTCAATCAAGATTTGGACAATCAATAAGATTTAGTGGATACAATAACGAAGATAATCTTTTTGCACCTACTATAATCATTCGTAACAGACAAAACGATAAATCTCTTGAGGATTTGAAAGAGTTTGAACCAACAGAAGAAGATGTTGTAAATGATGGTTCATCAATTGTATTAGCAAGTGGTGAGTATGAAATACCATTTGCACCAGGTAATGATGAAGTTACCTTAGAAACAGATGATAATGTAGTTTACTATGAGGCACCTGAATTAAAAGGAACAGACCAAATCCTTATGAATAGTGGTAGAATAGTTTTATCTGCTAAAGATTCAGAGATGATATTTTTTTCAAAAGGAAATTATTCATTTATTTCGGATGGTAAACTTACAATTGATAATGGACTTGATGGAGCTCAGATGGATTTTAATGGTGAGGTTAGAATGACTACCAATGATAATCCGATATATATTTTAGGTCAAGGAGAAGAAGGTAAACTATACCTTAACATAGAAAACGAAAATGAACCGATAGTACGAGGTCAAACATTGGTTAAACTTTTAGGAGAACTAATAGATGCAATCAATCAACAAATATATAAAACCCCATCAGGACCAACTGCTGTAGGGCCAACCAATAGTGGAACTTTTAAAAATATTAAAAGTGAATTGGAAACAATATTATCCACAACAAACTTTACTGAATAATCATGTCTCTTTCTTCGTTCAAAAATAACTTGTTAAGATATATGCAAAATCCTAACGGCATAGATAAGTTTGAGGATTTTGCTGATAAGATTGTTTTTGAATATGATTTACTGATAAAATCAGGTTTTCAAACTATTAACAATAATAAAGTAATAAGTGGTAATACTGATTTGATGCGTACATCAGTTGAGAATGCATGTAGAAAGGCCTTACAAAAAGATAAAGGGTTGCATGATTTTGTAAATGATTTGGGAGATGCAACAAGACAATATTGGATTCAAGCTGAGTTTATTGTAGGAGTACCACCTGTAATACCAGCTATTGCCACGATAGGAAATATTCTTTTAGATTCTGCAATCATTTCAAATATAGGGGTATGGACACCACAACCACCTACACCACCAAATGAAGATTCAAACATTTTACTTGATAGTTTTATTTTAGGAATACAACAACACTTGACAACTATCCAAGGATTTTATTTTACTTTATCATTATATCCCTCAGTACCTTCTCCTATACCAAATCAAGGAGTATTACAATTTCAAGGATATACAGTTGTCGGTGGTGGAGCACCATCTACAACAGCATCAGAACCTACACAAGAAAGTTTTCTTACAAAAGTTTTAAAGAAACTTGGAAATCTTTTAAAGAATGATGAGATGGATGAGGAACACAAAGAAGAAGCAGAAAAAGAAAAGTTGGAAGCCGATGCGGTTGCTAATGATACTTCTTTACCATCACAAGGAAGAACATCTGCACAAGAATATTCTAAACTTAAACAAACTCAACTTAACGAAGGAAAAGTAAATAGTGTTCCTGCTGATATATCTGATGAAGAAGCAGAGGAACTAGAAAAAGAAACACCAGAAGAATATAAATGTGAATCAGGAGAAAAAGTAGTTCAGATAGCTAAAAGAGATATTGGTATTCTCGAAACAGGTTCACCGCCTGGTAATAATTATGGTGGTTTTCCTGGTGGAGTTCAAAAAGATGAACCTGGTAGAATAGATGAAATGTTTGATAATTGTGGATTGGATAACCAAGCTAAGGTTAGAAAAACTGGTAGTGGTTATTATTGGTGTGCTGCTGCAGTAACAACTTGGTGGAAAGAAGCAGGATTACCTTTACCACCAAATGGAAGAGCAGGATGTGATTTTTGGATGCAATGGGGAAAGCAAAATGGATATTGGTCTGATACACCAAAGATAGGAGCAGCAGTGTTATATGGTTCTCATGCAGATGCTCATCACATAGGAATTGTATCAGCGGTAACTAAATCTGGTGGTATAATGACAATAGAAGGAAACACAAGTGGAGGGGGATTTAATAGAAACGGATGTGGTGCTTTTAGGAAAGTACCAAAAAAATATTTAGGTTTTGTAATTCCACCTGATTGTGTTGAACCATAAAATAGATAATAATATATTTATATTAGACAAGGAAAATTAAATGAATTATGAATAATAAACAATTAGTTAAAGTAATCAAAACATTAGTTGAAGCTGAAGTGGCTAAAAAACACACACAGTTTCTTACGAAAACTTTTCCTAAAATATTAGAGGAAGAAGTTTCTCGTAGAATGAAATCTACTCCAAAAGTTGTAGAACAAACAACAGAAGTAGACCCATTCGAACAAGCAGAGATTGCTTTAGAAGAAGAAAGAACACAGCCTAAAAAACAATTCACTAAGAATGAAGCGATAAATGAGGCATTAAATAATACAAAACCATTTACAGCAGAACAAAGAAAAGGTTCAACTGGTCAGAAATCAGTTTTAGATAATTTTCAACAACCTGTAAATGAAAGTATGGATAAGACAGTTACTTTTAATCAACAAGGAGCTGGTGCTGGTGTAGCTGGAATGAGAGCAAACATGGCGGCACAAATGGGTTATGGTGATATGAAACAACAACCAAGTAAAACAGGTCTTGGAGTTAAGACAGGATTACCTGGTTTAGATAGAATATTAAATAGAGATAATTCCGAACTTGTAAAAAAGTTTAAAAGATAGGAGATTATAAATGGCATATGTAATCGGTAGAAAAGTTGTAAAGGATACGAAAGAGTTTGATTCCTATGCCTATGGTATTACCCTACCTTTAAGAAAAGGAGAAACAGGTTTTTTTGAACAAGCTTTTGTTTCATTTGAACAAGCGAAATCAAATTTAAAAAATCTACTTCTTACGAGAAAGGGAGAAAGAGTTATGCAACCAAACTTTGGTACTGGTTTACATTCTTTATTATTTGAACAAATAGATGATACATTTGAATCAAGAGTTCAAGAAACAATAACAAATAATGTAAACTATTGGTTACCATATGTTAACATAAAAAATATAGATGTTGAAATGACAGATGAATTGAAAGACCAAAATAGAGTAAACTTAAGTTTAGAGTTTACAGTTGGTAATAATATTGATTTACATGAATTAACATTTACAGTACAAGGAACAAATTAAGATGGCATTAAATTCAGCAACATTTAAAAGTAACAAAGGAAGAGATATAAAATATCTTAATAAAGATTTTGCACAGTTTAGACAAAATCTAATTGAGTACGCTAAAACATATTTCCCAAAAACATACTCTGATTTCAACGAATCCTCACCAGGTATGATGTTTATAGAAATGGCATCATATGTAGGAGATATTCTTTCTTACTATACTGATGATTCGTTAAAAGAATCCTTAATGTTATATGCTGAAGATAAGGCAAATGTTATAGCCCTTGCAAAGTATTTAGGATACCAACCAAAAGTAACTTCACCAGCAGTAGCAGAGATATCAGTTTATCAACTCGTTCCATCAATATACAACTCTAATAGTAAATCAGGTACTAACTATGAACCAGATTCAAGATTTTACCTTAGAGTAAAAGAAGGAATGATTATTCAATCTTCAAAATCAAATACAAGATTTAGAACAAGTGAACTATTAGATTTTAACGATGAAAACGATAGAGAAATTTCAGTATGGGCATATGACCCTAATGATAACACAAAACCACTTCAGTATCTTGTGAAGAAAAAAATTAAAGCAATATCTGCAGAATTAAAAGAATTTTCTGAAACTTTCAATGGAAATACTTCTTTTTCTAAAATTAATATAGGAGATACTAATGTAGTTGATATTGTAGATGTAAGAGATTCAAATGGTAATAAATGGTATGGTGTTCCATATCTAGCACAAGAATTGGTTTATATTGATTACCCTACAACAGAACAATATGATAAAGACCTTTCACAATTTGGAGATACTGTTCCAAGAATATTAAAGACACTAAAAACATCAAGAAGATTTACAACACAAGTTAATGATGATAATACTACCTCACTCGTTTTTGGTGGTGGAACTGCAAGTGATGATGAAACATTAATACCAAACTTTAAAAATGTAGGATTAGGATTAAATAATTCTATTGATAAATTAGGAGCATCATTTGACCCATCAAACTTTTTGAAAACAAAATCTTATGGTCAGGCACCAAGTGGAACATTCACAATACAATATTTAGTTGGTGGTGGTGTAGAATCTAATGTTGCTAAAGGTGAACTTACATCTATACAAAGAATAGAATATGATGAAGATACAACAATATTTACTCCAAGTGAATTAAGATTGTATAATCAAGGTAAAGCATCTATTGCATGTGATAATGAATCACCAGCAACAGGTGGTAGAGGGGAAGAAACAATAGATGAAATCAGAGAAAATGCATTAGCAAACTTTGGTTCACAAAACAGAGCGGTAACAAGAAAAGATTATCAAGTAAGAGCACTATCACTTCCAGCAAAATTTGGTGGAGTTGCTAAAGCATTCTGTGCACCAGATGGTGAGTTAGATAATAACTCTCCTTCTTCTATCCTTAACAATCCTAATTCACTAGAAGAATTTGCAGGACTAGTACAAACCCTAGGAGAAAAGAAACTCACAGAACAACAAATAAAAGATGAATTAAGAAACTTTTTAGCAAGTAAAAAATCAAATCAAAATGAAAAAAATAATCCATTTGCAATTAATTTGTATTTACTTGGATATGATACTAATAGAAAACTACAAACTCTTAACAGAGCAGTAAAAGAAAACTTAAAAACATATTTAGGTGAGTATAGAATGTTAACAGATGGTGTTAACTTTATTGATGGTTACATTATTAATATTGGATTAGATTTTGAAATTAGAGTTTACGGTGGTTATACAAAGAGAGAAGTACTTACTAAATGTATTAACGAATTGAAAGAATATTTTGATATTAGTAATTGGACATTTAATATGCCAATAAACATATCTGAAATTGAATTATTAATAGCAGGTGTGGAAGGAGTTCAATCAGTACCAAAATGTGAAATTATTAACAAATGTTTAGGAAACTATTCAGAACACTCATATAACATATTAGATGCAACAAAAGGAAAGATGGTATATCCTTCTTTAGACCCATCAATATTTGAAGTTAAGTTTCCAAATAAAGATATAAGAGGGAGGGTTGTATAATGTATTATTTCGTAACAGCATCTAAAGATTCAAGTATCTACTTACAACAACCAACCCAAAATACTGGTAGGGATGAAATATTAGAGATATCTAAAACTTATTATGGTAATTTAAAAGATATTGCTAGAAGTTTAATTAAATTTGATACAACTCCTTTATCTCAATCAATTGCAAGTGGTGAGGTAACAATGAGTTCTGCTCATTTAGTTTTACGAGAATGTGAAGCATCAGAAATACCAACTGACTATACAATCTATGCATATCCTGTATCTCAATCATGGGAAGTGGGTATAGGAACAAGATTTGATGATATATCTACTGATGGTTGTTCTTGGGAAAAAAGAAACACATCAACTAACTGGTTAGGTAATGGATTTGCAAATGGTACAACTGGTTCGTTCAATGGTAAGGGTGGAACTTGGTACACAGGTTCAGCATCTTCACAATCTTTTTCATATCAAACAACTGATTTAGATATGAATGTTTTGACTCCACTTAATTCATGGATTAGTGGTTCTATACCAAATGAAGGTTGGATACTTAAACATACATCTTCATTTGAAAACAACACAATAGATTACGGTCAATTAAAGTTTTTTGGAAAAGAAACAAACACTATATACCAACCGAAGTTAAGAATTGGTTGGGATGATTCTTCTTTCTCTACTGGTTCTCTTGAAGCATTAACAGCCGATGATATTCATATTACATTCAAGAGATTAAAAGTAAGATATAAACGAGGAAGTAAACCTGAAATCAGAGTTTTTGGAAGAGAAAAATATCCTCTAAAAACTTACGCCAACCGATATGCTTATACAGATGTATATTATTTACCATCAACTACTTACTATCAGATTAAGGATATAGTAACAGATGAAGTGGTGGTTCCATTTAATGACAACTATACAAAAGTAAGTTGTGATGCTAATGGTAATTATTTTAAATTAAATTTGAGTAACTTTGAATATAACAGAGATTACTATATAGAAATAAAAGTAGATAGAAGTGGTGTAATTGAATACTTTGCTGATAAGGATTTAACTTTCACCGTAGAGAAGTAAAATGGCGTTAAAAGATAAATTTAGAATAGACGAGTTAGTCAAAAAAGGCGATAAAGGGATTCGTAGAGAAGAATCTAAGAAAATCGTTGTGCGTAAAAAAGATGGCAAAGAAGTAAAGCCGTCACCAAAACTTGCAAAACCATTTGGTGAAGAAAGAATAAAAGGAAAGTTAGTAAAAGATAAACTAAAAGAAGATTTAGTATATAGAGATGATGAAATAAACCCAAATCAAGAAACATTTTCTGGTGAAGCTGATATAAACTTAGTTAAACCAAAATATAATGAAGAGGAGTTAGTAAAGGCGGTTGATGTAGAAGTTGATGAATTGGTAAAGAAAAGAAAACCTCAGAAACCAAGATACATACTATATGAAAAATATCAAAAGAAGTTAGATGAAATAAAAGATTTAAATCAGCAACTTCAAGATGTTACTAATGAAAGGGATAATTTATTATCAAATGTAGAAACACTAGAAGGTAGTGTTGAGGTTTTAAATGCACAAATTCTAACACTTCAAGAACAAATAAGTTTTCAAGAGGAAGAATTTAGAAAACTTACTACAAAGTTTGGAGAGTTATCTTTAGATTTCCAAAACGCAGTAATCAAAGGTACTAGAGAGGGTATAGAAAGAGTTTCATTAACTGCACAATCAAGAGGATTAGAGGCACAAAAAGAAACACTACAATCTCAGTTAGATTCAGAAAAAGAAATTGTAAAATCATTACAAGCTGCTAATGAAACATTACAACAAACAATCGAAACAAATGCACAAATATTTGAACAACAAATAGCACAAGCAAATCAACAAGTTAAAGCAGCTCAAGCAACAGCAGCAAATGCAGCAAACTCTAAGAAGAAAAAAATTATTTGTAATGAACTATATCATCAAGGTTATTTACCAGAACACATATGGGATGCAGATGAAAGATGGGGTGATAAAAGATTCATTACAGACCCTAAGTTGGTAATTGGATATCAGATGTGGGCAAGAAAAGTTGTGGAGTTTATGAGAAGAAAACCTCAGTACACTCCAATAATATATTTCTTATGTAAACCATGGACAGAATGGATGGCATATGATTTAGGTGTATTACCAAAAAATAATTTAAGAGGACAGTTTACTCAATGGGTGGGTAAATATTTCTCTTATATGGTTTATGATTTATATGGTGGAGATAAACTTTATCAAAGATATATAAAGGCAAATTAAAATGGCAATTAAAGAGTTTAAAGAAATAGTAGACCGAAAAGGTTATTTAGTTGAATCTGAGGATAGAAAGATATTCGAACAAGAGCTAACTAAATCAAACTATGGATTGGGTTGTAATGATATGATTGAGTTCATTCTTTATGATTCAAATGATAATCAATTGCCCCAAGGTGAAGAAGGAAAATTAGTTAGATATATTTCGACTGAAGATGAAGATTACAAAAAATACTTTTTAAATTTACCAAAAAATCCTTACACAAACAAAATGAATGATTCTGAAGATTATGTTGTTGATTTACAACAACTTATATTAGATTCAGGATATAACAATGGTATTTTTAAAACTCAAGTTACATTTTTAAATAGAAGAGTTGGTTCTGAAGTAGGATTGGATAAAACATGGATACATGAAATATCACCCTCTCGTACAGAAGTAAGAATCCTTCCTTTAAAAAATAAAGCAGTAGATAAAGATTTAGAAAAAAGATATTCAGTTTTTACAGATAAAAAAGAATTTAGAGATGATATAATCTACAATATTAGAGAATATGTTGATAGTATTAACTTAGAAAAGATAAAGGAGTTTATCACCTTTAGAAAAGGAACTGAAGAGGCAGGTAAGCAATATATTCACTTAATTAAAAAAGAATTTAAAATAAGTGATTTTGAATCATTCTTACTTAAAATTAAAGATAAATGGATTGAATCTATAAAATATTATGTTGATGGATATGGGTGGGATATTAATAATTTAAATTATGGTAAACCTCTTGGTAATAAACAAGAGTGTATTGAGCTTTCGTTAAAAGAATTACAATCTGATTTAGAAACTTCTTTAATAAACATTATAGATAAATTTTTATTTAAAAGAGATATTATTAAAGATAACATTTTATCAAAAGAAGAACAAATTACCTTAGATAAAGTAAAAGATATTTTAAAAACCACAACATCTACTTCGGTATATGAAAGTTCAATACCAGATAGTATTAGTGGAATAATCAGAGGATGTACAGACCCTAACTCAAAAAACTACAATCCTTTGGCTAAAGAAGATGATGGTAGTTGTTTATACGAGGAAGAAGATATAATAGTAAAAGGATGTACAGACCCAACTTCACTTAATTACAATCCATTAGCAACAGTTGATGATGGAAGTTGTGAATATGCTGAAGAAGTAAGTATTGTAAAAAAGAAATATTATGTTTGGTCTGCAACAGGTGAAATAAAATATACAGATAAAAATGGACAAGGCCAGATGAAAAGTGGAGTTGAATTTGATTCATTCACAGTAGTACATCAAATTGGTAAAGTTACATTTAATGGAGATATTCGAGAAGTACCTAAACTAACAGCAAAAAAAGCTACATATTTTTATAGAATTATAAATCAATCATCTACAAGAAATTATAGAACTCCAAACTATGATAGAGGATATAATGATTTTGATTTCTTTGAAAATAATATATTTGGAGAAAACAAAAGAGGAAATACATTTACATCAACTTATAATTTTGAAGATAGTGGTGCAGGTATTTTAGGATTTAAAGGACAAAATATATCAGTATCTTATAAAGATGAATTAGGTAATACAGTTACATCACTTGAAATAGAAATTGGAGGCTCTATTCTAGTGTGTGCACAAGAAGGAAGTGTATCAGAAATGCCTGGTATTCAAGTTATAAAAGGAGAACCTTGTGGTGAGGGAATGGTAACACAAGCTCCAACTTCAACTAGCAGTACGGCTGGTTCTGGTGGTGGAGGTGGTGGAGGTTTCCAAAGACCTGATTTCACAGTTGAAGAAAATATGGGAAGTGGTATTCCAACACCAAATGATAATCCACTTGAGGTAGTACAACAACCAATACAAATAAGGAATAATTATTAATATGGCACGAGAGGAAAAAATATTTTTTGACCAACAATCAGACCTAAATCTAGGAGGATTCAGTAGTGCTGATAACTTTGGTGTTAGAGATGATGTTCTTTTTGAACCACCTAGAAATGGCGGAGGTGGAGGTTCTAAACCAGTTAATATAATTAGAGGATGTACAGACCCTACTTCTTTGAACTATAATCCACTTGCAACAGTTGATGATGGAAGTTGTTCATATGCCGTACCAACTCAACCTATTAAAGATAAAGTTATAGAACTAAGTTTAAATGCTAACGAACCATTTAGAGATATACTTTTAAATGGTGAGAGAGTAGACAAACAACTTAAGAATACATTAGTCCTTTCTGCTAAAGAAGTTTTAACTCCAAAAACTATTTCTATCTCAAATGTAAATGGTAGAGCAAAGGAAGAATATACTATTTTTGCTTTAAAACAAACTATAACTAAAGAAATAAAACCTATTGTAGATATTTTGCCAGATACAGATGTAATCTTAGAAGAAGCTAGATTTACTGATGTTGGTGTTAATATAAGTGGTGAGGCAATAAAGTCATATGGTACATATAGTGCACCTGAAATAAGAAATATTGGAACTTCACCTTTACAATTAAGTGGATTTGGAAATACAGCAATACCTAATTTATATCTTGGATATACACAACCTGTAAAACCAAAAACAATAAAAAGACCTGAACTAATTCTTGGAAATATAAATTATGAATATTATACTTTTATAATTCAAAAGAAAGGTTTCCAATCAAAAAAGATTGCAATTGCAAAACCATATGATTCTGAATTAGATACAAAAGGGTTAATAGTTCCTATTCTTGGTAATGATAACAAATCACCAAAGGCAAGTGCAGCTTTATCATTTACTTTAGAATCAATTAATCCACCACCATTACCAATTCCATACATAGTTGATATTGAATCAGATTTAGCGGGTGATGGTATCATACAATATACTACATCTTGGGGTGATAGTGGTAAATTACCAAGTTCAGGTAAATTACAATTAAGTGGTGAAAATTTAACTAAAGCAACTATTGAATTTTTTGGTGTAGGTATTTCCTCATATACTCATGATGTTTGTTATGAATATTTTACAGGTAATAAAAAAGGTGGTGAACCTATTAAAAAAATACCAAACATTGATGCAAAATTTGTTGTATCTCCATACAATCAAACTATAAAAGTATCTGCAAAAAGAGCAGAAATCACGCCTCCTCCAACAAAACCAAATTTGAGAACTGAGGTTGATTCAATAACATATAATATTAACAGTAAAGAACCATTAAAGATAGGATATGAAACAACATATACAGATTTAGTATATTATCAACTTGGTAAAACAAAAAAGAAAATATCAAGAAGTGGTTCATTAATTTTAACTCAATCTGATTTTTTAAATGGAGTTGGTAATTACACAATATATTTACAACCTGTTTCAGAAAGAGGTGGTAGTGGTGATTACAAAAAAATATTAGTAAATGTAATTCAAAAAGATTATTTACCTGGTCCTGATATTACACACATTAATTATCCACAAAATATAAAAGGAGCTGATTTTCAAGAATATAATGTACCTTTTAGAGTAACTTGGCAATCTATCAATACAAATTATGTAAGGGTATTTGTAGGAAAAAGAAGTAAGGATACATTTTTAGGACAGTTTTCTCCATCAACTTCAGCTGATTTTAATGTAGAAGATGTTCTAAGAGTAGCAGGAAATAATTTAGATACAGATGCAAACATAGTTTTATTTAAATTAATTTTTGTACCTTTTAATGAAGAGGGAGATTCTTTAACAGAAGGTAAAGAAGAAAATATCACAATAACTTTTGATAAAGGGGATTTAAAATTACGAAGAGGAAATGTAGTAGCTGACTTAAGACAGGCATTTGTAAATAACATTGATTCAAAAAAACTAATAAGAGATACTTCACCTTTACTTTCTCATTACTTACACATTGGAGATGGTAATAATAAACTGATTTCGACTTGGGGTATTGATGATTTAACATTTGCAGAAGAATATACTGATGAAGAAACAAATCAAACAAAATATAGAAATGTTGAAAAGTCACTTGTATTAAAACTATATGAACCTCTTCCAAGAAATATTACTACGAATGATGTGGTTTGGGTATCGAAAATACAATCAGTACCATTGGTTGATGTAGTAGAAATAACAGAAGATTTTTCTAAACATTGTACACCATTAACACCAAACTTTAATTTAGATGTAACAGATTCTATTGGATATGAAATGTTGGATGATATAATCGCAAGTGGTTCATCATCATCAACTGAAATTGTAAACGAATTTGTTTCCTCAAGTAGTTTTAATTTATCAAGCTTTAATATTCAATTTGGAAAGAGAAAAGAAAAATTATTTGAAGAATATAGTGGTTCTGCTAATTTAGTTTTACCATATGGTGATGAGGTTTACAATTGGGAAGAGTTTGTAAAATATTCATCTGCAGAAGAAAGAAGTGAAAACTTTTTCTATAAAGTTAAATTAATAGAATCGTATAATAGTAAAATAGATGAAATTGATACAAAAGTTTCTACTGTTTCTTTATCAAATCAAAAAACTAAATTACAAAAACAAATTAATGATGTTAAAAAAGGATTTGATTCTTTTGAAAAGTATCTATACAATGAAACCGGTTCTTTAACATATCCTGGTGCAGGATTAAATGAACTATCAGCTTCAAATGATTTATCTGTATCAGGTTGGTATGAAAGTATTGTTTCTTCATCTCAATATTATGATTCTCATAATCCATCAAGATTATCATTTAATTTACCAGAGTATATAAAATTAGATGACAAGAACGATGAGTTTACATTGTTCTTCGATATGATTGGTCAACATTTTGATATTTTACATACACATATTAAAGGAATATCTCGTTCTAAAAAATTAGAACACAAATATGATGTTGGTTTAAAAGATGATTTAGTTTATCATTTATTGGAATCATTTGGATTTAATGCAGATTCAGGTGCTGAAAGTCAATTACTTTGGGAATATGCATTTGGATATTGGAACAAAGAAAAAGAGACAAGAGGAGATGGAAGTCAAAAATCAGTATTGACACCAAAAGATAGACAACATCAAATTTGGAGAAGATTATTAAATAATTTACCATATCTGAATAAACACAAAGGAACTAAAAGAGCACTACATGCTGCCATGAGTTGTTATGGAGTACCTAATTCTTTATTAACAATAATGGAATTTGGTGGGCCAAAAGACCCAACTCAAACAGGTACTACACAGTTTACTTTTGAAGATAGAACTGCGGCTATAGAATTAGTAAGTGGAAGTTCAATTATAGTACCATGGAAACAATATGATAGTGGTTTAAGTAACGATTGGCCTAATTCTATTGAAATAAGATTAAACACAGAAAATAGACAAGACCATCAAATTTTAAGTGGTTCAAATTTATCATTAGATATTTTAAAAGATACTGGTTCACTTGCAAAAGTACAACTTACAGTTGGGCCAGATTCAGCGAGTACAGAAACAATACCATTATTTAATGATGAGTACACACATATTGTTGTTAACAGAACAAGTGGTAGTACAGATACATTTGAAGTTTTTGTAAAAGAGGGATTCCAAGGAAGAATTAGAAGTGAGACAAGTTCATCTTTAACTGCTACAACCAAAGCTTGGACAAGTGGTAGTGAATTACATTTAGGTAAAACATTTGTAGGTTCAGTTGATGAATTTAGATTATGGAGAACACCATTATCTCAATCAAGAATAGAAAACCATACATTAATGCCTGAAGCAATTGATGGTAACCACATATCTGCTTCTACTCACGATTTATTCTTTAGAAATGATTTTGAATATCCAAAGAATAGACATTCAAGTGGAGATACAGCAATCAAAAATGTTGCAGTAACATCAACATATTCGGCATTTTCAACAGCAAGTAATTTTGATAATAATACAACTTATCCTTATCAATACATTCCATATGATAGAGATGTAACGGCAAATGTACCTTCAACAGGATTTAATTTTGCTAATAAAGTAAGATTTGAAACTCAAACAAAATTAATTGATTTATCATATAGACAAAGAGCAACCAAAAAATCATTTGACCAATCACCAGTTGATTCAAACAGATTAGGTTTATTCTTTTCTCCAATAAAAGAAATTAACTTAGATATCGTAAAAAGTTTAGGTGATTTTAATATTGACAATTATATCGGTAATCCCGCAGATGAATACTCAGATGAATATACTGATTTAAAAACATTAAGAAATTATTATTTTAGTAGATATACTTTAAATTTACACGAATATATTCAATTAGTAAGATATATTGATAAATCACTTTTCAAAACTTTAGAATCACTTGTACCTGCAAGAGCAAAAGTTTCAAGTGGATTATTAATTGAACCCCATGTATTAGAAAGAAGTAAAACTAAATGGACAAAACCAAGTGGTACACTTAGTTCACTTACTTCATCAATAGATGTAGAACAAGATGTAAATGTTATTTCTACAAACCCACAATATAATGCATTATTAACTGCATCTCAAGAAATAACTCTTGAAGGAGATAACCCACAATATTCAGGTATTGTAGATGCAGAATCAAATACAGTTTTAACAGGTACAAAATCAGATTTTGCAGGTACTATAACAAATACTGATAATACAACATTAGAAGGAACAATAACAAGAAATTCAGGTTCCGATATGGGTGGTATTTCTATAAGAGTTGATGCTCAAGTGACTGGTTCAGTACAAGGACAATTTGAATCTACTCAATATCAATCAGTTGGAATGGAACCTGATTCACTATCAGTAGCAGGATTTGGTTTATATGGAAAAAATGGAACTGTACTGAGAACAAGATTATTTAACAATAATATCGTAAAAGATAGAGTAAAAGTATTTTTACTAAAACAATCTTTTACAGAAGATATACCAAAAAATATTAATCCAAATGATTCTTCATTGGGTAGGGAAGTTGAAACAGTTACTAAATTTAGACATAAGGTATCTATATTACCATGGACAGGTTCTAATGGATTAGAATCATCGACACCAAGTGGTGGAGATATAGTTACTGTAACTCCATTAGATGGATATTTCCCAACACATTATAGAAACACAACAGATTTAACAACTGGTTTAGAGAACTCATTTTTTAATGGCTCTAAACAAACACAATCAACTACTTTAGATGGTGGTGCACCAGTTCAAACATTTACAACTAATCCAAATACTCTTAGAGTATCAGATGCGGGTAGAGGTAGTGGTGAACCAATTTTAGAAGTAGATTAAAAGTAATTTAACTAATTTTTAAAATAGTTATATTTATATATTGAATAACATTAACAAGGAATTTAAATTATGGCTTATTTAGATAACACCGAAATCACAGTAGATGCGATTCTTACTAAGAAGGGTAGAGAGAAGTTAGCAGCTGGACAAGGTTTAAACATCACAAAGTTCGCTTTGGGTGATGACGAAGTAGATTATACCCTTTATGAACCAGCACATCCAAAAGGAAGTGCATATTATGATTCAGCAATTAAGGCAATACCAATTACTGAAGCATCTCCTGATGAAACTCAAGTTTTAAAATATAAGTTAGTTACCTTACCAAAAGGTACTACTAAAATTCCTAAAGTTGAGTTTGGTGTCCCTTCAATATCAGTCAACCAAAATTCAGGACAAGTACAACTTTCACCAACAACTTCACCAAGTGGTAATACACAAAGTGGATATACTGTAATTCTTTCTAATAAGAACGCAGGTTCGATTGTTGGAAGTGGAATATCAAGTGGAGCAGGAACTGTACCTTCATTCTTAGGTGATGAAATTACTACAACTGCTGCTGTTGAGACAGGTTTAACATTTGTATTTATTCCTAATCCGAATATTACAACAACAATTAAAACAACTATTACTGTATATGGTAATGAGACTGGAGGTTCACAATCAATACCAGTAACAGTTACTTATGTACAACCAAGTTAATATAGGAAAATAATAAGATGGCAACAATACAAGGACAAGCAGGAGTAAATTTATCTCAAGAATTAGCTACTTACCTATCGGAAAACCAAGGTAACTATACTTCTGAACAATTAACACAGATTATCAACCAGTACTTAAGTGGTGGTGATAAATTAGGTAGCACAGGAGGTCAGATATCAAATGGTATCTACAAAAGTTTTGGTGAGTTTGACCAAATCACAGGTAAAGTAGAAGTAGTAACTACTGGTCTATGGAGTGGAGATACTGGAAGTTTAACAACTTTCTTTACATCATCTGCTCAAGTAGCCGCAACAAGTGGTAAATATTATTATAATGTTTATGACACTGCAGCAACTTCATCCATACAATTTTCAGTTGCATATGGGAATAGAACAGGTTTAGGTTCACCAGCATTATCTGGTGATGATACATCCACTTTAGAAACAAAAGCAACTTATGCACAATATAAACAAATTTTATTAGAAACAGATGATAGCCAATTTACATTTGTATCTTCATCAACAGCAGGAACACATGATTCAGATGCCATCTATGTAATCAATGTTGCAAGAGGAAGATATAAAGAAAAAATGGATGCTGGAAACTGGTCACTTACATTAAGTGGTTCATTAGGTTCAACTACATTGATTGATGATAGTGGAAAGAAATTTGATGATACAGTTGGAAAAGCAGGTAGAGTATTTAATGTTGTAAGTGGTTCACTTAACTTAGGTACAGAGAACGCAGCAACAATCAATACAAACTATGGTGTAAATGGAGAAGGATTTGGATTGTTCTATCCTGACCAAGGATTAATAGTACTTAACCCAACTGCTCTTTCAAGTTCACTTGGAAGTGTACATGGTAGAGATTTAGCAGGAAGTTTAGTAACAAATGCAAGTACAAAGAATCAATTAAGATTAGTTGAATCTATTAAATTAGGTGCTGACTTCGAAGCAAGAAGAACAGAAAATGTTTCTACATCTCACTATTTTGTAAGAGCTACTAACAGAGAATTTAACTATTCAAATAACCCATCATTTGTAACTGGTTCAGATGGTTCATTTGCAGAATCAACTTTTGAAACTGACCCAAGAACATTTATTACAACTGTTGGTTTATTTAATACCTCAAATGAAATGATTGCTGTGGCTAAAACATCACAACCAATTCCAAAATCATTTGATAAAGAAGTATTAATCAAAGTAAAACTTGATTTCTAAACCGTAGGTACACATTTCAAACATAACAAACCCCATCGTGAATGGGGTTTTTTATTTCCATATATTTATATAGAGGAATTACACTATGTTAAAAACAATACCAAAATCGAATATTACCAAACGCTCTTTTAGTGTTTACAAAGAGTTTACTGTTGATAATGGTGCATATCCAATAGAATCTGCTTCGATATCAAACAATAAATCAAAGTATAAATCGATATTAAGTAAATATTATAATGCAGATGCAAATGTTTTTACTTTTTATGGAAGAACTTCTAATATAGCGAACCTAGGTTCAGAGAGAACAAGAGCTAATACAATACAAATTATTTCTTTACCACAAGAAAAGTATGGTGAACAAATAAAACCCAATTCGATTGAATTTACTGATTTAGATAATTCTGTATCTTTCGTTGATGATGGAAATTCTTTATTAACATCTACTACTCCTTTATATACACTTGTATCATTAGATTTTCATGCTGCAGAATTAGTAATCGAAGATAATGACGGAGAAACATTTACATTAACAATTGATGATTTAGATTTAGATACAGGTGCAACAATATTATCATTTGGAGCCGATTCAGATTCAATTATTTTTGGAGTTGTTGATTTTGAAAACGGCACATTAACAACAACAACTGATATTGAAGTTGGTGGTTTATCAATCGATAAAGTTGCTTATGGTAATGTATTTTATTCGGATGGTTTATTTGTATTTACACAAAATGCTGGTATAGGAAATAACTATTTGTTAAAATATAAAAGTACTAAAACTATACATGAGACTGAAGTATTGGTTAGTGTGAATGAAGGACAATTTAATTATTCACAAAACCCATCTGCAGTTGATGTAGTTCTAAGTGGTTCCTATGATTTTACAACTACTGCAGTTAATAACGCATTCCCAGCTGGAACTAAAAAAATCAGAGAAGTAAGAGATATTACAAGAAAAAGTACTTATGAAAGTACAGTTAATGCAGCAGTAAGTGGTTCGTGGGATGATTATTTTGATTCATCTTCAGTAGACCCAACTGGTTCATATTTAGCACCATATATCACAACTATTGGTTTATACGATAAAGATAACAATATGGTTGCTGTTGCAAAATTACCAAAACCAATTAAAAATTTACCAGATTACGATGTGAACTTTATTGTTCGTTTCGATACATAATCTATATTTATATAATACAAAGGAGAACTAATTATGGCTTCAATACAAGACTTATACAACAAATCAGAATTTTCCAAGTTAGGTAAATCTAACAAGGATAAAACTCCTATATCTGCAGATGAAGGAAATAAACTTCATAAAGACGAAAAGGCACTTGCAAATGCAAGAGGTGGAAAATTAAATCAGAACAGATATTCTGATAATGTAAAATATTAACATTTGAGTTTACTCTACAATCTTTCTAGTAATTGGGCATTTATCCATATCCCAAAAACTGGTGGTACATCTATTAACAAAGTATTAGAATCTGATAAAAATACTGAGTTTCTAACTTCACACGATTCTATAAGGTTATTACCATCAAATGATTTATTTACATTTACATTTGTAAGAAATCCATATACAAGATTTTTATCCGCATGGAAACATGGAATTAGAAAAAATAAGTACTCACCAGATTTGAAAGAATTTATCCAAAATATTAACTTAGATGATACTTGGTTTTTACCACAAACTTATTATATAAATGAAGGTAAAACTGAAAACAAAAAGGTAAACTTTATAGGAAAATATGAAAACTTAAAAGAAGATTTTCAAGTAGTTTCGAGTAAAATAAAAGTTCAAGGTAATCTTGAACATTTAAATAGAAATCCTATTTATGATGCACATCCATTATTAAATCAAAATAAATATTATTTATCAATGTATAAGAATAATAGATGGGCGCAGGATTTTGTGAAGGAAACATATTACAATGATTTCAAGATTTTTAACTATGGGATGGACATACCAAGGTAGACCAATAACAGAAATTTCTGATATGCCCGAGGGGACTATCGGATTTATTTACAAAATAACAAATCACCAAACAGGTGAATATTATATAGGAAAAAAATCCTTATATGCAAAAAGAACTTTACCACCACTTAAAGGTTATAAACGAAAAAGAAAAGTGGTAAAAGAATCTAAATGGTTAGATTATCGTTCTTCAAATCCATCAGTACAACTATGGTTTCATGAAAACGAAGTAGCAAAATTAGATGATAATAGGGATGAAATTAACGATTCTTTAGAATTAAAAATATTAAGATTTTGTAAAACACCAAAATCATTAACTTATTATGAGACAGAAGAACTATTCAATAATAGGGTTTTAGAGGATAAATTATCTCTCAACGATAATATTTTAGGTAAATTTTTTCGAAAAGACTTGGATATTTAATATTTTTTTCGTATATTTACATTGTTTTATAGGTAAATTATGCTTGCACACCACGATAAACAACAGGTTATAACAATATTAGATGAGGTGTTGGGAGTTGGTACATCAATGAAAAATGATGAACAAGCTCACTATTGTCCATTTTGTCATCACCATAAGAAAAAGTTACAAATTAACTTAAAAACTCAATACTGGCATTGTTGGGTTTGTGATGCAAAGGGTAGAAAGATACAAAGGTTACTAAAACGACTTCATGTAGATTCTCGTAAATTAAAGAAAATATACGAAATCTATGGTGATGATTATGTTGTTTATAGTAAAGATACCGAAGATGAAAAGGTAGAACTAAGGTTACCTAATGAGTTTCAATCACTACTAAAAGAACCAAAGGGAAAAATCAATCCCTTATTCAGAAAGGTGAAGGAATATGCTAAACAACGAGGCATCACTACCGAGGATATTAGAAGATATAATATCGGTTATTGTGATTCTGGTCATTATGCCAATCGTATTATTATTCCTTCTTATGATAGAGACAACAGACTCAATTACTTCATCGCGAGGTCTGTATTTTCTGAGGAAAAGTTTAAATACAAAAATCCGCCAGTTTCTAAAAATGTTATCATGTTCGAAAACCAAATAAATTGGGATGAACCAATTACATTAGTAGAAGGTATTTTTGATGCTATGGCAGTTAAAAGAAATTCAATTCCTTTACTTGGTAAGTTTATACCAAAAACTTTAAACGATACTATATATAAAAAAGGTGTAAAGAGTATTAATATTTTATTAGATAAAGATGCTCAAGACCAGGCGTTATATTATACTATGCAATTCCAAAATCAAGGAATAAATACCAAAAACATTAAACCATCAGATAAAGATGCATCTGATATGGGATTCTCTAAAATTAATTCAAAACTTAAAGAAACAGAAGAGACTGGTTTCGGTGATATAATATCACAAAAATTAAAAGGTTTATGATAATAAATAAAGTTTACCACTTGGCAGATTTACATATTCGTAATCTCCAAAGACACAAAGAATACAGAGGAGTATTCAAAAAATTCTTAAAACAAGTAAAAGAAGATAAAATCGAAGATTCAGTTATTTATATAGCTGGAGATATTGCTCATGCTAAAACTGAGATGTCACCAGAGTTAGTAAAAGAAATATCATGGTTCTTGACAGAATGTGCAAAGTTAAGAGAAACGATACTTATTACCGGTAATCATGATTGCAACTTAAACAACTCACATAGATTAGATGTTCTCACACCTATTATCGATAATCTTCAAAACCCTCGTATTCACTATTTGCGTGATACTGGCGTGTATAATATACATAACCTTACTTTTGTTGTGTATTCCATCATGGATAACAAAGAGAACTGGCCGAAAGGTAAGGATGTAGAAGGAGAAAATACAATATGTGTTTTCCATGGGCCTGTTAATAAAGCACAAACTGATATAGGATATACTGTTTCATCTAACTCATTCCAAGTGGATATGTTTGATGGATTCGATATGGCCATGTTAGGTGATATTCACAAAAGACAAACCTTTGGTGAAGGATACGAACACATTGCTTATGCTGGTTCTATGATTCAACAAAATCATGGTGAGTTACTTGAGAACCATGGTTACTTACTTTGGGATATTCCAACACGAACTTTTACAGAACATCATATCCACAATGATTATGGGTTCCTAACAGTTGATGTAGTTGATGGTAAAATACCTCAATGGGTGTATGATGAAGTTGGTACTAAACTTCCAAAGTATCCAAGATTGAGATTACGATTTACTAAAACTGAAGCTTCTGATATGAAGAGAAGAATAACTGAACTTAAAAAGTTATTCAAAGTTGCTGAAGTTACCGTAACAAGAACCGATACAATCGGACAACTAAAAACAAATCAAAAGGTAAACAAAAACATTGTTGGTAATGTTAAAGATGAAACATTCCAAAACCAACTAATCAGAGATTACTTAGAAAGACAATACCTATTAGAAGATTCAGAGTTAGATAAGATAGCAGAAATTAACTCAGAACTTAACTCACATATAGATGATTCTGATTCTGCAGGTAATATCCTATGGACGCCAAAGACATTTGAGTTTTCTAATATGTTTTCCTATGGAGAAGGAAATCTCATCAGGTTCGATAAGGCATTGGGTATTATGGGTATCTTTGCTCCTAATGCTTCAGGTAAATCTTCTATGTGGGATGCACTTTCTTTTTGTATCTATGATAAAACATCTCGTACAACCTTTGCAAAGAATGTTTTAAACAATCGTAAGGATAAGTTTTATTGTAAGTTTAACTTTGAGATAGATGGAATAGATTACTTCATTGAGAGAAGAGCTAGGTATGTTAGAAAGGGAACCTCTGTTAAAGTAGATGTAGATTTTTGGAGAGATAATAATGGAGTTATAGAATCACTTAATGGAGAACAAAGAAAAGATACAAACAAAGAGATTGAAAAGTACTTAGGTAAGTTCGAGGATTTTGTTTTAACTGCACTCTCATTACAAGGAAACAACGCACTCTTTATTGATAAATCACAATCTGAAAGAAAAGAAATACTCTCACAATTTATTGGAGTAGATATTTTTGATAAACTATATCAGAAAGCAGCAGATGAGAATAGAGATAATGCAACACTTATCAGAAAATTTAAGAGTGATGATTTTACGACAAAATTGGCGGAAATCGACACTGATTTAAAATCAAACAAAAACGAATATAAGTTATTAGAGGTTTCACAAAAATCTTTAAAAGATGAAGAAGAAGTTCTCAATAAAAGGATTATATCTCTTAATGAGAAAATTGTAAAGTTAAATGCAGATAGTGGGGTTTCAATCGAAGAATTAGAAAAAAGATTAAAAATCCTCGAAAAGAAAAAAGAAGATATAAAAAAACAAAAGGAATCTATTCAAGATAGAATTACACATAGAGAAGAATTACAAATTGAATTAGAAGAAATCTTAGATAAGTTTGATGAAGAAGATTTAGAAGAAGGAATTACAAAATTAAAATTATCAAAGAGGAAATTAGAGCAAGTTGATTTAGAAATAGAAAAAATAAATATTAAAAAAGATTCTTCATATGAAAGAAAAGAACACTTAGATTCTCACAAATATAATGAAGATTGTGATATTTGTATGGAAAACTCTAAATCTATTTTAGAAACGAAATCAGAAGTGGAATCTAAAATAAAAGAGTTAGAAGATTCCTTTCAAGAGTTTGAAAAAGATAAATTACAACTAACGATTGAAATAGATTCTCTTAAAGCATATGAAAAAGAATGGAGTAATTTTCAAGAAGCACAAGAAAAAGAAGATAAGATTGATAGAGAGATAAGTGGACTTATTAACAAGTTATCAACAATTGAAACTGAAGAATTACGAAATTCACAACAACTTACTCAACAAGAGAAACTAATTGAAGAATATTATAAGAACGAAAAGCAGATTAACAAAAACAAACAAATCAGAGATGAGATTGGTGGAGTGAGAGAAAAACTTGGTATTGTTAAAGATGAATTAAAACTCGTTAACAAAGATGTTCTTACATTAAATGGTAAAGTTTCTGCACTTCAAAATCAAAAAGAAACAATCGAAGATAGAATTCAAGAAGTGAAAGATTTAGAATCACAGAGTAGATTATTTGATTTTTATCTTAATTCATTATCTAAAGATGGTGTATCTTATGAATTAATTGAAAAGGCATTACCAATGATTGAAGGTGAGGTAAATAATATTCTTGCCCAAATCGTAGAGTTTGGAATGCAGTTAGAGATTGATGGTAAGAACATTAATGCTTATCTTGTATATGGAGACCAAAGATGGAGTTTGGAAATGTGTAGTGGTATGGAAAGGTTTATTAGTGGTTTAGCAATTAGAGTTGCTTTAATCAATGTATGTAACCTACCAAGACCTAATTTCCTTGTGATAGATGAAGGTTTCGGTACTTTAGATAGTGAGAACCTACAATCCCTCTTTATGTTGTTTACATATCTTAAAACTCAATTTGATTTCGTAATGGTTATTTCACACATCGATTCAATGAGAGATGTTGTAGATGGTCTTATAGAGATTAAAAAAGAAAAAGGATTTTCCCAAGTTAAGTTTTAGAAACCCTTAGTACATTAGTTGGTTTAGGTTGATTAATTCTTTGTTTTATCAATCTTTCAATCAATCCACTTTTTGAATATCCATTCTCACAGCAATACTCATGCAGTTCTTTATATAAATCTCTTTTTATTTGTATTGTAGTATATTTTCCCATTATATATAGATTTCTATATAATATATATTAACAAAATAAAGTTTAATATATTTATATTAGAAATTGGAACATCTATATGGCTATAATTAAAAAATTTGCATCATATCTAAACTTAACAAATTTTCAAGTATTTCAAATTGATAAGAACCCAAGTTCAGATTACTTTAGAATTACTGAATTAGAATCTACTCTTACTGGTGGTAAGAATGGTTTTTTAATTGAGGGTTCGGAGTATCTAAAAGAAACAACTGAAATAAAAATTGAAATACTTGATGTTGAGGGTAATCCTGTATATTTTGAACCAGGTGATGGTATACCTGAATACTATGAAGGTACATCAAAATTAATTTCGGTTCATGTATATGATGATACAGCAATTGGAATCGGAAAGATTACAGTCCTTGGTGAATTAAAAAATTACATCGCAACAGATGGTTCAGTATTACCCATACCTGATGAATGGAAGGGAGTATATAATGTAAAATGGGAAACAGAGTTTCAAATAAATAAAAATCTTGAAAACGAAACGAGAGTAAGATTTTACAAAAGACCTCTTGTTACAATTACAGAATTAGTAAAACCTATTTTTTCTAAAACAATTCCAACAAAAACAGATACAGGTTTTGTACATGGTATTTCAGAGATTCCACCAGCTGGTACAGATATTTCCAATTGGAGAGCAGGTACAACATATAAACTACAAAGAACAAGTGGAAGTTGGGATAGAGATGTAGATGAAAATTCAATTACAGTAACAAATCCAACCTTTTCAGGTAAAATAATAGAGGTTATTAATGATACAGAAGTTTTAGTTGATACTGCATATAATGAAAATAATATAGTTTCAAATTTTACATCTGGTTCGTTTACAGTTACTTATTCTGATTTCAATAACCAAACTATTGGAGAAACAACACTTACTGGTTCATTTGCAAAAATTGATATAACAAGATTAAAAACATTTGTTGGTGATGTTGCAAGGGTAAAGGTATTTAGAAAATCAAGAAATGCTGTTGGTGATTTTCAATTTGTACAAGAATCAAAACTAGAATCATCAGAATTATTAAGAGATATAACAACACAAAATGATACTGAATTATCATATGGTAGATTTGATGAATCTAATCTTTCTACATATTGGGTATCTTCATCAAATGACCATCCATTATCAATAAATTCTTCAATTTTATCACAAGCGGTAAAATTTGATTATAATAATGTTGCAGGTGGAGTTCAACAACTAATTACTTCAGAATCAATATCATTATCTACTGATGTAGAATATACTTTAAATTTCAAAACTCTTTTAAGTGGTTCTCTAACAACTGATAAAAGTATTAGAGCGTTTTTTAGTTCATCTGATTTTACACAAGACTTTTTAACAATAAGTGGTTCTGGTATTTTTACAACGAGGCAGAATATATCAAAAAATATAATTTCTGAAAATACAGGTGATGCAAAATTAGTATTTGAGGTTCAAGGTGATGATTGGTACATTTCAAATGCCAGTTTAAAAAATGCACAAGAAACATCTTTCTCACCAGATGAATTTGTACTAATCCAAGATATACCTAGAAAAACAGCAAGTGAAACTTTTGATTTTAGATTTGAGTTTTATGATATTAATAACAACTATATACCTGTTGATGTTACAGCAGTTGGTGTGTTTGATGGTGGAAACGATTTCCCTTCGAGTGGAAAACTTTTAACATTTGAATCAGATAGAAATGCATTTAGATTTTCAAGTGGTTCTGTACAAAATCCAACTGGTCAACAAATACAATTTAAAATAACTCAAAATAACCTAACAGGTTCGGTAACATTCGCATCATCTGCTTTTGATGTTGATGGTAACCCCTTACCAGCAAGTGATTATACACAATATCCTGGTAAACTTACAAGTGTAAACTCTGCTGGGGCAATAATTACGATAAATAACTTTACTGGTTCAAGAACAGATGGATTAGATATACCTTTCGTTGGTTCGATTGTATATACAGCATCATTAGAGAACTTAGAAGAATTTGAAACAGTTTATAGATTAGAAGATGGTGATAACGCACCTCAACTAATAGTAACTTCTAATGCCAATCAATTTATATACGAACCAACAACTCTCTCACCAAAACCAAGTGGACAGAGTATAACTGTAAGAGCACAAAGAAAAAACTTAGCTTCACTAATTACACCAATCGAAGTAAATAGTGGTAGTAATAGACCAGAATTGACATTTGTAGATACTGTTGGTGGAATTGATACATATACGATATCAGCAACTGCATTTTCACAATCTTTTTCATCAAATGATTTTGATGAAGTAACTTATTCATTTACAGGTTCAGATGTGTTTGGTAACTCACAAACAGATGAGATAACTTTATCAAAGGTAATTAACTTTGATGCAGTTTCACTTGTATTAACAAACGAATCAACTTCATTTCCTGCAAAATCAACTGGTGTAGTTACTGGTGGATTTGCAGCATCAAGTGGTTCAGTTCAAATGTTTATTGGTGGTACACAAATTACACATGATGATTTTGATTCAGATAGTGCAAGAGAAAAAAATACATTTGATATAAAAACAATTAGTGCAACAAATGTAACTGCAACAGATACATCACCAAATACTGCAAATTATTCAATATCAAACTTTGATTCTACAACAGATAGTGGTTCGTTATTGTTAGATATAGAATATTTAGCTGGTGATAATTCCACATCTCAATCTTTTCAAAAGATTGTATCATATACAAAGGCGAAAAAGGCAGTACCAATTGTATTAACAAAAGCCTCACCTTCATCACAAACAATAAATTCAAGTTCTGTTGGATTTGAAACAGTACAAGATGTTGAAATAGTTGTTCAAGAAGGTGGTACTGAATATACATACGATAGTAGTTTAAGTAGTGGTGGTGATTCAAACGCAAGAAAGTTTGATATTGTATCAGTACATTCAGGCTCAGATAATGGAGATGGTACTATTACTCCAACCGCAGGAACATTTGCTGCATATGGTGGTACTATTGGTAGTGCATCTTTGAATTATGTTGATAGTGAAGGTACTTATATTACAAATAAAACAGTAAGATTTGATGTTAGTGTATCCAAAACAGGTGTAGATGGACAAGATGGGCAGGATGGTCAAGATGGACAAGATGGACAGGATGGACAAGATGGTGCAGATGGGGCAAATGGAGTAGTAATTAATTTAACACCAACATCTCAAACCATCAAAAGAAGTAATAGTGGAACTTATGATACTCCGAAAATATTTACTGTGACTGTTACAGAAAATGGTACTTTACTTACACATCAAGCAGGAACAGGTACACCAGCAACATCAAAATATACAATAACATCTTTAAGTAATGGTACATTATCAGCAGGTAGTGGAACAACTTCTCCTGATATTACTCCAACGACACCATCAGCAATTGGAGGATTAACAACTACATTCAACATAACTTATACTGATGGTAAAGGAACCACATCTTCAGCTTTAGCACAATCTCATGTGGTTAATGTTGTTTTAGATGGAACAACAGGACCAGGTATCGTACATACTGGTGAATGGGAAGCGGGTAGGGCTTATCAATTTGCAGATGGATTATCAGATGGAGATGGAAGAATAGATACTGTATTATATAGTGGAGTTTATTATGCAGCAACTTCTCAACACACATCAACCAATGATTCAAACGCATCAACTGGTGTACCTGGTTCAGGACCATGGGAATCACTTGGAAGTCAAGATTTATTTGTTGCCGCTAAAATAGCAGTATTTGAAGATTCTTTTGTACAAAATACTTTAAACATTGGTACTAATAATAGTGGTGGAGTTTCCTCTGCAAATATAACTTTACAAGGTGCAAATCAGTATCCATATTTTTCTCTTGGACAAGCCGCAGATACAGGTTCTCAAGGATATGGAGTGGGTAGTGGTATTTTTATTGGTAGAGATACTGATGGTAATTATAAAGCATCATTTGAAGATGGAAGTAGTGGACATTTAAAATGGGATGGTACAAACTTAGATATAAAAGGTTCAATAACTGTGACTGGTGGAAATGCTGCCACTCAAGCCTTTGCTAATACAGTAGGAGCAAACGCGGTAGCAAGTGGTTCGGCATCAGCCACAGCTGCTCAAACCGCCGCTGAATTATTTGCTCAAACGGCCTCAGCTAATGCGGTTGTAAGTGGTTCAAATGCTGCAGCTAATGCGGTTGTAAGTGGTTCAAATGCTGCTTCAACTGCAGAATCGAATGCAATCACTCAAGCACAAACTGATGCTAGTGCCTCAGTTAACCTATTGGCAAATGGTGGTTGGACAGCAGGTGGTGGTACATTTATTACAGCAAATTCAATTTCATCGCCTGTAATTGCTGGAAATGCTGGATATATTTCAACGATATTTAGAGTTGGTGAAGATGGAATCACTTTAGATGGTACTAACAAAAAAATATTTGTTGGTACTGGTACTTATGAAAATGCCAATACACCATTCTACTTTGCATCAGGTTCTTCTGATATTTTTTCACTCGGAGAGAAATTAAGTTGGGATGGTTCTACTTTATCAATTTCAGGTACAATTAATGTTACAGGTGGAAACGCCGCTACCCAAACAGATGCCGCCAATGCAGTTACAAGTGGTTCAAACGCAGCAGATAATGCTGCAACATCTGCTTCAAATGCTCAATCAACCGCAAATAATGCACAATCAGGTGTTAATGCTATTAATGCAACATCAAGTTCATTGGAAAATCCTACATCATATGACTTTGGGCCAGCTGGTAGTAATGGCCAATTTGCTTTAGATAGCGTTCCAGCTTCACCTAATACGGCAGGTTTATATCTTGGAGCTGAATATATGGGTTATCACGATGGTAGTAGTTTTAAAACATTTATATCATCTTCTGGTGATGCATTCTTTGAGGGAA
>Ga0163109_10000572_pt1 | contig 29373 bp, 13 predicted proteins | sample CRUFie1St13metaG_FD_108704 | JGI IMG/M metagenome (GOLD analysis project Ga0163109, IMG submission 108704) | Marine microbial communities from the Costa Rica Dome - CRUD Field 142mm St13 metaG | ecosystem: Environmental > Aquatic > Marine > Oceanic > Photic zone | place: Costa Rica: the Eastern...
TGGTGGTTCTTGTGAAATTACTTAATTAATAATACCTATAAATATAAAAAGGGGACCTCATTTGAGATCCCCTTTTTTGGTTACAGGAACTTTGGGTATGGTGCCCAGTTTTTTTGTTCCTTATTTCATGAGTTCTAATAGCTTAGCTACTCTATCTTTCTCGTACTTAAGCTTTGCAATTTCAGCTTTGCTCAAACCTAAGCTATCTAACTTTCTAATTTGCTCATCTTTATTTAACGCTTTATATTTAGCTGTTCTTACAGCTTTCTTATCTACTTTTATTTTACCACCTTTGTTTTTGTATATTATTAAATCAATCTTTTGTTTCTCTGTTTTAGCATTCTTTATAGTATACTCTCCGTAACCTAAACCTTTCAACATTTTTATTTGCTGTTCAGCGGTTAGCTTTTTAATAGTATCGTAGTCAGTAGATCCTTTAGCTGCCTTGTAAACTTCTAAAGCTTTGTTTTTCTTAACTTGCTTTACCTGTTCTGGAGTTAATTCAGGTTGTTTACCTTTTTCTTTAAGCTGCCACTCTGGCCAACCAGCTAGCATAGCTATTCTCTGCCACATATCGTTATCCTCATTTAAAGCTCCTTCTATATTTTTCATTTTATAAAACAATCTATCAATAGGTATGTTAGCTGTAGCTGAAATCACTTTTGCAAAAGCTTCGTATGCTGGGTTGTCTAAGGCAAATCCTTTTTCAAATATCTTTTCTCTTCTTTTCTTGCTATCAAAATGCCATGCAGCTTGTTTAAGTTTAGATATTTTAGAACTTATAGGTGGAGAAAACTGCATTAGTTTCCAGACTGCATCTACATATTCAGGTCTCTTTCTACCTGACCTTTCGTATATATCTAGTAAGAAGTTTTTAGCTGTAGAAACAGCAACACCTCCTATACCTAAGCCCCTAAGTTGAGAATCTAATATACCGTTTATAGTTCTTTCGTACTTTTTATTTTTAACTTCGTCATCTTCTTCATCTCCAAATCCTAAAGCAAATACAGCTTGTTGTAACGCATTGAATATTATATTTTGTACAAAACCATAGTATATTATTTTACTAACATTAGATTTAGCATCACCTCTACCATTGATTAAATCTTGAATAGCTCTTTTTTGTATTCTAACGTACTGCATAGGTGTATTACCAAAAGCAAGTATTAGCCTACCTAAATCACTAGACTGCTGAGCTGATATTCTACTAGGATCTGAAGATTGTTGAGACTCTTCAGATATTTGTCTCCACTCTATAAGAGCTTGAGCTTCAGCTTGAGATTCTGTCATGCCGCTATTTTTCACTAAATCTTTTATTCTATTTCTGTAAAACGTAGCTCCACCCGCAGCTATAGCAAAGCTATCAGCGTATTGAGTTGGCAAATAACCTTTTTGTAGTATATAGTTTAAAACAGCTTTAGCTTTATTCTTACTTGTAGCAGCAGCATCTGCTATTTCACTCTCTTGTATATTAAGTTTTAAACCGTTACGTCTATCCTTTAAGTAATCAGAGTTTATTAATTTAGCGAAGTCTTTCCAATATTGTTTTTGATTAGCAAATGCGGCGCCTGCTTGTAATGGATTGTTGAAACTCCAGTTTATATAGTTAATAGAAGATATAGTTTGAAGAACTGCTGATCTAGTGTTGAAGAACATTATAGTTCCTATAGATCCATTAACATAATCTAACATTTGATTGCTTAGCCTATTACCAGTATCAAGTCTATTTCTTCCAGACTTCATTCTTTTAAGCATACCTTCTAAAGCCTCTCTATACTTTGTACCATACAAAGCTTCTAGCTTGTTTAAGTTTTTCTCACTATAAATAGCATCAACGTTTTGTTGCCACTCAGCTAAATACTTAGATCTTTTTTCTGTGTTAATTAAATCTATTAAGTCTGTAGTTATAGTCCCTACTTGCCAGTCTGGTTTAGGTTTTATATATCCATCTCCTTTTGTTATAGTTAATATTTGCTCTGCAAACATTTTTAATTTAGGATTATTTTCTACTACGTTTTTAAGTTCTTGTAAATCTGTTTTAGAAAGACCAGGAACACTATGACCCATAAGATCATATAGGTAAACTCTAACAGCTTGTTCGTTGGTTAGTCCAGTTTCGTTTTTCTTTCTAAGATCTTTAGGAACATCTAATGATTTTTTAAGTGTTTTAAAATCGTTCATTAAATTCAACCTAGCTGCAGATAAATTTTCTTGAGCTTTAGTATAAGGATCTATTAAGTGTTTCTTATACCAAGCCATTTGTTTATCTCCTTTAATTCCTTTTGTTAACGTTGGATATATTAAACCTAAGAAATCTTCTGCTGAATAAGGAACAAAAAACTTAAACTTACCCTTGTTAGCTCCAACAGTTTTAGCTTTAACAGGTGAATATTCTTTATAAAATTCTACACCTGTAGTTTCCTCTAGCAATTTGTTAAAGTCAATGCTCATTTGCTCAGAGCTTTTGATTTTAGCTTGCTGCACTTTGGACTTAACATCCAATTGAGACATTGCTAGTTTAACCGCTGCTACGTTTTGCATGGCGTCATCAGCGAAGTAAAAGTCGTTATAACCTTCCGCTGCTTTACCAACAAGCCACTCTGCTTTTGCTTCACCAGTAGAATTACCTAAACCAATTATATTCTCTTTCTTAAACTCTAAACCTTCTGCTTTTAAAAATTCATATATAGCTTCTTGTGCTTGAGGTGCTCTGGCAGTAAGTACAAATAAGTCTTCGTTACCTCTAGCCTTTTTTATTGTTTGAGCTACATCAAACAAGGGACCACGACCACCTTCAGTTACATTATTGAAATCTGAAAAGTCCATGTTCCAACCTTCTTCTTTTAAATCTAAACCTTGCTTAGCAAACTCTTCGGCATTTAGTCTTATAGTCTTACCATCTTTAGTAGCTATAACTATGTTATTGCTAGTTGCTAGCGTATCATCAAAATCAAATACCCTAATCTTTTTTATAGGTTGGTCTAATGAATTAGCGTTATTTAAAGCCTTATCTAAAGTAGAAGCTTTATTCAAAAGAGTTTCCATATCCATATTACTATTAGAACTAGACACTTCTGAATTTTTAATTTCTACCTCGTTATTTCTTGTCGCTTGCTCTTGATAAAATTGTAGTGGTGGTACTCCAGCTTTTTGATCTTTAACATATAGCTTAAGCATGTCTTGAGCTGCTTTGGTATCTGTCTGTTTGCTAGCTAAATCAAATATTAACTGCTGCGTTAAAGCTATCACATTTGGGTCTTTCATTTGATCTTTAGTGAGAATATCTTGTAGTTTATATTTTTCAGCTACAGATTCACCGAGTACGAAAGTTTCAAAAGGATTGAAACCAGAGCTACCATCATTAGCGTTTATTTGTGCATTAACATCAGGGTGAAAATAACGAACTTCAAATGGCATTGCTTTAGATAAGTCTCCAGTTCTTAAAGCTTCATACCAGCTATCCCAAAACATATCAGGCATTTTACTTTGAAAGCCTGGCGCTTTTAACATACCATCTTGGCTTTTACTTATATAAAGTTGTAAGAAATTATCCTTTATTAATTTTATAGCTAAGTCTGTATCTAAGCTATTATCTGTAATAACTGTTAAAACAAAGTCAGCTAAATCAGCTTGAGGTATAACATGTTCTTTAACTTTCTTTCCGTCTTGTAAATAAACAGAGGTGTTACCACTAGGAAAAGCAGCGACTCTAAACATGTGTGAACTGTTTTGGCTTGCTGTACGTAGTATACCTGCTATCATTTGAACAACCTCTGGTTTGTTGTTTGATCTTTTGTAAATTTTATCAAACTCTGATATTATCAAACCTAAACCCTTGTAGTTGTTTTCTCTTTCATTTTTATAAGTTTCATCTTTGTAATAACCATCAATGTTCTCATCAATAGCTTTCCAAGCTTTACCTAATGTAGTAAAAGTTTGAACAACAGCATCCATTTGAGTTTCGCTTAGTGGATATGTTCTGTCAGACCTGTTAGAATATTTTTTTATTATAGTTTCTAATTGACTTTTGTTGAGGTCTTCTAAGTTTATCTTTACTTCATTGTTTAATACTTCTCCATTATATTCTTTAGATATAACATCAGCTTCTTTTTCATTTTTAAAAGGTACATATATTGAATCTATATCTCCTTGTCTACCTAATGTTAATAGTAATTGAACACCTAGTCTATCTTCAGCATTTAGGTTTTGGCCTTTAGCTAAACCTTTATCTATGTTTGCAAAAGTTCCAGAACCTACAGTTCCAGCAATGAATGGGTAGTATTTTTGAAGTAATCTTTTAAACGTTCTAATATCCTGTACATTCGGATCACCTTTACTATTATACCCAATTAGATAATTTACACCTAAGTTTTCAACAAACTTTTTAGAGTAAACAGCACTAAACTTTATATTAGGATCAACCTGCATTTTCCTACTTATCTCAGCTATTTCGTTAGCTGTCTTACCAGCTTTTTTAGCTGCTGATGGAGAAGCATCTCTACCTAATTGATCAGTAATTCCTTCAGCTACTGCTGTTTTTCTATTTCCTCTTAGTCCGCTTCTAACTTCTTTACCTGTTTTTTTACTTGTTATTTTTAGCGGTGGTAATAGAAAATCTATAAGATCCTGCGGTTTGAAATCTTTAAACTCGTAAAGATTAACACCTTGTTTTGTGTTTTCTACATATACTTTATCATTGTCTAAAGCTTTATCTATGTCAGCTTGTTTAGTAAGTCTTACAGGAGGTTTTGTAAATATTCTATTCTCAGGTTTTACTTGACTTTCTAATCTAACAAACCATTGTATAGGTAAAAGATCTTTCATTACCGGTGCCATTTTCTTAACGGTAAACTCGTACATCTTGTTATTACCTAAAGCTTTTTTAACTTTATCTGTCATCTTACCTCTGAACAAATCAGTAACTACAGATTTAAAATCTTTTTCACTAATAGGTGGAAGTTCACTTTCGTAAATCTCTACAGCAGCTGTCTCAAACTCTTCTTTTAATTCTTTGTTTATTACTTCAGGAAAATCTTTTGGTATTTTAGACTTAGGTGTTACTCTCGCCTTCTTATCTTCAACTGTATCATTGTTAGTATTAGGTGAGGTTAATTGTCTTGCTTCATCCGAGTCAATACTTTTTGTTGTTTTATTTTTATCTGCCTCTTTTGCTAATGACTTTTTAGAATCCATTTTACCAAAGTTGGTATTAGCAAATATAAATTCTCCAAAACCTTCTACACCAACAGTGGATCCATCAGCCCTTTTAGCTTCAGGATCAAAGTTAGCTAACCTATCCCTTACAGACTGTATAGCACCTGGATATTCTCCACCTTTAGATTTACTTTTAACATAATTACTTATTACCCCGTCTTTGTTTATAGGTAATCCTAATTCTCTTCCTTCATTAAAATCGAAAGTCTGATAATAAAGAGGATTAAATTTTCTAGGATCTCTAGTAAAGTTTTCAAAGTCTTCTTTTGTTTTTATATCTTTAGGTATTAAGCTATTTATTTCTTCTAAAACTGTTAACTTATCTGAAGATTTTACATCGCTAGCTGCTATAGCAACGTCATTACCTACTTCTGTATTAATATCTATAACTTTAGTATCACCAGGCATCGTATCAACTATCTCTGCTACTCTACTACTATAAGTTCCTATGTTTATACTACCTTCATTTAACGATTGAGCTAAGCTTATGAAATATTGTACTACATCATTTTGTCCTCTAAAAGGTATACTAAAATCGCCGTCGCTCGCGCTGTCTAAACCTTTGTTAAGTAAAAAACCAAGTAACGCAGGCATGTTACCTTTTTTGTTTAACTTTATTTTTTTGTTACCTACGTTTTCAACGAAAGAAGCTATAACTTCTTCATAGTCCCACTTACCATCTTTAATAATACCTGAGTTACTCTCAACTATAACTCTCCAAAGTTTAGGATCTAAGTTTTCCATGTATGAAACTATCTGTTCACCAAAAGCTTTAAATTTTTCTGGAGACTTTCTAATTAGTTCAGCTGAAGAAGAGTGAGATGTTTCATGACCACCAGTGTTAAACCTTTGGTTCTTTAACATATTAGGTTTGTATATTAAGAAGTTTTCAGTGCCAGTTCCTAAGTCACCGTAAAACAAACCATTCTTGCTCCCTTTTTCTAGTTTTTCTATTTGTTGATCTACAAGATCTTTATCTAAACCAGATTCAATAAGTATTTCTTTAGCTTGATCTACATCTTCTGCTACTCTTAAATCAGGGTTAGCGGCTATGTCTTTTGCTATTTGTTCGTTAACTTTATCTAAATCATACAGATCGTTAGCTTTATCTATTATGTCTTGCTGTGATACTTTTTTCTTTTCGGACAATGCATCAGTTGCTTTCTGAATGTAAGAGTTATATTCTTGCTTTGCTTTAGAATTAAATACAGATGCTCCTTTCAAAGCGTAGAAAGCGTTTCCAAAATATTTTTTAGACGTATAAAAGTTTTTATCTTTCTGAAGTTGGAGAAACTCTGTATTTATTTTATCTAGTAATTGTGTTTTTTCTTGAGAAGAAAAAGAGTTGTCATTATTTACTTTAGTTGCCTGAGCTTTTAAGTCGCTCATTCTAGCTAATACCATCGCAAAGTTAGCATTACCCTCTCCTTGAATACCTACATTTTTATACAACGCATCTATCTGATCAAACGTGTTTGATAACTCAACGTTTATATCTTCTATAGCTTTATTATTGTCAGCTAATTTTAAGTTTAAGTTTTTAACTAAAACAGGATCTATAGTTCTTCTAAGATAATGGTTATTTATCTGCTCTTTTATTCTCTTATTCTCAAGTTGTAGTTCGTTTTTATCAAACGATAGTTTGTCCATTTCGTTCTTTTGCCTAGCACCTATAAAATTTTTAGTAGTTAAAGCGTAATAAACTGGAGATATAGTAGCTACTGGACCCGATGACAATATACTAGTAGCAGCTATCTCACTTAAACCCTCTGTATAATGTCTACCATTTAAAACGTTTTGTACAACACCGTTAACCACTTCAAAGCTAGCATCTACCGTTTGATCTGCTATTATTGAAGGCGCTTGTTGCTTTAGATATTGCATAGCACCCTCTGCATATTTAGTAGTTGCGTTACCGCCAACACTTTTCACTAAACTCTTACCTTTGTTTAATATTTTCCAAGTAGGTAAAGTTGCAAATGTAGATTCTGAAACACCACTTAATACTGATCTCCAAAGTATACCAAATTCATTATAACTTCTTTCACCACTTATAACTTGGTTTCTCATATCAATATCTGTTTGACCAGCAGACATCGCTCCCATAGCTACCATTGGTATAGTTGCGCTACCGCCACTAAAAAGCATTACAGCAAATTGAGGCATCTGCGTACCCGTCATGTGCCAAAACCAACTACCAAACTCACCAGCTGTTTTGAATTCTCCAAATTTTGGAGGTGGTGCGTATGGTGAGTTCATTTTATTTTGCCAACCTTTCCAAGTCATCATGGCCTGAGTCAATGGATCTTCTTTTATCACACCAGAACCGCTTAGAGCGCTCATAGTCCAACCGTAAGGTGTTAAATACTTATAAGCACCGTAAGCTATATCTGTAACAACGTTAGCAACAGAGAACGCGAAGTTTTGCGTGTTAGATTGTAGATCGCTATAGTTTAATTTATAAACTTCCCACTGTGTGTTTACATCTTCTATATCATCTATTAACTTTATCTGTGTTTCACCATTCTTTTTATAAGCTAAGTTTAAGTTTAACAAATTGTCTGCTTCAGCTTTCTGCCCATCAGTAAATCTTTTTGGAACAATAACTTTAGCTAATTCACCGCTACCATCTTTATAATTTGTTGTAACTTCTACCAACTCTTCACCTGGTCTTATTGGAACGTTATAACCTGGCACGTTTAAAACAGAGCTCATCATGTCAATATAGTTTGTACTAGCTATATTCATTTGATGTGTTAAATTTCTCTCTGTGTTTTTAGCATTATATAAAGCTTTCTTTTGGTTCTGCTTTAGTTTCATGCTAGTTAATATAAACGTTCCTTGAACCTTTCTTTCTTCACTCTCCCACCTGTCAACCTCAACATAGTTTTCAAAAGCTCTTTTACTTTCTTCAAAAAGTCTTTGCTCTACAACTGTTTCGTTTATAGCTTTTTTATTTATAAACTCAGTAAAGCTAGCACCACCATTAGCCTCACTCCATTCTTGAGTATTAAAAACTTTTTTAACTCCTTCTTTTTTGTCAAAGTAAATAAACATAGCTTCTTCGCTATCTATAGAAAACTCTTCAGCAGCTTCGTAACCTTGTATATTTCTGTATTGTGACTTTTTAGATTTAGTACCTTTAGCTTTGTCGTAGTCACCTGTTAACTTATCTGCCTGACCAAACCCACCTTTTTCAACAACGGCTGTATATGTAGGCATTGTAGAGTATTCTATTTCTCCAGTAATACCTAAGTCGTTTTCTTGTATATAACTGTTGAAAGCTACTTGCTGAGCAGCCCTAAGCTCTTCTCTATTTAATTCTTTTCTATCTTCTTTTGGTATGTAAGCCACAGATCCAGAGTAGCTAGGATCGTAAGCCGGTATAACAACATTAGCAAACTCAAACATGTTAACAGAAAAGTCACCAGTCTTATCGTCATAGCTTGTAGCATATTCTTTTATTATTTCTGGCTTTTTCCACTGAACATTTAAACCACCTTCATTAGATGGTGTAAGCTCAGCTTCTTTAATTAGATCTCCTATCTTTTTAAAGTTTTCCTCAAATTGATTTACAGTGTTTACGTCAGAGTGTGCAGCTAAAAAATTATTAAAAACCTTTAAATTGTGCCTAGCATATCTTCTACCTTCAGCATCGTCGCTGTAGTCGACATCTACTACTATAGTGTCATCAGATCCTTTGTGTGTTATCCTAATTTGATCTCTTCCAAAGTAACCTTCTTCCTCCAACTCGAAACCCTCTGGCATAACTTGTTCTAAGGCTGATATTACTTGACCTTCACCTTGGTTTATAAACAAATCGGTAGTTATGTTGTTGTTAAAATAATCTAATCTATCATCTTTAGTTACGTAGCTAGGTTCAACTACTTGACCATTAGAAATAACTTCGTACTCAGGTAGTAGGTTTAGGTTGTATACATCATCATCAGGTTCTATTATTTTATTAACCTTTTGTAGATAACCATTTCTTTTTGTCTGATTCCAAGCGGCTACATAGTCGTCTATACTATCGTATTTAGGTTGAGCATATATAGAATTTTTATACTTCTTTTTAATTTCAGCATTAGATAAACCTTTGTTTTCAGGTAAAGTTTTAAACTGATCTATCGACAAGTCAGGTCTGTCTACCCACGTATCTCTTATGTGTTTAGCATCCATTATAGAAACTAAATTTCCATTTCTATCATATTGGAAATAAGTTTCATGATCTAAATCTACCTCGTATTGCTTATCCTCTAATATTTTTTTATTTAACTGTGCATGAGCTTTTTTATTTTCTTCCTCAGCTAGATGATTGTAAGCGTCTATTCTACTATTTACAGATTCATATTTTTTATCTATAGCAGTCATGTCGTCCTTGTACTCTTTTAGAGCTTTGTTAAATAACTCCTGCTCTTCGCTAGACATTTCATAGTACAACTCCCCTTTGTCGTTTTTTCTTTGATACTTTTCTAAACCTTCTGGAAAATACAGCTTTAAATTATCTTTGTATTTATTATCAGCAGCCTCTACATCAGATTTAACAGCATCGTTTATATTCTTCATAGTGACGCCGAAGTCTTCTTTAAATTCTTTTTTTAGAATTTTAGTTGTTTTCGGATCCTCAACTTCTTCGGCTTCTTCTTGATTATCTACTTGAACACTAGCATCGACAGGTGTAGAACTTAAACCTAAATTTGTAGATTGAGATGCTACGCCGTTTGTCTCCACACCCGCATCTTGTGTTGTGGCGGCTTTTTTCTTTTTTTCGTCTTCATCCTCTACAATTTGAAAATCACTAGGTAATTCTAACTCACCTTTAGGTTCTACAATTTCGAACTCGTTAGGTAACTCAAGCTTTTGTTCTTTCATACTTATTATTTTCTTGCTGTTCTTTTTACTTTAACTCCATTGGATAATATTACAGTATCACCTACTTTCGCATTTTTTAACAACTGTTCGTCTTGATCAACGTTAGATGTGGTTATAAATTGGCCACTTAACCTAGAAGAACCTTGGTTATAAAAATCATCCTTACCATCTTGCCTGTTTTTGTCATACTCAGCTTTCTCACCTGGTTTATATTCTTCTCCTTTAGGGTTATACGTGTTTGGATCGTTTTTAGCTTTGTTTGTAGTTTTATTTATAATAGATACCCTCTGTAAATCTGTAGCGTTATCTTCTAAAGATTTAGTAGCTAAAAACTCTATCATAGGTTTTTTAAATTTTTCGTAATATTCTTTATATTCCTTTGTATCTCCCACCGGTACGGGAGAAGAAGGATATTCACCCTTATACATATTACCAAACTGTACATTTGCTGTTGTTTTAGTAGGCATCATATCTTCCCATATACTTTCTCCATACTTAGAAATCATACCTTCAAACATACCACTGGTTAATATAGGTTCACCATTGCTATCTAGAACTGGAGAACCATTTATAACTAAAGGTATACCTTTCATACTGTTTATTAAAGCTATTTCTTTATCTGCAGCTATTTCTCTTTGAGCTGTTTTAGGATCTAAAGGTGGTTCACCAGCAGCTGCTCTTCTTTTGTTTTCATCTATAAAAGATTGAGGTATATTTGTGTAAGAATCAGTATAAGCACCTTGATTATTTTTCATAAAGCTATCATACGCGTTGGTTAATTCTTTAGAAATATCCGGAACTAACTTTATATATGGGTTGTTTTCATTTAACAATGCTTTATGAAATTCACCTAAATTTAAAACTGGACAATTACCACCGTTGTTTTTACAAGCTTCGTCGGATAAGTCTGTAAGTATTATATTAGTGCCATCGTGATCTATATCTATGTGTTTACCTAGATCACCACCTCTTCTTATTTTATCTATTATATTTAACTGAGGAGGCAATGCTCCAGTAACACTTAAAGTTCCAGCAGCTCCAGGTCCTTTTTCTGCATATATAGTCATTGCTTGTTCTATAACTTTAGAAGCTGCCATTATGTCTGTTATACCTTGAGCATACTGATCAACCATACCTTCTATTTTTAATAGTTCAGCATTAGCTAAATTGGGGTTTTTAGCTTCGCCTCTATCTAAAACTCCTGATATTTCATTATGCTTTTGAACTAACCTGTTCATTAAGTCATTACTTTTTAAATCAAAGTCATCGTACGGCGTACCAAAAGAAGCAACCTGGTCGTTTAGTTTTTTACTTCTAGCTAGTGACTCTTTTGAAAACTCATGCATGCCGAGCTTTTTTCTCAACAGTCCAAGAGATATATCAAGACCAGCTTGCAAAGCAACGTTAGTGTTTCTAGCTTTGTTCTGCTCTCTCATCATATTTTCCCTATGTATCTCTCTGTTTTCAGGCCTAGCAGTTTCTGGAACTTGTATTGTGTTTATATCTTTAGGTCTTTCGTAGCTCATAATTTTTTATTTTAACCTGTATAGGAAGGATCATTTTGTAGTTGTGTTAGCATTGTCTGAGCTTGAAGCTCTGCATTTCTAGCTTGATCTAATTGATTTGAAGTTCTATTTATATCAGCCATTTGTCTACCTTCGATAGTTTTAAATTTAAACTTCTCGCCTTCTGCTTGTAATCTCTGAACAGCGTCAGCGCCTTGAGCTGCACTTTTAGCATTAGCAACCTCTTGTTTTTCTATGTTAGCCGCTATACCTTTCTTACTTCTAAGAGCTGCCTGAGCTAAAGCAGTAGCACCACCTGCACTTTGACCAGTAGCTGCCATAGTGTCTAAAGTATTTGCTAAAGCTATATCAGCTTCTTCAGCTTGCATTTCAGCTGCTTGAGTAGCTACAGGTAGATTAGCAAACTGATTAGTCATATTTTCATACGGATTAATAGCCGCTTGTCTATTTTTTACAAGGTAGTCTAGCTGTTGCTGTTTTATATTTGCCCTATCCGCAAACTTATCAGTAATGCCCTGCATTCTTGTAATCATTGCTTGCTGCGATTCGTTAAAGGCTTCTTCGCTTTTTCCTCCCATTTTATATTCTTTTTATTAGTTGTTCATAACCAGTGTCACCTGTTAAAAAACCTATTTCTTTTAAGTTATTATTAAAGCTTTTTATATTTCCCCAAAAAAACAAAAACTTGCCACCATCTTTTTTCCATTCTTCTTCACAAGCTTTTATTAACTCTTTTAGTATTAAGTTTCTATTATCTTCTCTATAATTTTTATCAGAAACAACCCATTGTATAGCAGCGCTATTTGAGTTAGTTTTAAACATAAATATAGCAGAAACAGGTTTACCACCACACTCAGCTATAAAACCTGTTTTAGGTAGTATATCATGATCTACTATAGATCCATTCCACTCATACCACCACTTGTCTAAGTGTTCGAAGTCTTTGTCTTCTAGACTTCTTACTTGTATTTCCATTTAATTTAATTTAATTGTTAAAATCCAGATGTTGGTATAAAATCTGTGCCGGCTGACCATAATTCTTTTATACCACCTGGATCAGTAGTTGAATCTGTTTTTATCTTAACAGTTGCAAAATAACCTTTTATACCCGTAACAACAGGACCAAACCTAACTTCACCAGGTCTAACAACAGAGTCAGATATTATGTTAGCTACATACTTGTTTTCTTTTCTATTAAAACCAGCTCTTAATGGTTGACCAGTTAAAGCATCATAATATAATCCCTCTTCGTAACTTTTAACAGGTTTTATAGTGTCATCAAACTCCTGCCAAGAACCAGCTACACTTGTCATACCTTCTTTTCCAGAAGTAAAACCTTCAACCTCCCAACCGCTTCCACCTTCGTAGCTTATAGTTGTAAAATTTTTCACTGTTGAAGGAGCTTGATTAAAAACAAACGTTATACTAGAGTCATAAACATCATTGTAAAATTTAGTTCTATAAGGATTTTCCTCTTCGTAGTGTTGCCAAAGGTTTTTAGTTTCTGTAGTATAAAACTTATTCAATATACTAAACATAAAGTCAGGTTTGTAGCTCATGAAAGAAACCCAACCATTTATTTTTTCATCAAAAACTAACGTATAAAAGTCTTTTCTATTTTCTTCTACACCTTGTATATCTTTTATTTTGTTAGGGTATTTTTGTAATGAAACAACATATTGCTTATTGTGTATGTCCCAGCCACCTATTACCTCGGACTTGTAACTAACTCTAAAATCGCACGATGTGTTATCAAATATTTTACTAGTTGTAGGTTTATTAAACCATAGTCTAGTAGATCCGCTTTCTAATTCTTCTATAAGAGTTATAACAATGTTATCTTCAGGAGATATAAACCCGTCAACAACTAACTTCATACCAACTTGTATAGTTGTTTTACCACTGAAATCAAATTCACCTAACAATGAACCTGCTGCTATATCTGCTTGCGCAATACCTGATACAGAAACATAACTGTCTTCATCCATTAGTGCTAGGTTATCTCTAAACCAGTCTAACATACCATAATTACTTATCTCTGTTAAACCATCATTAGAAAGTCTCATTATAGCATTTCTATTTCTGTCTGAAAAATACTTCCTATAGTTATATATTGCAAATGATTCTGGATTTTTACTTATTCCGTAATCACCAGTATATGGAACAAACTGACCTATAACAGCGTTGCCCGCTTGAGTTTGAGTACCACTTTCGGTTGTATATATAACATCTTTATCTATAAGTGCTCTATGTATTCTATTTTCTTGGAACACTATTAAGTTTGTATCTTCAGCATGAGTTAACTGTATCGATCCATGAGATGGATCTAGAGACTTAGTTATATCTGTTCCAACTGAGAAAACATTTGTTTGATTTATACCTGTTCTAGAGTTATAAATACCTGAGTATATTAACGTGTTTATTCTCTTTTGCTGTAAAGGTTCTGGCTCATCTAAATATGCTCTAACACCTTGACCAGTAGAAGGGTTGTTGAAACCACCTCTTATTCTACCTTCTTCTAAATACCAATTGTCAGCTGTTTGTGCAAATTTCTTTCCATAAAAAACCTTTGGACCTATAGCAGCATAAGTTATTGGTAAAAATTCTCTAACATCCTCGTTATCTGCATCATCACCACAATTACCATCGTTACCAATTATATATAATAATCTTCTAAAATCTTCTGATGGTCCTATTTCTATTTTTGCACCATACATTTTATTACCGTTGCCATCATCGTAGATTTCTTCAAGATATTTTTTATCAAATCTTGTTATTTCTCTTACACCATCTTCGTCCCACTCGCATTGCTCTATAGCTATATAAACAGCGCAAGGATTTCCATCTTGATTTACTCCTAAGCCACTAGTTTGAAGTTCAAAAGTTTGTGCATTTAAACTTCCAGAGTTTCTACTTTCTATTCTTTTTCTAATTTTTTGAAAAATATTTCTACCAAAAAAACCGCTTGTAGTTTGTTTTTCTTGACTAAAGAAAGGTGGTAAAAGATATTGAGTATACACAAAATTGTCTAGACTAACATTTGGGCTAGTTACTGGTCCCCAACCTTGTGCTGAGGAAGGTGAGTCATCACTCCAAGCGCCTTGTAGCCACTTTCCTTTTCTTTTAAACGGTGCGAAAAAAGGATTATTCAGTGCATAACTATAATCAATACCTGGTCCCGGTCTTAACCTTTTAGCTCCAGATTGCTTAGGATAATTACTTTTATCAAGTTCTAATCTATATGGACCTGGAAGTGTAGCTCCAGGAAGCCAAACACCATTTTGACAAAAGAAATCATCTTGTAATGATGACCTTACATGTCTAGCTATATAAGCGTTAAAAAAATCTACTTCAACTATTAAACTCATGTCTATTAATTTTAATTATTGGGCCCCTTTATAAATTATTGTTCTAGTACGATATTCATCTGATGTTATGCTTCCTGCTCCACCATCCGCATCTTTTATTCTAAACCTAGCCTCTATAACTATTGCTGCTCTATTATCACCGCTACTATTATAAGTTGCATTACCAGGCATCATGGAGGGGGCAAATGCAGCTGTTTGGTATGTACAATACTTTAGTTTTGGTTCAGCAGTAGGGTTTTGTATTGTCCAAGAATCAGCACCTTTTAATTTTTCTTTAAATTGAGTATCACCATTTTTCCAGCCTATATCCCACACCCTACCAGTATCTTTTTGAAACTTACAAGTGTTAGCAACAGGGGTTTCTATAAGCTCGTATTTTAAACCTGCCAATCTATTGTTAGGATTGCTTACACTCCCATCACTATTTCTATAATTATTATCACCATCACTAACATCACCTGATGGAACACTACCATTTGTGGTTTGAGCAAACTGAACTAACCAAGGACCAATACCATTCGTGTCTCTAGTGTCGCAAAGATCGTTCCAATCATCTTGTGCCCATACCACACAGTTAAATGAGTTACTTGCTGATTGGGTATTAACCGTGAATTCTGGGTTATTTGGATTTGCACTAGAAGAATCATTTCTCGTAAAAGCATCACTTCCAACAAAGTTTCTTAATGGAGTAACACTAGTTACTCCTCCGCTACAACCGGTTGGTGGCAGATCTGGAGCACGTGGCGTAGAAGGTTTAGGGCGGCAGTGAGTAAGTCTTTTTATAACTGGTTTTTCATTATTAATATAAACTTGTGGTTTTGAAACAGCAACGTCAACGTTAGGATCACTAGTATCAGTTATTCTAAAGTTAACAGTGAAAGGGTTGTTTTCAGCTGCAAAGCTAGTATATGCTAGCTTATTATCTACTACCAATCCAAACTCTGGTGGTTGACCTACTACAGAACTTTTAACTACTTTTAATGCTGTTGGTGCATAGTAAGTATCACCAGCAAAACCAGTCATACTTTCAACGTTTACTTCAAGTGTTTCACTATCCATAGTTGCACCATCTTCATCTACAACTACAAATTGTTGGTTGCTTACTAATTCACCGCTATCTTTAGACTCAGGCCAAGTTACGCTAAAAGGAGATAAACCACCAGCGGTAGCTACACAAGGAGATTGGTTACAGTTATTGTTGTTAGCTATTATTTGTGGCGTTCCTGATGGAGGTGCAAATGGCGCTACGTCGTCTTGTGTTGATTCTAAATTTTCTTCGTAATACCAACAAGTTAAAGCGCCTGCAAATGAAGATTGATATAGCTTACCTGGCGTAGCACCAGAAGGCATGTCACTCCTTAAGAAAATCCAAGTTGCTTGACCTAAACTCTCTATAATTAAAGGATCACAGAAAGTTATTTTAGATGCAAAAACAGCATCTTCTGGTGGACAAGAATCTCTACCTGCTATATCTCCATCATCTACTAAAGGTGATTCGTTATCGTATATTATAGGTATTTCACTTGAAAAACTATATGTTCTACCAGCGTAAGTAAATGCTGGTGATAATGATACTAATGGATTAATACTATAAACAGTAGATTTTTCAGGAAATAAAGCATCATCACAAGTAGTATACTTATAACCTGTAGCTGCTGATGGCGGAACCGCATCTGGGTCTGTTGGTGAAACACCCTGAGAAGGTGGACCACCAGCTATTAAGTTGTTTAAATCTGAAACTAAACCACTAGTAGAGGTTTCCCAAAATATTTCTATTTTAGATTCAACAGGCTTAACCTCAAAACAGGCAAACAAAGAGTTCTTACTTGTTTTGTATGGTTCTATACCTAGAGATTCACCGTCAGCCATACCTAATATTATACACGTAGGATTGTTAGATGCTGACCATATACCTTGAGATGTAGGGTATTCGTTTTGTTCTGTTTGAGCGGCAACTTGCATACCTAAGTCTGTCATCTTACCATACGCCGATATAGAAGCTCCTTTTTGACCTAAATAAAATTGATTAGCATAAGCTCTAGTTTCACCAGCAGATTTATAAGCTCCTACTCTAGGGTATAATATTGAGTTGCTTGTTCCAAATTGCGTTTGAAGAGGTGATACTTCTGTTAAGTCAGCAGGAACCTTATTAACATTATCAGATATTAGACTAGTAACGTTAAAGTTGTTGTAGTTAACTCCGCTACCATAACCACCTGTTACAACTTGAGCCTCTGTATTTATATCAGTTACTTGACCTAAGAATACATTGTAAAAATCTTGTGCTTGCTGCTTAACAACAACCTTGTACGCGTGCCAACCTAAAACATTTCCTTGGCTTTCAAAAGTTAAAACAGCTCCATCTTGGTAATTAGTATTACCTAAACCTTGAACGTAAACTCCATCTTCGTTAGGATCATCTTGTCCTATTTTAACTTGACTTACTATTGATCTCTTTATTCCTTCGTCCTCTGTCAACCCACTAACTATGTCACCAACAGATATGTTACCGTACCTGTCTGAGTCATCAAAACCGTTTAACTGTATATTTCCATCGTTTTCAGTACTGTCAACAATCTTGCTGTAAGTAAGAGGTTTATAAAGACCAGGGTATCCAGGTTCATCTAGTCTCTCTGATGGTATTCCTTTTCTAAATAATACTTTTATAGAATCACCTCTCCACTCTGACACGTTAAACGTATCTTCTTCCGCGTAGGGATGGTAAGTGGTTGACGCATCGAAAATTTCATTTACATCTGCTATGTTTACGCTAACTTGAGATGAAGAAAATTCAGAAAGAATTACGTCAGATTGTCTACCATATCTATCAGATAATACTATTCCAACCTGATAACTTCTGTTCTGCTTAACAGTATGTTGAGGATAAGCTATAGCTGGAAGACTGGTTAGTCTATCAACTTGAGGAAAATCTTCAGCAGGTGTGTCGTAGGTTCCTGGTTTATATTTTTCAGATATTCTAACATTATATCCAATGTCTTTAGGTGGAGTATGCTTGTCTATTATATTACCATATATTATTCTATTACCAGCTATAGACTGACTTTTAGCCCTAACAGGTACTTTATCGAATACTCTTATAGTTTCGCTTTCTGGCAAAACCTTAAATGGTTTTTTAGATTGGTAATTAAAATTAAATACGTTAGTGTCGTTTTGAGAGAAAGAATCTTCATCAATAGATATACTTTCTAAAACGTATATAGCTAGACCACCATCATGATACAATACATCAACTTCTTTTACTTTAAGTTTGTCCTTTAATTCGTTACACTTATACTCAAAAGGTATTTGAATGTTAACATTGTTAACTGAGTTTTCAAAAGATTGTATAACTGTAGAACTTGCTATAGCAATAGATTGATCAGTATCTTCGTATATAATCTCTTCCGGATCATCATCTTTTCCAGGTATTGCTAGTGTTCCCTCTGTCACTATATAGCCATTTTGCTTTGGTATAAAAGCTGGCTGCGTAAAAGGTGATATTAAAGAATATTCACCATCGTCAAACTTAAACCTGTAAGCAAACCTTACAAACTTATTACTTAATAAATCTTGATCACCAGGCCAGTTACCTGTATAGTTAGGATTTTGATAACCTATATACATTGAATCACCAGGTGATATATTAGTATTGTCGTCGGTGCCTATATCTCTATTAACAATAATTTGCATGCTAGTTATTCTACCGTCTGTAGAACTTCTATCAATTACCATACTCTGTATTTCAAGAGGTTTCTCTAAACCAGCTGCTGTTACTTGCATACCAGGTAGTATTTCTTCAGAACTCCAATTTTTTACACTTATGTTATAAAAAGTTTGAGAAGAAAACTCAACTTTAGCGTGTGGTTTTAAAAATTCATCATATTGATTTTGACTAGTAGGAAAGCCAAACTTTATAGATTTTAGATTACCATTGTAGTTAGCTGCGTCAGCGTCATCAAATGGACCTTTAGCTTCTTTAGGATTTTCAGCGTTTGGATCTGTATTTATTCTTATGTAGTAAAGTGTTAAAATATCATTTATAGGTACAACAAACTTTTCAATTATAAAAGCTCTAAACAGTGGTCTGGAAAAAGATTTCGTACTACTAGGTGAATCCTTTCTTTTAAAACCTAAAACTTCCATACCTATTTTTAACTTAGGCCATATACTTAAATCGTTTATATAGTAATAAGTAGAATAGTCAGTATAGCCCTGTAAGCTTCCAGGCCAAGCGTTATCCCACCATTCTATATTTTCTTGATTGTATTGATTTGTTATTTCTATCTCATCTTTTAATATGGGTGTTTTATATGGGTAGTATTTTGCCACGGACAGGTGGTCTTCATTGTAGTAATAATTAGGTTGCTCAATAGCTGTTTTCCAATTTATTTTTCTAGGTTGATTTCTATTATCGGTAAAATAAAGTAGATCTTCTAACATGTCTACACCTAACACTTTATGTGTTTTAGAAAAGTTTAGAAACCTTCCACTAACTAAAACTATTGGTTCATCTCCAATTTTTAAATAAACTATAAAGCAGTTAGCACCTAACGGCGCTGGGTTGCTTAAGTTGTCTTCAGATTCATCAGTGTAGTCTGTTAAAAAGAATATAACAGAGTTTTCAACCTCACTTTTGACGTAGCCTATTATTGATAAGTTTTCTAAATTAGAACCTGGTACTATTTCTTTTTCTAAAGAGTTACCTAGTATATTTTCCAAAGCACCAACGTCATCGCCCTCAGATCTACTTATATTAACGTTTAAAGCATCTCTATATTCACCTGCTGATAGAAGCCTGTCATCTAAGTCTTTGTTCATTTTTGATTGAACAAAGTTATTTTTCATCTGTGGAGCCATATTTAATATTTAATTTGCTTCGACTTTCCTCTAAATACTTGAACTATTTCGTTTAGCTTAATATTCTGCAACCTTATTTTAGCATTTCTTAACTGAGCTGATCTATCTCTTTTAAATCTTTGAACAAGATACTCTGGAATGTTAGCTCTAGTAGACAATATAGAATAAGCTATATGCATGTACATTGCTTGTTCCGCCATTTTAGGTATTTTAACATCGCCATCTTTTGCTAAACCATCTGATATGTATTCTATTAATACAGTTCTTCCAGCTATATTACTAGAAAAACTAAACTTACCTGTTCTTTTATTAATATTAAACCAACCATTTTTTTGAGCATATTGAGGTTCTAAACCATATCTTTGACCATAGTTCATTTTCCACCAGTCGTAATCATATACATAAGTGTTGTCATCTAACCTGTCTCCAGATATATTATCAGGATTATTTCTTTTCCATCTTTGCTCTATTTTAGATTGAGCAGCGAGCAGATTTGATTCCAAGTTGTCTTGAGCAGGAACTCCTTCGTCATCTTGAAGAGGAAGCTCAGTTGGTGAAGTTGTTAAATTGTTAGTAGGATATATAGTTCTTTGAACACCTGACTCATCTATCCAAGAACACCTAACATAATTAACATAATCTTGAGGTATTATAATGGATAAGCTAGGTGGTACTGTCACCTCTTGAGACTTAATACTTTTTAGTGTGTCGTAGCTAAACTCTTGTAAACCTCTTTTCGCGTGCCATATAACGTCACTTCTTTTAACTCTACTTATTAACTTACCATCTCCTACATACGCGAATATAAAATTATTAACAATGTCAACTAAAGGTATATATTCATAACTACCGTAGTTAGATTCTAAAGATGGTTGATTTAACTCGACAACAACTATATCACCAATTTGAAAATCAAATGTAGGATTACCAGTGTCTGTGCGAAACAAAACTGTGTTAGGATAACTAAGTGAAAGTCTTTCAGGTTCTATATTTATAACTTGATCTTCTCTTAACACAGTTACTGAAAAATTAATATTAGAAACACCAAATATAGTGTCTACTAAATTAGTATTAAAAGTGCACTTAAATTTAAGAAATTGTGGTGTAGTATCTTGAACTACGAATTTTTGTTGACCAGAATAATACTGAGCGTTAGTTTCTTTTAGTAGTGCCATTTCTTATGCTTTTTTATTTGCTTCATTAGCTTGGAGTTCTCCAGCAGCAGCTTGAATTATTGTAGGATCTTTAACAACAACTCCAGCGTATTTAAGTATTTCAAGTATAACCTCTGATTGTAGATTATCACTTATTTCAAAATCTTGAGAAGAGCCTCCTATTATTGGGTTGCTACCAGTGTATACTTTATCCCAAACGTATTGACCTAAATCACCTACAGCGTAAGCCCATACAACGTCCTGTGGCTTTCTTACGTAATTAAATGTAACATCACCAGCTTCTGGAGAATACCTTGGAGATCTAGGAAATACTGTTAATTCGTTTTTTTGGTAAGTTGCTATAGGAAAATCTAGTGACGGTTGTAATATTGGAGATAATAATTGTTGATTAAATTCTCTTTTATCTAGTATTTCTATTTCTGGACTAGAATCCACCGCTGTAAAATAAACAGAACCTAATCTATATACACTAGGTTTAGGAGGTGAAGAGCTAGCACCAGGTTCTCTGTAAATAGTAACATTGTTAGTACCACCAACAACAGCTGACGCAATGTTTGTCTCTTCAAATATTTGAATCTCATCGTAAGCTTGATCTATTTTAGAAGCAAACTCTGTTTCTAATTCAGGCATTCTTAAAAACTGAGAGTAGTTGTCAAACATTTTTTCAAACATTTCAAGCTGCACTTGAGTTGCTATTTTGTTGAACTCATCTGGCGTTAAGTATCCTCTTTGCTCTTTGTTCATTATACTTAATACCGTAGTGTATACAGTGTTAACGTTTATCATATTTACGGGTTTAAAAAAAGGCGGCGAATAGCCGCCTTAATTATTATCACTTGTTATTTGAGTTTTTTCTCTATTGACTTAAAAACCTCTATACCTTCGTCTGTTTTTAACCAAGACGACATAGCTGAGTATGGGTTTTCGTCAAAAGGCACGTTCATTAATTTTCTACCATTTGATCCCCATTTAAAAGATCTTTGATCACTAGATAGTTTAATTATACCTCTTTCAGCAGCTACAATACATAAGTTTCTTAACTGTAAATCTTCGTCTTGAGCTAAGTCTATGAATAAAGCTGGGTTTCTTCTAGCAAACAATAGAGCATCTCTTTTAAGTTCTTTAGAACTCATCTTAGATACATTATTTCCTAACTCTGTTCTCATTATAGCTTCCATAAAGTCTACATCCATTTGAACAGCCATGTTCATTGCAACAACTTGAAGTTCTAAGTCCTCTGTTTGAACTTTAGCTACCTCAACAGCATCGTGCTCTTTAAATAATCTATTTTTGTGTGGATGTTTTTCTAAAAACTCTTGTAAATTTCTTTTTTCTTTTGGCACGTATAAAAATCCATCTTCAAAAACTATATGTTTTAAAGTTACCTGTCCTTTTTGTTCATCAACAAAAACTGATTTTTGGTTTGTAGCGTACCTTAATTCTCTTTCATATCCTTTTTCTGGGTCAAACCAAACTAAAGGATACCTTCTAGTATGCTTACTAGACAATGTAAATGTTAGTGGTGATTGGTTATTAAGTAAATAGTAATGTCTATCTTTATAAATCCACTTGTCTTCTTTTAATTCTTTTTCTTTTGATTCCATAATATAATATATAATAATTTAAAAAAGACCCCGCGTTAGCGGGATCTTATAATTGTTATGAAGGTTTATGCTTGTCCTCCGTCTCCGTCTCCGTCTCCGTCACCATCATCTGCAGGGTTTGCAGGGACAGCAGCGTCAACCAAACCTAGTCCATTCACAGCGCCAGCAGCACCTGAAAGAACTTGAGATTGAGCAGCTAAAACAGAAGGGGCATTTTTAATGGCCTTCTCTTTTAACGCGGTTAATTGAGCAGATCTTTCTTTTTTCTGCTCTTCGGATCCTTGCAATCCAGCTATTAGTTGATCTATAGCGTTAAGTGATACAGCTTCTACTTTACAGTAAAATATATCACCATTAGTCATAGTAAACTTCGTAGTGTTTTCAGGATATGTGTCACCAGCTCCTTCAAAACTCTTTACAACGCCGTGCATTGCTGTTCCGTTATCAGCTCTTAATGTTCCCATAATTTCTATATTTTAAAATGTTAATAATTAATTAAGCTCCTTTGAATAACACGAAGTTATTAGCAGCTTGTACAACTAAACATCTTTCAGATAAGAAATTAACTCTCATAGCATCAAGATCAGAAGTGTAAGCACCTCCCACAGATCCAGTGATCCATGATTTGTATCTTCTGTCTTCAGTTTCAGAAGCTCTATATCTTACATGTAAGAAAGGTCTTCTAATGTTTGATCCTAACATTTGATCGTAAACTGTTGTAGTACCAGCTGGAACCATAACACCATCAATAGCGTTAGACATTCCTCTAGTAGTAGCATCGTTTAAATATTTCCAGTCAGTTTTGTAGAAGTCATAAGAACCTCTTCTGAAACCAGAAAAACCAAAGTTAAGTGCCATTTCAGCTTCATTGTCAAAAAGACCGTAAGAAGCAGCAGCAACACCAGCATATCCTCCGCCAGCCATTGCAGCAATCATGTCGTCAAAATCAAGAGCAGTAGATCTTGATAAGAATAACATGTTTTCTTCAATTGCACCTTGAGTATCTAATTGCTTAAGTATCTCATCAAAATCAGCTAGAGCGCCGTTACCTGGAGCAGCAGCACCAGAGAATCCAGAGTATATGTTACCTCTTTGCTCTATAGCAGAGAATAAACCTTCAGTTCCCTGAATGTTAACATTAGCACCCTCTGCAACACCATATTTGATTTTAATTTCGTTAGAAGCTTTAACACCTTCAACCATTGACATTTCTAAGTAATCATCGAAACGTAATCTTGTTTCAGACTCAGACTTTAAATACCATAAGTATCCTGATGTACCGTCTTCAGTAGCAACTTCAACCCAACCAATTTGAGCAGTATCAGAACCGTTAATCTCAAAATTGTCTTTAAGAATAATAGGTCTGTTTGAAAACTGTGTAAATTGTGGCTCTATAGATCCAGACATTCCAGTTGAACCTTTAGCAAATTCAGAACCGTAAACAAATAAATCAATATCCTGACCTGATAACGTATCAATTTTACCAGCGTATATAGATACAACAATTTCAGCGTTGGTTTCACCTTCAACAGCTGTTACTACAGCTTTTCTAGTTACTAATCCAGTAGCAGAATCACTTATTAAAATTGTTTGACCAACTCTAATAGCTCCACTTGGATCATTACCTAATGTTAGGTCGATCGTACCTGAAGTTTCGTCTCCTTCTGTTCCTTCTTTGAAAGAGCAGTTTTTGTAAGCAACGTGTAGTCTATTCTGCTCAGACCAAATAACCTGATCAGATGTCATTGGCATTTCAGCGCCAACCATTCTTAAGAATCCAGATAACGTTCTGTTACCGAATCTTTCTACTTCCGCTTCATACAGTTCTGGTAAGTACTGTTGTGCAAAAGTACCTCCACCGTCAGCACTATTAAAATCTAAATAATTAGAATTTAAAGTCATTTTCTTTGGTTGAGGTTGTATACCTGGAGCATTAGACACTAATTTAGCATCTGTCATAACTCCTGTTGGTTTAACTTCACTCATTTTTTATAGTTTTAAGTTTATTTTTTTCTTGTTTTTATTTTCAACTTAGAACTGTCAACACCTGAAATAGCACGAACTTTAAAACCATTTATTGTTAATGACTCGTTGTTTTGAGGTCTAGATGCAGCCTCAATGTTTTTCGATTTATTAACAATCTCTTTAGTCGCGTCGGTTTTACCCTGCTCATAAAAATGTTTTGCAATTTCGTCCATATTTCTAGCAGCATACATAGCTTTGTGGTAGTTTTTGTGATCTACTTCTTCTTCACCCGATAGAAACCTTCCTACGAGACCTTGAAGTTTTGATTGTTCTTCTACAACTCTATCAACGTTTTTGACATTATACCTAAACTTTTTATCACCAAGGTTAAACTCAAAACCTTTGAAATCCTTAGCAAAGTAGTTTTTAGTTTCGTCTTCAAACGATTGTAATTTCTGCTTTCTTATATCTTGTTCTTTGTTGTATCTATTGAAAAAGTCTAAAGCTTTTTGTTGATCTTCGCTAATAGAGGGTTTCAACTTGATCTCCTCATAATATTTAGCTTTTGTCTCTTCTAAAAAACCTTTGGCTTTGGCAATTTCTTCTTTAAAAGCGAGTTTCTTTTTCTTTATATCTCGCTCTTCATCAACCTCCTCGTCATACGAAAATTTATCTTCCATAATAAAAGATATTTCGTCACTATCTAAGTGAGGTTTAGTATTTTTATAATATTCTCTTAATAAAGTTTTTTCATCAACGTTAGAATAATCTATATTTAATCTAACATAATCTTGTATTGTACCACCTGTATCTGACATGAAGTCAGCTAGCTTTTTTAAACTAGATGGTAATTCATATACAGTCTCTTTTATTTCTTTAGCTTCTTCGGTAGGTTTTTCTTCTTCGTGTGTTGATCCCACTTCTTGCAGTTCCACGACTTGTTCTTCCTTCTCCTCATTAGACTGTAACACAGTTTCCTCTGGTTTTGACTCTTGAACGGCATCTTCTTCTTTATTTAATTCAACAACCTCTTCTTTATCTTCTTTATTTGACAAGTCAACCTTCGTTGTGTTATCAACTTGTTTAGCTAGGTTTTTAACTTTCTTTTTAACTTTAAATTCACCTTGCGTCAACTCACCATCTGGAGTTTCTTTTATTTCTTCTGACATAATATAATATAATAGTTAATAATTACTGTGATAATAAATCACTGTATTTTGCATTGAAATCTATAGGTGGTCCATCTGTTTGTCTCTGATTTATCATCTCACTTTGTTGGCTACCTTCTAGTTTAATTCTTTCGTCTTTTCTTTGTTCGATCATTTTTTCTTTTTGATCAACCTGTTGCATATCCATTTCTTTTAACTGCTTGTCAAAACCATATTTTATTTGCATTAAGTTTTGGTCAATCTGAGCTTGAGCTTGCATTTCGTTTATTTTAAACTGAGACTTACCTTGCTCTATTTGCAGTGTTGTTTCAGCTAAAGCTGTCTGCTTGTTCATTTCAGCTAAAGCAGCTCTCTCAGCAGCTTGTGCGTTTGCATCAGCTTGTACCCTCATATTCTCCTGAGCTCTAGCTTGATCTTCAGCAGCTTTCTTTTTTCGTTTAAATTTAAGAACTTGATTCGCTAATTTAAGATTTTTTATTTCTCTTATTTCTATAGCATCTTCTAAATTTATACTTTGAGTTTGTAAAGATACTTGAATACTATTTTCTAATTGTGCTTTTTCCTCTTCATCTGGCATCAGCTCTAAATATATACCAAATTCAAAAAGATTTAATTGATACATATCTTCTAAAGTTCCAGTATTGAAAGTGCTTATGCTTGATCTTAAAGCTTGTCTAGTTAATGGGTATTCTAAAGCATCGTTAACTCTAAGAGATATATTCTCACAAGTTTTAGCTGATAAGTATAAACTAGCTTGTACTATATGTTTAGTAGCTGTGTTTGAATTTGCGGCAGCTAATTTTTGTAAACCTACTAGTGAATCTTTATTAGGAACACTACCATCTCTAGCTTCATTTAAACCAGTAACATCTCTCATCATTTGTAAATAGTACTGATAAGCTTGTATTAAAGCACCCATCTTACCAGCTCCACTATTAGTGTTCAACTCTTGTATAGGAACTTTCCCTGGGTTAGCTCCACCATCTTGAGTCATTGATCTACCAACTATACTACCAGTTTGAAAATACATATTTAAAGCTTCCTGTGGATTGTAAGTAGTTCCATTACCAAGATCAACCTCAGCCAAACCGTCAACATCTAGGAAAACACCATCTGGTACTGTTCTTGCTAGAACTTGTTGAAGTTTTAAATGAGTTAACTGTATCATATCGGCAAAACCAGTCATTCTACCTACTAAAGATTCTATTCTACCTTTGTACATTTTAGGTGCACAAATATTATAACTCATGTTTACTTTAACAAGGTTTGACATTGGTCTTGTCATGTTTTTAGACATACCCCATTTAAGCATAGTGTCGTGGCCAAGTATTTTAGCGCCGCTATATAATACTTCTATAGACCTAGATATTCTATCAAAGTTATCGTTTTTAGGTGGATTAAATGTGTCTGGCTTTTCTAATGTTTTTTCTAGACCGGTGGGAGTTTCTTTAATTTTAAATACTTGGTTACTGTATGTTTTGTATTCAAAATATAAAACAGCTATATTGTTACCATCTCTTCTACCGTTGTATTGATAGTTATAACTTTCTAGCCCAGGATATTTTTCTATTTTTAAAAGTTCTTCGTCTGTTAGATGCGGAAACTCTTTCTTAAGTTCAGACAAGCTTATGTATTTAACTTCACCTACATACCATATATCTTGAAAGTTTGGATCGTTAGTATAAGAATAAACTAAATTAGCTGGATCCACGTAATCAACTTTTATTCCCTCTGACAAGTTAAAACTAGTCTTAACAGCGCCAATACCTAAAACAACTAAGTCCTCTGATATTCTTCTTCTAGTTAAATCATATTTATTAAAAGCTAATGTGTTAGTTATAGCTTCTTCTTCAGCTATTTCTATAGATTGCTTATAATTTAATTGCATGTGAACATCTAATTCCTCTTTATTTTGAGGTAACTCTTCTGGATTAGCAGTAGAGTACATGTTCATTCCTGTTACTGATTGTATTTTATCTATAAGTTTTTTACCTTGTATATCTCTAAGTAAAGCATCTGCATAGGCAGTTCTTGCTTTCATAGATTCTGGGTCTTGAGCGTAAGCCTTGACATCATACAGCTTTCCGTCCATACCATTTACAACAATATCAACAAATTTAGGTATAATAGGAACAGGTTTCCAATCTAAGTTTAAATAACTTAAATCTCCATTTATTGCTAATTCATCTTTGTATTTCTGAACAGACTGTTCGCCTCTAGCGTATAGTCTAAGGTTTCTAAAATTATTAAAGTTAGTATCATACCTACCGCCAGTCATGGATCTGGTACCACCAAACCAATCACCTTCGATAGCTCTAGCAACTTTCCTACCGTAGTCTAAACTTGCTTTTACCTCGTCAGATACAACCTGATCTGGAAAAGAGCTACCATTATAAGTTTTTATTTGCATTTATTTTATTATTTGTGATAAACTACCTTTGTTATTATACTTTTTAATACCTAAGTTTATTTTTTTCATACCTCTATCGGCAACTGGTTTGTATCTATTTTTGTTACAAGCCATAATGGCTAAACCAGAACTTATGGTGGCATCATGCTTTGTTCTATTGTTTATATTGAATGTTGCCCAATCTTCCAAAGTTTTTTGAAAATACATATCTCCATAACCTTGGTCTAAATTTCCAACATAAGTTTCTATATAACTTTCAATAGCTGCTGCATGCGCTTGTTTAATATCTTCACTTGAGTTTGGTATTCCACCTATTTCTTTTTCAGTTGTGGATAACTTATTCCAAACTTTGTCAGGTCTATTCATACTGAAACCTCTATAACCTCTTCTTTTTAAATAATACAAAAATCTAGGTTTATTGTTTTCAGCAAGTATTGGCATACCATAAAAATGTAAAGCCATTAGTATCTCTTCAAAAAATATTTCAGCCGTTTGAGGTCTAGCTATATATTCTAAAAAAAAGTGATTAGGCGGCGCGTCTTCCATTGAGAACTTAGTTAATCCATGAAGTGATCCATTAGAGCCTTTACCATCGACAGTGCCAGAAATATCGTAACTATCGAGACCAAATGCTCCAATGTGTTCATTTCCAGGATACTTAATTCCATTTTTTATTATTATATTGTTTTGCAAGTTCAAAGGCGGAACCCATGAAACTATAAATCTACCATTTTCATTAGGCATGAATATAACCTTAGAATCTTTAATACCCTGAGTCCACATAAAACTACCTCTAGTTATAGACTTTATATTGTTAAACTCATCGTTATAATCTATTTGTTGATATATCTTTGTTAAATTAAATAAACTATCTTTTGTTTCGTCTCTAAAAGCATGAGCTTCAGTTCTTGGAAACTGTCTATAATATTCATTTAAACTATCACTATCATTTTTTAATCCTTCGACTTCGTTTTCCCAGTGTTCGATAACTCCAATTTCAATTGGTAAACCATCTCTTCCAATTTTTTTATCTTCGCTTGAAGTGAATACAGGTAATCCAAAAGTATCCATGAATCCTTCGTAATTCCATTCCATAGGTATGAAGAAAGAATAGAGTCCGCTAGACGTTTGTCCGTTTCTATTTCTTTTTGTAACGTCTGAACTGTAGTAAAGTTTTTTGAAATTGTTTCCACCTTTATCTAACGCGTTTGAA
>Ga0163109_10000573_pt1 | contig 29358 bp, 14 predicted proteins | sample CRUFie1St13metaG_FD_108704 | JGI IMG/M metagenome (GOLD analysis project Ga0163109, IMG submission 108704) | Marine microbial communities from the Costa Rica Dome - CRUD Field 142mm St13 metaG | ecosystem: Environmental > Aquatic > Marine > Oceanic > Photic zone | place: Costa Rica: the Eastern...
AAGAGAACACTGCCTGCAATCAGCCAGAGCGGCGAGCCGTGAATGACGTATTCGATTTGCTGAGACGATGGGAGAGACGGTGTCAACCCCTCCTCGGGAACGCTGTCGAGACTGTCTTCTTCTTCGAGACTCCAGAACACGTCCTCCATGGTGGAAGAACCAACCAACGTCATGAAAAGATTTCCCCGTAATCCACCTGTTTTTAGACGGGTACGCCGGAGCATTGTACGGACAGCGAAGGCTTCCCTTCAAATAAGTGAAAAATACACCGCACGGTATGAAACACGGTCCTCGAGCGAGCGAAGTTGGCGTTCAACGCCAACGAGCCCTGTCGATGGTCGTCCTCATGCTCCTCATGTCCATGGGACCGTTGCTCACAACACCCGTGGTTTCAGCCCACGCAGAACCCAGCGGCGTAACGTGGCCCCTGGAAGGCAGTAACGACACGGGGTGGGTCACCCTCGACGCCGTCGGCGCAGTACCAGAAACCGGCCAGCGAGCCAGCGCTGACTGGGAATTGCCTTTCGCTCCCGGAGCCGACCTGTCCAACGTCACGCTGGAAATTCGTGCCAGCGGGCAAAACGGCATGACGGTTCAGGAACCGCAACTGGTCGTCGACGGGATGGGCACCTCGTTGTTTGATTGGCGTGGGCTGGGCGTTCTCGGAGAGGCCAACGGATTCACTTCGGGCGAGACCTACACCGGACGGCTCAATCCCAACAGCAATTCCGGGGCCGGGTGGGATCTTCCCTCGGATGCCGAAATCACAAAGATGGTCATTGAGGCCCTCTCGCCGGCCGATCCGTTGGTTTCACTCACGCCCCTTGATTTTGAGATTCACGACCACGCCGTCAATCCTGAAACGGGATTGCTGTACCTCGCAGCCAACGACCAACTCTTCGTTCTCCACGCCAACAACAACCCGAACATCATCGACGTCTACGATTATGCCGACGAGGGCGGGGTCCTTGACATGGTCATGGACAGCAGCAGCGGCGTCCTTCACTTGTTGATGGCCGACGGCACGTTCCGCGCTCTCCAAACCGCCGACAGCCGTTTCATCACGCCGTTGGCTGAAGGAGACTTCAACCGATTCCTCATGGCCAGCAACGGCGTGGTGTTCGCCGCCAGTAGCCAAGGCATAGCAGAGTGGGACGGTGCAACATGGAGTTTCGTCACGGGGGTAGCGAGTCCCAACGGAGGGGCTCTACCCCTCTCCATGATCGAAGTCGGCGGCGTGGTCTACGCTGCGTTTGAAGGCGTTGGCATTCTTCGATACGACACAACCACGGGCGGGGCGCTCTCCTCGTGGAGTTCGGCCAACAACCTCCATTCCGACACCATCACCCACATGGCCACCTCCGGCAATCAACTCCTCTTGGGCTCACCTGACAACGGGCTCGGGCGTTTCGACCACGTGGCTGGGTTTTGGTTGTCAACGTGGAATTCAGGAAACTGGCTCGCCAGCGATACCATCGCTGGACTGGCTCGCGTTGGACCGACGCTGTTCGTTCTCAACGGGGATTCGCTTCACACGTACAACACCACCAACGGCGTTTTCTCAACCACCTACGACCTTGCAACCCTCGGCCTGACCAACGACGGCGCATCGTTGCTCCACTGGCCGGCAAGCGGTGGTGCTTCGCCCGCTGCTGAAGCACTCATGGTCGACGACGGCAGTGGAAATTTGATTCACCTTTCACCCAACCAACTTCCGTTTGTGGAGGGAAATCTGCTGCTCGCAAGCGCACCAACAACCAACGACATGACGGCGCTCGTGGAACTTGACAACGTGCTCTATGTGGGCACCGGCGACAACTCGATGGAACTTCTCCGCTACGACATTGGCCAATCGATCTGGATGGCGCCGTGGACGATCACGGACAACGTGGTGGACATGGTTGTTGGTCCGAGCGCACAACAAGGGACGTCGTCGCTGTTCGTCGCCATGGAGGGAAGTCCAACGGTTGCAGAAATGAACACCGGCGGCAACCTCGTTCAAACCTATGACGGCACCTCCGGATGTTATCCCTCCTCCACCTCGATTCTCGACCTCGCTGTTGACGCAGACAACCTCGTGCTCTCCCTCGAGAGCGGCGTGTTTGTCCACATTGACCGAAGCACCAACGCTTGCACCGCCTACGACACGACCAACGGCCTGCCAACCTCGTTTGTCGGGGATGTCGCCCTGTTTGCCACGACGGCTTACATGGCAACGGAAGACAAAGGCCTCTTGCGCTACGACATGACCAACGACACGTGGCTGGAACCATGGGGGTCAACGGGCATCAACGGCGTGAATTACGCTCCGGTAGCGATGGTCGGCGACATCCTCCACCTCGGTCTGCAGGGCTACGGCGTGGTGCGCAAAGACCTCAACACCGGTGAAATTCTTTCACCGCTGACCGCCGGTAATCTCGGAGGGCCGCTTCCCTCCAACCAAATCTACGCCCTGGAAACGGACGGCTCAAATCTTTACATCGGGACGCAACAAGGGGCTCGGAAGTGGGACGGAAACCAACTGACGAGTTTCGGCCAAGGTTCGTCCTGGCAAACCCGTCCTCAACAATTCTACGACTTCGCCATCGACCCGAGCGGCAGCGGTGGCGACCTCTACGCCGGTACCAACATCGGGGTGTGCAAGTACAGTTTCCCGACGATGGGAATCGACGACTGTCAGAACGTCTACGACGGTATGCCCAACTGGGCCACCTTCAGCGTGGGCTTTGACGCCACGTACGTCTACGGAGGCACCACATCGGGGGTTGGCCTGATCACAAAATCCAATTTCCAGCACGATTACAACTGGGGGCAGGGCACCCAAACCGGCAACGCTGTGGTCGAAATCATGGGCGATATCGCCTACATCGGCACGGAAGGTTTGGGCGTTTTGCGCTACAACATCACCTCGAACCAATGGCTCGTGCCCTTCACCGAAGACAACGGTGTGCTGGACGGTGGAAACGACGACGTCACCGGTTTGGTGGCGGACATACGCCCCGACATGATTTGGGTCGGTGGCAGCGACGGTTTCCAACTGATCAACGTCACCAACGGGGCAGAAGTCTACGACATCGAAAGCACCAGCAATCAGTACACGGCCAACGGTGATCCCTACGGCATGATCATCCACAACAACATCATGTATTACCATTCACGGACGGCAAGCGACGAAGTCAGTCGTTTGAACGTCTCGGACGGCTCCACCCTGTCAAACCTCGACATTGGAGCGCGGGTTGGTGAAAACGGTGGCGACATCGTCAGCATCGAAATGTCAGGTGACACGCTGATGGCAAGCGTGGTTTCTGGGCAGTGGTGGAATCGCGACGGCTCGGGCGGCATCGCTCGATGGAACACCACGACTTCGTCGTTTGAGGGCAATATCCTGCCGACAGGTTCCATCGACCGTGTGACGGCCTACGAGTCCTCAAACGGCAACACGTGGGTGTCGTGGGGTGAATTAAAACTCGAACTCTACGACAGCAACCAAAACCTCGTCAACGCCTGGACGAACTTTGAGTTCCCGATTCGGGGCATTGTTGAGCACAACGGCGAGACCCTGTTCGCCACCGAAGACGGCGTGGCCCGCTACAACGAAGCGACCAACACGTGGAACACCACATGGGAAGCGGGCAACGGTCTGCCGAGTAACGCAGGCGACATCTTCTACGAACTGTGGACGGACGGTACGCATCTGGTCGTTGGAGGAGCGGATTTCAACCGGTTCGGTCAATTCAACGAAGGCATCATCTCGCATCGCAACGGTGCGGGGGCGTGGACATCCTACCCCGCCGATTCCACCAACAACGTGCCCGACGGCTACCCCATCTCCATGGAAATGTGCGGCGGTGTGCTGAACATCGCCATGTACAACAACAACGGCGGTATAGCGAGGCTTGACCTTCAGAACGCAACCGTCCTCTCTGATTTCGACCAAAGCCAACTCGACGGCACCGCACCCGCCTCGGTGGCATGTGACGGTCTCGACACGCTCTACATCGGATACTACAACGACAACCAACCGATCAGCCGGTACAGCTACGCCGCCTCGGCCTTCCTCTCCAGCCTCACCACGACGAGCCACAACCTCCCCAGCGACCGCGTCTGGTACGATGCGCTCTCCCATTCAGGCACCCAACTCATCGTTGGCCACGCCGTTGGAAATTCCGGCTCAAACCTCATCGCAGGTGGCTATTCGACCTTGGTGGCCAACGGCGCCACGGCCCTTCAGGCCCAAGTCCAAGGGGCCGGTTCACCGGTCACCTCCCTGCAGTGGTTGAGCGGAACCTCGGAGTGGCTGATCGGCCGCGCCGGTGGGTCCTCAGGCTACAGCGAAGTCGCCACCCTTTCGTCCTCTGGACGTCAAACGGTGGTTGACCTTCCCGGCCTCGTGAGCGGCCAGGTTACCTCGATGGTGGCCAACGCCACCCATCTTTGGGTCAGTACGGGATCGTCGGCTCAAGGAAACTTCGGCAGCACCGGAACGGGGTTGTTGCAAGGGACCTTCCTCGCCAACGGCACCGTTGACTGGGAGTACGGGTGGACCTTGCCCGGCAACACCGTCGCCAGCGATCTCCACCTTCACGGGACCGACCTGTACATTTCGTCGACTCCCGGCGGCATGCTCAAACTCAACACGCTGACGCGAGCCATCTCCATCATCGGTGGGTCCCTCCACACAAAACTGGACACGATGCACCTCTACAACAGCCAGCTGGTGGTTGGTTTGGCGGGGGAGGGAGGAAGTCCACCGGGCGTCCAGATGTTCAACCTCAACACCGATCAGTTCGGCAACGGCCGACTCATCGCTGGCCTGCCGTCCAACATCGTCAACGGCTTCACCTCAACCTCAGGCGTCCTCTACATCGCCACCGACGGCGGGGTCGGACGATGGAATTACACCACCAACGACTGGATGGATTCCATCACCGCCTTCAACGGACTCCCCAGCAACATCGTCGAAGACGTCATGGCGGTTGGCTCGACCGTCTACATGACGACACCTTCCGGCCTCTTTGTCTGGAACCCATCAACCCAAAGCGGCGCCACGCTGACGATGAACAACGGCTTGATGGCACAATCGACGTGGGGGTTGGCGCTCGCCTCCAACAACGCCGGTGCCTCGACCCTCATCGTGAGTCACGACGGTCGCGGTGCAGAGCGCCCCGGCGTGACGCTTCTCGACCCCAGCACCCAACAGGTCACATCCACGCATCGCTTTGACCAACTTCCATCAAACACCGTAACGGCGCTTACGGCCGACTGGTGGGGCATTCACATGGCCACGGACGTGGGCCCGTTAACGCACTGGAACGGTTCAAGCGGTGATTTCGAAGACGGAACGATATCGTTCCAAGGCCAGTACCCAATCGTTCACATGGTGAGCGACGGTGAAGACATCCTCTCGGTCGGTTCACAAAACAACCTGATGATCTCCGAAGCCAGAACGGCCAACCACCTCCCCAGAACCTACCTCAACGCTCCAGAAGCCAACACCGGCTTTTTGGGCGCAGACTACATTTGGGCCATCGCCGAAGACGGATTACAAGGTTGGGACAGAACCGGTCAGTTTGCTCCCGTGGACGCCACGTCAATGCGACGAGCCCTGCCGCTGACGGTACGAGCGATGGGCAACGGTGGCGGCATCAACATCACCGACATGACCCACCCCGGCATGCCCGTCGAACTCGTCGAGGCCTCCGGTGCCTTCGCTCTTGACCCCACCGTTGGTACCCCCGGCGTTCACGGGCTGTTGTTCCAAAACGTTCCCGTCGTCTTGACCTCCCCCTCAACCGGCGCAGCGGTTTGGGTCAAATCGGTTGCCCTGGAGTACGATGTGCTGTTGAACCTCAGCCAAGACCCATCGCTTGAATCAAACCTCCAAGATGCAGTGGACAACGGGATGTTGTACAACAACACCCGGCACGTCACGCTGCGCCTGTTCTCTCCTGCCAACGGCTCGCTTGAGGTACGCATGACGTACGACTACGTTCGAACGGACACCCCCGTAAACATGGAAGGGCTCGCCGACCGACCCGACGATGGTGGAGGCGTTCTGAGCGCCTCTTGGTCGTTGGTTCATGACGAGGATTTTGCCCGCTACCTCATCTTCCTCAACGAAGGCCCTTGGGCAACGCCGCCAAGCGAACTTGAGCTGCTTGGCCAAACCCCCGACAAGGCCGTTTCCCTCCACAGTCGATTGGCAGCAGACGTCGAAACCGCCAACGGCGCAGCGCTCATCGACGGCACAGACTACTACGGTGTCGTGGTTGCTGAATACACCGACGGGCGGTGGGGCAAAGTCTCACCACCGTTTGGCCCAGCCACCCCAAGCGATGAGGTCCCCAATGCCCCGCTCTGGGCCACCGCCAGTCCAATGGGGAGCAACGGCGACGACGGTGATATCGAACTTGAATGGGCTCGTTGCACGGCCCTTGATCTCGCAACCACCAACGTCTATGTGTCGACCACACCGATGGTGGATGCACTCGGTCGAACGCCGTACGCTTCCTATGCGCCCAACGAAGGAAACCAATCCATCATCGCTCAAACCCCCGGTGTTCCCGTGTGGATCGGCTTCACCTGTGTTGATGAGGCCGGCCAAGAGAACCTCTCTGACGTCACCGTCGTCGGACCTGTGGTTCCAACGGGCGAACTCAACGACAACGATGCTCCGGAACCCATCACGGGAACGGATGCCAATGACGTCCCCAACGACGAAGGCGGTCGTCTTCGTGTGAGTTGGAACATCAGTACGGCAGAGGATTGCGCGTTCTACACGGTGTTCCTCAAGCAGGGCGACCATGCACAGGACGGGTTAGCCTCCGTGGACGGTTTCTCGCAGGCTGCCGTCGTCAACCCTTGCGATGAAAATGAAACGATTGTTTCCACCGTGGACGGTGTGCCGCTCATCGACGGTCAAATCTACACCCTTGGTGTGGTGGCTTACGATGTTTGGCTCAACGGAAACGTCGATGACGTGATGCTGGTCACCGCCACGCCGTTGCAGAACATTATCGGTCAAGGCACCACGCCTCCACGAATCACTTCGCTGATGGCCTTTGACCGCGCCAACGACGACGGGACCGCCATCGACGTGGTCTGGGAACCCTCAACCGTCGAGGACTTCGCTTCCTACACCGTTTGGGTCGCCAATGCACCGGTTGATGATTTGTCGTCGGCCTACGCAGCCTTTGGAACCAACCCCAGTGTATGCGGTTGTTTCAGCTTCAACAAGCAATGGATTGACGAGCGTACCAACCCGATTGAACTGCTCATCTCAACGGCCCTCTACGTCGAAAGTGGAACCGATCTCGCTCAAGGTACGCCCGGTCTCATTCAACCCGATGTGGAACTCTTTGTTGCCGTGACGGTTCACGACCTGAAAGGGAACGTTCACCTCACCGACCTCACCCAAGTCAGCGTCACGCCGATTGACAACATCAACGACAAAACCGCCCCTGACCGACTCGCCGAACTGACCCTTGTTGACCGCCCCAACGATGACGGGCGGGCTTTGCTCTTGTCCTTTGACCTCTCTGATGCGGACGATGCATGGCAGTACCTCGTCTACGCAGAAGCCTACAATTTCGAAGGCACGGTGGGCCAACCGGGAACGCAGTTGGCGCTCAACCCGTTTGCGACGCTCGATCGTGTTCCCAAACTCCCGCTGGTCATCGACATGATTTCCGGCGATATCCCCGTTCTCCCGGACGAGGAGGTATGGGTGGCCGTGGTCGTCGTGGACTCGTCCGGAAACGCACACTTTGAACAACTCACCATGGTCTCCGCTGTTGCGACGGATGAAGGCATCACCGACCCCGGAATTTACCTCCCCGACATCGAAGATGTTCAGGCGGAGTGGGAAGATGAAACCAACATCTTCGTTGAATGGCAACATTCGGTCAACACCAACGTTCGAGGCTATCACATCTACATCAGCGAAGAGATGTTTACCAGCACGGACGACGCCACCATGGTGGGTGAAACACTCTCAGAGAACCGCTTCACCATCACGCCCGACCTCTTTGATGGCTTGACCAATGCTTCAACCTACTATGTGGCCGTCGTGCCCTTTGACGACACCGTCGCCAAGACAACGGTGGAGGCCACCAAACTCAACGCTCTCGGAAGCAGCGGGGACGGCAGCGATGTGAGCGACGCTGACAGCCCGCTCTCGCTCGAGTCGTTACTCACGACGCCCAACTTGATCGCAGCCGGCATGTTCCTCATCGTCCTCCTCTTGGTCATCCTGGTTGTTCGGGGCCGGAGCAGTTCGAAACAACGCTCGAAGTCGTGGGAACTGCAAGAGGCAACATGGGGCATTCAAGACGCCAACTGGGACACACCCGTCGCTGCACCACCGGCCGCTGCTCCTGCGCCGCCTCCAGGCATCTCCCCCCAACAGGCTAACGACATTTACGCTGCTGCCAATCAGATCCAGTCCGTAGATTACGGGCGACCCGCTTACCAAGCACCGCAGCCAGTCCTCAAGCCACAAGTGGACCCGTCGCTGCTGGACGGCTTGCTTGACGAAACACCTCCCGCACAGAAAACGCCGGAGATTGACACGTCCTTCCTCGACGACCTGTTGTGAGGGCGCATCATGGCTGCCATCGGACCCCGTTCTGAAGTATTCACAACGGTTCTGGTCAATGAACAAGGGGCTGTCGCCGATTGGCCTGCTCATCGGCAACGCCTGGATGAACACGCCAAACGATTGAGAATCAACCTGCCCGATGAAGCCCCGGCCATCGCCGCGGAGCCCGAGCAATCCGGCTGGCGTTTAGCACGCGTTTCGTGTGCATCAGACCGGGACACATGGGAGGTTCAACTGCGCTCCATGACGTTTCGAAACGAAACCATCGAAGCCATCACGGTTCAGGCCCCGCGTTGGAACGAACGAACCAACGGAACAAAACACGGTGATTGGACGCCCTACGTCGCGGCGGCAGAGACGGCTTTGAAAGCGGGTTGCGATGCCGCTTTGCTGGTTCACGAATACGCCATCGTTGATGCAGACCGGGGAACACCGATGTTGTTGGACGACGACGGGACAGTGTGGATGGTTCCCTCCGGCGACGGGGGTGTTGACGGCATCACGGCGGCTGTTCTTGAGGCACGCTTACCGGACGCAGGGCTGCCCGTGGTCAGGGGGAAATTGAACGAACGAACGGTCGCTCGCTGCGCCGAATTGATCGTGGTTGGCACGGGGATGGGCGTCTGTCGAATCAACGACGTGGACGGGGAAAGCGTTGGTTCCTCCGAGGTGCTCTCCGAGGTTTGCCAGCGGCTTCTTGCCCAACATTTTACCGAGGAGAGCACGTGGTCCGTCGTGGGGTCCCACGATGTCTGAACACGTGATGGCCGTCGTCGAGCAACTTGAGGCCAACCAACTTCTGGGAACGGCCGCCTTTCGGTTTGGTGCCCCGGACCGCATCCTCTTGGTTTCTGGAGGGCCGCCCTCACACCTCGCCCGACATTCCCTGGTTGCGGCACCGCCAACCCAACGGGTGATCATACGCCAACCCTCACGCGATGAACTGCCGGCAGCCCAACCGCACGACCCGCTTCAAGGCGAACTCCACCTCACACAAGACGCCCCGCTGCTCCACGCGGAGGTAGAGGAATGGAAGCACGGCTCGTGGTACCACAGCGTGACCTTGCGGGCGAAGAACCTCGAAGACGTCTTCACAAAACTCCGCGCTGAAACGGCTGAAGAAACCTTCACCGTCCCGCACGCCACCTCCCTCCCAAACAGCCCTTTTTGGTCGGGGGCCTTGGCTTACGACCTCGTCCAGTGGACCCAACCGCTGCGCCTTCAACATCCGCCTCAGGAGGGGGCCTTGCTGGCCGTTTTGTGGCTTGTGAGCGGCGGCGTGGTCATCGACCATCACCGCGAAACCGCAACGGTGTTCGGCGACGACGAGGCATGGTGCGAAGCCGCCACACCTTACGCACCATGGAGCGGGGAATCGGTGAATGTACCTCTGGCCCAACCGCATCGAGAAGCGGTCACCCATACCGACGAAACGCATGAAGGCAACGTGGAAGCCGTCCGCCAAGGCATCGTGAACGGACAGGTGTATCAGGTCAACATCGGCAAGCATTGGCAGGGTGAAATCGACCACCCGTACACCGTTTTTCAACGTCTGATGCGAAGCAACCCTGCGCCGTTTTCGGCTTACACGGAAGCCCAAGACCTTGGTTTTGCGCTGTCGTGTTCCTCACCTGAATCCCTGTTGATGTGCGACGGTCAATTGTTGCAAACCTCACCCATCAAAGGCACTTGCCCGCAAGGTTCGACCGTTGACGAGGCGGCACGGCATCGTGAAACGATGATCGGTGATGAAAAAGAGCGGGCAGAACACCGGATGCTGGTTGATTTGATGCGGAACGACCTGACGCAAGTGGCTGTCCCGGGAACCATTGGTGTCGACCGTTTTGACGTCGAAGCATATGCCAATGTTCAGCACTTGGTCAGCCATATCACGGCGCAACTTCGACCCAATGAGTCGGGAGCCAGCGCACTGCAATCGGTGTTTCCAGGTGGTTCCATCACGGGGTGCCCCCGAACCGTTGTTTGCGCGGTTATCGATCGATTGGAGGAGATGCCGCGTTCGTTTTGGACGGGGTCGATTGGTTACATCGATGTCCACAGCGGACGGTCGGCTTGGAACATCCTGATTCGCACCCTTGAGGCCCATTTCAAATCCGGCCGATGGCACGCCTCCGTCGGTGCAGGAGGCGGCATCACCATCGCTTCGCAACCTGAAAAGGAAGTGGAAGAGGCGGCCTGGAAAGGCGCTGCGTTGAGGGTCGCCGCAGGGTGGATGCGAGAGGAACAGACAACCCTCCCTACCGGCACGTTGGGGATACACCCGCTCCAACCGCCGCGACGCAGCCCTGCCACCACCGGTTGCGGAGAAGTCTTCACGCTGGAGCAGGCGTTTCAGAACAGGCGAACATCGGCCGTCCTCTTCATTGACAACCTCGATTCCTTTTCCCTCAACATCGCTGACGCCGTGGCTCAAACAGGACGAGATGTGGTCGTGCTGAAAGGTCGTTCACCGTCAAGCGAGCAGTGGTTGGACCCGGTGGCCCTCCACGAATTGCTGGCGCGATTGCAACCAACGCACCTCATTCTGGGCCCCGGTCCGGGTCGTCCTCAGGACGCCGCCCTGACCATGGCTCTGGCGCATCTTGCGCTGGACGGTCAGTTGGACCTGCCAGTCCTCGGCGTCTGCCTTGGTCACCAAGCGCTGGCCTCCGCTGACGGACGGAACGTCGTTTCCTCTCCCTTTGGACCGGTTCACGGGGTACCGGTTGAGGTTGACCACGACGGTACCGGCATCTTCGTCCAACAGGGTCAAGGATTGAAATTCACGCGATACAATTCCCTCGTCGCCATCGAAGATGGCGCCCATCGGTTGCTGGTCAACGCCACCGAAGCGTCGTCCGGACTCATCATGGGATTGCGCCATCCAACCCTTCCCATTCACGCAGTCCAATTCCACCCTGAGTCCATCGGTTCCAGAGACGGACAACGCGTCATCGCAGAATTTCTTGCCGTTGAATCGGATGGTTGAAGAATCCCTTCGAGGTGGCTGAGTACAGGGAACCGCCATGCCGACCTGCAGACTCTGTGCGAGCACCTACCCTCGTGAATTTTTCATTCATGGGAACGGTCAATACACGCAGGTTTGCGTACGCTGTGGTGTTGAGAAAGGGCTGGTGGACAAGGAAGACGTTCCCGTTCTGTTTGAGAAGAACACCTCCAGTGCTCGGTTCTCAGCTGTTGCGCGAAGGTACAGCATCTTCCTCTACCTGCCCTTCTTGTGGGTCTTGTGGGGCTCCACCCTATCGGGCGTGGAACCCTGGGGGCTGTTTTTCCTGATCCTCTTGATTCTCCTGACCCTTGCCGCTCCGGTTTTGTTCATCTACCGAGGCGGGCAGTACTCCGGTGATATGGCCCGGCTCACGCCCCACTACGACCGGCCCAAAGGCCATTGACCCACGCTCAAGATTTAGCGTGTATTTTCAGCACATCGCCGTCAGCGAGCTCGTGATCAGCCCCCACCACGCGCCGTGTTCGACCGTCCACGCCTCGAATGAACCCCGCCTCAAGATCCGTGTGGACTCGCCCTGCAAGCGCTTTGGCGTTCATGCCCGTCGGAACAACGAGGGCATCTGGAAGGACCCGTCCGTCGCCGTCGACCCAGTGGGTCTCGTCTTGAACGGGGTAAACCACCATGTGATTCAGACGGTCGAACAAGACCTCGTCCATGAGACGAGCGAGCCCCGTTCCCCCCGCGGCTTGAAGCCGTTCCTGCATGTGATTGAGGGCTTTTTTCTGTGCGTCGTTGAGCGCAGCATCGGCGGCGGTCTCAAAGGTGGATTGTCCACTTCGATAATCGATGAGCCCAGCGGATGATGCACGCCGAAGCGCCAATTCCATATCGGCCATGCAGGCGTACATGGAGCGGCCGGAAAAAGCATCAACCACGCCTTTGGGAGCGATGTCCATCTTGTTTGCAGCGTAGACGACCGGGAACAGTTGTTCTCGCATGCAACGACCGAGGAGATGAAGTGAAGGCCCCTTCCAGTCCCATGGCTGTGCATCAGAAACATGGAGTTCGTTGAAGGTCGCCATCCCTTGGCTCACGAGGGCAGCGGTCGCCCCCAGTCCGCTCAAACGCTCTTGAACAAAACCGGTCAATCCCTTCTCCCCCTCTGCCTGAACCCGACGCACGCCTCGATTCCAGCCGTCCTCCAGCAGCCCGCCTATCCAGGCATCCAACTCCTGTTCAAGAAATTCTATTTCCGCTTGAACCGCATGAACTGCTTCATCCAGTGAGGCGCTTGCACCGGTGAACTGCCCCTCGATGTCGGTGGACCCTGCTGCGTCCACCACTTGAATGAGAACATCGCAGTTGGCCAGATCGGAGAGAAACGCATTTCCTCGCCCTCGACCTTCGCTGGCGCCCGGGACGAGACCGGCCACGTCGACCAGTGCGATGGGAACCGAACGACGATGCCCTATGCACGTGCCTGTTCGGGGTTCACACAAGCTTCCTTCTCGCGGGTCGCCCTCCTCAGCAGGTTCAAGCCGCCCCTCAGACTCTAACTTCTGACGCAATTCTTTGCACGGACACGCAAGGCGCGCCTCGACAAAAGCAACGCCGACGTTGGGGTCAATGGTGCAGAACGGGTAGTTCGCAATGTCGACCTGCGCCAGCGTTGCCGCACTGAAAAACGTGGATTTGCCCACGTTGGGTTTGCCAACCAGACCGATGCGCACGTGAGCACGCCCTCTTCTGTTTCACTCCTCTTCGTGGGAGGGCGTGATGTCGTGGTCTCGCTTGATCTGTGCGATGGCGATGTCAAGTTCGGGGAGGTTCAATTCGCCGTCGCCGTCCAAGTCCATGCTCGCAACGAGTTCAGTGGCGTTGATCGATGAAAGGGCTTCGATGTTTGAGGATTCGAGCGCCGCCAGGAATTCCCGGCTGTCGATTTTTCCAGAATCGTCAAGGTCCATGCTGCGGAACAATTCGAACACGGATTGCTTGGTGTTGGCGAGGTACTGAACGAAGTCGATCATGACCGAAGCGGTGGTGGTCGGGAATTCCTTGATCTCGTCGTTGTGCAGGGCAGATTCAACGGCAATGATCGTGGAGCCGCCCTCCGAGGTTTCGGTCTCACTGACCACGAGGGTGGTGTCCACGCCCACGCCGCGACCGATGAGGTCGCGAATGGTCGTTGAGGAGCCCGAGGTCAAGGTGTACGTTGCCATGTCCGAGGTTTCTTCGACGACCAGGGAACGTCCGGTGGCCGAGATACCGGTGCGGATGACGACCATGGTGGAGAGAATGGTACCGATGGAGACAAGGTAGAACATCCCCGCTCCGGTCAAGTAAAATCCACCGTTATCAGGCACGACGTCTTCGATGGCCGAGGCGGCTACAGCGTTGGCCGTGAACTCACCGGTCAGGTAGGTGAGGGTGGAGGCAACACCGCCAACCAACACCATCCACGTAGCGAGCGTCGCCGTCGAAGGCGCAGCAAGAGACTTGCCAATGGCGTTGGGGTAGTTGGTGAACACGCCGGCCAAAACAAGCAGGCCACCGACGGTGAAGAGCATGCTCATGTTCACGATTTCTCCCATGGTGCCCAGTTCTCCGGTTCCCACAAAGGTGTCCATGGCGGTGAAGTAGCCCCCGATAGCGAAGAACGGGAGAACGAGGAAAGCCATGGTCGCTGCAACTGCGCCGGGTTGCTTGACGACGGCGCTCAACCCTGAACCGGCCGTCATCAAGAGGTTGATGGAGGCTGCAAAAATTGGCAAAACACCGAGGGTGAGCATGATGGCTCCGAGGTTGGTCACGAAGTTGCTTGCCGAGGCATCGGTCATGAAAAACGGCGGAATGGTGAGGAAGAGCAAAAGCATGCTGGCGGTGCGCATGGAACTTGACCAAATGGGTTGCTTCGCCGTCATCGGGATGACGTGATACCCCACCGAAAACATCAGCGCAAGCGGAACCCATCCGTGAGCCACACGTTCTGCCAACCACACCGTCTGCGTGGAACTGGCAAGTTCACCGAAGAACATGTAAATCATCGAGATGATGAACGAAGCCAGACCCATGATGAGGAACCAGACACTGGTTTGGAGTTCCTGCTCGCCGCGATTGGCGGCCGTGATCAAGACGTTGATGAACACGGGAACGAGCAGTAACCCGATGGCCAAGGTCTCAAGGCTGTAAAGCACGGTAGCGACAGCCCCGGTTTCGGTGTCGATGTCGAGGAATCCGAAGATGAACGGCAACAGGTAGCTGGCCAAGAGAATAACCGTGAGCAGCAGCGCCACCATGGAAGCGTTTCCTTCACTGGCCATGCGTCCGTTGCTGTTTCGGGCCGTAGCGACCATGCCGCTTCCGATCATACCGTAGAGCAGCGCGATGGTCAGGAAGTTGAGGGTGGCATCGGTCAACGACGAGCCATCGTCGTAGGACCATCCGACACTGGCCAGGGAGTCAAGCGCCGTGGGGTCGTACTTGTGCCATCCGCTGAGGAACCCGAGGACCGCAGCGAAAACCAACCACAGCATGCCGAAGTTCATCCACGTGCGAGAGCCGCTGCCGTCGCGGTCGTCAAAGATATCGACCAAGCCGGGGGGGTTCTTTTGCAAGATGAACAAGCCGATTTGTTTCAAAGCGCCTCCGACGGTCCCGACACCTTTTGTGAGGGACTGAGAGAGGAGAAAAAGAAGGGTGATCAGAAAGCCGCCGGTGATGAAAATGGTCTCCATGCATCACACCTCCATCATTCGGCGAGGACCTCGCCCACCAGCGTTGCTACAATCGCACCAATGCCAATCAACAACCCGATCAGGTAGTACCAAATCCCGCTGCCACCAAGGTTCTGAACCAAGGGGACCAGTTCGCCCAGAAGCGGTAGATTGTCCCAACCGAACACGTTGGAGAAAAGGGAGTACAGGCCGAGAAGACCAACGAAGAACAGGGTCAGAACGATACGGCTAGCGGCTGGTTCGCCGGTTCCGACCGTCGTGTCGGGAAGGGCTCGAGAATTTGTCATGTTGCTCACCTCAACTTGACCCCAGAGGGGTCATTCCTGCGACTTGATGGGCGGTGATAAACATTCACCACTTCTTTGAACGAAAAAGCACGGCCTGCGAAGCCACCTTCACGGCGAGCGCAACCGGTCAACAGCCGAACCACGCCGGGGTTTTGAGAGACCCAACGGAACGGGAAGGTGGCGTTCCAACTTCACCTCAGCACGCCACACCGCCTCGCACTCGCAAGTGAGTCCCTCAAATTCCAACAGACTGCCGGATACGGCGTACCGCTCAATGGCCGCCACAACCTCTGCGTCGCACGCACCGCAGTTGTGAGAACCCCGGATTTTCCCTCCCGCTGTTGGATGAACAATGAGCCGCGAGACCTGCCCCTCGTCCCCGTTGACGCCGCCATGAGGATGAATCAACGGGTGCGCCCGTCGAATCATGTCAACCAGCGACCAAAGCCAAGGTGGGCGGTATTCGTTGTGCCGGTGGAGGCGGTCGATGACGGTCCCTCGCTGGATGTTCATCGGGTTGACAGATATTTCATCGGATTGTTCGGCAACCGCTCCAATCCACTTGACGCAGTGGTCCAAGGCGTCCGCTTCGTTCATGAACGGCGGTTTGAACATCAAGTAGGTCTTGATGCGAAGGTTGAATTTTTTCAGGTTCGCTACGGCGCGATCCCACGAAGCAGTGCTGAAGCCTTTGTTCACGTGAAACCGCAACACTTCATCGTCGTAAGCCTCGAGTCCGATAGCGACGGTGAAGGTGTTGTTGATCGATGTGGCCCAGGTGAGTTTCTCCACCGTCAACTGCTCACAGCGACTCTCGACAATCAATTCCTTCCCGAGTTCGGCACAATCTCGAAGCACCGTTTCCTGAAAAGCAACGGGTATTTCCCGGTCTTCGAGCAGGCTTCCCGAGGTGTAAACCTTCACCATGGCTTGATCTTTGAAGCCGTCAAATTTCTCTTTGGCCGCGTTCCACTGGGCGTGCAGGTCCTCGTTGGTAACGTCGTCTCTTGTGTCGTTGAAGTAACCGCAAAACGTGCAACCGGAAGACCACCACCAGTGGCACCCTTTGGTTCGCAAGATTACGGTGACAGCGCTGCAGGGCGTTCCGTCCGCTAGCACTTCGGGCGTGGTGTAAACCGTTGCCGGTTCGCTTGCGTCCCACGATTGTTGCTTGGCTTTGGCCCATGGCGTGTTGGCTGGGGCCTTGACAAGGTCATGAATCCGCAGTCCTTTCTTGCCCTGGCCGAGCAACGGAAGAACGGGGGCATCGGTCATGGGCTTCACCGCACGTCGCCGTCAGCGTCTCCTGTTTCAAACCACCGCATCGGGCTTGCCGATGCTCGTCTCGAAGAAATTGACCAGGCGATCTCGGTATTCATCGGGTTGTGTCAGCATCAACGTGATGTGAGAAAGAATGCCGGCTCGGTCGCCATCGGTGTGCGCCACGCCGGAAGAAGCGAACCAACATTCCACGTTTCCGTCTTCGTTGGCGCCTTGTTTGGCTGCTTCGCACATGGACTCACCGTGATGGATGTTGATGCGAACATCCTCCAAAGACTGGGTGATGAACACCGAACGATTTCCCACAACGTCCATGGCGTTGATGGGTTCGTATTTCACCAAATCATCGCCTGAGGAGACCTTTCCAGCGAAGATTGCGGCGTTTTTCAGGAACGGTGGAAATCCAGCAAACTCCAACTCCTCGTGGATGATGGTCCCCATGGAAGAGAAAGGCGATTCAAGGAAAATGGATTGGAGGGCTGGCTCCTGCTCAAACGCGATGGTTACGGCTCCTGCACCCATGGAAATACCGACAGCCCCGATGTTTTCGGGTGCTGTACCTTTTTCGTCCTGAATCCACTGCCACACGGCAAGCAAATCGCGATATTCTCGCTGACCTGCGGAAACCAGCCCGTCTTCGGTGGTGCTCTCACCGTGGTCGCGCACGTCGAACAAGATGACGTTGAAGCCGGCTTGATGAAGCCATGCCGCAGGTATCAACACCTCGTGATTCGCTTTGCAGGAGCGGATACCGTGGACGACGATGACCCACGGTTGCGGGCTCTCGTGTTCCATCACCCAAGCCGCTAGCGTGATGGGTTCATCCGGTACGTCGATGGTGATGTTCTCCCATTCATCAAACCACAGCGGTTCAAGCTGGGCGGCCAGCGTCTCGTTCTTTTGATGGGTTACCACCTCAACGTCTTCGTGCCACAATTCAACGCTGAATTTGTCGGGTGTGTTGCGAGCGGCATGCCCGGAACAATCGGGGCTGCTGGCGGCCGCTTGGGTGTAAACGATGTTGCCAACCTGAAAATAGGCAAACGGAAGGCTGGCGACCAACAAAATCAACACAGCTGGCACGGTACGTCGCCATCCACTCATGCTTCTTCCCCCCAAACCGATTCAAACACTATGCTGGTCCCTGCCGTCAAATGCATGCCCTTCGGATACGCCTTGTTCCCGTCCTCTGCCGTAATGATTGAAGAAGTGTATGCCTCGGCCGGAACACGAAGGTCCACTCTTGAACCCAATCGAATCATGCCGATGCGCTGACCACGCCGTAATTCATCACCATCGAAAGCATAGGGCACGACCGTTCGTGCCAGAGCACCGGCTATTTGCGTGATTTCAAGGCGATGGCCGGTCTTGAGATGGTGAACGGACCGAACCCGCTCGTTGTGCTCGCTCTCTTTTTTGTAAGCCGGACGAAACGGACCCCGTTGCGACCCTTTTCCCGTGCGATGTTCAATTCGTTCAACGGTGCCTGCACAAGGCGCACGGTTGACGTGGACATCCAGGGGGGACATGAAAATGGCCAAACGCAGAACGTCGGTGGACTGTTCTTCACCCGGAGGGACGGCTTCATAGCGCTGCTCGGTCGCAAAACTCAACGGGTCCTCAAGCGGTTCAGAACGCCAGTCACCGGTCAACGGGTCCGTTTCGACAAGCCCCTCAGCAAGATCCTTTTTTGTCGGCCGACGTCCCGTTGCGCGCTCCCTTCGCAGAAACATAGCGTGGCCGTCAGCAGGAGACACCAGGATGCCGTTGGAACGAGGGATCGGGCGGTCGGGGTCGCGCCAAAAATAGCCAAAGAAAACAGCGGCCATCAAACAACCCATTCCAAAAAGAGGGACGAGCCCCGCAATCGGGTCGATCAGGGTGCCGATGATCAGGGCGCTAACGCCCATCATGGTCATGGTCAAGACGGGGCCATGGCCACCGGGGGCCAGTCCGGCCATTCAATCACTTACTCCGCAGCCCAGGGGTCTTGTGCGTCTCCCCATTCGGCGGGGGCGCTCTCTTCTGGCGCTTCTTCGGCTGGTGCTTCTTCGGCAGGCGCTTCTTCAGCGGGCGCTTCTTCAACCACTTCAACCGCCGCCGTCGCCTCTTCGGCCACGGCAGATGCTGCTTCTTCCTGAGCCATCTCTTCGCTTCGGGCTTGGACCATTTCCTCCACTCGCTCGGTGAAGGCACGGGACATGTGCTGCGACTTGCGTTCGGATTCAACGGCTCGCTCGATCATTTCGTAGCGCTCTTTGATGGCCTTGTTCAGGTCTTCGAAAATTTGCATGTGATCAACGTACCAGTCGTCTCGAGCCTTCATTTCCGTGACGGCCAGTCGCAAATCGTTGTCGAGTTCTTCTGCAATGCCAAAGACCTTACCAAGTCGGTCTTTTTCGCGGGAATACTTCTCCTCCATCTTTTCCAGTTCAGGTTCGAGGTGTTCAACACGCTTCGAATTCTTGGTGGCTTTCATCTCGAGTTCCCGAACGCGAACGTCTTTTTCTGCGATGATGGATTCCAGGGATTCCTTTTCGATTTCCCGGTCGATGATTTCTTTTTCAAGCACCTCGATTTCAGCCTTGGCGTCAACGAGTTCCTTTTCTTGTGTTTCGTAGGCTGCAAACAACTTTTGCAAACGGTCGGTTTCGGTGGCGAGCGCCTCTTGGAGCTCTTTGATTTGGACCTCAGGCGTGATGGTTCCTTCCGTCATGTTTTCACCCGGAGGTTAAGCCTCCATCCACGGCGAGTCCATTCCTCCCTATCAAGCCGACGCTTGAAAGCGCACCTCAATGGCCCGGCTTGGACCAATGTTGCGTTCAGCGAAGGGCGTCCGTGGCAGCCACCAGTTCTCGAGCAATGCTCACTTCGCCCATTGAATGACCGGCGTCGGGAACCATGACCAAACGGCTGCTTGGCATGGCTTGGTGAAGTTCCCAGGCGCTCTTCGGGGGACAAACCACGTCGTATCGACCCTGGACGATCACGGTGGGCAGATGTTGAATCAAGTCAACGTGTTTCAGGATGTACGCTTCCTCAACAAAGATAGCGTTGATGAAATAATGGCATTCGATGCGGGCAAAAGCTACGGCAAAATCGAGATCCTCAGCCTTGTCAAGGTATTCGGGGTCGGGAAAGAGACGACTGGTCGCCATCTCCCATCGCGTCCATTCCTTGGCCGCAGCACGGCGAATGTTGACATCATCGCTGGTGAGACGGGCGTAATACGCTCGAATCAAGTCCGACCGCTCGGCTTCCGGGATATGGTCTCGGTAGGGGGCGAACGCGTCGGGGAAGAGATGGCTTGCGCCGTCCTGGTAAAACCAGTGAAGTTCTGATTTTCGGCACATAAAAATCCCGCGAAGCACCAGACTTTTCACACGATCAGGGTGATGTTGCGCGTAAATGAGCGCAAGCGTCGAGCCCCATGAACCGCCAAACACATGCCAGCTATCAATTCCCAAGTGCTCCCGCAACGCCTCGATGTCCGAGACCGAGGCGTGGGTGTTGTTGTCTTCCAGTTCCGCATAAGGGGTTGACTTCCCACAGCCCCGTTGATCAAACTGCACGATGTTGAACGCCTCCGGGTCGAAATACTGCCGGTAGGAGGGTTGGCCGCCACCACCCGGTCCGCCATGAATCACGACGACGGGAAGACCTTCGGGGTTTCCGCTTTGCTCCCAGGCGATGGTGTGAAGGGATGAGACCTCAAGCATGCCTTCCATGTGGGGTTCAATTGGAGGGTAGAGCACATCGGCCAGGGTGATGGTGGTGTCAAGCATGAACCTTCCAAGACGAGTGCCTGCATCTTCCTTTCGCCATGAACATCTTCATTGAACGCCGTGATTCAAACGGACCTATGGGGCTCCGCAGTGCGACCGACCTGTTCAGCGAGTGGGCAGAGAATGGACGGGACGAAGGGATGGAACGGGGCCATGCGGCCAGCGTCAACATCATGCTCGAACGCCTGCTTGAAGGGCGTGAGCAACCGTTTACGGCCCTCGATATCGGTTGTGGAAACGGCTGGGTCGTTCGTCGATTGAACGAACACCCTCTGTGTGTTCATGCGGCCGGCGTGGATGGCGCCCCTTCCATGATTGCCAAAGCCAAAGACATCGATCCCAACGGCGACTACGTCGAAGCCATGCTCCCCGAATGGCGCCCTGCCGAACCGGTTGACATGGTTCACACCATGGAATGCTTATACTACCTCGAGAGACCGTTGGCGTTCTTGAAAACGCTTCACGATGCTTGGATGAGGCCGGGCGGCCGAATCGTCATCGGTGTCGATCATTATCTGGAAAACCCCTCCAGCCATGATTGGGGGCCTTCGCTCAACGTTCACATGGCGTTGCTCTCCATGGAACAATGGTCAGAGGGTCTCTCAGCGGCTGGATTTGTGGACGTGGAGGCCGTGCAAGTCGGAGCGAAAGAAGGTTGGAACGGAACGTTGGTGCTCACGGCTCAGCGTCCAACCGGTGAATGAAGCCCAACGGCTCACCCTCCGGTCCGCAACGGCGTAAATCACCCCGGTAAAACGGGCACTGACGGCAGGTTTCAGCACCGGCTCCGAGACGAGGGGGTTCCTCTACGAGCGGATTGAGGTGAACGGAGGCTCGCCAACTTAAATGAACGTTCAAATCCTCCTTTGCTCGCTCGAAAGCCCCTTGTGAGAGCTGCACGATACGCCCGTTCGCACCAAGGAGCAGCGCCGGTGGGAGGATGACGCGACGCTCCGAAGCGGGTTTCAAAGCCTCAACGGCTTCCAAGGCGATGGAATAGAGGGTCAATTGCAGACGATGCTCGTGAAGGATTTGGGCCTCTGCATCGCTTTGCGGCGTCGGATCGATTTCACCCGGAGGCACCGCCTGAAGCGGGTGCCCTTTGCTGGAGTCGTCCTGATTGAAAGCAGCCAAGCACCCCCGTGTCTTCAGGTCAACCACCTGCAGCGCTCCCTGACCTTTGTCGTCCACGAGGGCCAAAACCAAATCGGCACGGCCGTTGAAATCCATGTTCACCTTTTCCACGGTCGTCCCGTTGGCTCGGACGAAGGCTGGTGCTTTTTCGCCGACCGATTGGGTCGACGTTAACACCTCTCGATGGAAGAACGGTAACTCGGTTCGAACGGCCTCAACACGCCACCCGTTTGCTGTTTCACCTTGGACCCAACGCCCGAGCAGCCCCTCGTCCACAAGGGAACTGAGACGCATCAAACGGTCTCGCCACACCGCTTCACGCGAGGCCTCGTCCTGCTCGAAGCCGTAGCCAAATTCATGCATCACGCGTCCGATGGTCTCCGAGGAGGCAAGATCCGCATCGCTCTTGTGATGCCACGAGGCGTCGAGCAGAGGGGTATTCTCACCAAATTGGCAGGGATTTCGTAACCCGATTTCAAGCACACGATGCATCATCAGACCGAAGGTCGTGGGTTCCGGCCATTGGCTTGGTGCCGGAGGATGGACGTTGATGTTGGGCAATCGGAAAGGCTCGGTTGGCCATCCCTTGACGTGTTCCAACCAGTACTTTCGTGAGCACGAGAAGGTCGAATCGAGATGGTGGGCAGCCCCTTTGATGTTCTCCTCCACCGTGAGCGGGGAGCCGGGGGTGGAGGCGAGCGGGGTGAGGCCGGCCACGTGACGAGCCATGGCGCGAGCCCGGGCTTGTGCCGAAGCGGTTGGTGCGGTGACAAAACAATCGGGGTGGTGGTACAGGCGAAGGCCGGACAACCCGTTTTCACCCAAAGGCATGGCTGAGAGAAGTTGTGCAGGGTTGAGGTGGGTCTCGGTTTTGAGCGGTTTGAACATCGGAAGGGTCGCCTGTTCAACCTCGGCCTGGGTGAGCCACGGTGCGGCGGTTCCCGTCCGCCATGAAGCGCGCCTCAATCCCTCGACCAGCATCCGCCCCATCGTTCGTGGGTCTGGTGCGAAACGCACGGAAAGGGCCCCTGAGGTCTCGTCAAACGTTGATTTGTTTCCGGGTGAACCGGTGACGATGAGGCGGTCCTTCACTCGGGTCAGCGCCACGTAGAATTTGCGACGAAGTTCCGCCTTATCCTGAGCTTTGTTCATTTCAGCGGTGAAGGCCCACAAGCCGTCCTGCGGGCGGTCCCTTGCACGCCAGGGTTGGATTCGCCCTGCGAGCACCTGTGGCGTGACCAAAATGTTGTCCTGAACGGACATGCTCGCATCGGCCTTCCCTGCCGAAAACAAGCCCGTCACCACGACAACCGGGGCTTGTAGCCCTTTTGAGCCGTGAATGGTCATGATTTGGACGGCGGAAGAGGACGGGTGGGTGATGGCCTGGGGCCCTTGGTTCCCCAACTCTCTGACCGCCATCATGCGTCGATACACCGAAGCGGCATCATGCCCTGAATCCTTTCCAATCGAGTGCACCAAGGCAAGCCAAGCCTCGGCAAATTGCCGTTGGGCGTCGTCTGGATAAGCGACGAGGAGGTCCGATTCATCAAGGAGCACGTCAAAGGCATCGTAGGTCGCACCCCACCGAATGAACTGACGGAGGCGGGAAAGCAAGGCAGCGACGCGGGGCGTGGGTGCGTTTTCCAACAAGTGCGTCAACGCATCGCCGCCCTCCTCGAGCGACAACATCGTCTCGTGAACCTGCTGTTCCGACATACCGACGACCGGCGACCGAGCGAGTTCGACCGCCGCCCTCCTCAGGGACGGGAGCGCCATGAGGCCCAGAACGGCCATCAAAGGTTGAACCACGGGTTGCATCAGCAACAGGCCTTGTCGGTCGGCCATAACCGGAATGCCTCGGGCGCGCAGTCGTTCGACGAGGTCTGGAAGATGTTTTCGAGAGTTGATGAGGATCATGATGTCTTGCGGACGGACGGGCGGACCTTCAGGTTCCGTCACCTCAACCCACTGCGAAACTTCCGTGTCCCACACCCTTGTGGAGGTTTGGTGAAGCATGGAATGAAGACGATCGGCGAGGAGTTCATGCTCCAGGTGAACGACGGAGGACGAGGGATCCTCAAACGTGTTCACCGTTGCGTCCAAATCGCGTGGAACTTCGCCGATGGTTCCCGCCACGGGGAGCAACCACTCCAGCCCGCCCGGTGAGGCTGTGTTTCTTGCCGGACGAAGCCGTTGGGCTTCTGCATGCCAGTCTCCGGGAAGATCGTGGTACCTTGGATCAAACACTTCGTCGAACATGTCGTTCATGGTCTCCATCAAATCGTGTCGCGTTCGATGGTTTGACGTCAAATCCACATGACCTTCACTGCGACGGAAAAGCCGCTCGCCGGTGATCGCCGGCTGCCCTTCCTGATCTTCATCGGCGAAGCGAACAAAGGTGTGTGGCGCTGATGTCTCCCCGATGTGTTCGTTTGAAAACGAACCGGTTTCACCGCCGCCACCCACCGGACGCGGATCACGTCCACATCCGGGCTCCCGAAGGTGTTGAAGCCGGGCCTCTCCACCCTCCTCGGCGTTGAACTGGCGAATGGCCTCAACAGCCCGTCGCATCACGGAAACCTCCGCTTGACGGAACCGATAGATGCTCTGCTTCATGTCGCCGACGATGCAAACGGTTGGGTCCCAAGCCCCAAGCGGACGGGCCGGGTCGTCGGGATGGTATCGACGTCGCCCCCAAAGTCGAGCCAAAAGGCGATAATGGGACGGGTTGGTGTCTTGGTACTCATCGATGATGAACGCACGATACTGGCGGCGAAGTTCACCCAAGATGGAGAAACGTCGGTGAAGGTCTTCTTGAAGCGCTGGGCGGTCGTTCAGAAGGGTCAACGCTCGTGAGATGTGGGCGTCGCTCCACGGTTCATCACCCAGACCATCGAGGGCGTCAATAACCTCGGTGGGGTAGCGGTGGCGGCAAATGTCCGGACAACGAGCCAGCAAAAGATCCGCCGCAAAGCGTTGCATGTCGTCAAAATCGTGCATGTTGTCCAGGGATTTCCTTCGGGCGAGAATTTGCCTGCATGCCGCGTGAACCACGAGGAGGTCACTCAAGACTTGTGTTTGGAGGGAGGCCGAGACGTACATGCCTCGCTCACTTGGCTCAGCAGGGAGCGGATCCTCCAACGGGTCCAAACGCAATTTACTGTCCAGCGGAATACCGTCAAAACCGTCTCCGGGATTCAGCAAAAACGCCGAGCGGGCCAACAGGCGAATCAGTTTGCCGTTCGCTGAATTGAGCAGGCGACGCAGGTTGTTGACATGCCCGAGCGCTCGCTGGTACAGGGCGGCCTTGTCGTCTTTGCCAAGGCCTTTAGCACCCGATTTTGAGAGCAAGCCGGATGGCCAACCATCGCCGTTAGGGAGTAAATCTCTGGGAAAAAACGTGCACTCTGGCTTGACCAAACCGGAAGCCGTTGCGATGCCGAGCAACGCCTTCCAGAACCAAGCCAACCGTTCGCCAGGTTGGTCAGGAATGGCACCCGTGGCAAGACGAGTAAGATGATTGAAGCGGGTCAGGGCGGTTTCGGTTTCTGCCGGCTCCACGCATTGAGTCCGGTAGGCGAGGAACTCCTGCACCCATGCGTTCAGGTGTTGATGGAACGTCGTCAGGAACGCATCCAACAACGATTCGACCGGTTCAGCGATGGTGTTGAGCAAGACATCGATCGGCGCCGGCCCGCGGCCGTTCCAAGCCAAGCCCATGGACTCAGCACGCTGAATCATGGAACGATGCGATTGTTCTACGAACAAGGAACGGTCGAGAAGGCCGCCCAAAACCACCTCCGCTTGGTCTTGGCCTCCCAACCGGCCAACCAACCGATTTCGTGCGTCAAGGAAGGCATGATGGTGATTAAGCACACCGGCTTCTCTTGCATCCTCTACGGAGCGAATACGCCAAACTGCGTGAAGGGTGTCTTGCACCATCAACGGTTTTCTTTCCTCGGAGACCTGTTGGTTCGAGGGATAGAGGGCAACGAGGTCGATGTAGGGCTGGACCAGCTGGCTGAGGAAGGCATCGATGGTCGAAATGGGCGCTTCATCAAGCCCCGAGAGCAACATCTCAACATCGCCTTCGTTGCGGAGACGCGGATCAAACACACCGTCGACGTCGCCTTCTTCGGGAGGAAGGGCACGCGTCAGCGCCAATCGATGGCGAATTCGGGCTTTGAGTTCGGCTGCTGATTTCCGAGTGAACGTGATGGCCACCACCTCTGATGGCAAAAGACCGGGCCATGCTTCCACCGAGGTGCGCTCTCGTTTTGGTGCTCGAAGGGAACCATGGCCCGACAGCGGTGTTCGGGGGCCAAGAGGGGTGACGTGTGTGGCCCGTTGTTCGGAAGCGATCAGGTGTTGAACGTAGCGTTCCGCCATCACCGTGGTTTTCCCGGTGCCCGCACCGGCATCCAGTGCAATGTGTCGATCGAGGTCCAAACCCAATCGTTGACTGTTGTTGAATTCAATCATCAGAAGTCACCCCCTGAATAATCAGAAACGGCACACGAATGCGCGATGGAGCAATATCGACAATGACGACCGGGCGTGGGATTGACGCGCCCCAGGGCGGCCGTGTCTACGGCACGTTGGGCGACGGCCAAACGCTCAGCCATCCAGCGTCGGAACGACGTGGTGGCCGCCCCGGTTCGCGACTCTGCAGGAAAATGATTGCCGAACACAGCGGTGATGTCGCCGATCTCCAATTGTTCAGCATACGGGAGCAGGTCGCTGTCAAGCTCGACGTAGTGTTTGGTGGATTCACCCACCTCGCTCGCACCCACGCCAATGACCCGGTCGTTGGGATGCAACAACTCCCAAGCACGAGCATAGAGGGCGAGTTGCAGATCCTCAAACAGGCACTGCATGTGACGCATACCGACGTTTTCGGGCTTCGGTCCCGCAACGGTTTTGAAATCGCGGACGATGACTAACCGTTGTGCTGGACGCTGTTCCTCGTGGAGAGGGTACGGAGAACGGTGCTCCTCTTCCGAAAGGAGACCTTGCTCCAGCAGTTCTTTTCGGAGTTCCTCCGGAAGGACCAGCACATCCACACGGTCCGCCAGTCCGTAGAGACGGAACCCGGAACCCCCGCCGGCAGGATCCTCGTCCAGCAACACCGAGCGTTCCGTTGTTGTGGCCGGAGACCACTCCAGAGCCACCGGCGCAGCATGCCGTAGTTCAAGATCGGCTTCCAACAAACGGGCAAGGCGCCCAACGGGAGGCAATGCAAGTTCGCCATCTTTGTACGCTTGCCACTCATCCGCTGTGGCGTCGATCAGGTCTTTTGTCCGATGAACAGAGACCGCATTTTGCCGTCCAAGCCAAGGCACCTTTGCTTCGAGAAAGGCCAGAATGGTGTCCCATCCGGACGTTCCTTGACCCATCGGTCCGGCATGGAGGGCCAACGGGTCACCGGATGCTTCTCCCCCAAGAGGAACACCGTGGCCCTGCAAGAGCGCCGCTTCTGCATCGTGAACGATTTGACCTCTGACCCTTACATCGATGTCTTCGACAATGCCCCCTTCGTCGTCATCGGCGCCAAGGATCTGGTTCATCCAAGCCTGACGCGGGCACTTGAGCCAGCCCTCCAGCCGGCTGGGCGACCAGACCTCTCGTTCCACCGCTGACTCCAGTTGTCCAAAACGATGGTCCAAACCCGTACCTGTCGCTGCATAGAGCGGGAGCGGACGGGGGTCGACGCTCAACGAGACGGATTTTTCGCCTCGATACCCCAAATGAGGAAAAACCCCAGCAGCCACGCCCTGGACCTTCAGTGCTGCGGCCGTTGGACGAAGCGAAACGGCATCCACGCTGAGCAAGTCGTCTCGCCGCTCCCAAGCAAAGGTCTCCCCTGGCCCGATTCGTTTTGCCAGCGGTTGACGCCGACGACGGTCGGCTTGGACCGCGCCCTCGTAAGCGTCGAGAACAGCGTTGGGATGGTTGAGTTGGTCAAGCCCGGGAAGCCCTGCCTGCAGATCCAGACCGAGTTGTTGGCGACGATTTCGTCCACTGAACCCTTGACGAACAAGATGGGCCCCGTGTTCGGTTTCGATTGAGGAATAGACAACGGGGGTTAACCAGCTTCCGTGCCCCTCCTCTCGTGGTACCCACGCAAAGCGCCTCGAGGCACTGTCACCCTCGTGCATGTCAGGGGGAAGGAAACTCGGTGCAGACCGCATACCGTCCCAAGCCTTGCTGCGTTGTTGATCGTTCAACCACTCCGCTAACGGAGCACTGGGGCCGCCTCCTTCCTCCGGCGATGAATCGAACACCACGAGGTGCTTCGCAGCGTTCAGAAGGTGACGCAGATGATGGCGGCCACGGCGAACAAGTCGGTCGGTCTGGAACAAACCGAGTTCCAATCGGGAGGTAGCATCCAACCACGGGACAGTGGCCGATTTCATCGACCATGCGTCGACGTCCATACCCACCAGCAAAATGAGGTCGGCCGTGCATCCAAGAGCGTCCTCCGGTGAAACAACGTTGATACGGTTGGTTTGAGATGTTTGATGGGTAATCTTCGCTGACGCACCGATGTGTTCGAGGAGGTCAACGAACGTTGATCCGCTCTCATCAAACGGCAAATGCATCCGTTGCAGTTGATCTTTGATACCGTTCATGGCTTCGATGAGCACCTGAAGGGCCCCAACGCCAGCATCGAACGGTGCGCGACGGTGAGAAAGGGCTTCCATATCAACAACGGAAACGAACCAAGCGAGCCACGCCATGCCTGAAACCGTGGGTTGGGGCATCGGGAGGGTGGCACCCGTCGTACAGCCGACGACAGGGTGCTTGAGCAGGTGACGGTCTTCAGGGGAAAGCAAAGGAGCCCAAGCGTGCAACAAGCAACCGATCCACCATTGTGTCTCCTCAAGGCGCTGCGCCTTCGCTTCCGGTTGCCGTTCAGCAAAGGAAGGGGCGGCTGAAGAAAGAACGCCCATCCATCGGGCGATGGCCCCCGGCCCGCCAAGCACGTGGAAATTTCTTGCAATCTCTTCCAAAACAACAGGGTCGGGGCGAGGGCGCCACGTACCCTCCGTGGGATGATTTAACTCAGGAAACGCATCGCTGCGCAGCGGAATCGTGGCCGAAAAGAACACACTTCGAAGGGAGGACAGGGACCAGGAACTCATGCCCTGAGCAAGGGAAGCGGCCCGCATCACGGCTTGATGGAGAGGTTGCTGATTCAACAGGGACGACCCCGGATGCCACGAAACGCCGATGGTTGAAAGAGCGGATGACCACTGAACGGAACGGTCGCCCACGGCGGCATCAACCACGAGCACCTCATCGACATGCGCTGCTTTGTACGCCTGAATCAACGCCAGAGCCGCATCCATCGCTTGAGAACGCTCATCCAGCGTAAGGCGAGTGATTTCGGTTCGGTTTCGATGGCCGGCGTCGCTTTGCCACGTTGCTTCCCCTGGCTCCCAGGGTTCATGAGGAGGGAGCCAGACCGGCAAGGTTTCTTTCGTACACGGTCGTTCATCAACGAGGTAAGCCCCGTGAAACCCCAGACGAAACGAACCAGGGTTCAACAGTTGATGGACGG
>Ga0163109_10000574_pt1 | contig 29355 bp, 45 predicted proteins | sample CRUFie1St13metaG_FD_108704 | JGI IMG/M metagenome (GOLD analysis project Ga0163109, IMG submission 108704) | Marine microbial communities from the Costa Rica Dome - CRUD Field 142mm St13 metaG | ecosystem: Environmental > Aquatic > Marine > Oceanic > Photic zone | place: Costa Rica: the Eastern...
ACTAGCTCTGAGATTTAGCTCATTATATACATTCTCTGCATCAAAAGTAGATAGACCCTCTAGTCTGAATTGTTTCTCTATTTTCTCAGTAGTTTTTTTGTCTTTAGCTTTTAGTAGCTCTACCTCCTTTTGCATCTCCTCTATAGTTCTAGGAGTTTTCTGATTTTCATTTTTCATGATTTTTTTATGTTTGATTTATACTGACTATGCATTTTTGCATAGTTTCGCCTGGTCATCATCCAGGCTCATCAGAGTATGTTATTTTATAGTATCTCCCAGTCAATTACTTCTATTGACCATGGATTGTGACCGAATTGTATAGCACACAAATTGGATGCTTTCATTTTTGCATCCCATTCACATTCTGCTTCTACTGTGTAATCTATGCATGTTAATTTATCTGATTTACTCGGGTTTTCTTTGACCTCTACCTCTACTATGTATTCATATGTATTTCTCATGACTATTTATTTTGGGTTGATTTAATTAGCCTTTCTAATTCTCGTGCATAGGTCCAAGTGTTCCAGCTGTAGTAGCTATCAGTTGATATCATTTCCATTCTGTTTTTTGGGATTCTCAATCTCCAGCCATAGTATGTTCCTCCTCCACTAGTGTGGTATCTGAGACCATTTTCTCTCCATTTAGTTTCACTCCATTCATCAAGATGATTTTCTATGTTTAGCTCATCTAAAAGTTTTGATATCATTTTTAGACTTGGAAATCTAGCTGGTCTTGTTCCAGTTTCTCTTGCTTTTAATTGTATTCTGTAATACGTTTTTTGAGATTGTTTTGATAGGTTTTTCATGATTATTTATTTTGGATTGATAATTCAGATATTCTAGCTTCTATGTCAGACTGCATGTCTCTCAAATCTTTTTTAGATAATTGATACATATTCTGTAGTGGAAAAAATATCATATCCTTTACCTTTTCTAGTAGAGTATTTAGCTCTGTGATATTGTATTTTTCTAGTTGTTTTTGTCTTTCGTTTTTCATGATATATATGTTTTGATTTATGATGGTCACAAAGATATATACATAAAAATATATAATCCAAATATTTTATAGTAAAATGTAAAACTACTAGATAAAAACTACTGTTTTTTAGTCTTTAATTTTGCACAATTAGATGTATGTTTAGCCTGTGCTGTAGCTATTTTGTCTGGGTCTTTTGTCTTTTTTGCCTTTTGTAGCTGTCTGTATGATAGATTACATGCTTTGAGATAGGCTAATCTGGTATTTGTCCTGGTCTTTTTTTTGCTCATGACCCTAGATGTTGAGGTATTATGACTGGTATCTGTCCATTATCTAGTATTACAGCACATGATATGATATACTTTTTAGTAAAATTCTTAGCATAAGCCATAGCATATGATTTGTCATTTACACCTACACCAGTCTGGACAGCAAAGCATCTCCTATCTTTGTCTACTTTCCACATAATTGTAGCCTCTGTATGTAGATGTCCCTGTACAACAGACATCCCCCAGTTTACCATCCTATTATATGCAGCCTTTAGACCACTACTACCAGTACCATGTGTATAGTATACATTGTCATATACAAAATGGTCATCAAATGTCCACCCTGGAGTACCTAGGACCTCATCATAGTCTCTAATCCATCTATTTGATACACCAGCATCAAAGCTCTTTCTAGCTATAATAGCATCATGATTGCCAATGCATACATCTGCTACTGGAAATGCTTTGTACCATTCCTGTATCTGGTCTATAGCTCTCTGTAGCTCCTCTCCAGCTGAGTAGCCATCTGGGTCTGTAGGATGAAATGAGGAATAATGGTTGTCTATTAAATCTCCTATAAAAATTACATGAGATATATTGTACTTTTTATAGACATCTAGACAGTGCTCAAGATATCCCTTTTTTATAAAAGGAGCATGGAGGTCCCCAATGACCATAATATTTCTAGTACTACTCTCTCTATGTTTTTTGATGATGTCATACTCCTCAGATGTTAGTCTGTATTGTTTGTTTGCCATATGTCAAATATATAGACATGCACCCCTCATAGAATGCATGTCATATTTTATTTATTCACTGTATGATGTTTATTTCTTTTTAGATATATCAGCTACTCCCTGTGCTCCAGTCAATGCGACTAGTGCCCAGAATATCTCACTAACAGCATCCTCAGTAACACCTAGTGCTCTGGCAATAGTAGGGATGACCATAGCTGCTATAGTATACCATACTTTCTTAGATTTTAAAATTGTGTAGATTAAATACTCTTTCATTTTATATATAATTTTGGTTAATACTCATATCCCCATAGTATGTCCTGTGACTTTTTATCATCACAGTCTACATGGATAAAATTCTTGCCTAAACCCAGTCTTCTAAACCCGACTGACATTAGACCTTTTAATATTCTGTATTTTTCATAATTGCCTTTGTATGCTATGTCAGCTGCTAAACCTTTGAGATGACTAGACCCAACACGACCTCCAACTTTCTCATTGTGCTGCACTGTTCTGTAACCACTAGTTATTACAAATGGTACATCAGCTCTGTCTCTCGCCTCATCCAAATCTACCAAAAACATAGAGCACATTTCTGAGCCAGAGCCAGGCAAATCTGGACTTGCAAACTCACTAATTTTAAACCATTTTAGACCTATTTCTTCTAAATCTGGACAATCGTATTTTTCGCTATTTTTAGCCTCTCTGTTGCATTTACACATATCTGTAGTATATTAGTATCAAAAACTTTAGTTCGTAGAAACACTAGATAACAGCATCACTTATTTTTCTTTCTATAGTACCACCATCTGTCAGCTGTATATGCTATAGAAATGACTAATAAAAGTATCTTTAAAATCAACTCTAAGTCAGTTAAACACAGTGCAAATGATGTACTATTTACTGTCAGTACTGGTCCTATTTCTTCTACTATTCTCTTTCCTGGCATTGCTTTTTTCCTTTTTTTGGAGATACTTTTTTAGTGCTATCTCATTATTATTTTTAGTATATTTAGTAATCTTTATATTCATATTCTAGTATTGTAGGTCAGCATCTAAAAAGTCATTCAGTGATATATTAGTCATCCTCCTATGTAGACCCTGTATCCTCTTGTCTAGATTCATAGCTGAGCTATATGCATATTTCTGTGGTGTAATATCCTCATTTGTATTTGTAGTATACTCTGGATATGATGAGTTATTATGTTTTAGATAGTCTACTAATCTCTTTCTAAACCACTCAGCTGTATCCAGCACACTATGTCTGAGGTCCTGCAGCTCCTCTCTAGTTATAGGAGATGCATTGTCTGAGCTTTTTAGCATCACTCCCTTATTCATCACTTTATAGTGCATATATGGTAGTGCCTCATAGAATGCATAGTGACATAGTGTATCTGCTACATATGTATTTATCAGTGTAGCATATACTCCAGATAGTGTACCTCCAGTGATTTCACTCTGACATTTCTCATAGAGGTCTGTACCTAGAGATGTCTCTATATATTTCCTCTGTGCTATTTTTAAATATGGTAATAAAAATTCTACATCTACATTGTTTGTAATACTAGTAGTCTCTTTTAATCTTTGCTCTGATACAAATAGTGCATAACTCATTGTCTATATTTTTTATGTTAAACCTCCTCTATTAGGCATATCTATTGGAGCTACTGGTACCTCCTGTGGGTTTGGCTCTGGTCTGAAACCCTGTCTCCTAGCCTCACTAGTAGATACTACCTCATCATCATTTATAGCTCTATTACCTTTTTGTAGGTAAATTTTTCTAAACCATTTGTGATAACAGTATTTTCCTCCTTTGTATTTCCATATGCTGTATGTGTTCTTTCCATTAGGTCCCCATCCTGGATTGACAGCCATTCTACTCATAGCTAGTATATCTTCTTTTCTATATACTTTTCCTGCAGCCATCATAGCTTTGCAAAATGGTCTTTCTGGAGATTGACTACCAGTGTATATATATCTAACTCTAAATAACTGTCCATCTCTACCAGTACCATCCTGCTTTGATTTCCTATTAGGATATCCTTTTCCAGTTTTTACAGCCATGTCTACTCTACCACTATTTAGTTTAGCCTCATAATCCTCATCCTCAGTTTCATCCTCAACTGTCTCCTCAGAGATTAACTCATAGTCTTTGAGTATATCCTCCTCATACTCCCCAAAAGTCGCTAAAAACTCATCTAACACGCTATTAGAGGACAGCTCAGACTTCATAGGAACACAGTTAGGTACTTTTTTACCTCTTTTTATTTTATGTCCATATGGCTCATAGCCAGGTTGACATGGATTAGGAGATATCAAATCTGTCTGACTACAGTCCTCACAGCTGAGCTCCATAATCTGTTCATGATTTTCACAGGGCATATAGTAGGTAGTACCATCCATAGTATGTTCATGATAACCTGTACAACCCATACTCTCTGCTTTAGCCTCTGCCTCCTCTATAGTATCATATAGTGGTAACTCTATACCATCTGTAATCATGCTACCTACCTTTGAATACTCATATCTTTTGTATCTCTTTTTCTTCTTTTTACCTTTTTTATACAGTTCCTGCTCATCTGCAACAGTATCATCCTCATCAGCTAGTGCTGGTAATCCTAGCTCCTCTCTCAGCTCATCTACAGTCATGACCTCTTTGAGTACATCAGCTCCAAATTTATTGTTCATAGGTGCTGATTTCTGTATAGATATAGATAGATTTATATCATTTATATCTAGTATATGTCTGATACATTTTAGTATTACATCCTGGAATGGAGATATTACTGTATTGTGATACAGCTCATATGCATCTAATAGCTCTGTTCTACCTCCTAGCTGTCCCTCTGTTTTTACACCTAGTAGCATTGGAGATGTAACTCTATGTGCAATCATGATATTCTGTATAACTAGCTTGTTTAACACCTCATATTGTTTGTCTGCATCTGATAGTGATATAGGCTGTAGTGTAGGCTCTCTAGATTTATCATCAGAAAATGTCAGTACAAATTTACCTGCATTACTAGCTCCAGTAAATTTTTGCTGTATCTTTTTTTCTAGCTCATATCTCTCCTCCTCAGTAGGTATACCATTATTAAAGTTTATCCAAAAGTTAGGAGAAAAGCCATTTCTAATATTTGACAGATGGAATTCTGATATTAACTGGTCAGTTAAACACCAGTTTGTACCTGCTTGATAGTCTGGAGTATGGTATATTTCCATACCTGGAGAGTACATCCCTTTGTACAGTAGCTGTGATGGCTTTGACCTATCACTAGGGTTAAATGCTGCTACTGGTTTTGGTATATATCCAGTCTGTCTATATTTACTCCAGTCAGCTGACAGCCAGTACTCATCTACCTGTCCCCACTCATTGAGCTTTCCACATCTAACTCTCTCTACTGGTACATGATAAATCTCAGATATTGTAGTTCTATCCTGGCTCCATATGATGTTTAGTGCAAACCCACCCTGTAATTTTAGGTCAAATGATATTTTTTTTAGGACCTCATGTAGTGTTTCCTTTCTATTTGCCTGTGCTAAAAATTTTTTCAGCTTGACATATGCATCCAGATTATCCTCAGCTCCATCATCTACTACTATATTGTCTCCAGCAATCATAGCACTAGTAGCATTTACTACAGCTGCATGTGTAGGAGAGCTATTATATAGGTCTATGATAAACTGTGGATACTGGTTTTTATATGCTCCAGTACCATACTGTACCCAGTTATCAGCTGCACTCTCTGATATGTGAGGTGCTGTCTGTTGGTCTAGATAGACCTGCATTAGAGGTGGTATTTTATTAGTTTTCTTTGCCATAATTATTGTATCATTTGTACTCTAGTATCATCTATTGAACGTATCACTGCTAATACAGTTGCTAGTTCTGAACAGCTGTATATGATTATCTGTCCTATATCTCCTATAAAATCATTTATTTGATTATTTCTACAGCCTATAGTATCTATGTCTAGTGGTTTTGTACCACTAAATGATGCTTGATTACCCTGTCTTACACCATCTATATATACTGACATAGTACCACTAGTCCTAGTTATTACTATTCCTACTGGGTCTCCATCTGGTAAACTATCATCTAGCACTACAGTTCTCAGCTGACCATCTGCCTTTACCTCTACCTCCTCTATGTTTTTGATTCTAATAAAATCATTTGCACTACTAGCATCTGCTATAGTGACTAGATTACTCACAGTATCTGCACTCATTTTAACAGCAAAGCCTATAGTAAAATCATCATGAATAGTCAGATGTGGTGCTGTACCTAACATCTCCATGTTCTCATTATTTCCATCAAAACTGTATCCATATCCAGTCCAACTTGGTTGTGCTGCATCTGTTAATTGTATAAAATCTCTACCTTTATCAGAGCTATCTTTCCATCTATTGATTTGTCCAGGTACACCAGCACCTGGATTAGATAATAAATGACTAGCCAGTTCCAAATTTAACTCATATGTTTCTGGAACACAATCTCCAGCTGGATGATTATCCGTGGTAGTAGCTATCCTATTTATAGATAGTTTCTGTGATAGACTTAAATAAGCCATTACTCAGCTGTATCAAAATCATGCTCAGTATAGCACATAGCTATACCAGATGTGATTGTTATAGCTGTAACTCTACAGAAGAATGTAGTGCCAGCTGGAAATGTATCTATTAGTTTACTCTCAGCTGAGCCATCAATACTGATAGCTGAAACTGTAGTGGCTTTAGGAAAGTATACTGCATAGTAGTCTTTGCCTGTTAAACCTCCACTACTCGCATTTATGACATCTACAGAGCCTTTGCCTAGTTGCTCTCTCAAAAGGGTATTATTACTGTCTGCTAAACTCATTTTTTATATATTAATTAATGTGAATAAAATTATTTGTTGCATCTATCTGACTGCTAGTTATTTTGTTTGTATGTGCTGTATATGATACCTCTCCATCTGGTAAATCTCTAGTAGTTTTTCCTGCTGTTGTAGTACCATTGAGTATAGCTGTATACTGTGCTGGAGATAATACTAGAGCTTTTCCTCTATCTACCTCTCTGTATATAAATGGACCTTTGGTATTAGGATTGCTACCTGGAGAGTTATATACACTCTGTGGTGGATATACACCTCCAATCTGATTTTCATATAGTCTATATGAGTAGTATCCTCTCTCTGATAGTGTTATTAGGCTCAGAGCACTAGTACCAGATTCCTGTGCTAGAAATGTACCATGTAGTTTACTGCCTACTTTATGTATAGCACTACTACCATTTGCCTGTAGTTTTAACAGCTCTACTCCTACACTCTCTCTAGTCATATCATTTGTCAGATGTAGAAATAGTGAACGGTCTGGTTGTGTACTACCAGCTGGACCCCAGCCACTGATGACATGGTCTGCACTAAACACTACATTGTTTACTCCATTATCTACTAGTAGTAGCATATTTATTTAGACTTTTTTTTAGGTTTTACCTCCTCAAAGTACTCATCATATCCATCATCTATCAGCATAATAATCTGAGACTGTGATAGGTCAGCTAGTTTTACTACTTTCACTCCTGGACATATGCTACTCTCAGCATATATATCTTTCACTTTGTAGGTCTTTTTACTCATAGTCTTTTTATATAAGTATAAAATCTGATAAAAAGGTACAAAAAAAAGGAGATACTTATGTCAGATATCTCCTCTTTTCATGAAAAACTATATAAAAACTCCTATTAGTAAGCTGGAGCTACAGTTAAATTTGTGATATTATCAAATGGATTAGCTGTTCCACTACCTGCAAATCTCATAGGCTCTGGCTCTTGAGATGTAAAGGTCAAATCGTATCCATTCATGTCACCTAGTGCTGTTCCAGTACTAGCTGTACCAGCTGTCAGCTCAGCTCCATTTGTCTCACCTATCACAAACTGATTATTATTATTATCTAGTATATATATCACTAGTCTATTCTGTGCTAATAGTCTGATTTCATCTCTATCAACTCTAGTCAGTTTATGTAATTTTATATTGACAGCTCCCTCATAAAAGATAGTTCCATTCTCAGGTGCTGACTGTATAGTCTCTGTGAAATTTCCAGTTCCTTTAGCTAACTCATATCTAAATACAGTATCAGCTGCTATCTCTGTTAGTACTCCATCTGCATCATATGTAGGTGTATAATCAGCTACTGCCTGGAACATTACTGTTCTGATACCTCCGATAAAATCTTTACAGTCTAACTGTCTACCTGTTGTTAATGTACACGCCATATTATTGTTTCTTTTTTAGGTTAAAATAGAGAGGTCCATAGGACCCCTCTACTATTATTTATTAGTCATGTCTCACAATATCTCCTCCCTGTGCATGCTGAGTTCCCCCAGTAAATTTAGCAACAACTCTAATATTATTAGAGCCATCTAGGTCAGACATATCTAAGACTTTAATCTCTGTATGGTCACTGACTAAATCAGTACCAAAGAATAAATTTGACTTCTGTGCTGCACACAATTTATTGTCTGGCATTCCTGGACATACAGCTATCTTAATACCATTGTATAATGGTACAAATGCATCATTCATGCTGTATAATTGCTGATATCCTGCATTAGCTTGATTCTGTAGATATAATCTGTATGATGTAGGGGACATATAGATGTATAGGTCATCTTTAGTATATACAGCTGATGGTATTGCAGCTGATATTAAACCTAGATTGTCATCTATGTTAGTAGCATCAAAAGCTGTACCAGCTCCACCTGCATTATCAGATTCTACTATAGCTGTATCATTCTCAAAGTGACCGTTTCCTGGGTGGAAGAAACCTGTAAACTCTCCTCCATTTGCACTCAGTCCAGTCCAGATATTAGTCTCTACATGGTCTGCAATAGAGCTAGATAAATGTGACATTAAAAAAGCTGTAAAGTCATCAGATAGATTATTGTTGTGAGCTCCTGCTGACATCTGTGCAGCTTGCCACTCAGATAATACATCATTTTTACATAGGTCAATATTAATCTGTAAGTTTTTTGGCTCTAATACTCTTTCTGTTAAAGTCACATCTCCTGCGTTTGTAAAATCACAGTTAGCATCAGTGATGAGACCACTAGTAGCTACTTTTGTGATATTTCTTTTGTATTTAACATTTTCTAAAATTGTCAAATACTCTAATGATTTAGCCTCTTTCAATGCTGCAGCTATATACTGTCCAGCATGACTACCTGAGTAGTTAGAGGTAATTGGTGTTACGAATCCTGGCATTTTATTTTAATTTTATGGTTATTTAATATTTGATAGATTATACATATATTTATCTCTAGCTGATAGTTTTGCATACTCAGCTTTAGATATAGTATTTCTAGTAGTATTTTTACTAAACTTTGACATAGTCTCTGGTCTAGTCGCTGGAGCTTTTTCTAGCTCTGCTACCTTTTTTGACAGCTCCTCTTTCTCAGCTCTCTCAGACACTACCTCCTCCTCTAGTGTAGCTGTGTTGCCCTCTAGCATTTCTCTCAGCTCATCTATCTGACTTTGCATAGAGCTGAACATCTCCTTTACAGCATCACTCATTTCCATAATTACTGTATCAGCATCAAACTCTAATTCTGTAGTTTCTTTTATCTTTTTTGGCTGTCTAGCTGGCTCTGGAGTACTCATCTCCTCCTCATCTGTCTCTGTCTCTACCTCCTCAGCTGGAGCCTCCTCAGTCTCCTCAGTTTCCTCCTCTATTATTTCTGATACAATACCCTCCTCCTCTACTTTAAAAGCTATACCACTCTCTGTAGCATATTTGCCGACTGGCAATGGCATGGTTGTACCATCCTCTGTGAGTACAGAAACGCTAACTCCAGCCTCTAGAGCATCTGCCTCAGTTGTAATAATTGTACCATCTATCAATTTATCTTGATAGGCTAGTTTTGTCTCTGGTTTATCTATACCTAGAGCCAATCTAATCTGTTCCTTTATAGTCATAATAGTATATGTATTTTATAGTAAATATATAATTAATAATTATTTTCCATTTTCAGCCTTTATTATTCTCTCAGCCCATCTCATCATCACATCTCCACCCCATAGATTATAGCTGATAGTACCACAGTCATCATAGTTTCCAGTATCATAGGCTTTGGCTCTTTTTAGATAGCTGTAGACCCTTTTGACAGTATCAAAGCTGATAGGCTTTCTCTGTTTGATTTGCTGTGCTCTGACTTTCCCAGTTTGAGTTGCACATTTATTTCCTCTTTTCTCATTTTCTCTGATAGCTCTATCTGCATTATTACTAGCTGATTTTGGATAGTCATTGTATGAGGCTAAATCTAGGATGTCTGCTAGTGCATCTAGTATATCTACTGGCTTTAGTTTTTTAGGTTTGCTAGTTTTTTTAGACAGTTTGCTCATTTTATCTACAAAGTATCCCTCTATACTATATCCTTTGACTTCCTGTCTTTTTATCATATCCCATACAGCATCATTATCCACTTTCATAGAAACCATCCATGTCCCTTTAGGAATATTTTTATATCCATATAATCTAGCTTTATCCATAGCTGTATCCTGCACTATCCAGCTCTCTACTGTAGTAACACCAGCAATCCTCTCATCATGCTCATATGTAGCTGATTTTTGATTATTATGTATGAGATACAGCTCAGATGCTCTCTTGACTGTCTTTTCAGAGAAATAGACATAGTACTCATCTCCAGTCTGCTCATCTACTCTATATATCTGTTTATTAGGTATCAGAGCTGGACCTACTAATAGCCTCTTTTCCTCATCTACTTTTGCTAGTATTATATTTTGTTTTTTATGTTTGTTTAGTGCTACCCAGTTCTCCTCTATAGCTGGAGAATTGACTAGGCTAATTGCATCTATTGCTAACTGAGCCTGGTCATCATCTATGACTAGCTCTACTATTCTGGTTACTTTTTTCATATCTATAATTTTTAAACACTGGCTTTTCGCCTAATTTTATTTAATCTACTCTGGCTATTTGTCATCTCATCAGTAAGAACAAATGCTTTGACTGGCTCTGGAGACATCATGTCTAGAGCTCTACCCATATCTGGAGTAGTAGCTCCTCCTCTAGCAAAGCCTACACCTCCACCAGCCATATTTATATTTGATAATAGTGGTCTAAATGCTCTAGCTGATTTAGCATTTATGACTACCTCCCCTCTACTTAGTCTAGCTGGTATACTATCACTAGTACCATTTCCATATCCTCTCACTACACCTCCTCTAGCTTTTGCCTCTGGTATAGGAGTTGATTGTATAGCCATCATAGATTTCATACCAGCTGCTAGTGCTAGTCCAGCATTTATAGGAGCTAGTACTGGACCTACTACTGGTATTCCGACTGTAGCATTATATGCTTGCTGAGCTCCTGTAATCATACCTATCATAGCCTCAGCTGTTTTTAGTGCTTTCCATGCTTTTGTCCCCTCTCCAGCCATCTGTGCTGCCTGTCCAAACGTACTACCTAGTGCATTTAGCTGGTCAGTTTCTAGCTGGAGCTCCATCTCTTTTTCAGCTTTTGCTAGTGCCTCTCTCTGTCTACTATATTTTTTCTTTATCTCATTTTTTAATACCTCTGCATTCTCTACATTCTCTACAGCTGCTAGCTCCTGTTCCTCTTGAAATTGTAGCTGTAGATTTGCTCTCTCAAACTCATCCTCTATGACAGCTAGTGCATTTTCCTGTGTTAGCTGTCTGATTTTATCAGCATTAGATTTGACTTTATTTTCTCTCTCTAATGCATCTGCCTCCTCCTGTTTCTTTTTCTCCTCAGCTCTCTTTCTTTCCTCCTCATCTTTAGCCTTTTTATCTGCCTCCTCTTTATCTCTCTCTGCCTGTCTTTTATCTGCAAACTCTTTGTTTAATCCATTAAGAAAATTCTGTAAACTAATCTGTCTACCAGCTGCCTCTTGCTGTATATTTGCTAGCTCTATCTCTGCCTCTGCCAGAGCATCTAGGTCCTCTGCTTTATTTTCTCCAGTTTCCATCTCAGCTTTCATCAGCTCTACTCTCTCCTTTGCTAGTTTGATTCTCTCATCCTCCAGCTCTTTTTCTTTTGCAAATGCTGTCTCTGCAGCTTTTTTTCTGACATCATATGACTTAGTGATATCCTCTGCTATTAGTTTCTGCTGTTCTATAAATGCTACACTCTCAGCTGTCTTTACATTTAGGTCTCTCTGTGCATCAGTATTTTTCTGCATAGCATCTGTCAAATTTGCTATAGTTTTTGCATCCTCAATGACCTCTTTTTTGAATCCTTTTAGTGCTGCCTTTGCATCTTTTGTAGCTCCTTTGAAATCTCCACTCATTAACTTTACTATTGCTGAGCCTAATTTTCCTATTCTATCTACAATATTTTTCATGACAGAGCCTACTATATTTAGAGCCTTTTGTAATTGTTCTGCACCTTTTTTTGTTTGTGTAAAATATGCTACAAGTGAGCCTATAGCTACTACAAAGGCACCTATACCAGTGCTGAGTAGACCAGCTTTGATACTACCAAACATCACTTTGGCTGTAGTTTTTACTTTGAGCATGGCTTTATTTACAGCTCTCATAGATGCACCCCAGATAGTAGTATCTTTTTGTGCATCTTTTGTAGCTTTCCCTACTTTCTCTATATCTTTCCTAGCCTCTACAGCATCAGTAATCAGATTTAATATTATTTGTTCTGCCACCATTTTTTATCTAGTTTATATTTACCATTTATATTCTCATCATCTATACTATACATCAGTGGTAGAGCTGACTTTAAGCACTCTATACCGATTAGTATATTTTTTTTAATTATGTTTAGTATGTCTCTATCCATGTTTTTTGCCTGTTTTTATCGCATCTAACGTATTTACTCACTACTTAAGCTAGTACTACTCCGAAACTCTGTAAAGTCCACTGTAGCTGTCCATTCTATAGCCTTTCCAGTTTCCCCTCTAACTGTAATTTTAAAATGTGTACCAGATGTAGCTGCTGTAGGTCTCCAGTTTGATACAGAGCCATGATTTGACATAGTTTTTCTAGTCCTTTTTATCTGCATAATACCAGCTCTATTTATGATTACACCTCTCTCTAACCAGCTACAAAAATCTCCAACACCTCCACCCTCAGCCTCACTAGATGTACATACAGCTACTACAGATGCATTGAAATACATGATGCTATTAGTAGGTACTGGATAAAAGTTTGTACCATCATTATTTATATGACTATTGATAGTACCACCAGTTGTAGATGTCACTCCAAATAGCACTCTAGTATACTGTCTCTCTCCTAATATATCCTCCTCTAGACTACCTCCATGTACATAGTGATTAGCTATAGTAGCATTTGCTCTAGTTCCCATGATAGTGCTATTCACACACCCTCTATTTACCTCTCCAAATGTACCATTGACAGCACAGTTAGTACTCTCATTTAGTGAGTTATTTTTACCATTTATATGTCTACCTATTAGGTCTATATCTACTGCATTTCTAAACCCTGTATCATTAGTAGTATTGATAGCTCTAGTACTCATATAGTCAAATGTACCAGCACTCTTGCACAGACACTCATTAGTATCATCATTATATCTAAACCCATATGCTAGACACTCCTCCTTTGTAGGAGTAGTCTCTGTCAGCTCTAGCTGGTCTGGTCCCTCTGCAGCTTTTCTAGTATAGTGCTCAAATATAACTATACCATCCTCTTTGATTACTTTTGGTCTTTTTGTTTGGTCTATTTTAAATCTCATATTACAGATTTTTGATAGTGATAAACTCTACTTTAGCTGAGTTGATTCCATTATATTCTATTTTTTTTACTCTATATTTTACTCCAGATATAGTCACTACATCATTAAATCTAAATCTCTCTATCTCATTTCCAGATAGCTGTAGATTCATCCTCACTAGTCTAGTATTTTTGTGATATAACTCATCTATATATGCACTCCAGTACTGATTAAATAGTCCTAATAGTACAGCTCCAGCTCCAGGATAGTACTCTACTACTCCATAATCTACACTGAGTACACCAGCTCCAGCTGCTGGAAATGTATTAGCTGGAGAGAATAGTAGATAGTCATAGTAATAATCATGTGTGCTACCTGCATATGGAGCACTAGTACCATATCCTATAGTAGATGTTTGTACTCCATTATCATACAGTATCCTCATCACATTTGACCATCCTAGCTCTCCTGCCTCATTCATGATTTGTGGAGCATATAGGTCTGTACCAAAATGATATAGGCACTCTGTACTAGCTATATCTTTTGTCTCTACTAGGTCCTCTTGCTCATCATATAGGTCATCTCCACTCTCAAATTTATATGGATATTTCCACTCATTAGGTTTGTTGTATAGTCTAGTAATAACATCATCACTATCCTCACTATGTCTAAATGTGATATCCTTTGCTAGTCCCTCTATTGGTAGTATTTGTATCTCACTAGTATCTACTTTTTTTGTCCAGTCATGCTGAGCTCCACTATCCACCCAGTCATCATATGGCTCTATCTGTATGATAGTTGGGTCATCCTCATCTGGTAATAGTACTAGATTAAACATAGTAATTAAATTTTTACAGAATTCCCACTGTGATATCTCTCCTCTAGGTCCACTCAGAACATCAGTAAGCTGCACTTGGCTTCTAGTCATGTCATACGTTATGAAACCATAGGCATGTGGGTCTCCAGATGCATTTTCATCAGCTAATTCTACACCATATGTAGTACCAGCATTTAGATTTTCTACCATATACTCTACATACAGTCTATCTCCCTCATCTACCTCTATTATCTGTGTAAATGGATTTGTGGACCAGCTCCTCTGTGAATAGTTATTATACTGTGCATTAGATAGATTATTTATAGTTCTAGTTTGCATCTGTGCAGCAACAGTAGTAGTACCAGCACTGTTATCAAAGTGCATCACTCTACAAGTCATAGATATTGTATCACTACTATTTACAGCCATAGTCCCTCTACACCATAGGTTTAGCATTACATATACTGTAGTAGCACCAAACCCAACTGGTACCTGTATCTCATCAGATGTAGCATTGTAGTATGTAGGCATAGGAAATGCACTACTAGAGCCATATATAGTAGATGTAAATGCTGGTAGTTTCTCATATGATGTAGCTGTACCAGCTGTATGATTTTTTAGATTAGGCTGTATTGGGTCTCTCCTCTGCTCTCTACCACTACCCATTAGTCCATTTACTGCTGCAAAATCTGCATATAATTTTTTCCATGCATCTGTAGTCAAAAATGTAGACTGTATAGAGTATCCAGCATTTTTGATTATAGTCCTAAATAGGTAGTCTACCTGTATCCAGGGTCTATGTACATACTGGTGTTGCATTGTCATAGTAGATGTTGGTATACTAGGTACATCTATATATGATACTCCAGTAGTTGCATTAGTCTCAAATACTACATCTGGGCTATATCTAACCCATGGATATTTTACTGTATTACCATCTCTAAAACCATTAGCATGTGGTGCATTAGAATATGTTAGACCAGTAGTCCAGCTAGCCTGTATATTAGTCTCATCATAGTCATGTTTGAGCTCTGCTAAATCTAGGTCTCTCAGTATAGCCTCTGATAGTGTATCTTTAATATTTACTATGTCAGAGAATATAGTGATTTCATATGCTATCTGTTTATTAGATTTGACAGTAACTCCATTGAGCTGTAGCCATCCCTCAAATATAACATGAGTATTTTTACTGACCTCACATCTAGTCCTCTTATGTGGGTCAAAATCTCCATCAACTTTTACATTATACATATATGTAAAAAAGATATTATTTGACTGTGTACCTGGCACCTCAAATGATTTAGAGTATGAGCTAGTCCTCTCTGCAATATTAGTATAGTCATCAGCATTAAATACCATAGGTATTGGCTCATCCTGGTATAAATGTATCTGGACCATGTGCCCTGGAAAAGATGCATTGTTTGATGAAACTGCTCTTAGTGTAATCATTTACTGTATATTTAGTGATGATAATTGATTCTGTTGTACATTTACATATCCATCTACCTCCAGCTCTATTTCATACTGTGCTACTTTATCGTTTGCTCTAGTATACCTCTCATATCTATTTGTAGATAGCGTTACACCTCTAGTATAGTCAAACTCTGTACCAGGTCCATCAGCTCCAGTATCTGCATTATTATAACTACCTAATATATACACTGTAGGAGATGTAAATAGCTCCTCTAACCAGACAGATGTAGCATCATCAACCCAGTCTGTATTGACTGTGATAGTCTCTTTAGCTGATACATTGATAGTGTTATTTGACCTATGTGTTGGTAGTACCTGCATCCACAGTACCTGTGAGCCTCTAGCCTGCTCTGTATTTTCTCTCTTTATATCTAGCTCTCTATATGATTTTTTAGTAAAATTATAATAGTCCCATGTACCATGTCTATTTACCCAGCATAGTCTTATACTCTCATATCCTTTACAGTCATCCTCCATACGTTTAAATGTGTACTGTAGTGACTTATATCCACTACCATTATGTAGACCTATAGTATACTCTGTAGCATTATTTGTAATCCACTGTATATTAAATGTAGCATTGTTTATCAGATTAGCTGGTCCACAACCAAAGTACTGTAGCATTTTGTATGAGCTAGTCATAGTACTATCTGTAGAGCCATCATACATACTATCTGTCATATCTATAGTCTGACCGTTTATCTCTATTCTCATCCTATCCCATGTAGCATTTACACCATTTTGTAATCCAGATAATGTGCCTACAGTCATATAATCTCCATCTCTGACATACTGTGTAGTTGGTGCATTTGATAGAAAATGTGCTGAGGGTTGATTAGGAAAAAATGGACCTCCATATAGTGGTAGAAATGTTTGGAGCTCTACACCTCCTGTAAACGTACCAGTACCTCCATAGGCATGTGAGTTCCTTTGTGCATTATTAGGCACTGTACCATTCCAGCAAGCCATCTCATTATGTCTGATTAAATCTGGATATATCACAGCTGGGTCTGTAGCTGTAGGTGCATACATCTCTCCAAATCTGACATCAAATCTAACCATATTATAATTATTTAGTGACCACTGGTCTATCAAATGGATAGGTATAGTATCATAGTGATTGAATGTCCATGTCTGACTATGACCTTTAAATTTAGGCTCAAACCCAGACTGTCCAGTACTACCTAGATTGTCTGTCTGTACATGCTGTTCTAGTATGTCTCTGATATTTACATTACCATATCCAAATATTGCTGGAGAGATTTTTAGTCTAGCATCTATGACATTAGATGCTGAAAAATTGTATATATGCACATCTACTATATATTTAAATTTAGGTAGTGCTACGTTTGTGCTAGTCACTACAAAATTCCAGTCCTGTCCAGCTGGTCCCACTTTATTTAGTGGTGTTTTCATTATCGTTATTGCCATATCATATATATTTATAATGTACTAGTAGTAGCTCTCAAAAACTTTGCAACGTCAGAGGCATACATAGATATGACCTCCTGTGGTAGTCTTTTATAGTGCATATTAAATGCATCTCTAAAAAAGAATCTTGGCTTGATACCTTTCTCCTTTATTTTTCTGCCTATGAGATATGCTGCACTACTAATATTTCTATCATTTTTTTCTATAAATTTCCCACTAGATAGGTCTCTCAATCTCAGTGGCTTTATCTTTATCCAGTTTTTTAGCACACTAGGAGGTGGCTGTTTAGCACCTTTTCTCCTACCATACTCTACATATTTCCAGTGCTCAGCTGCTCCAAACTGGAGCTCTACAGCTCCACTAGGATATACTTTTAGATAGTATCCTAGGCTCTTTGACAGTGTTTTATTCTTAGTATTAGCTGGTCCTTTTCTACCATCTTTCCTCTTTGCTAGATTACTCTTGGCTCTAGCTACTACTTTTTGAGCAAATCTGTCTAGTGCTTTCTCTGTTTGTTTTAGCTGTAGCTTTTTCATCTATGCACTAGCTATATATATCTCACATCTCACATCAGCTGCCTCTACTGGTCTAATCATAATTTTAGATAGGTCTATCATAGTACCAAAACTAGGTACAGCATCTAGCTCACAAAATGATATTTGCTCTGCTGCAAATAGTACATGAGTACTTTCTGGACCTACTGTTATATGAAAGTTTTGATTGACTGCCTCCTCTCCTTCTCCAGATATTAGCACATATGCTACCTCTACTGTATTTGTAGTATCTAGATTAGTCACTCTGACATATCTAGCATCTCCTACATCTAGAGCTGTCTGTGTAGTTGCCTCTGTTGCTGCAAATACTACAGCTGTAGTAGTCTGTCCATTTTGACAATTAATAATTCTTTTGTAGTAGTCATTTATACCACTAATAGTCTTACTCCTAGTACATCCCACCTCAGTGCTGTATAGGTTTAAACTCTCTGTAATTGTTACTGTTAAATCTGCCATATTTTTAATTTTAAGTATATCATTATTGTATAGTATCTATTTCCTTTTTTTTGTTTTACATTTTTATATCATCATATCTAGCATCTAGTTTTACATAGTATGCTCATTTTGTCTTACTTACTAGCTCTCTCCCATAAACTCATCATGTGACAGCTGAGGTCCACTTAGTGTCCTTTTGCTAGAGCTGGTCACTGTACCATCATTATTTATACTGAGTTCATTCTGCTCATATCCATCCCAGTGACAAACACTGTAATCAAAGAAGTTTGTTATGCTAAACTGCATATTCCAGCCAGCTACATTGTCTGTAAATTTCTCTGTAAATGGCTCTAGTGTAAATGTAGTAGATATCTCATTTGTATATTCATAGTAGCTATTAGTATTAGCATAGTGATTACCACTAGTACCAAATATAGTCCCCTGCATTCTGCCTCCTCTTTTAAACCATGCTATAATATCTAGTAGGATTGTGCATGTCTGAGACTGTACTCTCTTTTCCATATCTCCCTCTCCAGGCTCTACTAGGTCCATACATATGATGTTAAAATTATACTGTACTTGTTTATCCAGTGCATTTACACTAGTAGGTACTACTACTATATGTGGATATACTACATTTCCAGCTGTGGATATTTCCCAGGGGTCTCCATAGTAGACCTCATGTACAAAGTGATGGTCTCTACATACTCCTACTATCATATCTACTACCTGGTCAAAAGTTCTAGGTTGGCTCATATTTTTTAGTTTCCGTTATATTTTTCTATTCTCTCTTTCTCCTTTTCTACCTCACTGTTTACTGACAGCCAGTTAAATATCTCATTGACTGGTCTCTTTGTGATACTATTTAATTTTAGCACATCTCCACCAGCTAGCTGATACATGACTATAAACCAGCCATATTTCTCAGCTAATGTGTTTCTGCTTTCCTCCTCTTCTTTTTCTGCTCCATAGAGCTCCTCTTCTTTTTCATCTCCAAAGATGATTTGATAGTGTCTATGTGTTTGTCTACGATAGTGTAAAAAAAAACCATAGCACCATATACAGTATCTATGCTCAGACTATCCTCAAATATCTTAGCTCTATCCTCTCTATCATCTATAGTATACTCCTCTATCCTATATCTATTTCCACTCCTTTTTATGACTGGTCTATATAGCACTGTTAGTATGTCTATCAGATTTGCATATCCATTTTGTATCCATGTATCCATATCTGCAAACTCTCCAAATGTCAGCTCATTCATATTAGGCACAAAACCATACTCTATACCATCTATCTCTATCACATTTCTTAGCTCTTTATTAGGCATATCAGCTGTCAGTGCAGCTAGTGTATCATTTACTCTGTCTATCTGTTTTATAGATATTTTAGATAGATATGATAGTGGACATTTAGTGAGTATAGATATAGACCTAATCTTTACCTCCAGCTCACTCAGCTCTTTATTCTCAGTTATAGACATCAGCTGTTGATACTGTTTGACAGACACCTCATCCCACTTCTGAGGCACATGGTAGCTGTGTTTCTTTGGTCCTATTTGTATTTCTAGTCTAGTCATTTATTATAAGTATAAATTTTGATTATATCGTTTTAATGTTATATTTGCACTGTTTTTCATGATAGCTAAAATAGGGGTGTTGGTCTAATTGTCGTAATAATTAGCATCCCTATTTTTTGTCTCTCCATATCTAGTGTTTCTACGTTCTATTATTTTTAGTATAAATATACCAGCCAGCCATATAAATGCAACATAGCTCATAAAAATAGCTAACAGAGGCATGCTGCTAATATACATAATACCTGCCTGTATTAGGGTTTATTTCATAGTACATCCTCATCATCATAGTATCAGAATAGTCTGGAGACCTGCCTATTAAATCTTTGATTTTGTCCTTTGCTAGTATGCTCAGTTTACTATCTTTGTCTATATTTATTCTTCTGACCTGCTCCAGCTCCTGTATCAGTTGCTCCTTAAATTTTATGTCATTTGTACTCACACCTATCTGTCCTTTATTTATCATATCAGCTAGTTTATAGTAGCACTGGGTCTTTAGATTTTGATAGTTTTCTTTGAGTAGAGGTTTACTGTTATTTTGAAACCCTAGACATCTCAATATATCTTTGCATCCACCTCCTACACCATCCTCATCCACTATGATATTAGTCAGTGGTACAGCCTCTCTATTCTGTATCTCTTTTATCCTATCAGCTACCTCTACCATACTACTACTATCCATGATGACTATATGTGATACCTGTAGACCATTCCAGTACATGATACAGGTCTTATCCTTTCCATATCTAGCTATATCAGCTGTGATATATTTATCTCCAGTAGGCACTACAGCACTAAACATATTGATGATACTATCATAGTTTATTAGCTGGTCTTGACTATCATCATATTCCCAGTCCCCCCTCAATAGTCTAGCTTTTGATATCTCATCTAGATTACCTAGCTGCTCTCTATAGTGTTTACTGATATGCTGATTATCATCTACTAGTGCCTGTATAAATCTCCTGTGTTTAGGTAGAGCTCCCTCTCTATCTGGCTTATAGTACATCTGATATATCCATCCCTTTGTAGGGTTGCATGTCATCAGTAGTTTAGGTATTAGTCCATACTCATCAAGTCTATATCTGAGCCTACTAGATACTATCTGCTTTGCCTTTTCTGTCAGCTGAGATACCTCATCTATAAATGCAAATGTGAGCTCCAGAGAGCCTAGTGAATCATAGTTTGGGTCTGATGGATATAGAAATAAATCTTTGAGTATTATCTCACTATCATTGTAAAATTTAATGATATTGCTCTGTCCATTATATGTGTAGTGTATACCAGATTTTAGTGACCACTGATTACAGATATCAAAAAAAGTATTGAGAGTAGTTTTTTTTAGAGTATCTAGTTTGCTCCTACCTATCATCCCTCTGATACCAGCATACTGTAGACATAGTATGATACTATATGCACATCCTAGATAGCTCTTTCCTCCACCAGCTGCACCTCCATAGAGCACCTCTGTTGTACTTTTATCCAGTAGATACCTCATAGCTATCTTCTGCTTTGTGATGAGCTGTGGAGATATATCTATCACTCAGTATGGTCTAGATTGATATTGATTTTTATAGGCTCTCCAGCTGAGGTATGGTCCATCTCTTGCCTCTCTACAAACCCTCTCCTTTTTCCCTTTGTTTTTAGATAGAATATAGTAGCTGATGTATTGCCATCCTTTATCTGTTTGAATAGCTCACTCTCTGCAAAATCTAGAGCTATGTCTGATACATCCTGTACATCTCTACTAAATGTCTCATCATTTTTTAGCCAATTATAAAATTGAGTTCTACCTACACCAGCTATCTTGCATGCTGTAGTGACTACTCCTAGAGATTTTACCAGAGCCTCTAATACTCTCTTTTTACTGTGTTCAGTTTTGTTCATAGTCTGTATCTATTATGTCTAAAAATTTATTATGTTTTTCTAGGTTACAGCTGCTCAGCTCTATATATGTTTTTTGCTCCTCTGGAAATGTATGTATAGCAAAGTGACTTTCTGCCAATAGCCATATAGCTGTATATCCCTCTGGCTCAAATTTATGCTGCATAAAATCTAGTACATTAAACTGTGCTCTTTTAAGTGCATTACAAAAATAGAACATCAGTAGCTCTGGGTCTGTCTCTGGTATCCATTGACTATGTTTAAATATCTCAGCTTTCATCCTGTATTTCTGTAGTTAAATCTTTGTAATTCTTTTTGATTTTTTTGACATCCCCTTTGTAAAACACTAGTACATTCTGATGACATTTTCCTACCTTTCTATTCCTCATAGTCCTAGCTGCTCTCATAGCCAGTGTACCTATCATCTCTACTAGTATCATCTCATTATATAGTCTCATACCAGCTCTATCAAATATATCCTTTATATGGTCTACAAATCTATAGTAGTATCCCTCTTTGTCTCTGATATCTCCTACTACTATCACAGCAAATCTATCATCTTTTAGGCACTGTATAGCATCTGTAAAAGCTGTATCTAGTATAGTCATAAAGTCCTCATATGTCTCTTGATTACTAGCATCATTCTCCATATCACTATATACCTCTAAATCATAGTATGGTGGACAGCTAAATAGTAGGTCCTGTGTATCCTCTGCTATATGCTGTAGTACACTCCTACCATCATCATTGATATACTCAGCTGTCATACTAGCTACTCTCTCATTATTTATATTAGCCTGCTCTGCTCTCAGCTCTATCCCAGTAAATGTATGTCCTAGACTAGCTGATACATACCCAAATACACTATCTCCAGCAAAACAATCAAACACTTTAGATGGTCCAGGAGTAAACCATTTGCATACTATCTCAGATAGTACAGGGTCTAGTATGGATACCTCTGGAGCTGCTTTTAGATTACCTTTCCATGTACCATACTGTAGCTCATTTAGCTCATTCATAGCTGTCTCTCTAGTCTCTCCTTTGTCTAGTATGAGATTTTTCCAATGTTTTTTTCTCTCTTGCCAGTATCCCTGTCTAGTATCTAGTATAGTAAATGGAGGTACACCAAATGTCTCAGCTAGCTCTATTCCCTCTGGCTGTTCTCCTACAGATATATCATCATCTGTGAAACCTACTAGCTCTCCCTGTGTAAACCCCCAATCTATGAGCTCCTTTTCATCAAAATAATTAGCTAGAGCATCCATATCAAATGCTCCAGTATTTTTGTTTAGTCTGACATTTAACTCCTTTTCTTTGTTTAGGTCTAGACTGAGCTCCACTGTAGGCACCTCATCTATTCCCATACTCTCTGCTACTTTACATCTCTGATGTCCTCCTATGATGATATTTAGCCTGTCTGGATGAGTATTAACTATAATAGGGTCTACTATACCAAAACGATTGATTGAGGCTCTAATGTCCTCAAATTGCTCTGTACTGAGCTGTCTAGGATTGTACTCAGCTGGTATCAGCTCTGAGATTTTTCTATTAACTATTTTCATTATATAGAGTTTTTATATTTTTTAATATACTGGATAAACATGCTCTACAGCTAGTGCTCTCTCTGTATCTAGTACCAAATACATCATTGTGTAGTCTGACCATCCTCCTAGTAGTCTCTACACTATCACTGTGACCACTTTTTACTAGTGGATATACCTCCATGAGCTCTGCTCTCTGTGCTGTAGATATATGTGCTCTACCTCTCATACCATTTACCTCTAGGACATCTCTCAGATTTCCAGCTAGCTTTGGTCCTAATATGACATCCACATACATTACAGTGTTCCCATGGCTCCTCAGTACCATCCATATGCTCACACTGCATACACTCATGTAGTCTCATCTCATATTCTATACCCTCTAGCTTTCTCATTCTGTCATATATATGTTTAGCTATTGCCCATAAAAATTTAAACAAATATTTGATGTTAATTTTTTTCATTGATTCTGGTTTTAATATATTCTTTTACTCTTTTTATAGTGTTGAATATACTAGTCCTAGATATACCAGTCATACCAGCCAGTCCATGTAGTGTATTGCCCTGGTAGTAGTATAGTTTAAATAGCTCTTTGTCATACCAGTATAGCTCATCTACTATCTGGTCTATCTTTTCTAGATATTTATATGTGGATGTTCCACTATACATCATGTAGTCTGGAGTACTAGATACACTAGCATTTGCATCTATATACTCATAGTACTTTTTGTATTTATAGTAGTATCTACTATTTCTGCTATTAAGCATCAGATTTAGAGCTCTGATACAGTACCACAGTAGACCACCTCCATCATATATTTTATCTAGTTTAGATTTTTCCATCTCAAAGAGCCATACAAATAACTCCTGTAGAGCATCATCTCCATCTCTACTATTTCCAGCTATATTATGTGCCACCTCTCTTAGCCTCTCAATGCTGGAGAGGATAGCATCATGTGCATCTGTCTCCTTTTCAGAAAGGCAAGTCATCTGCCTTTGACTGCACATTATCTGACTGTGGAGCTACATATGGTTTCTGAATTTTAGCTGAGAAATATGGTCTATCATCTCCTCTAACCCACAGTGCTATCTCCTGCTCTGTACCATCTGCTAGTGTAATTTTACCTTTGTAATCTGGATAGTTTTCACTAGTTTTATTATCTACTTTAAATATGGTGCCTGTGCCTGGTTTATTTTTGTATGACATATCAGTATGATTTTAGACAAATATATTCTTTTCCTATACATAAGTATAAAAAATACTGATTTATTTTTCACAGTTATCTGTTTATAACTATGGTGCCCTCTCCACCAACCATCCACTTTTTAGTAGCTGTAATGGTATGTACCATTTTATCCTCATCCATCAGACAGTCCATGAAACCCTTTAGTAGATTATCTAGGTCTGGCTTTTGCTGATGAGGCTCTCCAGCATGCTCAGCTACTTTTTTATATGACCATGATTTAGGACATGGTATCAAAAATTCTATATCTAGAGTATGTCCAGGAGTATAGTCATTCTCTTTTGCTAGCTGTTTTAGTTTATCTTTATATCTCCAGTATTTGAGTACTACTGGTCTTTGTTTCCATCTATCAGCTCTAGTCATCCTAGGCTTACCCATCACTGGTATATTTGTGAATATTATCTGGCTCATAGTCCGAATGTATTAGTTTTTTCATCTATAAATTTACATATCTCTCCTCTGAATGTGATATCAGTAGTACCAGTCTCTCCATGTCTGTTTTTGGCTAGTAGTATTTTACATGCTTTGTCATCTGTAGATTTACTATAGTATCCATCTCTATATATAAACATTACCATATCAGCATCCTGCTCTATAGCTCCACTCTCTCTCAAGTCAGACAACATAGGAGTTTTATCAGCTCTACTCTCTACAGCTCTGCTCAGCTGAGATAGACATATCACTGGTATCTCTAACTCTTTTGCTAGTACTTTTAGCTGTCTAGATATATATGATATTTGTTGCTCTCTATTTTGCTGTTTATTCTGTCTATCCTGTCCCTGTATTAGCTGTAGATAATCTACTACTATCATATCTATTTTACTCTCATGATTGAGTTTCCTAGCTATAGTCCTCAGCTGATATATGTCTAGAGCTGCACTGTCATCTATTATGATACGATTATTATTTACTATAGGTCCAATATCCTCATGCATTTTTCTATACTCACTATCTGTCATTTTTCCTCTTTTGATTCTATCATGTTCTATATCAGATTGTGAGCTGAGTAGTTTGTATCCTATCTCTGGAGCACCCATTTCTAGACTGAATAGTAGAGTAGTATGTCCATGATGTGCAGCTGTAGTCATAAAATTTAGTGCCAATGTAGTTTTTCCCATACCAGGTCTAGCTGCTAGTATAATCAGCTCTCCACTATTGAATCCATTAGTTAGTCTATCTAGATACTGATATCCAGTAGGTATACCAGTTATACTACCAGTATTATTACTAGCCTTTTCTATCCTCTGTAGACTATCTGCTATGACCTCTGTGATACTATGATAGGACCTAGATTTAGCATGTCTAGATACTGTATCTGTCAGCTGAGCTACACTGGATAGTATATCAAATACATCCTCACTATTATCATGTACTCTATCTATTAGTCTATGTGCTTTGAGTAGCTCTCTCCTCATCTGATACTCTTTGAGTAGTAGACAATGCTCCTCTATATTCATAGATGTACTGACTGTTGTATCTACTATATCTGTGATATCTACTTTATTTTTTAGAGCCTCTGATACTGACATTACATCTGGATATTTTCCCTGGTTATATAGTGATATGCATGTATCATATATCTGTGCATGATTTTTTTCTATAAAACAATCCTTTGATACTAGGTCTGCTATAGTATGTAGGTCATCACTATTGACCATCATAGCACCTATCACAGCTCTCTCTATGTCTGGAGCTGATGGTATTTTGTTTTTCATGATATGATTTTTTTGATTGGTTTTAATGGTTTATATTTTTTATCATTTTTGTAATATGACATTTTTGCTGAGCTGGTTTTACATGCAGCTCTATTAGATTGATATTTTTTCCAGCTAAGTATCTGTATCACAGAGCATTTATTATATGTTTTTTTAGATATCTGTTTATCATTTACTAGCTTTTTGATTATCCTATAGCACTGCATCTCTGGTATACCAGTCTCATCAGACAGTCCTCTCATACTACATAGTATCTGTCCAGGTCTGATAGTATATTGTCGCTTTTTAAACTTCCAGGTAGACCCACTATGACTAGCTCTGATGAGTAGATGGAGCCATAGATGTATGTACTGTGATTTTTTGTACCATCTATTTTGTGTTATTTTTCTATGTATTTTGATATATCCTTTCATGTCTCAGTGATTTAGTTATACTCATTTTATATTTGTACTCAGAGAATGCATCTAGTAGCATTTTTAGCACTTTAGAGACATTTTTATGATTACTATATACTTTTCCCTCAAACTGACCTATGTGCACTGTTATGGTCATTTTTGTATCTGTATTTTTTATAGATGGAGTAGCATTGATACCATGCATATGTAGTAGAGTATCATATTTATCTCTATCCATATACTCTAGTTCATTGTCACTATTCAGAAATTTCTCCTTTAGTGCATTGTAAAAATACCTATACTCATTCCATCCCTCTATATTTGCATCATGTTTTTGATACTGTACATAGAAGCTGGCTCTATGTCTACTAGTGACATGCTTTGATAGTGTATTATAGTCTACTCCTAGCTCTCTCATTATCAGATTATTAGCACACACTCTACATAGATTATAGTCTCTCTCTCTACATGAGCTGTGATATGCTCCGACTGGTATCCCAGCCAGAGCCTCACTTAATTTTATTATTTTACTGATTTTTGTTTCCATACTCCTTTATAGCTTTGTCTAGTATATCATGCTGGTCTGCACTGACCTCATAGTCTGATAGTTTAGCTAGGACCTGCTCAGACTTTCCATCTGCTACATAGTCTAGCATTGCTACTAGTATTTGTTTGGTCATCTTTTTCTTAAATGTATTTTTAGGCTCTCCAGTATATAGACTAGGTTTATACATCTCCTCCAGCTCTGATACATATCTATTGTCATCATATTTACCTAAAAATATATCTGCATTGAATCCTAGTTTAGATAGACCTTTTGTTAGTGCATCTGTACTCACTTTTTTATAGCACTCATCATCTAGTTTACCTTTACCAGTATGTGTATTTATAGAGCTATTGATATCATACTCACATATAGTATCATCTATCCTATACCATAGTACAGCCTGGTATCCTATTAGTCCATCACAGATGAGATTGAATCTCTCATCTTTTACACCCCATCCAGAGCCTATAGGACCGAATTGCTCAGTAGCTATATGCATCTGGTGCTGTGCATTTACAGTAGTGAATTTTCTACCGAAACCTACCTTTCTAGTATAGTTTGGGTCTGTAGTCTCTACAGCTGACCACAGCCATAGATTGTCTTTCTTTTTGTTTTTCATGATTAGATATTTTTAGTTATTATATAATTGTACAGCTCTCCTCCACACTCCTCATCCTCATCTACTACATTCTCTGTTACACAGATATATGAATCTACAGCTAGACTTCTCAGCATGCTCTGTAGATTTTCTACAGGCACTCTACTCCAGTATCCGAATCTGAGAGTTATAGCTGGTTTGAGTTTTAGGAATGTCCCATCTGGGTTTGCATCTGTCATAGTAGTACCCACCTCAAAAGTACCAAATTTTTCCTCTAGGAGGATGAGATGATTTATAGATATTCTCATAGTGTTTTTATATATTTAATGTATTGTTTTTTTATATGCTCTTTGTCATGTAGATGTAGTGCCTCAGACATACTCATCACTACATGGATATTCTGTCCATCTACCACTACATCATAGTACACCTCTCCAGTCTTTGGGTCTGCATATACAGACCATACCTCAGAGACATATACTGATTTGATTTTTGGCTCTTTTGTCATATGTCTAATTTTATAGGATTAGCTATACTATATAGACTGATAGGTTTCCCTAGTTGCTGACTAGCATAGTTTAGATGTTTAGATGTAGTAGGAGAGGTCGTTCTACCTCCTACATTCCAGTATACTTTATCTATTTTATCATCTGTAATTTTACCTACTATGGTATCATATGAGTATATGTACTCATCATCATAGCATAGATTTTGTCTGTATCTGTCAAAATAATATCTGTATTTCATTTTATGATTTTTTTAGTTTTACACTCAGTATTTCTCTCCCTCCTTTGACTATAGGTGGCTGGACCAGCTCTCCAGTATCAGTATCTACTATACTGTGTTTGATAGCTGATTTGTGTTTGTCTTTTAGTGCTTTCAGCTCCAGCTCTTTTGCTACTATTTCTGGTATCTCACTGTAGTCATATCTGGTAGCACTATTTTTGATAGTGATTTCAGTATCAGCATATGTGAATGACTTCTGTCCATACTTTGTAGCCTCATCTATAGTGAGGTCCTGTAGGTGGTTTTTAGCCTGTTTTAGAGCCTCCTCTATCTTTTTTATAGTGATATATACCTCCAGAGGGTTTAGGTCTCCAGAGAGGACCTTTGATACTAGGCTGTCTACAGCTCTAGGTATCTCATTTTGTTTAGATATCTCCATACTAGTATATCCTTTCATTTCTCATTTCACTTCTCATCCTCCTCCTATATCTCTCTAGTCTGATGATATCTGTCATGGCTTTTCTGACCTCATTAGCACAGTCAGCATATGCAGCACCTACACTACTATCTACATCTTTAGTAGACAGTGCATGAGCTATATTCTCCATGATACTAGCTCTGAGATTTAGCTCATTATATACATTCTCTGCATCAAAAGTAGATAGACCCTCTAGTCTGAATTGTTTCTCTATTTTCTCAGTAGTTTTTTTGTCTTTAGCTTTTAGTAGCTCTAC
>Ga0163109_10000575_pt1 | contig 29303 bp, 48 predicted proteins | sample CRUFie1St13metaG_FD_108704 | JGI IMG/M metagenome (GOLD analysis project Ga0163109, IMG submission 108704) | Marine microbial communities from the Costa Rica Dome - CRUD Field 142mm St13 metaG | ecosystem: Environmental > Aquatic > Marine > Oceanic > Photic zone | place: Costa Rica: the Eastern...
ATCTGTTCTTAATATATCAACAATCTTATTTGCTAATACAGTAGGAGTTTCTTGCCCCATTAAGTGTTTGTACTTCTTTGCCCAAGTATAAGAAGAGTCACAACCTTTTTCCCAAACAGGAAGATCTTCAACTCTCTTTACCTGACTTACATCATAATCTAAAAATGGCAAATCATATGTTTCTGGATTAGTTGGATCTATTTGCCCAAACCCACTACATTGTAAGTTACAAAGAAAAAATCTTATCCAAGCAGTCGGAACACCTGTATAGTGTCCTTCTCCTTGAATACTGTGAAAGATTTCACTGTAATAATATTTCTTCTCTGCTTTGTCCATTTTAGTCCTGCAAACTTGCAAGAGGTTCATTTACATAACTATCGTTGTAATCACCATTACTATGAAAGTTACGAGTGCTAGTATCCTTAACAAGTACACCGTCTTTGATTCTATATGTAGTGTATTCTGCTTTGATTACACCTTCAGTACTTCTTTCAATATGTTCTTTCATAGGTCCTTCCCCAATCATTATACAATCTCCTCTACAATGCCTAATACTTCTGCTAGGAAAAATACTGCACCTGAACACATCATTAAAAATCCAACTTCAGTAATAAAGAAGTCAGTGTACATTATTTCTCCAGTCCATAAATTAAATCCTGCCCAAGCAAGTAAGCCTGATGCTACAAATCTAAAAATGCTCTTAACCAGACTCACGGCAAAATGCCCTGCACCTGGATCTTTTGTTGCTACTTTTTTCATATTAATCCTTTGAGAACTCTTGTTGTAATTTAACATTATCAATAAACTCTTTTTTAGTTGCTGGATCATTTTTAAATGCTCCACGTAAAACAGTAGTCTGTGTTAAAGAACTATGTGCTTTAATACCTCTGTTTTCACAACAACCATGAGTTGCCTGTACATAAACACCTACGTGTTCACTACCTGTCTCTCTTTGTATTGCATCTGCAATCATAACATTAAGTTCTTCTTGTAGTGTTCCTCGCATAGCACACCATTGTGCAATACGAGTATATTTGCTAAGACCTAATAATTTAGGACCAGCAATAATACCAATATATGCCACACCTTTTACAGTCTGGTGATGATGTGAACACAAACTTGTAAGTTCGCTTCTCACAACAAGCATACCTTCATAACCACCTTCTATGTAGTTAGGAAAGGCACTAGGGTTAGGCATCTTGTCATATCTACCAGACATAATCTCGTTGATATACATCTTTGCCATACGCCTAGCAGTATCCATACTGTTAGGATCTGTTTCTGTGTCGATTAATAATTTTTGTAAGACATTTTCAAATGCAGGAATGGCTTCTTCAATGATTGCTTGTTTGTCGCCTTCTTCAAGCACTTCACTGATATTGTCATTTGCCCAATACCTTATGTTTTTGTCTTTAAGCCTTTGTATAATTTCTTTTGTTTTGCTCAATTTACTTCTCCGAGTTATAGACGTGGATGTCTCCGCGTTCAAATATACTTTACAGTATATACGTTATTTAGGTTTTTGTCAAGTTTTTTATGCACTTAGAAATACTTTTTGAGCATTTCAATTTGATCATCATACTCGGCAATAACCTTAAGTTCTTTTTCAATCGAATCCAATACATCAGGATGTTCACCAACACCTGCGGCATTCTTCAAAAAGATTTCAACATTCATTGCGTGTTTATGAATGTGTCCTTCTGCGTGTTTGATTAAAGCCTCTATTGTATTGTCTCTGCTATATTCGCCAACTTTACTCATTACTGTTCCTTTCCAAACTGTGATGGTAGATATTTACTTGCTATAATCTCATGAACTTCTTTATTATAGTGTTCGTCATCTATCGTTTTTGTACCAATATTAGTATCCAAGTTTTGTAGAAACCAACTTTCTACATCTTGTTTTGCAACTTCCATTAAGTCGAATTTAAAGAAGTCATTTAAATTCTCAGGAATGAAAGTCCATTTATTCAAAGCAAACACTTTGAAACTTGCTCCATTGTTACGACACAACTCTTGCATAATATATAACTCTTTAGCAAACTCACGTTGTGCTTTTAGGCTCATAAGTTCCATCCAAGTTTTTACAGTCATATACGGAACTGATCTTAAATCAGGATCGCCCATCATAAACCTTGGATCAAATTTTACAGTAAACTTACAATTATTTTGAAAGTCTACTGGATAAGCCTGCATCGGAATATCAAATACATCTTGTTCTTTATTATGAATTCTTTTAATCCATAAATCAATATTACCTTTTTTATGTTCTAGTGCATATAATTCATCTAATGGAATCATTTTTTCATAGTGTTGAGGATAGTGCATACTCAATCTAAATCTATTCCAATATGTATTCTGTACAACAACTTCTTTTATATCATCATATTTTTTAAATAGAAAACTTAACCATTCGCTATATTCCCACCAACCGTTACTAGGATTAGCAAATATAACTCCGTCAGCACCTTTATTGTTTATATAGTATTCTGCCCAGTTGTTATCATTCCATTTACCACTAAAAGGCCAAGTTTCTAAATTCCAATCTTGTTCATTATCTGGTAAGTCACCAACATGATATCCGCAGGTATGACTGCAACCTAACGCCGCGATTCTCATTCTGCAAGTATCCTTTCTTGTGCTTCTAGTATTTCTTCTGTTGTAAAAATACCATTACGTCTATTTGCTTCTTTATCAACATATTTTTGTTTTTCTGGAATGACGCCTCGAACACCACCTTTAGGATCTTTCATGTCGCCTTCACGTCTTGGTATCAAGTGTACGTGTGGATACATTACAGTTTGTCCTGCTTGTTTACCAACGTTTTGTCCTATGTTAAATGCATCACAATATCCACGTTCAACCCAATCATATCCCCATTTATAAGCGGCAGTGAAACAAGCGGTTAAGTGTTCCCAGTCTTCTACCTTAGGAACAAATAGAACGTGTCCTTCTGTAACAGGAAACTTGTCCTTAAAAACAGTAAATTGTTTTGTATCTACTAATACATCTTTCCAAGGTGTTTCTTCAAATTTCATTATCATCAATCCATTCTATTACAGGTAACAAAGTGTGCAATCTTCTTCTAGCCTCGTCTTTTGTAGTTGCAGGAACATAAGCAGTTCCTAAACCATTTTGAATTTCTAATCCTATATCACTATTAGTATCATTCTTTGTCATATGAAATACTTCTGTAATCTTAAAAGACAAAGAATATACTTTTGTTCTTGCCGGAAATTTAATCACGTTTGACATCAGGTATCTCCTTAATCAAACGTTTGGGTCGTAATTTTAATGCTCTGTTCATTAAATTAATTATACCACCTTTTTTGAATTGTGTCAAGTGATCTTTTCTTTCCAATTCGCGTATGATTTCTGGAGTAAACTCTGTTTCAACAAGTTTGATGGGTTCTGTCAATTTTGGTGTTGTAAACTTAACATAACACAAAGGATCGCCTCTTTTGATGTTTATGCTATCACCAATTTTATCAAACACAAATCCCCAACTTATACTTCTTATCCATTTCTGTATATCGAAACTTCCTCCTATAACATTGTTCTTCCATTTTGCATTGTGCATAAAGGGTGGTGTAATTTCCATTAAACATGGAGAGTCTGCAACAAACAAATATTTTAAACTAAATTGAAACATTTGTTTATTAGTATCATAACAGTCTTCTTCTGGGTGTACTGTTATTAAATTTTGTAATTGATGTGTATCTACTTCATCACTTGTTATTTCTATGCCTTTGTCTGTGCTAGATGCTTTAAAGTTAATTGGACTTTTAAGTACATAATAAGAATTAAACCAAGATGTAAAAGACGGACAATCTATTACACCTCTGTTACTATAATTCTTATTTGTAACTTTTATTTTGTTTAGTTTTTCAGGCTCCATTACAAGTAATTCTGGAATAGCACCTGTCCAACACCAACCAACTTTAATCATAACTTCCTACGTTTTCCCAAGGATAAACTAACCATACATCTTCTTCTGCTTTATTTACTTCATGACAATGATAGTTAGTGTCAGCAAAATTGCTTGATAAATTTTCTGTTAATACTGCAAATCTAACATTTTTACCCCAAACAGTTTCCCATGACGGCTCATCAGGTAAACAAGTAGATTGCCAATCTTTTTTAATCCAATTAAATGTTGCTCCTGTATCATTGATGTCATCTACAATTAATATATTTTTACGTAGACTAGGATCCCATCTTGAACCTTGTATTTTTGTTACTTCTGGATTACCATTGTAACCAAATGCATCTTCGCTCATCCAGGCATTAGATTCGCTATCTCTATTATCGTCACGTAAACTTACTTTCAATGCTTCACAACGTATGCCAGTCATGTTACTAATAATAGTTGCTGGCACATTACCACCACGTGTAATACCTACTATGTAGTCAGGTGTCCAGTTGTCTGCATACATATTTTTTACAATCTGTACACACATATTTTCTACATCATTCCAAGTGTAGTAGTGTTTTTTAATCATATTTGCTCCTTGTGGAAATTGCCAAGCATTAAACACTTTCCTTCCTTTTGAAGTTTCCGCTTATGCAATATCTATTTTTTCCGCTTACGTTTTTACCTGTGTAATGTGGAATACTGCTTTTAAAAATTAGTAACATACCTGTTGTAGGTACAATTTGCTTTTCGTATGTGTCTGTGTTTGCAAATACTTTAAAATGTAAATTACCTTGTTTAGGCTCAATATTAGGATAGTACACAAAAGATAAATCACTGCCATGATGATTATGAAATGTTGTACTACCATTAGTTTCAGTAAGATGAGTCCATACCCCTGTTAGTTCGTGTTCGCCATACTTGTCTGTAACTATTCTTTCTATTTCATCAGTAAGTAATTTACAAGCAGGACCGTCTGGGTATATTAAATCTTCATAGTGTGTATCTTCTGGATTGTTGTCTATTCTATTATCTAATGTATTGTTTATTTCTTCTAATACTTTTGTATTATCTACATTAGTAATATTAGTTTCAAATACACTTATATTAGCAACACTATGATCTATTTCCTTAATAGGCAAAGGCGGAATATATGCATCTTCATTCCAAGGATATGTTTCTGGATATCCCATTCTAATTGCACCTTGTAGTTTACCATGCACATCTTCGTCATATGCAACAAACTTAAACGTAGGAGTAAACCTATGTGCATCTCTTAAAGGTGTAGCAGTATGTAAGATATTGCTTTTCCACATAAGCATTCTACCTGGAATAGGTGGTATAGCATAAATTAATGGATAATCTTTATCGCCTTCTAACTTACCTTCTTCTTTTAAATTTGTAATAAACTTTGTTTCGCCGCCATCATTTATGTCCCAAGTTTCATTTGCATAAAACATAAAGGTATATGCATCTTCTCTTTCATCATCAACGTGATAAAAAGCAGGTTCTCTTGGAGCAAAAATATTTGCGTGTGATCTCTTTAAAATATATCCATGCACTTCTGGACAATGCTTTTCTACAAATTCCCAAAGAGTATGAAATATTTTTGTACCTAAATAATCACCTGTACTCATTCCTGTTGGAGGCAAATCAACATTATCAACTTCACCAAATAAGTATGGTAAGTTTTTTACATCCATAACTAGTTCATGTAGTTCAGGCGGAATAAACACATCATCATATATGATCATTTTTCCATTAAGAAGTTTTGATATTACTGGATCATTCATCCTTGATTATGCCTTGGGTCTGTTTGTTGTAAATAGATTTGATTTTGTACCCAAATACCATCTTTAACAAATCCCCAATCCTTTCTTTTCTTTGCCATATAGAATATGCTCCAACAAGGAATTTCATTTCCGTCTTTGTCTTTTGCAAGTTCTAGCCAATGCAGATCTTCTGCCTTTCTAAATCTTATGTGTCCAGGTCCTCTCCAAAACTTTCCTTCTGGAGTATGTTCCCAGTATCCGCCTTTTAATATCATAGCACCCCAATCCCATGGATGATCATGTAGTGTTGGTTCATCACTTACTAAAACTTTGTGAAGTGTAACATTAAAAGGAAAGTCATTTCTATCTTTTAAGAATATATAGTAACGAATAAGATAAGGTATTGTACCTGTTCTATCTGTAATAATACGTTTCCTATCCTTAAAAAAGTTAAAAAGGTGCTTCATCTTTATCTTCTTTCTGCGACTTATAGTCGTCTACACATAGTCTATATACTTCTACAAATCTATCATATTGTAGTTTCAAAGCAGGATATAAATCAATCATATCCTCAATTCTATACTTACTTGGCCAAGTATCATCACCTGTATCTAAGTTACCAAATGATGGTGCAAAGTCTGTGCTTGTATCAAATGTAAGTGTTGTTCCACTGTTAAGTGCATCTTCATCTAGAGTGTAGTCTGATGGTGCAGTATATGTAATGTTGTAGTCGTTATTTGTTGAAACAATACCACCGACAGTTGTACAGGCAGTTGTACAGGCACTTGTATAAGTCTCATCGCCTATACTGATAGTAAATTTTTCGTTAAGTTCTTTCTTGGTCATTTATTGCCCCATATAATGCTTTACCACTGAAAAACTTATCTTGTAATACTTTTGTTTGTTTAGAAAGTGCAGGCAAGTATTTTTCATAGTTTTCCATATAGTCTTTAATTTTACTTATTACTGCTTCTCTGTGTTTTTCATAAGACTGAAAACTTTCAGTCCATTCACTTGGATATTTAAATTCATCAAGTGCCATTTCACTGTAACTTAATCTATCAGGAACCATTGGAATAGTATTAACTAATGCACCTTCATACCAACTAATACCAAGTGTTTCTTGCAAATTAGCACTAAACACCAACTTTGCTTCACCTAGTAAATTATGATATTCGTTCTTTGTAAGTGTTCTTTCTTGACAAATAACTAATTCATAATCATATAAGTGTTCTTTTAAATCTCTAAATATTTCTGGTTGTTTTTCTGGAGCAACTCTATGTGGGAATAAAATAATATCTTTTTTAGGCATACCTTTGTAACTATCTAAACTATTCTTTAGATATTCCATAGGCCAGCCAACACGTTGTATTTTGCTTTTATCTGTGCTTAATCCTACATAGTTGCCAACTTCTTTAAATGCATCTACAAAAATGTTTATGTGGAAATCACTAGCATAAAAGTTATTATCATAACATTCAAACATAGAACGTTCTGCATTTCTAACCCAAGGCTTATCACCAATAAGTCTTCCTAAAAAGTCCGCAGGATCGTAACTGCCGGCGTGCCACAAGCCACCCACTTTAATTTTAACTCCGAGCAGTTCAGCCATATATTTAAGTTGGATAACAGTAGGATTCCAAGCATCAGTATAAAGAAAGTAATCGCCATCTTTAATTTCGCCATTACAAAACTTCTCCCCAATGATTTCTAGTTGTTTACTTTTGTAAACATTTGTCCCACCAAAGTTAAGAAATGCCCCAGGCGTAGTAGCCTGAGGCGTCTCTCCTCCACTTATAACTTCGACATTAGAGTTAGTTGCACGTTTTAATTGCTTTGGAAGATAATCTTTCCATTGCTTTGTGTAACGTGTATCTACTGCTTCAATGTCAACGATATAAATGGTCAATGCATTCTCCTTTTGTTTCCAAACCTTCTTGGCTTACGCAGTTTGGAAGGATCTAAGTATAATTGCCAAATCTTAGATTTAGTATTATACAAATCTTTTTCATCAAACGTAAAACCATACGTTTGACAAAAATAGCGGTAAGAATCAAGATCGTCGAAAATCTTTACGATCTCTGGATGCTCTTCCCAGTAGGTCTTCATTTTCTGGTTCCTTCTATTTGTAGTATTCAATATGTGCACCGTTCTCTCCGTCTTCGGACACATCTATATGAACTTCTCTTCCAGGATATTTTGTGTTGATTTGATTGTACAAATCATCACTCATCATTTCACAACTTTTATAATCTAATTCAAGTGTCTTCTCCTCATAAAGTTTTTCTAACCATCTCTTGAATTGTATAAACTCGATATCTCTGTCATTGTGTGTTACAGAAATAGCGACTTTAAAGTGAAAGATGTGTCTGTGTGGATAACCTAAAAACGACACATCATACTCATCACCAGTTGCTAGATTAGGATCATCTAATGCCGCCGGATATTTATGGATACCTTCTTTTCTAAAAGTAACCCAAATCATTCTTTTTGCTGTATTCATAGTTTTATCTTTTCTGTCTTTTTCAAACTGTTCTTGTATTAATCTATCAGTTATACTCATAATATACTACCTTTTGCCTCCGTTGTCAACCGGATTATCTTCCTCATATTCACTCCAACTTGTGAATTTCTTACGTTCCAATAAGTCGTGTATTTGATGTACCCATACACCTGGATTGGAAAATTTAAAGTCTGTATCATCAATTTTGATACAAGCATTATAGTTTAATTGATTTATATAAGGCAACTTAATGCTTATTTGACTTATAAAGTTCTGTCTTTCATTGAATCCATTTTCTAGCACCCAATCATGATATTTTACATCATAATCTAAAGTAACCATATACTTCTTATCCAATAAACCATAAACTAGTTCTTCCCAATCTTCTTTAGGAACAAAACTTTGGTTAGCACCTAGATAGATATGATCTACGTGTGTTTCTTCTGCTTTGGCAATAACTTCTTCTAAAGGTCTACAACCTACAACAAACAATGTGTCCATGTCATATGCAGGAGTTCTTTCTACTTCAAACCCTGTGAAATAAACTACATTTTCGTCTACACCTGATGCATAATCTCTTTTCATATTATTATATTAACCTCATAGTGTTGGATTGTCAAGAGCAGATCCTGACAAATCGCAATTAAAAGCAATACTAATTCTATCATTATTGCTAAAGTTATCTTTTACTTGATGATTTATCCACCCAGGAAAACTAATAAGCATTCCTTCTTTTGGTGTCACAGTATATCTTGTACCATTAAATTCATTACCCATACCAACTAGTTTTGGCGGTAAAGCATATTCAGTAGTCTGTGCTGGTGGAAATAAAACCAAATCGCCACAGTTTTGATCTGCTTTAATATAATATACACAGGCTGTAAAGTGTCTTGGGTGCATATGAGTTTCATTAATGTTCTGTGGATGTTCTAAAGGTCGTGTTACATTTAACCATGCTTGATTAACTTTTATTTCACAATCTTCTACTAAACCCCAAAGCATTGTTAACTTCTTACAATGTAAGTTTACTGCTTCAAGTAAATCCGAAAGTTCTTTGTCATGTAAATTTAAGTGACTGCTTTGATTGTTTGGACCTGCTTTTTTGTAGGCATACTTCATCAAACTATTATTGTTAATAGTTAGATTCTCCCGCGAAAACGGAGTAGTAAATAATGGAGTAGTCTCCATTCCTACTTCGTTAGGATCTATTGAGTCCCAAGGTTTTTTTAACATCTTCGATTGCATCTTTTATCGCTAGTTTAATTTTCTTATGCCTTTGTAATATTTCTTTGCCTGTCCATGATCTATCTTGCCTACGTTCTTTTTCCATTTGTTCAACTTTTTTATGATAGTAAGTGAACTCTTTTTCCAATGTGCCTAACTTTTTAGATTTGTGGGCCATTTTCTAGTTCCTCCAGTTTATTGTTTTCTTCTTCAGTAAACTCCTCTGCAGGTTCTGTTTTTGTAGCAGAGTCTGAAGTTTCCTCGAATAGGTTTGCGAACTGCGTACTTGCATTAATAGTTCGTTTACCTGTTGCTCCTCTAGTGCCAATAATTGACATCCAGAATCTTGAAAATTCTTCTATTACTGCATTCGCTTCGTCTCTGTTGTCAGTTGCGAATATTGCCTCCACAACATCACGGAAAAATAACCTGTCAAACCGCTCTTCCACAAGCATTGACGGAATGATTCCATTGTCGTATTGTCTATTTGCTTCTTGGACGGCGTTGATGTGCATCCAAACATTGTGTCCCATTTGTATTGCATAACTAAAACTATCCCAACTTGTTTTACCTTCTTTACCTATTTTATTTAGGTCACCTGGTGCATATATACAAACATCTTTAGCATTAAGTCCTTTAGTAATAGGACTATCTAAGAAACTTGAATGTTTGCCTTCTCTAACAAAAGCATCAGCAAAAGGTGTTGTATCAGTTGCAAGTGCCTTGTCATCAATACTAGGCACCATTCTGTAAACCCATTTGGTTCTGTCTTTTGTTTCTAGTTCACAATATACTTGACCATTTGCAGTTGCCAAGAAAGGACTTGCACAATCAAATGTAATTGTAAAGTTTTCATTGTGATATTTTCTTACTGCTCTTTGTACATCTGTAAGAAGTGTTGCCCACTCTAGTTTACTTGTACCTAAGAAGTGCATAAAGTCATGTTTACCTTTTTCAAGTAATCCATCAAAACGTAATGCAACAAGACGTTTAAGAGCAAGATGAATATCACACATATTCTGTCCACCCATACTCCAACCATTAAAGTGATCTGTATATTTTTTAGGATCACAGTAGTCTTTCATTTGCTGATACCAATCTTCTGCGTCAGCATGATTTTCACCTTGTAATACATTTAAGAACTTACAATTACCATTACGATTTTTCATAAAGTAATCATTGTTTATTCTAGTGGCCGCTACTGCTTCTTGATATGTACTAATACCTGTTGCTTTTACACCCGCAGGAGAACGAGATACCCAAGCCGGAATATCAAGTATCATACCATAATCCATGTATGCGTCCATCCAAGTTAAAACTTGTTCACGTTTCTTTTTTGCTTTAGGGCAATTAGGATCTTTCCAGTCACCTTCCCATACACCCTTACCTATTTGGAAACCACCTGAATCACCTAACAACCAAGAGTTTTGTCTATCACGATCACGTACCATTAGTTCTTTAGAAACATCTTTATTAACATCTAAGTCGGCGTGTCCTGCCGAATACAAACTCCATTTGTATTCAAACATACTCTTGCTAGGATTTAGCCAGTTCATGCTTTCTACTTCATTTGGAAAGTTAGATGGTATTCGTGACTTTTCTACATATTCTTCTCTACGTTGCTTACCAATGAAGGTTGCAAAGAATCCGCTAATCGCTGGAAGAAAAATTGCGTAGTCTTTTTGTTCTTGTGTTAGGTTAGTATTCAATCTAGTTCCGTCCTTACAATGTGTTTTCTTAGTGCTCTTACAAGTTCTTCGATTTTGTCTATCACTGCAATCATATCTCTATCAGTAATATACTTTTGTCTTTCACGAAGTTTGTCATACTCCTTTAGGGGAATTGTAACCATACTTTGTTCATTTTCCCAAGTAGCATCACTGTCTCTTTCATCAACACTCGTCATACAACTCCTATTTAGATTGTGCTGGCAAAATGTAATCATAGTTAGCAAGTCCGCTATCTACACTAATTTGCATCGCACCTTGATCTGAGATCTTCATATTAATTTTACCATCAAGTCCAAGTATTGCTTGAACCTGTGTTACTGGCCAACTCCAAGTGTGTTTTAGTTCACCACCTACTGATGGTTGAAAAATAAACTCACCTGCGTGTGTGCTTTGATCACCAAATGCAAACACAAGGTTACCGTTGTCTGTTTTAACATTAAACACAGTTTCCTCTGTATGTGCCGCACTTTGTAATTTCATTCTATTGATACTAGCAACACTTGGCTCAAATTCTACTTCCCAACTTGCGCCTTTAAACTTAACACTCTTAAGTTTTTCTTCAATAATTGCTTTGTTCATAAAGCGATAATCATTTTTAAAGTCACCGCCTTCGTTTTCAAAGTGAATATGTGTAGGAACTGTTTCTCCGTTCCTTTCCTGTTGTTCTACAGAAATCTTTGCATTCTTTTGATACTCTGGATTCTTTAAGTGTAATGCTAACTTGTCTAAGTTAGGCATACCAAACACACCGTTAAATTCTGTAACGTTGCTATTTGTATTCGCAGTTAAGATAACACTTCTATCTTCTGCCATACTTTCGATACCTGTTGCTTGATCGTCACTTGTAACTTTCACTAGATTCAAGAAACCTAAGGAATGTGTATGAGCAACAATATCTTGTAAAATGTCCTTCATTGGGTTTTCTCCTGTTAATTGTTTATTATATTTAGGTTTTGTGGAAAAGTCAAGTCTCTTTTTTGTTTAAGGTATTCAAAAAGTTTTACTTTTGGTTCCCAACCTAAATCTCGTAATTTCGAAATGTCAGCAATATTATCTAACCTTTCGTGTTCATCACCAATTCGTTCTTCAACCTTTATGTTGAAAAAGTCGGTAATCTCTTTTAAAGGTGTACTGATACCTGTTCCAATATCAAATACTCCTGAAACTTGTTGTGTTAATAAAAATTTAATTGCTTCACAAACATCACTTATATGGATAAAGTCTCTTTTATGGTTTGTGTTAATAAATGAAATGTCTTTTCTAAATAAACGAGGTATAAACATATTGGGCCTTTGCTGACTGTCATTGTATATAGTGCAAAAACGCAATCCTATGCTACCTTCTGGCGCCATGCGTTCAACTGTATATTTTGAAAGTGCATAAGGATTTCTATCAGGTTCTTTTGCAGTACTCGAACTAGCATATAATATTTTTGTATTTTTAAAATGCTCAAATAATCTTTTGGTTGCTAATACATTGTTTCGCCAATAAGCATCTGGATCAACTAGACTTGGTCTAATTCCACTACTTGCCGCTAAATGAATTACTGCATCAACTTCATAGTTTAAATCACAAGTAAGTAAATCTTGTCCGGCACTTTTATCAATAGTATAAATTTGATGCCCTAGTAAATGTTTTACTAGTTCACTGCCTACAAATCCTTTACTACCTGTAACTAATATTTTCATGCAAATTCTTCTCTAATGTATCTTTGTAATTCGTGATCACCTACATTGTTAGGAATACGTTTTTTGTAAAATAACTCGTAACTGTCGGAACCATACTTGCCTATGCCATATAGTTCTGTAGCATCTTCTCCATCCCAATCACCAAACTGTTCACTCATTCGATACAATCTTTCTGCTCTTACTTTACGCATACCTAATGGAGCAATTACTTCTTCTATTTGATTCTTAGTTGCATGAAGTAAGGCATTGTGTGTAGGCCATTTAGCAAAGAACTTAGGCAGTACTGCTTTAACTTGTTTACGATTAGTTAAGTTAAGGCAAATAACACCAACCATATGTTGCCATACATTATCTACTTGTTGTTGTACCATTAGATGATCTTTCATTTCTTTTTATATCCTGCCTTTATTGCATTTTCAAATCTATCGTTAGCATCATTTACACTACAAGTTAATTCTTCTTTGAAATCATTATATACATAATAGTAAGTGATATGAGCAGTTTCTTCTTTTAAAACAAATTGTATAGTATCTTTTCCTTTTACAAGTTTGCAAGTTTCTGCTTGATATCTCATCTTTTCTTTACTCCAAAATGATTAAAAGTAGACTGTATACACTTTGCTTGGTAATAACAATCTGCCAAGGCATTGTGAGCATCTTCTTGTATTGCTTTTCGTGGATCACTTGGCATCATACTAAACACAGTTCTACTATCACGTATCTGCCAATAGTTCCACGGTGCTGGTTTGCCTAGTTGCTTGTATAAATTTTGTAAGATAGCATAATCAAACAAAGGACCTTGGCACCAAAGTTCATCTAAACCAACGCACCACTTGTTTAATGTTTTAGTAAGTTCATCAACACTTACTCTGTCATGATCACCTAGTGCTTCTTCCCTAATGTGTGGTTCTTGTCTACCCCACCATTCTAAAGTGTTTTCATCTACTTCTCTACCCATAGCAGTTTGTTCATCAACATCTACTCTTAGATAAAGACCTGAATGTGGTTCTTCTTCTTTATAAGGATCAAACTTTATTGCTCCTATTGTAAGGATAGCACACTCAGGATTAACTCCAAGTGTTTCTAAGTCTATCATTCCATGTGTTGCCATATTACACCAACTTCATTAAAATTATTACTTGTAAAACTAAAACTGCAATAGGTACAATAGTTCTAATTAGTTCCATAGTATGATTGTACTCATCTAGTTTTCTTTCAAGTTTATTTCTTTCTTTTTTAAGTTTCATATTACTCCCCAAAGTCAAATAGGTTATTAAAAGTATTTTTTTGTTGTGTACTATTAATATCATATTCTAGCACACCAATTAAGTTGTCTAGTTTATTATCAATAATAGTACTTTCCATTGCATCATCATCAAATGGAAGTTCTTTAAACCAATCAGGAATACGTAGTTCATCTGTTGGATAAGCAACACTAGTATAACCTAATGGATTCTGTTTAAGTTTACAAACAATAACTTTCATACCGTCAACAATTTCTTGACTGTATTTGTCACCGTTCATACGTTTTAAATTATTCCAATTGATACTTGCTCTAACGTGTCCAGGCATATTAGTCTTACCATCACGTTGTTCTTTTCTTAAATACTCGCCAATTTTATTTGCACGTTTAGGTGAGCCTTTTTCATAACCTGGCCTTAGTTTGAATTCTGTCCTAAATTCTGTAATACGATTTAATATTTCTTTTTCAGTTTTTTCTTGCAACACCATCATCAAAAGTTCACTTAAAAACTCTTGCATAAACACAGGAGTATCAGAACGTTTAAGATCAAGACCCATTGCTTTTACTTTACCTGGCTTACCTTCAACGTCTTTACGTTCACCTTCTTCATCATAAATTAGTGCGGCATATCTTTTCTTTGTAATATACAATCCTGTTTCTGCAACAATTTCTCTACCTGCCGCAATAACATCTGATCTGCTCTTTGGACAATGAAATGCTTTCATCATAAAGTCTTCAAAAGATTTGTTTGCTTCTCCACATACTTGATCATACAACTTAATAACACTATCTTTTGTCCAAGGAATATTGCCGTTGTTTATGTCTGCCTTTAGTATAGGAAATGCACTAAAATACACAGAGTCTGTATCACCATATATCACACTCTTACCTACGTGATCATATGTACCTGTAATAACTTCATTTACTTTTGCCGCCATATGTTTTGCAATTTGTCTACCAGTAAGTGTAGTAGATTGTCCAATACGTGGGTCAAAGAATCTACATCCTGGATTTAGAATTGCACCATATAAACTATTTAGGTTAATCTTTTTAACAAGTTGTCTTTTATCCCAAAACGCAATCTCGATTTTATTACCTGCTTCAATGGCTTTCTTTTTCATAGCCTGCAATTCTTTACGTTCTGAATACCAACGTTTTAGTAGTCCAGGTATAACTCCATCAAACTCATTTGTAAGTATGGTTCCATTAGCAGTAAGCATCCAAGGATTGTTGCTATCAAAAATAATTTTATGAACTTCTGCGGCACTATAAACCTGTGCATCACCATTCTCCCAATCAATAGTAATGTCAACATCTTTACGTTTCTCCATTACTGCTTCATATTCTAGTGTACCAAACTTACCTTCCCAAGCACCTGCAAATGACTTTTTCTGTAATGTCATTTGATCTTCAATGAATGCCTGTGTATCAGTTGGCCTTAGTTGTCCAACAATAGTTGCTGGATCCATATTCAATGCTCTAATAACAGATGGATATAGTGAATTCAAGTCCATTGAACCTATCCACTTATGTACACCTTTTTTAGGAAACGCCACATAAGCACCTGCCGCCGGATCACTACCTGGCTCTCTGTGTACTCTATTAGGAACTTGTAGTCCTCTATGATGTGCTTCATTGATAATTGCTTGTTCTGTAACTGCGACAGCACCCATAGTAGTTTGTAGCAACACAGTATTGGCGTGTGCAAGTTCATTACTTAAATCAATAAACTTTAGTTTCTTATCAAGTTTATCAAGTAGTGCAACGTCTTGTCTATTATATTCAATGAACTTTTTAAAGTCATTGTTATAAAGTTGATCTAATGTACCTTCATAAACTGTTTTATTTTCACCAACTTCCATTTCACCAATAGCATCAAGTCTATAAGTGTGTCTTTCTTCATATGTGTATTTTCTATACAGTTCTAAACTATCTAAGTGTACACGACCAACTAGATCATAAGTTTCACTCTTACGACCATATCTTTCAAATTCTCTTTTCTTAGGCAGTTGTTTCCATAAACAAAAACGTCTTGTATCATCTTTACTTAAAACTCTAGCAACACGATTCACAGTATAAGGAATATCATAACCTTCACTGTTCCAACCACTTAAAATATCTGCATCTTGAATACTGTCTAAAAATGCTTGTAACATATCTCCTTCATTATCATATAGATATGTGTTATCAAACTCTGCTACTTGTTCTTTTGCTTCTTCCATAGTAAGTCCTTTAGGAGGCATAGCAAACGTAACAAGTGCGTCTAACCATTGTAAGTGTACAGTGATTGCAGTAATTGGCATAAACGGATCGCTTGGATCAGCAAATCCACGTTCTGGATCAAAGTCTGTCTCAATATCAAAAAATGCTACATTAAGTTTAGGAGCATCTACGTTTAAGTAGTTTTCACTTAAACATTGAAATATTGGATTGACATCACTTTCAAATAAGTCCTTGCCTTTGTTAATAGCAAGTTCTTTTCTAAATTGTTTTGTATTTCTTGCAACTATTCTTGTAAGCGGATCACCAAAGATGCTTTTGTGTTTACCTTTAGGATCTTTATAATAGAATGTATATTTTATTGGAAATTCTTGATAACTTCTTTTGCCATCTTTACGTTCAACGACTCTAATAATGTCTTGGTCTCGATCAAAAATTGCATCTACGTAACTCATTTTTTCTCCTGTATGTCATTTGAGGCTGACAAATACCAAACTGTCGCTTGTGGCCGACTGTACCTTGCTCTAATAAATCCAGTCACTGACTAGACCAATAATATAAATTATTGTAAGTCCTGCGTTTAAAACAATCAAGGACTTTTCTTTCCAAAGATAACCTACTAATACCCAACCCAAGTTGGAAACAGTAAATGCATAACTATACCAAGGGTATAAGTTAAATGCCGCCATTGTTGCCGCTCCTATTAGTGTAGCGGTAAACAACCATGCTAATCCTTGATATGGTTTAGCCTGTGTACCTTTTGTTTCTAAAATATTCTTTGTCATTTTGTGCCTTATCATCTATCCATATATCGTAATGTGGTTTGCCTAATTTAAGGGTAGTAAACTTAACTCCCCAACTGAGTAATTGTGCCTTTGTAAAACCTTGCCAGTCTGTGCCTGACTTTGCTCCTCTGGCTGTCCAATAATGTATTTCGTTGCCTTCTTCATATAACTTATTAAAGTGATCAATACGGTCTTGTATTGGTCGACTATCTTCATAATTATTACCTTCAGTATAACATATAGTTCCGTCTATGTCAACCATATAAATCATCCAAACAATCTCCAAAGTGCTATTGTGTTCATAGTAATGAACCACGCGGTAAGTACAACAATCCAAGCACTATTTCTACGCCATGCTCCTATAAATCCTGCTACACTACCTATCCAATAAAATGGAATAAAAATATCAGGTCGTGGTAATAAAACTGTCCAGGTTAGAATAGCACTTCCTATGATTACTGCTATTGCACTAACCATTTCAAAGTAAAATGCTATTGGATCTGTGTTATAACTTATTTTCCAAAAATTAATTACCGCGTTCAAAACTTACTTGTCCTTGCCGACTGTAACAACTAGTGTTTCTAAATCTTCAAAATCACTTGAAACTTTGCCCCAGTCACCTTTGTGTGCAACTTTGATCGCTTTGTTAATCAATGCTGGTTTGATGTTTAGTTCTTCTGCTACTGCTTTTACAGTATCTTTAAGACCCATGCTAAGGTCTTCAACTTCTTGCATAACTGTTACGCCTTCATTTACGAGACGTTCAAGTTTTGCTTTCTCTTCGGCTCCATATACTCTATCGCTCATTGTTTTCTCCTAATTAGTGTTTGTATTATATACTATAATTCTCTTTGTGTCAAGTTGCTTGTGGTCTTTTAATTGCAATATTTCCACTTACAATAATTCTTTCTTTATCAATTTCTTGTTTTGGCACACTATGACTTACCCAACCTGGAAAAATAATAATTAAACCTGTTTCTGGTTTAATTGCTCTTTCGGCAGTAGGAAATACCAAAGGTGCACAAAATGGACTAGCATCTACATAATAAACAAAACTCCATGTAGCAGGATGATGTGCGTGTGGTAAAGTTTCTTCACCTTGTCTATAAACTGCACCCCAACAATCAGTTGCAAAAAATTCACCTTGCGGTAATGGATTAGATCCATTTGTAATCAACTCAATAGCAAAGTCTATAATTTTTTTGAACTCAACATCGTTTTGCATTGTCCATTTAGTCATATCTGCTTTTACATTTGTTTTTCTATATTGCTGATCACCTTGTTCTTTTATCTTACTTGTAAGAACTGGTCTGACAACTTCTGCATCAGGATACATTCCTGTAAACACTTCTGCTGTTTCCAAAAATTGTAAATGCTGTACGTGGGGGTCCATGCTAGTATTTAATAAAAGCACCTATACGTCCATGGACATCTGGATAATCTATGTATTGGTAACCTTTAGGAGGATTTTTATCTTGTCCTTCCCACACAGGAATAAATTCTTTTCTATTGTCCGGAAAGTCTGGATTGGATCTAAAATGTGCTTCAATTAATTTCCCACCAATAAACTCGCAGTTGATAATTGGTTTGTTCTTGAACTGTTCTAAAACTTTTGGCAAAGGTACAACATCATCTGTCTTTACCCATTTGTCCCATTTAATTAAAGTACTTTTCTTTTTAAATCCTTCTACACACAACCACTGCTCACCATATCTATAATCTACAGACAAGTGTCTACCCTCAAACCATTCACACCAAAAACTTCCGTGTGGTAAATGCATTGTGTATTTTTCAAGTGTAACTTTTTTAGCACCAAGTCCAAGTCCTAGTACATTGACACAAGGTTTAACAATATAAAAGTTTGGTTTAGGTACATCTATACCTGCTGGACCACAGGTATATCCTAGTTTACGTGATAAAATTAATTTGTCGTATATCCAAAGTTCGTCAGGGTCTGCGTTCTGCCAATAAATGTCTTCTTCTGTATCGTCATATATCGTTGCCATTTACTTTTGCATAGGCCTCCTCAAAACCTTCTTCATATATGTATGCTTCTTCATTTGACCATACACGTTTTAAATAACTATCATAGCAACCTAATATACAAGATTCTGTGGCGTTAAAATGTCCTTTTACAATCCAAAAAAGTCTATATGCTTCTTTGCGTTTAACTGGATCCACTTTCCTCGTCCTTTGTTTTGTATTGCCATTCGTCAGTATGACCTACTGACCATTTAGGAGTGTTTTCGACTGTATAGTTTTGTGAACAAACTTTAAAGTCTGGCATCAAACGTTTCTCAGGGATTAAACTTTGATCAGTCCAAATAACTCTATTGTTAGGTTGAGCCGCGAATTGACCATTGTCTAATTTAATTACGTTAAAGGATTTGTGTTCAGGATCGTGTTCTGAAAAGTTAGTATCTATTGTGTTGTTATCTCTATGGCAAGTATCAAGAGTAAACATATATTCACCCTTGTGCATTTTCTTATCTTTGCCAAAGAATTCACAATCACATAACATTGGTTTTTTAATTACTGTGATATCGTAATCAAAGCAATCCCATATCTGTAATGTATCTAACGAAAGTTGATCTTCAGGATTGTAATCTGTTTTCCACACAAAAGCACTGATTGGTAGTTTATCAAATAGTGCTCCATATTCTGTGAGTAATGTTTCGAAGTAAAGTGCTTTACCTTGTATGCTTCTTATACTAATCCATATACCAGGAGTAAGTTCCCCATGACCTTTTTGCAAATCGTATAAGTATTCTTTCTTTACATATACTTCAATTGGCGGTAGGTTATGCACTAGAAAAGCCATAGTACTCCTCGGTTTAATTAATAATAGTATTTATTTTATTTATTGAGATTGTGCTTGTTTCATCAACTGTTTGAACTTGGTCATTAGTTGAGGATTTGAAAGTATTGCTTGGATGCCCTGAGCATACGGGGCTATTGCTTTGATAATATTTGGTGGTAGTGTTTCTCCTGCGGCAACTTTATCAAGTCCTTTTGCCACCATTGCACCACTGCCTTTACCACCCATTACACCTTTTAACGCAGTTGCCTTTTGAGCAACCTGTTGTGTAACTTTTGGATCTGGTTTTGCTGGTGCTTGATCCATTCCTGGCGCTGGAGGTGCCTCTGCAATACTTGGATCAAAATATGGATTATAACTATCACCTAAAAATGCTTGTCCTTTTGACTGAGCGTTTTTAAATTTATTCCACCCATCATTTGGTTTGAGTGTTGTTTTTCCATCTGTTGATTTCCAGTCTGTACCTGTCCAAGTGTATACTACACCTTTACTATTAAAACCACTGCCTACTTTTAATTTGTCTGGACTGTTTACTGGTGGCTCTTTAGCCACTGTTGGTTTAACAGTTCCTACTTTAGGTGCAGATGCTTTAGCAGATGCTTTAGCATTTGGCTTTGCTGTTGCGGGTTGTTTGCCTTGAATATAATCATCTGTTTCTTTGTCTTTAATACCGGCATCAGGCACGTTCATATCACTGCCTCTGGAAAACTTTTTATTTACTGCTTTGTTTAATTTACCTAGGAAGTTACCTACTGCTCCAGTACGTACTGCTTGATCGGCCTTACCTGCAATCGCTTTGGTATTGAGCCAACCGCCTGGGGGTGCTTCATTGATTCCTTCGAACTCTTCTGTTAAGTCCTCAAGTTTCAACTTACTCTCCTAGTTTTTTAGATAATTGTGATGCTAGTGTATTTTTGTATGCAACAAACACTGATTCGTCTTTTTTGTTCATTGCTTTTTTGATTGCTTTATCTTTTGCTTTCATGTAATCATCTGAATCAATATCGCCATCACCGTCTTGGTCTTTCTTTTTACCTTCGCCGATACTTGCTTCTTCGTACTTCATTTGATAGTCTAAGTGATGATAAACTGAACCTAAGTAGTCTGCCGCTTTAGTAATCTTAGCCGCTACCCAGCCATCTAAGCCTTCTGCTTCAGATACATTTTTAAGCATCTCGTGTAACTTGATTGAATATTTTGCAGTCTTGTAAAGATCTGATCTAGCCATTTGCACTTCGTGATCTGACTCTACTTTTTGAGCCATATCTGCTAAACCTTCTCTAAGTTTTTGTTTTTCTTCTTTGCTCATTTTATCACTTCCTTACTAGTATTTATGTTCTTTTCATCGGCGCACCAAATAAAGAGACATCTTTCATATCTAGTGCATTATCAGTTGGTTTCTGCTTTTTAGGCTTCTTTTTGCTGTTTGCAATATGTGGATTTGCCACAGTAGCAATATTACCAGCCACAGTTGCACCTGGTGTAGCAGTTTCTCTAACACTTGTAAGTTCTCTTAAACGCATAGTACTATTTATCCTGCATTAACTTTAATATTTCTTTTAAAGTACCCTTCATAAGTCTTACTTTTACCTGTGTTTCGCCCATCATTTTAAGCACATCGTATCTGTGATGCCCATTAACAATAAAGCCTAGTTTGTCTATTGTAAGCGGTGCATAATTACCTTCTGTAACTCTTTCAATCTGCTTTGCTAACTTATCCCAACTTCTGTGTCTTTGTACAGGTCTTAAAATTCCAATATGTATGTAACCTTCTTTTTCAACAAATTCATTTAAATCATTCTCTTTTACTTGTGGAGGTGCTTTACCCTGTGTTAAAGGATGGTGGTTTAAATGCTCATATCCGTCTGCTGTTAGGTCGTAGCCTTCTTTTGCTAGTTTTGTAGCAGTAGCATACATAACCGCCTTATAATCGTCACCATAACGGCTTTTGAAATCTTTAGTTGCTTTTTTCATACCTTTTACAATACGTTCTTTTTCCTTTTCTTCACCTTTAGAAAGTTCACGTTCATTTGCAGGCTTCTCAAAATATTTTTTCAAATTCATAGCAGTCCTTTCAAATTTGTGGTCCTTGTGTTTGAATCCAACACCGCCTGCCGCTTCCCACTTGGCTATATTAGTTCCAAAGTCATCAATCAATATATTAGGTGTGCCATCTGGTTGAGTGGCATATTTTGCCTTGTTTGAGTTTATGATAATTTCCTTTGGAGGAAAAGAAGTAAGATTTTTTTCTGCCCATTCACGTTTGCTAGGTTCTACTCTAGGATCGTCTGCCAATGGAGCACTTAATATTGTATAATCGCCTTTAATATCTTTTATTATTCCAAGTAACTTATCTGCATTAGGTGCCTTTGGTAATTTAATCCAAAAATCTTCTGTATCTCTGATTTTTTGTAGTGCGGCATTTATGTCTTTAATTTCACGCCAATTACTTACACCTAAAAGTTTTGTCCAAGGACCAAAGAAATCAACTAATACTCCGTCCATGTCTACGTATATTTCACTTGCACTAGATAGTTCTTTTGCAGTTACTTCGTTTGCTTTATTATTACCTTTGTTTTTAAAATCAAATCTGTTGTTAGGACCTTTGCCCGGCTTATGTATTAAACCCATAGGCTTAATTGTTTGGGGCATTATTTTCCATTCATCTGTTTTTGACTCTGCCATACCTAAATTAAATAATTTATTAGGATCACTATTTTTGTGAGCCTTTTTATGCATAGTATACACTGGTACACCGTTTTTGTCAACCTTTAATCCAAGTTTAGCGGCCTGCTTTTTGATTTCATTAGGACCTACATCTGGTGTTGTGTTTACACCAGGAACGACTAATCCTACTCCTTCTGAAATCTCTTTGAATCTCATTTCTTTTTACGCCCTCTAAATTGAACTTGCCCTGTCATGTAAGGTTTTGAAAACCAAAGTTTAAACCAGTCTTTGTCTCCTGGCTTAATACCCATATCTCTTTCTTTTTGTTTTAGTGCAGTTGCAGTAATGCTAGGATTTTCATCTATTTTGTATTCAGTGTATCCTTGAAACTCATTAATACCTGCTAATTTTTTTAATGTATCTATGTCCATTACTTCTTTTTCTTTCTACCTGCACAATGAGCCTTTTGTGAAAATCCTTTAGGATTAGAGCAGTTAATACTTTTCTTATACTTGTTGCTCCATTTTTCCTTTATAAACTCTCTTGCTCTCATTTTTTCTTCTTTTTGCCTTTGTGCATATTAATAAACCAATTTGCTAATTGTTTATCTCTGGGTGTTGCGTTCTTTTTAGATTTTAATTTCTTTGCTTTTGATAATGTTACTTTGCCTTTTACTTTTGCTTTTAAACTACCTTTGTCTCCAGGATTTTTACCATCAGCAAAGTTTTCATCTTGTTTCCAATCAAACTTAATACCTAAGTTTTTAAATAAGTTAGCAGTTGTTTTTGCACTTCTTAATGCCTTTTGCATTAGTTCTTGATTTTCTTTTTCTTGTCCATCATAAAAACGTAAAAATCTATTTGCTTGATCAGGTGCAATAAAAATTTTACCACCTACTGTAATCTCATCTGGATTAGCATTCCAACTTAAAGGAAAAGGTTCATTGTCTTTTCTGCTTGAAATATTATTAAGCACATCTAGTTTAGGCTTTTGCTGTTTTACAATTAATTCATCTAAGTCTTGTTCACTTATGCCCATACCTGAACGTACTGCATCGTACATATCTTTTGCTAATTTTTCATCACCTGCAACACCGTCTTTGAATTCATCAAACTCACCTTTGTTTGCATGGTAACGCATTTTACTTGCACTCATTCCTTCTGCACCTTCGGCGTCAGGATCTCTTTCTCCAGCATTTACTATTTCAATAATGTCAAAATTATATTCAACACCGTTATACTTTTTTAATAATTCGTCAAAACTTTTTACTCTATCACTTCCTGCTACATATACAATTTTTGTATAACCTAAACTTTCTAATTTTTTCATAGCATCAATGATAGTTCTTACACCATCACTACCTATGGTAATATCTGCACCAAAACTTTTTTGTGCGAATGAAACTTTTTGTTGATGTGTTAAAGGATCTGTTGCTGGTTTTTGTGTATGACTTAAAAATAGAAAATGATCACCAGGAATAGATTTAATTTTATCTACTAGTTTCTTGTGTCCTATTGTTGGAGGATTAAGTCTTCCGAATGCAAATACAGCCGACTTCTGATTCTCTGTTAGATGTCTTAGAAGCATTAGTAATCACCTTTTCTCATCGACTCCATTTCTTCTCCATAGATTTTTTCTGCTAAAGATAAAACTTCTTCTTGTGCTAGTAAATCATCTGGACGTTTAGGTAAATCGTATTTGTTGCAATAATGCTTAACACCTTTGTTAATCATATCCATTAAATCTTCTGGGCCTATAGATTCACCTTTTTGCAATTTGTCTTGACAACCACACATAGTTGGGTAATATTGTTTCCTATAAAACATAGGATCGTTTTTCATATGTGTATGCAAATCGTGAACAATACTAAAATTTAGTTTATTGTCGTCCTGTTCGCTATCATGGAATTCATTTATTTTTACCATTTACGACAACTCCAATATCTTGCTTTAGTTCTTGGTCCTGGATTATCACAATTATGTCTAGCACGGAAACTTTTTCTACGTGCTGGATTAGATTTTTTAATTCTCATATTAGGATCACCAAAATTTACTTTTTTAATGTTCTTTGTTTTAGGATCTTTAACGTATACTTTGAACTTCTTGACGTCACCTTGCATAGGTTTGCCAAGTTTTACTTTACGTCCTCTGTACTCCGCTTCGTCAACAATCTCGTCATCGTTGAAGTACATATCACCGTAAGCATAATAAAAGTCATTACCTTCATAGGTTTCTTCAGGGTATAAATCCCTTTCTTGTATTTCACCTAGATAGTCTTTAAAAGATTTAGTCATAGCAATATTACCTCATAATACGTATTACAAGTATTTATCAATATATGCTATATGCTGATTTCTATATCGAAGTTGCTATAACCCTGATCAAACAGTTTATTTGCTAGTAAATTTGCTACTTCGCTGGATTCATCTTCGCTTAATGCTTTATGTAATCCTACTGTAACGACTGTTTTATCGCCTTCTGTTTCGTATGATTCATAATCTGTTAAGTCTTCTAATAACCCAGGTTCTGCTGATTCTAGTACCGTATCAATAAGATATTCATCTACTTCAGGAGCATCTTTGTTTTCAAATACTATGCTTATAAAGTTCTTCATAAATCCTCCTAGTGGTTTAATAATACACTCTGCACAGAGCCATCTGTCCAGTTACTTACTATTGCTCTTACCCATACAAAGTTACCTGTAAAGTTCTTAAAAATAGTGCCATCTACAGATGAACCATGTGTATGATCTGTGCCTGTTATATCAAACCAGTCAGTACTTGCTGGGTCAATTGCAAGTGTACCTTGCATTTTAATTGTGCCTAAAAATCCTGTAAGATTATACTGCACCGTGTGGAAACCATCGGCTCTACCGTAGTATCCGTCACCTTTATATTTGTCACCAGTGACAGTTTGAATTGTGCTATCACCCGGGTGAGTTTGTTGACTCATTATTATTGTACTATTGCTGGACATACAACTATTTATCTGTTTCTACGTATACTACTTTGTCTTGTCTAAGCAGTCCTTTGTCTAAAAATAAACTAATCATAGTAACTGCACCTTCATTTTTAACCCATATATAACGGCCTTTAAGGTCAAAACCACGTTTTAAATCTCGTATCAGAGCATCTCCTGCCTTTGCTTTATCTTTGTTTGCTACTAACCAATCTGCAAGTGCAGGATCTCCTTTACCTTGTAATGTAATCCTTATAGACCAAGGCCAGGATCTTTTACGTATAATAGTATTTTTGTCTATGTCTATATTATCAGGTGGAGCAAAGAATATAGTTTCAGCATTTAATTTCTTACCAAATCTACGTAGCCAATCTTTATTATTAGAGAACACAGATAACCAAATACTTTCGCATCTTACCATAAAATCTTCACCACGTTCTAGTGTAGTTTGTATGATAGTCAAATCCTCTGCGTCATTTACAGGAACAGGTCTTGACTGAGCAAATCTAATACGTGGTCCGTACTTGAATACATACTGTCCTTCTTCTTTTTCATTTGTTAGAATCTCGTCAATTCTAGTTTTTGAATAATCTAATCTTTTGTTTCTAAAAATGAAGGCTACGGTATTCTTTACAAGTAGTTTATACTTGTATTTGTCGTAGAATAGTTTATATGTAGTATCAAACTTCATCTGCTATTTTTTCCTTAACCTCAGTATTTAATATATACTTTTCATCTTTATAGTCTATATTTAATACGCCGCCGTCTTTAAGGTTTCCAAATAGCAACATTTTAGATAGTGGAGTTTTTAGTTCTTTATCAATAATACGTTGTAAAGGTCTAGCACCCATTTTGCTATCAAAACCTTGCTCAACTAATTGATCTATTGCTTCATCGGTAATAGTAACTGACACATCTTTTTCTTTAAGCATATCTTTAAGTATCACTAAGAACTTACCTACAATTTTAAGCATTGTATTCTTATCTAGTTTACCAAATGTCATTATACCGTCAAGTCTATTTCTAAATTCTGGTGGAAAAAACTTTTTAAGTTCTTTGTCTTCGTATTCTTTTTCCATAGTGCCACCAAACCCTATGTTATTTTGTTCTGCTTCTTGTGAACCTAAGTTAGTAGTCATGATCAAAACAATATTTCTACAATCTGCCTGTTTACCATTAGACCCTGTAACAAAACCATTGTCCATGATTTGGAGTAATAAACTAGAAACATCAGGGTGTGCTTTTTCTATTTCATCTAATAACAATACACAATTAGGTGCTTCTTGTAATTTAGTAATTAATAGTCCTGCATTTTCTTCAAAACCTACATAACCTGGAGGTGAGCCAATAAGTTTAGCAACAGAATGCTTCTCTTGATATTCACTCATATCAAATCTTACTAGTTTTACACCTAAATTACTTGCAAGTTGTCTAGCAGTTTCAGTTTTACCAACACCAGTTGGACCCATAAACACAAAAGAACCAACAGGTTTGTTTTCTTCTTTAAGTCCTGCTTGTGAAACGTGTATTTTATCTGTAATAGCATCAATACATTCGTCTTGTCCGTAAACTTCTGCTTTCAAGTTCTTTTCTAAGTTTGCTAAATTGCTTGTTTCAGTTTCAGCAATCTGTTCTACAGGCATTTGCACCGCCTTTGCAAGTTCAAACTGAATGCTGTCCTCAGTAACTTCTTTGTCACCTTTAACTTTTTTCAATTTAAATCTTGCACAGGCACAATCAATTAAGTCAATTGCTTTATCAGGCAATTTTTTGTCAGACTGATATTTGACACTTAATTTGATTGAAGCATCTACAGCCTCCTCAGTGATGTTAACACTATGGAACTGCTCGTAGTATTTTTTAATTCCCATTAAAATTTGTCTTGTAATCTCTTTACTAGGTTCATCTATTGTAACTCTAGCAAATCTTCTCATTAAAGCACGGTCTTTTTCAAAATATTTTCTATATTCTTCCCACGTAGTACTTGCTACAACTTTAATATTGCCTTTTGTAAGGATAGGTTTGAGCATATTAGCAAGATCATTACTGTTTGATCCGCCACCAGCACCTGCACCACTTATCATATGTGCTTCATCTATGAATACAATAGTGTTACCTCGCTTCTTTAATCCTGCCATTACAAGTTTAAAACGTTCTTCAAAGTCACCTCTATACTTAGACCCTGCTAACATAGATCCTATATCTAAGTTGTATACACTATAATCTTTTAAGAATTCTGGTACTGCACCATTAACAATATTCCATGCAAGTCCTTCAGCGATAGCAGTTTTACCTACTCCTGGATCACCTACAAGTAATACATTATTCTTACTTCTACGTCCAAGTGCAAGGGCAATACTTTCTAGTTCCTCAACTCTACCTATTACAGGATCAATTTTTCCTGTTTCAACTTCTGCGTTTAGATTAGTTGTATATGAACGTAATGCTCGTTGAGCCATACCAGCCATTTCTTCATCTTCAAATGAAGTTTCAACTTCGCTATGTATGTAATCTTGGAATCTTTCTTTATCAATTTTTGCTTCGTTGATATAATATAATGCCCAACTTTTCTTTTCACTGAACATACTTAAAAATACGTCTTGTATTTCAATTAAATTTCTACCACTGAATAAAACCTGTGTAAATGCTCTGTTTAACACACGTTCTACTGCCTGTGTTTTCTTAGGCTTAAACTTTTTGCTTTTGTCAGTACGGATTATATCATCACATTTTACTTTGAGATAATTTTCTACGTTCTTTTTTATAAATTCTGGATCAGCACCCGAACCACTTACTACATTTGCGAATGTTTCATCACAAAGCATACTAAACAGTAAATGCTCAATTGTTACATAGTCGTGATTTAACTTTTTAGCAGTATCAATTGCTTTATCAAATACACCTTGTAAACTTTCACTGGGTTCAACCATTAACTTTTCTCCGTAAATCTTTTAATCAACTTTTGTTGTTTCTTTTTTGCCATATCAAGTTTTAATTTAGATACTCTATCTATAAAATTTATTCCGTAAAGATGATCATACTCGTGACCAAAGATTCTAGCATTCCATCCTACAAGTTCTAGTGTACACTCTTTTGCGTTAGAGTCAAGACATTCTACTACCAAACCGTAAGGTCTTTTTACCTTTAAGTATAGTAATGGAAAACTTAAACACCCTTCTTCTCCTATAATAGTTTCTTCAGTTACTTTTACGATCTTTGGATTAATAACTGCAAAACTTTTATTGTCTTCATATCCTTTTAATCCTTCAGGCTTCATTACAAAGATTTGACCTTCAAAAGCAACTTGGTTAGCGGCAAGACCTACACCTTGGTGCTTGTCCATAATTTCTATCATTTCTTTTTCAACTTCTTTGGCATCATGCTTTTCGAAATCAAAAGGATTTACCTTTTTTTCTAACCAACTATTAGGATATGTTACCAGTTTCATTCTTTATCTTTCTTATTTTGTTTAAAATATTTTCATCTACAATTTTTGGAGTAATTGCCTTTACAGTTACAAATAAATTGCCTGTTTGTCCACTTCTTCTATCAGGAAGACCCTGTCCGTGAACACTAAAAGTTGTGCCTGAATTAGTACCAGGAGGAACAGTTAATTTAATACTTCTATTATGAATAGTTTGTATCAAAATATTTGTGCCTAGTACAAGATCGAAAACGTTTATGTTTTGATCTATATATAAATTTATCCCATCTAATTTAAAGCGATGGTGGTTCTTGACTCTTACTAATACATATAAATCACCACGTGGCCTATTTGGTATTTG
>Ga0163109_10000576_pt1 | contig 29281 bp, 29 predicted proteins | sample CRUFie1St13metaG_FD_108704 | JGI IMG/M metagenome (GOLD analysis project Ga0163109, IMG submission 108704) | Marine microbial communities from the Costa Rica Dome - CRUD Field 142mm St13 metaG | ecosystem: Environmental > Aquatic > Marine > Oceanic > Photic zone | place: Costa Rica: the Eastern...
GCAACCTGGAGGGATATCCAACAAGGCCTAACTACCTATACTGAAGTCGTTACTTCATTTCTTAAGGAAATTGAAGCGTCTAGGCATTGCAACATTTACATAGAAGTATATCAAGATGAAGCTCTGGCTCAAGCTAAAGCACTTGACCAGCGAATAAGTGCTGGCGACAATATCGGAGAAATGCTGGGGGGAGTGATTGCCCTGAAAGACAATCTTTGTTATAAAGAACATGAAGTAACAGCCTCCTCGGCCATCCTTAATGGCTTTATTAGCCCATACACTGCAACCGCTGTGCAACACCTTATCGATGCAGATGCTATTATCATAGGGCGTGTGAATTGTGATGAATTTGCTATGGGGTCTGCGACAGGCTTTTCTGTTTATGGGCCCACCCTAAATCCTCTTGATCCGAGTAAGTCCCCAGGGGGGTCTTCTGGGGGCTCAGCTGCTGCCGTTGCGGCTCAAACGTGTCATGTGGCCTTAGGCTCAGACACAGGAGGGTCGATTCGACAGCCCGCAAGTTTTTGTGGCATCTATGGGCTAAAACCCACCTATGGCAGGATTTCTCGTCATGGACTTATTGCTTTTGCCTCCTCCTTTGACCAAATAGGTCCCTTTTCTAGCCACATTCAGGACATTGAACGTGTCACGCGAATTATGGCAAGCAAAGCGTGTCCACATGACTCCACATTCCTGCAAAAACCCTGGAAGACATCAAGCTCATCAAAACCCTTAAAGGTGGCCAGCTTTACGCATCTCTCTTCTTCTGAGTATTGCAGTCCAGATGTTCAAGAAAATTATCTCGAAAGCATCGAAAAGATGAAGTCTTCGGGGATTCATGTAGAACCCAAGGAGTTCGAACTCATCAGCTACATGCTATCGGCCTACTACATTCTAACTACTGCCGAGGCATCGAGTAACCTTTCACGATTTGATGGGATGCGCTATGGCCATAGATCTGTACAAGCTAAAAGTCTTGAAGATGTCTACACTTACTCACGTTCTGAAGGTTTTGGCAAAGAAGTTAAAAACCGCATAATGCTTGGAACCTTTGTGCTCAGCGCAGGATATTATGATGCCTATTATGAAAAAGCCATGAGGGCGCGCAATAAAGTGAGATTATTTTTCGACAAACTTCTTGATGAATTCGATGCCATCGCCCTACCTACGTCTCCCACGACTGCATTCCCACAGATTAACAAGGACGCTGACGGGATACAACAATACAATGCTGATATATTCACCGTAGTTGCCAACCTAACTGGACATCCCGCATTAAGTATACCCAATGGACTAGGGCATGACAATTTGCCTACGGGCATACAACTTGTGGGAAGAATGTTTGAAGAAGACCGCTTGCTTCACTTGGCACAAACCATAAAGACTGCATGATACAGGAATATATAGACCAGCTCATTGTGGTTGGAGATCGGCTCATTATTGAGTTATCTGAGAGCAGTGACCGAACAGACAGCGGGCTTTACTTGCCTCCTAATGTCAAAGAAAAAGAAGAAATTCAAAGTGGCTTTGTGTTGAAAGTTGGTCCAGGACATCCCGTGGCTTTTGATGAGGAAAGCGAGCCCTGGAAATCAAACGATAATCCCGTCAAGTACATTCCTGTGCAGGCAAGAGAAGGGGACTTTGCCTTTTTTCTGAAGAAATATGCCTATGAAGTAGTCTTCAAAGGACATACCCTTATGATTGTGCCCCAAAGTTCTGTTTTACTGCTCCAGCGAGATGATGGACTTTTTGAATAAATTACCAACATAAGTAGTCCGGGGGATGTTATCTTTAACATATAACTAATTGTATGAATTTTCCAGAAAATCTACTGTACTCTAAAGACCATGAATGGGTCAAAATCGAAGGCGAAATCGCCACGATTGGCATCACTGACTTTGCGCAAAGCGAATTGGGGGATATTGTATTTGTCGATGTAGATACCCTTGGGGAGTCTTTGGATCAGGATGCTGTGTTTGGTACTATTGAAGCCGTTAAAACAGTTTCTGATGTTTTTATGCCACTTTCTGGGGTTGTGGAGCATGTTAACGAGGAATTGGAAGATAACCCAGAATTGGTGAATGGTGATCCTTACGGAAAGGGATGGCTTGTGAAAGTAAAGTTAAACTCCATGGATACCTCACCTTTGATGGACCACTCGGCCTATCAAAAAATGGTCGAAGGTTAATATAATTATTGCTTTGCTTGGGTTCTACAGATTAGGTTTCTGGGCTTGGCTTGCGTTAATCACATTTCTCTCCCTCAAAACAAGTTCAAGCAGTCTTCCTTGGATTCCTCATCTAGACAAAGGGATTCATGTGATATTTTATGGGGTCCTATGTCTTCTTTGCCTAAATGCTTTTCATGGTAAATATGGTTTGAAAACCATCATTTATTTGGCTTTGGGGTGTTTTTTGTACGGGATTTTTTTAGAAATCATGCAAGTATTTGCGACAAAAAGTCGTTTTTTTGAGGTATTAGACATAGTATCTAATGGAATCGGTGTTTTTTTTGCATCTCTAGGGTATTCGATGTTTAAAAAGAAAAGTTTATGGGTACAGGACTAATTTTCATCATCCTTGGTTTCGCGGCCTCTGTAGCAATGTTGTTTGGGCTGGTTTTTCTTCTTATAAAGCAGAGCGACAAAGCGTCAGATGTGGACTTAATGGAGCAAATCAAAAACAATCCATTACAGAAGAAGGCGTTAGGTAGGGATTTAAGAACCTGGATGCCTTTGCTTCTCATCGGAGGACTTGTTAGTGTCTCTTCTGCTACTTTTTTTGTGTTTTCGGATAAGTCCGCCATGGAAAACATTGACAAAAGCTTCAAGGCATTGTGGGAAGTAGTAGCCACACCAAAAGTTTCCGTCAATCAATTTGATGATATTCTAGATCCACCGCCACCGCCACCAGATCCGCCGGAACCACCGCCACCGCCACCAACTATCGATAACGTCGTTATTGCCGAAGAAAAGATAGATACCATCATCGAAATTGATACCAGTTTTAAAATCGAACCCGTAGTCGTAGAGGCACCAGTTATAAAAGATGATGTCATTGTGGATGTACCTCAAAAACGAGCTTGTTTCGATATAGGAAGCAATTGTGAAGCTTTATCCGGCACCGAACAAGATGAGTGCTGTCAGAAAGCTGTGCTGACCTATCTTGCCAAAGTTGAATATCCCACCCAGGCCAAAGACTTAGGCGTGGAGGGCAAAGTTCTTCTGCGATTCGTTGTGGAGAAAGACGGATCTATCACCCAAATTGAAAAAATCCGTGGTGATGATATGTTGGCACAAGCCGCCATTCGGCATATTAAAAACTCCGGAGGAAAATGGACTCCGGGACAGCAAAATGGTGCCCCTTGCAGATCCCGCTTCGTCGCTCCCTTTACCTTTAAGTTAAGATAGGTTGACGTTCCATAGTATCGAACCATGATAAACCTGGCCAGTTGCCGCATATTTTTTTTCACCATTGGAATCATAATTAGTGCATGGGGAGGACGCGTCTTAGCGCAAGAAAACACTTATGAATATGCTGAGCGCTTATTTCATGAGGGAAAATATGATTCTGCCGCCACCGTTTATCTAGGACTTTTTAAGCAAGAGTCACCCAAGAACCCTTCAACTTACGCATCCCTGAGTCGAGCACTGCACGAGAGCGAAAATTTTGAGCGCCTTGAGGCTGTGGCAAGGGAATACACTGAAGAATCCGCAGATCCTACAGGTTATATTGACGAATATGAAGCCCTTCTAAGAAAGGGCAAGGGCAAGAAGGCGGAGAAACTTCTTGAAGAAGTTTATCTCTACACTCAAAATACCAGTGAATTCAACTGTGAAAGACTCATGCACCGTCTCACTCGATACAAACATTTTCGACAGGCTAAAATGATCTTTAAACAGTTTAGTGCAGAAAATAAACCCACTCCACTCAGTCTTACGCAGCAGTATTTAGAGCTGTATTTTTTGGAAGATTCCATAAAGTTGGCCCTTAATCACACCTTACAATACCTTGAAGCTAAGCCAAACCACACCGAAGCTTTTATCGCTTTTTTAGACCGACAAAAATCCAAAGAAGGATTTTATACTCTTTTTAAACAGGAGATCTTTGCTTACACAAGTCTGCATGGCGAAGCCCCTTTTATCCTTAATTTATTAATATGGCTTGAACAAGTCCATGGAAACTTTGGAGAGGCTGCACGTTTCGGGTTGGTGCTTGCAAGGCGCTCTGACACCTATATTCCTAATATTCTAGACCTAGCACAAGATGCGTTCAACAGTGATGCCTTGATAGAGTGCCTTGAGTTGTGTGATTTTATCTTGTCATCGGATTACTCCTCGGCACATGAGCATCCGGCTAGAAACTTAAAGTTGAAGGCCCAGAAGGTGCTTTTGTCTCAAGGAGAGAAAGATGGTCTAGATCTCGCACAACTTGAACACGCTTTACTATCACTTTCTCAAGATAAAGAGGCGAGTCAAGCTATAAAGGCAGAAGCTATCCTTGAATACTGCAAATTGCGCATTCAGTTTCAAAAAGAGATATCTCCTACGATCAACTTTCTTGATAGCGTTATCGAAAAGGGCGGCTTTCATCACTCACACCTAAATCAACTAAAACTTCTTTATGGAGATGCCTTGACTATGCACGGGAAACCATGGAAGGCGCTGATCATTTACACACAAGTGGATCACGACGACGGAGATGGTGTTCTTGGGGAGGAGGCGCGTTTTAAGAAGGCCAAATTGAGCTACTATGAAGGAGAATTTGAATGGGCACAAGCCCAACTTAAAATATTAAAAGGGGCGACTTCCGAACTTGTTTCAAACAATGCCATTCAGCTATCTGTCTTCATTACAGACAATCTGGGGTTAGACTCAAACACTGATGCCATGAGCAAGTATGCCAATATTGAATTATTGGTAGCACAACACAACTATGAAGAAGCCTTAAATTATTTAGCCACTTGGGAGCGCACCTACAGCCAACATGTGCTTATGGACAATGCCCTAGTAATGCGCGCAGAAATCTATGTGATGCAGGATAAGACTGAAATGGCTGCTCAGATTTATCTACGTGTATTAGAAGAATATCCATCAAGTATATTGTGTGATAATGTACATTGGGAGCTTGCGCAACTCTACCGTAAAGGGGGTAGGGAGGATTTGGCCAAGGACCATTATCTTGCAATCATCACTGAGTTTCCAGATAGCCGTCTTGCCTCCAATGCAAGGGCGCTTTATCGAAAACTGCCTTAATCAGAATTATGGGGTATATCTATGCCGTAACCATCCAAATCCAAGCGCCGCAACACGAAGAGTGGCTTCAGTATATGAAAGATAATCATATTCAAGATGTACTAAACACCGGCTTCTTTACGGAGGCCTCCATGACCAAGGTCTTAAAAGAAGATGAACGCGAAGGCTTTACCTACACAATTCATTACCATTTTGATGCCTTTTCGGATTTTAAAAAGTACGAAGAGTTATGTGCACCCAAACTACAGAGAGAACACAAGAAGAAATTTAATGGCAACTTTTTGGCCTTTCGTTCGATTCACAGAATTATATCCTTTTAACTTATACATACTTGTGAAAAGCTTTTTTCGAAATAAACGACCCAATGCCTTTGACTATCAGCCAAGATATAAGGCAGCAAAGCGACATACCTCGGGTAAAAGACGAATTGAAGAAGGCTTTCTTAGGGAATATAGAGCATCAAGCCCAACAAGCAACACCCGCTATAAACTTCATCTCAAAAAGTCAAAGGAACAGGGGTATAAGACGCTTTTTGCGGGAGTTCTTGTAGTGGGTTTGATTGTGCTTTATTTTCAGCAAGGCCATTGGATACAGGAAAGATGGGGGAATAATGGGCAATTTCTTTTATTGGGTTTAATATTTATTGCTGCAATACGTTTTCTTCGTAATTCAAACGCCTAATGACGACATCACACATAAAACCTCTTCCTGAAAATCTTGTGAATCAAATCGCAGCAGGGGAAGTTGTGCAACGACCTGCCTCTGTGCTTAAGGAGTTAGTAGAGAATGCCATTGACGCCAAGGCGAATGCCATAAAAATATTGATTGAAGATGCCGGAAGCCGGCGCATTGAGGTAAGGGATAATGGGTTGGGAATGTCGGCAGAAGATTTAACGATGTGTTTTGTGCGGCACGCTACGTCAAAACTTCGTGAGGCTGATGATTTATATGAGCTTCAAACCATGGGGTTTCGGGGGGAGGCCCTTGCCTCTATTGCTTCCGTTGCACAGGTTAGGGTTGAGAGTCGCCAGAAAGGAGAAAAAACCGGCCACGGCATACAGGTTAATGGCGGAGGACTATCTATTCCCGAAGAATGCGCCTGTGCAGAAGGAAGTGCATTTATTGTAAGCGACTTGTTTGCCAACATTCCCGCACGACGAAATTTCCTAAAAAGCCATGGCGTGGAAATGAAGCACCTAAATACAGCATTTCTCCGAACAGCGCTCATCCACCCCGACATATCCTTTGAGTACATCGTAGATGGACGCCCCTTACACGTTGTCAAGCCTTCCTCTTTGCGAAAAAGAATTTGTGATCTTTTTGGTGACCGCATTAATGAAGCGCTTATTCCTGTCGAAGAGAACACAGAAGTAGTTGCCATTAAAGGCTTTATTGGTAAGCCAACACTCGCCAAAAAAACCAATCAGGAACAATTTCTTTTTGTTAACGGCCGTGCCATACGGTCACCTTATCTTCAACACGCCATCAAAAAGGCATTTGAAGGCCTGATTTCTCCCGAAAGAAAGCCGAGCTATTTTATTGCACTTAAAGTAAATCCCCAAAAAATAGATGTCAATGTCCATCCTGCAAAAGAGGAAGTAAAATTTGAAGAGGAGAAACTGATATACTCAATATTTCTTGCTGCCATAAAGCACAGCCTTTCCAAGTTTCAAATTCAACCAGCCATGGATTTCACCCAAGAGCAGGGATTGAATAACTATGGGGCTTTTGGTGCAGAAAAAGAGGGCTTCAGCCATGATAAGGCACGTGCGTTTACTTCTCATTTTCCTTTTAGCGGAGGGCTAGCAAGCCAAGGGGAGGGCAGATTGCCCAAAGGAGCCTCTGAATGGATGAATGCCTTTAAAAATCCTGGAGGAGACGAAGATATCAAGCCCACTCAAAGCAGGCTAAATCTCAACGACGCTGAGACTATTGGGCAAAAAATCCATCCTCACAGAATAGAGCTTTTTGCCAAAAAATATTATGCTAAAAGCATGCGCAACGGGCTTATGGTACTTGATGTGCATGGCGCGCTCACAAAAATCCGGTGTGAACAGCTAGAGGCTATATCACAAAGCGAACAAACGAGAGCCTCTCAAAAATTGTTGTTTGCGCTACCTGTAGAACTCTCCAAACCTCTGATTGCTGTGATGCAGTCTCAACAAAACATTTGGCAATCTATGGGGTGGGGCATTCAGTTTGTAGATGACTCCCAAATTGAACTCACCGCTATTCCAAAAGAACTACACCAAGATGATCTTCGAACCTATTTTGATGAAGTGAGTTCCTATCTGGCGGAAAATGAAACTCTGCATTCTGATAGAAAGCCACTCCATCTCATGGCAACGGCACAAGCGACAGTGCAGCTCAAACGTGGGATTTTTACAGAAGAAATGAACGAAATCATTGACACATTGTTTGCCCTTAAGTACCCTGACCGGGGAATTCGAGGACAATTGATTCTCCGATTCCTTCAAGAGCCCGATATCCAACAAATGTTGCTTAACTCAAATCCCATACCCCCTCCAAATGCATCGAGATAATCAAATTGTTAGCCATATTATAGGAATCAACGCCTTGGTCTGGATTTTCACTTTCATTATGGAAAGAAAAGGCATACCTCTTAATAGTTTGGGGGGTATGTTTTACGCCCATTCCCCTTTTTTCCAACCTTGGCAGCCTATTACCCATATGTTTATGCATGGAGGGCTTTTGCATATTGCATTCAATATGTACGCCCTCTATCTCTTCGGCAGCATCTTAGAACGCGTTTGGGGATGGCGTCGATTTCTCTTTTTTTATATATCCGCAGGTCTTGGTGCCGCGCTAATTCACCAAATTGCTACCGGTGTGGAAGCCTATATGCTTTTTAATAGTATATATCCTCCTCCTGAAGCAAGTTGCTGGGAATGGCCAGATATGTGTATCCCAGTAGTTGGGGCTTCCGGTGCCGTTATGGGGGTTGTGGTTGCCTTTGGTTTACTTTTTCCCAATACCCGCCTTCAGTTACTTTTTCCCCCTATTCCCATTGCCGCAAAATACCTTGTACTTATAGTTATTGCCTTTGATGCCTACTTTGTTATACAAGGAATTGATGATGGCATTGCCCACTGGGCACATCTTGGGGGGGCTGCAACAGGATTTATGGTTGTAAAAATTTGGAGCCTAAACCGTGATACTTTTTATTAAACTCTATGGCACTATACGGGCGTTCTATATGGAATGATTTTGCCATCACCTTGCGGCAAGGCAATGTGGTCTTATGGCTAATCTCACTCAATGTGGGAATATTCATCCTTCAAGCAGTTTTGGGGTTGGTGGGCTTTCTGTTTATGGTGGATCCTATGGTATTCACCAATTTTTATAAGGCCCACTTTTATGCCCCATCCAACCTTTCCTATCTTTTGTACAAGCCGTGGACGGTATTAACTTATGCCTTTTTTCATGCCGACTTCTGGCATATTCTCTTCAACATGCTCTACCTCTATTGGTTTGGCCGAATATTCCAAGTCTACCACAGTGAAAAGCGCCTCCTTAACCTATATATTTTAGGGGGGCTAATCGGCAGTATATTGTACATCACCTCTTATAATACATTCCCTGTATTTGCTCAAACAAAACACCAAGCCTATCTTCTAGGCGCTTCCGGAGCTGTGTGGTCAATCATTGCGGCAGCTATGGCGACTAATCCAAGTTATCGCATCAGACTCTTTATCCTTGGATCATTTCCCTTGTGGGGCATTGTGCTCTTTATGTTTGGAAGGGATCTGTTATCCTTTCAAAGTAATCCTGGAGGAATTCTTGCCCACTTCGGGGGTATGATTACAGGCTTCAGTTTTGTCGGTCTGTATCGAAGAGGGTACAATATTATAGGGTGGATGTCTTGGCCTAGAGAGCGCATCAATTCTTGGAGGCTTAGCCGACAGAGCCGACGTCAATACAATGCTCGAGTTCAACGGCAAGCTAACTTTCAAAGCAAGGGAAAGAAAAGAGCCTCTTCCGCCCGGTCTAGCCAACAAAATGAGCAAGAACAACTTGATATGATCTTAGACAAGATCTCTGCAAAGGGCTATGAATCCCTCTCCAAAGAGGAAAAAACGTTTTTGTTTAACCAGAGCAATAAGAAATAACATCACCCTATGGCTTCTACCTCATATAATGCAAATCTTTCCCGCAATCCAACCATCAAGGATTGGCAACAGGCTGTGGATGCCTGGATTAAATCTGTAGGCGTAAGGTACTTTGATCCACTGACTAATACTGCAGTACTTATGGAAGAGGTCGGGGAGTTCGCCCGGATTATGGCAAGAGTTCATGGAGAGCAAAGTTTTAAAAAGCCTGAAGAAGAGCGACAATGGAAAGCTCGGATGACTGACGAATTGGTCGATGTATTATTTGTGCTTACTTGCCTAGCCAATCAACACGACATTGACTTAGCAGAAGCTCTTGAAAGAAATCTCCACAAAAAGACTGCGCGCGATGCCACAAGGCATAAAAACAACCACAAACTATAAGCTTCTAAACGTAAAACCCCTTTTGTCGCAAAAAGACGCGCAGTTTTCCCTGTAACATAAAAGAGTCATAGGATTTATGAGCCCAAGCCTTAGTCATGCGGTCCGTCCAATAGACTTCTAGCTTCGGCCACTGGGCATTAAAGTGTTCCAATTCCTTGCGAATCAGTGAATGAGGAACCTTTTTTGCCATTAAGGCCAATTCTATTTTACGTGGTCCCCATTTGTTATTTTTGACCTTCCCTCTTACAAAAACCTCAGTATAGCGGGCTTCTTTAAGAAAATCTTCTGCGTTCAGGTAACACAAATAGACTGAAACCTTGCTTGGAGGACAACCAAGGACGCGCAATTTATGTTCAACTTCAGAGGTGCAACGCTCTTGATACGCACAATACCGCATTATCTTGCGCTGAATTATTGGATCAAGTTTCGCCATCTACGTTCGAAACTACACAATAAGAACCGACAAGAATGAAAAATAAAAAAGCCATCCTCTATGTTTTCTTGGCTAATGCAATATCTGGTATTAGCCAAGGAATGATGATGATTGCTATTACGTGGTATATCAATAATACTATTGACCAGCCCGACCTGTATAATGCCCTGTTCTTGGGGTCAAGTGTAATCTCGGTTTTTTGGGGGCCCTATGCGGGCAGCTTGATCGACCGATATGACCGACGTAAAGTCATGATTATCATTAATGTACTTGGAGGCCTCTACATGATGATATGCGCTGGTACGGCCCTGGTGTTTAATGATGTTCCCGTCTTTTTAGTGTGTGGCATCTTTATTATGACGGTCGTCTTTTACAATGTTCACTTTCCCAACTTGTATGCTTTCTTGCAAGAAATTGTCCCGCCTGCGAGTTACGGAAAAATCACAAGCGCCGTTGAAATTCAAAATCAATTAGCCTTTGTGCTCAGTGGTGGGCTGGCCGCCGTCCTCTTAGAAGGTGTTCCTGTGCATGTTTTAGAAGCCCTCAGCATGCAACAATATGCACACATCATGGCCGAACCCATAGCATTAGAAAAACTGATCTTTATCGATGGGTGTACATATCTCGTGGGTGTATTACTCCTATGGAAAATGAGTTATGTGAGCCTTACTGAACGAGATAAAGGCTCCATTCCAGTGATAAAAAGACTTCAAGAGGGATTAACCTTTCTCAAAGAACGACCGCTAATCTTCGTCTTTGGATACTTCTCTCATATTCTTTTTGCGAGCATTATGGTGTGTTCCTTTCTTATTCTTCCCTCTTATATACGACATGTCGTTCAAGGCGATGCCTCCATCTTTGGGTTGAGTGAAGGCCTTTTTGCCCTCGGAGCCATTTTTGCAGGAGTCATAGTGGACCGTATTTTTCGAAAAAATCGCCTCCTCGGCATTATCCTATTCCTATTGCTTGGCGCAACCATCTATGCTGTATTGTTTTTCTCTCAAAGTGCTATAGTTCTTTTAGGGATGTATTTCTTTTTAGGGATGATGAACGCAAGCACTCGAATCCTAAGAACCACTACAATTTTTCAGCTTGTGCCCAATAAAATCATTGGCCGCACCAATAGCTTTTTTGGTGTACTCAACACCTTAACCCGCATAATTTTTATCATTATAATAAGCCAAATCTCCTTTTTTGAGGAGCACCCAGACCGATCAATGGGCTTTCTTATGATGATGTTGCTTTTTGCGGCAACTATTCTTGGTTTTAACTATAAAAAAATTCAAGATTTCAAAAAGAAAACGACCTTTGACTAAACTATAACTCCTAATACTATGTCCTCAAATGCTTGGGCAATTATCATAAACCCCGAAAGTGGTGCCGGCAAAACCCAAAAAAAGTGGGGTAGAATTGAATCTGAATTACAAACCATGGAAGTGGACTATACCCTCCATTGGACCACGAATTCTGGACATGCCGTCGAAATCGCCCAACAGTGCAGAGCCAAAGGATACACCAAGTTTTTTGCTGTAGGGGGTGATGGCACGATTCAAGAGGTCGTTAATGGGGTCTTAACCCAAGGATACTCCAGTAAATTTGTGTTTGGGGCTCTGCCCATGGGCACTGGAAATGACTGGATGAGACAATATGTCGGCAAGGCATCCATTGCTGACTATTTATCCGCTTTAGAAGAAAAAAACCTCTATGAGCAAGATCTTGGACTAGTCCATAGCAAGAGCGGTAAAAGCCGATACTTTATCAATTTTTTTGGAGCCGGCTTCGATACTCAAGTTATTCTAGAGTCTGTGAAATACAAACGATGGGGGGCTGTTGCCTATGAGCTAGGCCTTCTCTCTGCTCTATGGAATTACAAAAGCCCTTTGGGTAAAATATCAAACAACCAACAAGACTTATATCAAGGAAGGTTGTTTATGATGATTGCCTCCATAGGACCCTTTGCCGGGGGGGGTATGAAATTATGTCCAGGGGCAGTAAACAATGATGGTGTATTGGATTTAACTTATATAAAACATCTTGGAAGTTTAAATGTAATTGCCAATACCCATCGCCTGAAGAACGGGAGCATCATTCATCACCCTAAGGTACACACCCACCGAGGCGATTCGTTTTTTATTGAAAACAACAGCTCCTTAGAACAAACCGCCTTACGAGGTGAAATTGATGGTGAATATTTTGGGGATGGGCCATTTACCGTTACCCTGGCCCCCTTCAAGCTTCGACTAAGTCTGCCTATTAACGCGTCTTGAAAGATAAAACTACTCCAAGATCAGCCCCTTTAAGTTGATCGTTTAGCGTCATAGATCCCGAAGAGTTCCAAGTAAATCCAGAATACATGCCAATGCCCACATACGGAATGGGATAATAAATAGCCTCCACTTTAGGATAGAGATAAAATGCATTTTGACGCTCTTTCAAGGATTGAGCATTGCGATAAGAAGAGAGCATACAACCAAGCATAATGGTTGGGGTAACCTTAAGTGATTTAAAGTTTAGAATATTTACTCCTGCTTCAAGACCTACAGCATGATTCGTCCACTCGCTAACGGGGACGGGGTTTCCTTGAACAACCAGTGAGGGCCGAAGCGCCATCATAGAATAGGTAGGGCCCAATCGAAACCATTTTTTACCTAAACCAAGGTGAAGTTGATAGTTGGATAAGCGTTCTTGCTGGCCAAAAACAACAGCTCCACGAGCTTGGAAGGTAAGCGTGGTTTGCGGGCTTAAAAGTCGTGCAGCCTGACCGGCCTGACCAAAAGCACTCAGCGTACAAACCAACATAGTAATGAGGATAAGATGACGTTTCATGCCACTAAGAAACATAATCAACCTGTAACTTCATAATGTGTTTGCAATAGTTGATTTAGAATCTACAGGAGGAAAGCCCACCGACGATAGAATCATGGAAATCGCCATTGTCCTTCATGACGGGCAAAACATTGTCAACGAGTTTGAGAGCCTAATCAACCCCGAGCGGGATATTCAAGAATTCGTGCAACGGCTAACTGGAATAAAGGGATCGATGGTTGACGCAGCTCCTAAGTTTTCTGTCCTTGCCCAAGAAATCGACAGCCTCACCCATGACTGCATTTTCGTAGCACACAACGTTGGTTTTGACTATCGCATGGTACAATCGGCGTTTAAACGCCATAAAATGTCCTATAAGAGGCCGACCTTGTGCACGGTAAAGCTTGCGCAGGCACTCATGCCATCATCAGAGAAATACAACCTGGATCATCTTTGCAGATCACTCAACATTGACAACACTTCGCGACATCGCGCCATGGGAGACTGTAAGGCTACTGCAGAACTACTACACCTCCTTATTGAATCGCACGGGATAGATGCCGTAATGGAGCTTGTCGAAGGGGGTGTGCGGGCCTAATGCACTTAGACCTCAATCCTGCAACCAATCCCCGAAAACGCCCTCTTGAAAATCTAATATGGCTTGACGGATTTCTTCTTCTGTATTCATGACGAAGGGGCCATATGAAACCATGGGCTCCTTGATTGGCTCGCCCGCTAAGAGCAGAACTTTGGTGTCTCCTTCAAGGGCTCTAAGTTCAAAAGATGCCGCATCGTGAGCCAATACAGCAAAGTGGTCCTTCGCCACCTCTTGGCCTTCATTGACGACCAAACCACCTTCCAATACCAAAAGCCCAATATTCCATTCGCTTGGAAAGCTAAACGGCACAATATCCTCTCCAGATATCTGAACATTACTTATGTGCAACGGGCTAAAGGTTTGTGCAGGACCATGTGCATCGCCATAGCTTCCTGCAACAAGCTCCACCAAACTCTTGCTCCCAACGGAAACGTTAATTAGAGAATCTTTCAATATCGGTTGGTACTTAGGTTGGGACATTTTATACTTGGCGGGCAGATTTACCCAAAGCTGTACCATCTGAAAAATACCACCTTCTTTCGAATAGCTTTCACTGTGAAATTCTTCATGGAGCACACCAGAAGCGGCCGTCATCCATTGAACATCTCCTGGGCCAATAATTCCACCACCGCCTTTATTGTCTCGGTGTGCGATTTCTCCTTGGTAGGCTATGGTTACCGTTTCAAATCCTCTGTGTGGGTGAACATCTACCCCTCGTGGGGTCGAGGCAGGGGAAAAGAAATGAGGAGAATTATAATCCAGCATGATAAATGGATTCATACGTGTTGACCGAATGGGGCCCCTTGGGGTGATTAATGAATGAACTCGAAATCCATCGCCCACAAAGTGAACAGGAGGTGGGCTGTAGATTGAATCGATGGAGCGCAAGTCTTTCATAATTTCTTTTTTGTTAAACCCTTCGTAAGAGAGATAAACACTCTCCGATTGAATTGGTTGGGAAAGAAAGGCAAAAAGTGCAAATCCCACCGCGAGAATACTCCGTTGTTTGTGGTTGGTCGTGTTTATCATTCAATGACTTCAAAATAACCTGTTGATCGATTTTTCTTAACCGTACCCGCCTTATAATACTTACCGTTCATCGCCACGTACACCCCTTGATTTAGGACCTGAGCAAAGGCCAGAGCACTTCCCAAGTTGAATAGGGCATCACTTGCTCCAAAAGAATAAGGAATCATGGCCCCTGTGAGCACAATGGTTTTTTCAAGATTATAGGATTCCAAAAATGAGGCTGTCTCTGCTATAGAGTCTGTTCCATGGGTTATAACAATGCGTTTATGTATAGATTTCTTCAAAACATTCGCAATAGATTCTCGGTCTAGTTCAACAATGTCTAGACTATCTTTTAAGAAGACGGTTTGCGTTTCAGTCTCTAGGGTTGAACGTCCTAAGGTTAAAATGCTTGGGACAAAAGATTCTTGAAATTGTAGGTGCCCTGTAAGAAGATCATAGGTCTTGTCAAAAGTGCCTCCTGTACTAAGTACTAGTATATGTTCCATATTCGTTATTAAGCCGTCTTGTAATATTAAACAAAACCCTTAGTTTTAGTCTATGGTAAATAAAGTTGTCTTAGTTGGTCGATTGGGCAAAGATCCTGAGGTGCGACATCTCTCTGATACAAGCTCTGTTTGTAATTTCACCCTTGCTACCAACGAATCCTACAAAGATCGTCAAGGAAATCGTGTTGATCAAACTGAATGGCATAATATAACCATTTGGCGGCCCGGGCTTGTCGGTGTTGCAGAGAAATACCTGCAAAAAGGGAAGCTCATCTACCTTGAAGGAAAACTCAAGACAAGAGCTTGGGATGACAAAGACGGGAATAAGCGCTACACAACCGAAGTTCACGTCGATCAATTACAAATGCTTGAGCGATCTCAAGATTCATCCCCTGCGATGACGCCTCAAAACACTGTCACGTCAAGCAATTCCTCTCAAGGGGGGCAATCCATAATAGACAGTCCTGCATCAAATGCCCCAAAGGTCGATGACGACCTTCCTTTTTGATGCTTTTTCTAACTAAATGCTAAACTTTGGATTCAGACCCAGAATTATCTCCTCTTCCCATCCTAGGCAATATTTTACTAGAACAATTCACCACAACATCCTTTGGCTACCACGGCGCAGTACCTATTGTGGTTTGCTTTTGTTTGCTCTGTTTGTCTGCCCTAGTGTCGGGATCTGAGGTGGCTTTGTTCTCTATAAAGCCCACAGATATTGACACCCTTAATCAAAGCAAAAACAAGTCTGACAAATTGATAGCTCGGCTGCTTACGCAACCACGACAACTTTTGTCTACCATCCTTATATCCAATTCCATAATTAATGTTTTACTGGTAATCCTTGCCACCCGTCTAATTCAATCACAAATTCAATTTATTGAGCTCCACGGCGAGATTTGGGGAATTGCCAAACAGGACATACTAGAGTTTACACTAATTACGGTTGGCGTGACCAGCCTCATAGTGCTTCTGGGAGAGGTTACCCCAAAAAGCCTGGCCCACCATAGAAACTTAGACTTTGCCCGAATCTCGTGTCGATTTCTCTTTGTTGCACGCATAATCTTTTGGCCGCTAGTAGTGGGACTGTCTAGAAGTGGTATATGGCTTGAAAAAAGAATGGTATCAGAAAATACCCCGCTTAACAGAGATGAAATCGAGCGCGCCATTGAGTTGTCAAAAGACTCTATTGGAGACTACCAATCTGACGTTTCTATGCTCAAGGGTATTGTCAATTTAGGCGCCCTTACGGTCCGAAGCACCATGACCCCCAGACTTGATATGGTGGGCATAGACTGGAATTCAGATAGTCAAGAAGTGCTATCTCTTTTGCTCAAGCATAAATATTCACGTCTTCCTGTATATGATGCGTCGTTTGATTCAATTAAGGGAATTTTATATGCTAAAGATTTCTTTGCCCAAATGAAAGACCAGGTGCCTATTGAGCAATGGCAGACACTCTTACATGAGGCCCTCTTCTTTCCTGAAAACCAGCGCATAGATGATGCGCTTCGAAGTATGCAACGAGAACGGAAGCACATGGTTATTGTGGTGGACGAATACGGTGGTACAGAGGGGCTTGTTACCCTACAAGACATTCTTGAGGAGGTCTTTGGTGAATTCAGAGATGACGTGGAAAATAGCAGCATTGCTTTTCAGCGGATAGATGACAAAAATTATGTGTTTGAAGCCAAAACATCCCTAAGTGATCTGGCAAAGATTGTGGCTTTGGAAGAATCCTACCTCTTGGAATTGGCCGGTGGTGCAGACACCTTAGGCGGCCTTGTTTTAGAAGAATTGGGTGAGATTCCACAGCGGGGAGATGAAGTCATCAAGGAGACCTTTAAATTGCGTATTTTATCCCTTGATCGTTACCGTATTAAACGTGTTCATTTAACCCTTTTGGACTCTTAGCCTATGGCCCTCCGAAAAGCTTATTTTCCTCTTATAATTTGCGTCTACTTATGGGGTTGTTTTCAAACTGAGCCCCCCGTCAGACCCCATAACTTAGACAGACTCTATGCCAAGGTGGCCCTTCCTGAAGTCGTATATCAAGATGCTCTAGTATCCAATGGCGATCTCTCACTCCACTTCGAATCGAGCAAACACGCCCGTTTAAGCGAAAAAGATGCCCCCTCTAAAGATTCTTGCTGTGCCCTAGCAAAACCCCTAGCTTGTTGTCAAGATATTTGGTTCGATTTGTATTACGAAGATTTTGATGCTACCCTCAACTTCACCTATAAGAGCATAGATAACGAGGACATTGCTGCCGGACTTGCTGGTGATGACGCATTAAGTGACTATATCAATTTAAATAATGGGAAGGCTGAAGTTCTTGATGAAAAAAAGGGGACCTCTCCCAAAGGATATTTCTTTAAACATGTGAGCTACGCCAATGCCGGCGAGCCTGAACGTTTCTATCTTGTGGATACCTTGGACCAAAACTTTTTGCAAGGCTCATTAATATTTAACACTGTGGGGCAAGTTCCAGATTCCCTAACACCCTATGTTTCTTTTATTCGGGGAGATATTGACCGATTTCTATCCACCCTGAGTTTTCAATAAGTACTTGGCCTCATGTCCCTTTCAGCTTTCTGCAAAAAGCCCGCCCTCATGGCATTAGAAAAAGATCTTGCCATACGAACCATAGAAGACCTAGTAACCTGTTTTCCTTTTAGGTATGAACGTAAGGCTTATGTTGAAAATTGGTCTCTGCTTCATCAATATATAGGCCAAACGGTAGTTTTATCAGGGAAAATTGTAGACGCTAAACTCGAAGGACACCCCAGAAGACAAAGACTCCAAGTTAGGCTTAGCCAATCAGGAGTATCTTTGAATGTCGTATACTTTAAGCATGCACAGTGGATGCTGAAAAAGTATCCTCCGGGACACAATATTAGCTTGACGGGAAAGCTACAGGCGCACAAAGGAAAACTAAATATAGCACATCCCGAAATAATGGCTAGAGGAGATTTATCCCAAGAACTAGGGTTGATTCCGGTATACCCCAGCAGCGAGAAGCTCAAGCGCGCGGGATTAGATAGTGGTGGAATGGCGAAACTTATTCAAAAAGTACTTTCAGAAAGTTCATCCAAGCATTTTGAAAATCGATTACCCGCCTATCTCATGAAACACTTTGGCCCCAAAAGTCGCCTTGAGGCACTTAGAACCATCCATAGGCCGGAGAGCTTTGAGGAAGGACACTTGGCATTACAGTACTTTAAGTTTGAGGAAATTTTTTGGTTTAAACTTCAGCAGGAAATCGCCAAAAGACAAGTCGGGAAAAAACCTTCAGATGTTTTGTTTTCATCTATAGGACAACACTTCAATACCTTCTACCAAAAGATTCTTCCCTTTTCACTCACCGAGGCACAAAAACGAGTAATCAAAACCATTCGAGAAGACACGGCTTCGGGTCGGCAAATGAATCGACTATTACAGGGAGATGTGGGTAGTGGAAAAACTATTGTAGCTTTTTTTTCAGCGCTACTTGCTGTGGATAATGGTTACCAAGTGTGCTTGATGGCCCCCACGGAAATTTTGAGTCAGCAGCATTTCGAAGGCTTGCAACCTTTTTGCCGCAAGCTTGGGCTTCGTTGCGCCCTACTGACAGGATCTACTCCTGCTGGAGAACGTAAAACCCTTTTACACGGTACTAAATCTGGACAAATTGATCTGTTGATTGGAACGCATGCCCTTTTGGAAGACCGTGTTCAATTTGCTTCGCTAGGGTTAGCCATTATCGACGAACAACATCGTTTTGGGGTAGCACAGCGGGCTAGGCTTTGGGCAAAAAGCGAATCTCCTCCTCATATCCTTGTTATGACGGCCACCCCTATTCCTCGCACGTTGGCTATGACCCTTTATGGTGACCTTGATGTGTCGGTTATCGATGAACTTCCTCCGGGACGACAACCCATCGTAACCTCGTGGGAAAAAGATAATTCTCGATTAAAAGTCTTTGGATTTATCAAAGAACAAGTCGACAAAGGGCATCAGGTGTATGTTGTATATCCTCTTATTGAAGAATCACAAAAGCTGGACTTAAAGGATCTTCAAGATGGTTATGAAAGCTTGGAGCGGTATTTCCCAAAGCCCAAATATCAGCTGGGCATTGTGCATGGTCGGATGCACCCCAAAGACAAAGATTTCGAAATGAAGCGCTTTGCTTCGAACGAAAGTCATATTCTTGTAGCTACAACAGTAATTGAAGTGGGCGTAAATGTTCCAAATGCCACTGTTATGGTCATTGAAAATGCTGAGCGATTTGGTCTGTCACAGTTACATCAGTTACGGGGGAGAATTGGGAGGGGAAGCGCTAAGTCCTATTGCGTTCTATTAACGTCTAACAAGATTTCTGAAGTCGCCCAGCGCAGAATGCAAATTATGACCGCAAGTCAAGATGGCTTTCGTATTGCGCAAGAAGACCTCCTTATTCGAGGACCTGGTGATATTGCAGGCACCAAACAAAGTGGGCTTCTAGACTTTAAGGCAATTGACTTAGCTAACGATACCCAGATCGTGCATTCAGCCGCCCTATGGGTAAGGGCCATTTTAGATAAAGACAATATGCTAGAAAAAGAAGATAATCTCTTATTGCGCCGCCGTTTACGTGAACTTAAACCCAAATGGGCTTGGTCTGAAATCAGCTAATCATAACCGGCATAACCAACATGGTGATCTCTTCGCCAGCCTCTTGGTTTTTGGGAAGTAACAAGCCTGCACTGCTTGGTGTAGAAAGCTTTAATTCCACCTCTTTGCCTTCGATTACCCCTAACATTTCGATAAGAAATCTCGCATTAAATCCAATCTCCAGGTCACTACCTTCAAATTCCGCGGGCACCCGCTCGTACGCTTCATTAGCAAAATCAAGGTCTTGGGTGCTCACGCGCAACTCGCCCGCTTGAACATTAAGTACTACCTGGAAGGTGGTTCGGTTGGAAAACAGCGCAACACGCTTTAACATGTTTTGAAAAGTTTGCCGGTCCAAGCTCAACTTGTTTTCATTTTGCACCGGAATAACCGCATTATAATCCGGAAACTTAGCATCCACCAATCGACACATTAATGACGTGTCTCCAAAATGGAAAAACACATTATTGGTTGTCTGCTCTACCTTTACAGCGACTGACTCTGCCGGCAGACTTCCCTTGAGTAAGGATAGTGCTTTTTTAGGAACAATAAAGGAAGTTGTATCCGTACTGCTTACATTTTTGTTTTTGTATTTCACCAATTTACTAGCATCTGTACTTACCATGGTCAGCCCATCTAGATCAGATTGGAAAAATACCCCTGTCATGGCTGGACGAAGCTCATCATTACTAACCGCAAAGAGCGTATGCTGGATTCCTCGTATAAGAGAGTCTGAGGGCACATCCATACAAATAGGGTCCTCCAACACCGGAAGCGCTGGAAATTCCTCTGGATTTTCACCAGCTAGTTTATACTTCCCGTTTTCCGAATGAATTTCCACCCCATAATTTTCTTGATCGAAAGAAATCGTAATAGGCTGCTCGGGTAAGGTCTTTAATGTATCCAACAATATTTTTGCGGGAATAGCAACACTTCCATTTTCCGAAGCCTCTACTTGCAGAGAGGTGCGCATGGAGGTTTCTAAATCGGTAGCTCGTACCGTTAGAGTCCCATTTTGAATCTCAAAATGAAAGTCTTCTAGAATTGGAAGTACCGTGTTTGTGCTAACTACACCCTGAATACGCTGTAGCTTTTGTTGAAGTAAAGTAGTCGAAACGACAAATCGCATAACAATGATTTATTTAAAGATAGTATTTCAGTTAGACCTTGACGTCTATTTTTTGTCTCGTGATAAAAAGAATGCAGACGGCTTTACCATGGGCTGGTAAAAGGCATAATCCTGAAGCTCAAACCACGAGGGTTGACCAACAACTTCACCAAAGTACTGACCTGGCAAATGCTCTCCCTCTAGACAGTCGAAAGATGACGGACAGGGCATATTATACACATGCAAAATCCATCGCCCTCCATTTTGACCATTTACCGTCAAAGAAACCTGCTTTTCATTGTTTCTTATGTTTTCTTTGGCGTCATACGCATCATGATAGCGTTGTACTTTTATGCTTGAAAAGTCCCTGATATAACTTCTCGTCTTAAGGGTGTCCATAGGAAGAACTTGATCATTTAACATCAATGTTTTATCCTTCCAGTTAATCCCGTAACTTTTGTCATTAGGCTTCCCATGGTCATCATAAAATGTGACATCAATGGATTCAATTTGTTCGAGAGGATTGTCCATGGATAGAATACTTCTATCGCGCATAGACTCTGCCCCAAATTCCAAAGCTCCTACATCAAATACGCTTGTAAAATCACGACTTACACCCTTTTTTTTATCTTCTACCCAAGCTTCCTGCAGCTCTCCCTTCATCGTGCTATCCGAAGAAAAACAAATAAATGTTTTCGATGGGTCAAATGCAGTAACCAAATAAAATGTTTTTTGTTTTCCATTAATCCAATCAACCACAACGCGTAAACCTTTGTCTTGAAGGGCGCGTCGTGCTGTAGAAACTTGACTAGCCTTTACTGGAGAGTAAGTTAGTCCATTCAATACACTTATCATTTCCTGGGCGTAGTCCGCATTCATGACTTGATTGTTCTTGTTTACCCAAATCTCATCCTTGCGAATAAAATCTACCTTGTCACCAGATTTCGCATCAATTGAGATCTTATCTACCTTCACCTCTTCATTGTCCTGTGGGGCTCGTGAGGGCTCTGCCTCCCGATCAGACGTACACGATGAAAGGACCACTGCTATAAACAACAAAGCCGTCCTAAAGCGAGGTCCTAGAAAGTTTTCCAGCTGCGTCATTAAGCCCTTCTTTTTCTAACTAAGTACACCAAGACACCCATACCTAGCAATACGAGAAGGGGTGTCAGTAAATTTATCCATATCCATTTTGAGCGAGTTCTGCTGAGAACTTCAGTATCCATATAGACATCTTTTCGCAAGAATGTAGACTGGAGAATCATCGCTTCCTCGCCTAACATATACTCTACACAATTTCTAAGAAAATCTCTATTCCCGTAGGTTGTTAGGCCTTCGTTAGTTACATGCGTACCCATTTTACCCAATTCACCCTGTATGAAGTCCGCATCCGCGAAGACCATTATTTTTGAAGAAGTCGTCCTTGGGTTCCCATATAAATTGCCCGTCCTGTCATTGTGGGATGGGATATCTCCCTCCAACAAATATCCTATCACCCCCCTTTCGCCAAAAAAAGATTCGAGAGAAAAACTATCCCTTGCATACTTCGTGAATGAAATGCTATTCCATGATGGAAAATAGTTTACATACTCTGAGGTCGATAAAATTGGAGTGTACTTTATACCACTTACATTGCGTTTAATGTCGAGCGTGCTAGCATATTTTCCAAGTATTGGCGCCTCCACTTGACCCGTTAAGTGGTTGTCATTCGTGTTAAATAGACCAAAATAGGGCCATAACAATTCTTTGAATTCCGGCTGACTAGTGTATTCCAATGATAATCCATCCAAGCTTCCTCCGGTAGGCATATTCTCCCGGACACAATGGTAATTTTGAACGAGATGTTTGTTGAGTCGAAGGCCATAGGAAGATAGCAGGGGCTCGATACCCAAATCTATACCCGCAACAAACTCAGAAAGAGGGCCTTCTCTCCGAACCAAACAAGGGTCTAAAAAAATCATAAGATTTCCTCCATCCATAACAAAGTCATCGATGCTTTTCAGCGCGATGTCTGAAAACATTGGACTTTTGGGCTGGGGAATAATCAAAAGATCTATGAACTCGGGAATGACGGTTGGTTTATCATTATGGATAAACAAGGTATCTAGGGCAAAAAACGCATCTGCACCTAACAGGTCGCCCAAATCATTTAAGTCCGTATTGCCATCGCCTGAGCTCAATTCACCATGACCTGAGGCAATGGCTATTCGTGGAATACTCGGTCTAAGAAGTTTCGCAATGCCTTGATAAAACCGATGCTCTAATTTGGCCAATGATGCCGCGACATCCTCATCGTTCGAAGTGTCTTGGACGGACATTAAATCAATCACGATTTGTTGTCCTTCATAGGACATCGAAGCATAGGGATATACTTTACTTAGCACACGCTCTGCCCCTCGTTCCGTGCTATGCAGGATTGGAAATTTTCTAGCCCTCTCCAAGCCCTCCTTCTCTTTTAAAGACTCCTCGAGATTTACCCGTGTCACCGAAACCCCATTGGGTGCATGTTTAACCAAATTGTCTGTAAGGATATCTATTTCATCATTCAGCTGGCGATAAGCTATGGGTAAGGGGACTTCTTTGCGATTATCTCCTAAATACACCCTTATCTCAAGGGGTCCTTCTAAAGATCCAAGAAGGTCCTTCGTTTTATCGGACAATGTAAAGCGTTGATCCGAGGTTAAATCAACACGCAACGACAGTCCCGATAACAACCCATAAACCAGCCATACCCCTATGATTAAGCTTCCTGGAAGAAAAAGCCAATGTCGCAATATCTTCTTCATAATTGTTTGAGATAAGGCCAGCGCTGTACTACCATTATTGCCAAGGACAAAAACGTAATGATCAGCGCAATAAAATAGAAGATGTCGCCTACATCTAACAAACCTAGGCTTATAGATTCATAGTGTGCCTTACACCCCAACCCCTCGATAATATAATCCCAATAACCCGCAAACTGCTTTTTTTCAGCAAGTAATTCAAACCCTATGTAGGCAATTAGATTTATCGTTCCTGACAATAAAAAGGACACCATTTGACTACGAACAAGAATCGAGGTAAACAAGCCAACTGCAGAGAAGGTCATGCCCAGCAAAAACAGACCTAAATAAGCGCCTGTAATACTTCCATAATCTAATGAAACACCCTCAAGGGCTAAAGCCTGAACTGATGGGACATAGGTAATCGCGGTAAGCAAAAGTGTCATGGCAACGATACTTACTGCCGCCAAGTATTTTCCAAAAACAATTTGTGATGAAGAAAGAGGTTTAGTTACAAGGAGTTCTAACGTTCCTTCTGCTGATTCTTCGGCGAATTGTCGCATGGTGGCCGCGCTAACCACTAAAATCAAAAAAATGGGGGCCCATGTAAAAAAAGGTTCAAGAGAAAGTATCGTTTGTTCTAAAACACTATACGATGGAAAGACCCAGACATATAGTCCCGTAAGTAGTATAAAAAGGGCTATCGAGGCATAACCCACGATTTGTCCAAAAAATTGAAGAAACTCCTTTTTGAATATGGCTATCATAGCTTCACACTTGTTTTGGAAGATGTGTAATGGGCAAATGTTGCCTCTAAATTTTTTCCATGTTCACGTTCAAGTTCAACAAGCGTCTTGTCCACCACAAGCTTGCCATTATTGATTATAACTACCCGATCGCATAAGGCCTGTACTTCTTGCATAAGGTGTGTAGAGAGAATAATCGCCTTATCAATGGCAATTTCTCGGAGCCGGGCACGCACTTCCATAAGTTGGTTTGGGTCAAGGCCCGAATGGGGTTCATCCAAAATTAAAAGATTCGGGTTGTGTATTAGAGCGTGTGCCAAGCCCACTCGCTGTTTAAATCCTTTCGACAGCTGCCCGATTTTTTTGTGGGCTTCACGCTGAAGGCCCACTAAATGTATTGTTTCCTCAATACGCTTTCGTGGGTTGGGCACTCCTGTTACCGATGCTGCAAATCTTAAAAACTCTCGCACATAGAGGTCGTGATACAGGGGATTTCCTTCTGGAAGATAGCCTATCTGTTGCCGTGTTCTCTTAAGATTAGCTTGAACGTCTAACCCATTGACTTTAACACTCCCCCTGTTAGGGCGCAAGAAGCCCATAATCATTCGCATCGTAGTAGACTTTCCTGCACCATTGGGGCCTAAAAAGCCTACAATATCCCCTTTGTTCACTGAAAAGCTGAGTGAATCAACCGCACGTTGATTGCCATAAAACTTAGATACCCTGTCTAAAACTAACATGCCAAATTGTTCATCACCCCAAAGATAACGCGAAAAAAGGAGCTTTCTTTTACAGAAAAGAACCGCTTCGTTACCTTTGTATTAAGTTTAATCATGGCACAACAATCAAGGCATTCTACAGATCACTTTCAACTCGTTATATCCCACTGTAAAGAATATGGCTTCGTCTTTGGATCAAGCGATATCTACGATGGGCTCAGCGCCGTTTATGACTACGGACCCAATGGAGTCTTATTAAAAAACGCCTTGCGTAATTATTGGTGGAAGGACATGGTGCAGCGACATGACAACATTGTTGGTCTCGATGCCGCCATCTTTATGCATCCAAAAACATGGAAAGCCTCTGGACATATAGATGCTTTTAATGATCCTTTAATCGACAATAAGGACTCTAAAAAAAGATACCGAGCCGATGTTCTCGTTGAAGAATACATCGCGAAAATTGAAGGGAAAATCCAAAAGGATGTTGACAAGGCCCGGAAACGATTTGGGGATGCCTTTGATGAGGCGCAGTTTCGTGAAACAAATAGCAACACCCTGCGCAGGTCAAAAGAGATTGAAGAAGTTACCCAACGATTAAAAGAGGCGCTAGAGCAAGAAGATCTCAATCCTTTCACAGCGCTAATCAATGACTTGGGCATCGTGTGTCCAGTTTCAGGAAGTAAAAATTGGACAGGGGTTCGTCGATTTAACTTAATGTTTCACACACAGCTTGGCAATATATCTGGTGAGGAGTCTAAACTCTACCTTCGTCCCGAGACAGCTCAGGGTATTTTTGTCAACTTTCTAAACACACTAAATTCCACTCGTCAAAAAATTCCGTTTGGCATAGCCCAAACAGGTAAAGCTTTTCGAAATGAAATTGTCGCCCGTCAATTCATTTTTAGAATGCGAGAATTTGAACAGATGGAGATGCAATTTTTTGTGCCACCAGGTACGGGTCCAGAACATTATGCCTTCTGGAAAGAAGAGCGCCTTAAGTGGCATCACCGTCTCGGACTAGGAGAAAGCAATTACCGATTCCATGATCATATAAAAACAGCACACTATGCTGATGCCGCTTTAGATATTGAGTTTAAATTTCCTTTTGGTTTTAAAGAATTAGAGGGTATTCACTCTCGAACGGACTTCGATTTATCTCAACATGAGTCCCTGAGTGGCAAAAAACTTCAAGTTTTTGATCCGGTAAGCAATAGCCATTTTACGCCCAATGTTATTGAAACTTCTATTGGCCTAGATCGCCTTTTTCTTGCGGTTATGTGTGCAAGCCTAAAAGAAGAGCTCTTGGATAACGGACAGCACAGGAGAGTCCTAAGCCTTCCTGCACCATTGGCTCCAAATCATCTTGCCATTTTACCTCTTGTAAAAAAGGATGGTCTTCCCGAGCTCGCTAAGAAAATCTTCCGCGAGGCCCAGCTCGATATCATGTGCCAATATGACGATAAAGATTCTATAGGCAAGCGCTATCGTCGTCAAGACGCCCTTGGAAGTCCTTATTGTCTAACCATTGACCACGACAGTCTGCAGGACAATCAAGTAACCCTGCGAGAACGAGATAGCATGCAACAGGAAAGAATGCCTATCGCCGAAGCACTTGACCGCGTGCAAAAAGCAACTTCTTTGCGGTCGTTATATCAATAGGCAGTATCTTATAGGTCCATGAACCTCAGTACAAATCAAGAGTTATCCTCCATTGATGCCCTTTATGAGGCTCAAGCTTCTCTTGTTTGTAATAGTGTGGCGCCGAGTTACAAAGAGCGGAAGCGGAAGTTAAAAGCCTTGCTAAAGGCGCTATATCACCACCGCGAAGAGCTCCTTAGCGCGCTACAAGATGACCTGGGAAAACCTAAACTAGAAACTGAGGTTGTAGAATTTCATCCCACGGTAGCAGAACTTAAGTTTGCTCTTCGAAACCTTCGTCACTGGATGAGTGAGCGCTTAGTATCGACGCCACTTAGCCATTTGGGCAGCCGCAGTAGAATACGCGTTGAGCCCAAAGGACACTGCCTAATTATAACGCCTTGGAACTATCCTATTTGGCTCACTATAGCCCCTTTAATCAGTGCCATTGCCGCAGGAAATCGTGTGATAATTAAACCCTCAGAATTCGTGGATAAGACAGCGCGAGTCCTGGAAAAAGTGCTCCAATCTGTGTTTCCCCCTGAAGAGGTTTGTATGGTGTATGGCGATCATCACATTGCTCAACAATTACTCCAAAAGCCGTGGAATCATATTCACTTTACAGGAAGTACTCCCGTTGGAAAAATTGTAATGAAATCGGCTGCAGAACACCTGAGTAGTGTTACGCTAGAATTGGGTGGTAAATCCCCCACCATTATTGCAGAGGACGCCAATATAAGGTTAGCTGCACAACGTGTTGCTTGGGGAAAATGGACGGGCGCCGGCCAAACATGCCTTGCGCCCGATTTAATCTACGTGCACAGAAATCATGCAGATAACCTGGTCAATGAACTCAAGGCCTACTTAGCAAAGTCCTACGAGAATAACGCCATTCAATCCAAGCATTATTGCAGCCTGATTCACGAACGACACTTTGCTCGTCAGCAAGATTTTTTACAGGAAGCCATAGATGCTGGAGCAGAAATTGTTTATGGTGGATCAGCTGATGAAAGCTCCTTACGTATTGAACCCACTATTCTTTTGGGTGATTTAGCAAACACAGCGCTGTTGTCCGAAGAAATTTTTGGACCCATCATGCCTATAATGATATATGATGATCTGGAAGAACTCGTGACCGAACTCCAGCAACGACCGAGGCCCCTTGGACTCTATGTTTTTACGAGGCGGAATAAAACCGTTAATTATATTCTTGAGCGTTGTCCCTCAGGGGGCGTTTGTATTAATGATACTATTCTACATATCTCCAACCCTAACCTCCCTTTTGGAGGAATGAATGCCTCCGGCATAGGAAAGAGTCACGGCCACTATGGCTTCCTTGATTTTAGCAATGAGCGGAGTATTTTTGAACAGCGAAACCCAATTAGCTCGGCTAGCCTGACCTATCCGCCTTATACAAAGTGGACCAAGAAGCTTATTCGATTTACAACCCGTTGGCTAAGCTAACTCACCTTCCTCAGCAAAACTGTAATACGCATTGGGCCCTATAATCAAATGGTCTAAAACACATATACCAAGCAAGTGAGCTAGGTCAACGACGCGTTCGGTGAGCTTAAAGTCTTCTGGGCTCGGGCGCAGCACACCGCTAGGGTGGTTGTGCGCCACTATGATAGACTCGCTTGGATACAATATCGCCGGCTTAAATAAAAGTCGTAAATCGACTAATGCAGAACTTATGCTCCCGCGAGCAATTTCGTGAATGCCCTGGATTTGGTGGGCTCGATTGAGGTACATCACAACAAAAACCTCTTGCTCAAGCAATTCAAACTTGGGACTAAGTGCCATATAGGCTGATTGGCTAGAGGTTACTACAGGGCGCTGGTTCGAGTGCCAAAAGTTTCTTCGACCTAAAATGTAAGCCGCATGAATTTTGCGCTCGTTCTGGCCGAGTTCAAGTGGATGGTGTAATTGATCAAAGAAGTCCCTTTTGTCAATACCCAGCCAACTGAAAAGCTGCGCATTACTTGCTGTATTCCAAGCATAAAATGGTGTCTCCTTCGAAGATCCTGTCATTCATGCAATTTCAGCAAAGGAAGGGTTTCGGTGGTAGTTGAATAATAAAGGATAAGCACAGAAAACTCATTGCTTATGGCAGCCGTTGGAATCGCTGTGCTCGAATTATTGCCTCGCTCCTGATAAAGAATCTGACCCAAGGAATTGATCACCTCGAGTTTTGTCCATGGGTGCGGAGAATGTATTTGCCACACATTGTCCGATGGGTTAGGATATACGTGGGCAATAGGGGCCTCTACTGCTGAAAGAGAGGTAGACAAGTCCTTTTCGACAACACGTAAGGTATCAGGAAGAAAACAACCTGGTTCAAGTGTGCCATTGGTAAATTGAATGAAGGTCTCCTTAAAACCTAGAGGAATGAACAATTCTTGACTATTGGCTTTTTTGACTACCTCATCCGGAGTTACAATCACAATTTCAGCAAAAACTCCCGAACCCGATACTTGGCTTGTTGTATTCTGCGATACGGCAAAGTCCAATTGTCCCTCGAGTGGATCTCTTCGCTGAATAGAAAGGGTGGA